>Ga0163217_1034537_pt1 | contig 13795 bp, 15 predicted proteins | sample SynspAceP_FD_185933 | JGI IMG/M metagenome (GOLD analysis project Ga0163217, IMG submission 185933) | Saline lake microbial communities from Ace Lake in Antarctica - Synechococcus sp. Ace-P (PacBio error correction) | ecosystem: Environmental > Aquatic > Non-marine Saline and Alkaline > Saline ... | reverse complement strand
AGACGTAAACATCATCTGTCAGTTTCGCTTTGACGCGGTCAATCCATTGCGAGTTGAAGTCGACCAGGGGCCGTCAGCTCATCATCCGTCTGGGTATAAATAAGGTTTCGCCATGTGGAGTGAAAATCCAGGAACAAAACAATGTCATCTTGACCGGTTGAGGAAACCGTCGCAAACTCATTCTGCCCGCAGCCTGTGTTTCGGCTAGTAAACGGCCCCCAGTCCCGCGTTTAGATCCAAGCCCGAGGAATTGGTGCCGCCAATGGCCCTTCACGACGCCGTCGGGTTGATCAATGGAATGGGGACGATTAGATTATATTCAGCACGGAACCGCTGTGACAAACGCGCTATCATTCCAATCGCGTCAACACAAAGGGATGAGCGCTGTGCGCCCGTTCACTTCCGGGGGATGTTGCGACCGATGATGACGGACATACGGCTTATTCGATCAAAGGTGCATCGACTTCGTCAAGTTTGAAAAAATTGGCCGATTTCGGCAGGACCGACCGATTTGATCTGAGCGTCGACAAAATCCAGCCTTTCGCCTTGTCCTGCATCAATCGAGGTGATCTTGCGTGTTCGATATCGGCTGAAGCCGCGATTCCGCACCTGTGTCTGATGCGGAGCGTTTAATACTGAATCAGCTGAAGACTTTGTCTGCTTCGCAACGAAGACAGCGTCCGCAAGATCTTGCCAAACTGCCATCATTCGCACTGCCAATTTCGGACTAATCGGTGCGTTCCCACCCTCATAGACAACGTTGTAATCGAACAGTGATGTTCTTGGCGCCCCTATGTCGAAAGCGATACCAAGGGCTGTTGTTGATCGGCGTATTTTCCGGGGAAATCTTAATACGATATTCCGTCCGTATCGCAGGATAACGGCGTCAATTGGTCCGCTTTCAAATCCTGTATTGAAGCTCAACCGAATTCAATCACATTGTTAAGACGGCGTCGTTGCGCAGGCGGATTACCACAATCCCAATGATTTAATTATGGCGTTATTTCGACGTCTCATAGGATCACCCAAAAGACAGCAGTAGGAACAAAGCTTCAGAGCAACCAGCGGACAAAACGATGACGCCAATGATGTTTCAAGGACAAAATCAGCGCGCATCATACGCCGGGATCGAGGACTCGGCCCGGAACCTAAAGACTGATGGGCAGGGGGGGTCGCGACAGGAAGCATGAGGCCGCAAAACTCGCTGCCAAGGTGGACAGGAATGACGTAATATCCAGCGGATCTGACCTGCTCGACCGCAATGCGGCCCATGACGGGCAAGATCGTGCGCAGGTTTGTCGCGACGGTTGCTCGTCAACTCTGTCAGAAAAATCCACTAAACAGCGTGAACAGACGACAAGCACAGGCAATATTGATTTTCACCAAGAGGGCGAGTGTTTGCCAAGCCAGAGGTGTCCGGTCGCCGTCAACCACGGCAAGAGCCAGACCGCCGCCAAAAGAATGAAGGAACACCCCACGGCAGCCTTTTCATATTCTTCCCAAGTGATCAATCCCTCACCTTGTCTTACCGCTTGGATTGATTAAAGGCTGGCAACCGCGGCAGCCAATGGCGACGCCGGAGTCCGTTTTAGGGCCTGTCAGGCCCGTTACAGAACGATTTGTTTTCGAAGGAGACCCAACCCAAGACGGAGCCGCATGAACAGATAGAAAGTCCGCTTGTCCGCAGTGTTTCATCTTCCCGAGACCGAATGTTAAAGATGATCAATATGCGACTTGCCTGTTGGGTTCGCTCGGAAAATTGACGGGATATAGAAACCGGGTCAGCACAAGGGCCATGTCAGGGCAACATGATCAATTGCAAGGGCACACCGACGATCATCCATTGAAGAAAATCAATGTCCAATCTGGTAGGCTATCGGCCATGAAGCCGACCATGAAACCGTATTCGGCGGGCGTGCCAACTAATGTCGCCATCCCCACCAGCGTTCGTGCATAAGCCAAGCCTAGCAGCATGGAGTTCTTCAAGTTGAAATCCAGTCTTGTGAGAGCCGAGTCGACATTGTTATCGCGGATAACCAAAGTGACCGAGTCCGCCGATCCGGTAACAGCATCAGGTGGTGGAGGTATTGGATATCCACATTACTGATTAGCGCGGCCGCCGCCATAAAGCCCGCGACAAGCGATTTGCCGTTCAATTCCGGCCATTCGAAAGACTTTTCAAGGCGGCTCGCACATTGTAAGCCCGAGCGCTCAATCGCCAGAGCGATGACGAACCCCCCCAGGAAAAAGATAGGTTGATTTGGATGCCGAATAGGATGCGGCTGTTGACCGACATCGTATTGATGCCGAACAGTGGAACAATACGAGAGGCAGAAAAGCGGTTACAGCGACCGGATGCCTCCGCGACCACCACCAGATGCCATTTCCATGCTGCAAAGGCAGGCGTTGCCGTGCCTGACAATGCGACCATCGGGCGAAAAAAGAAGAAAACCAGCAGTATGGCGTTATTGGTCCTGTGCCAGGACCGATATTTTGAGGACATGCCTTCGGGACCGCGTTTGAGTTCTGAGGTCACGACGTTACCTTGTCCCATTATTTGGTGAAAGTGGATCTGCAGCCGCCGGCCGCTATGGCCATGCCGTGATTGTCATGGCGAATCCGGGATAATTTGAAATGTCCATTCGCTGGTACGCCAAGACTTCAGCCTGAGCTTTAGCCACTTTAGAAAATTGAGAACCCCGTTCAAGACGGTGCTGACCTTGTTGCTTCGCTTCCGGCGTTTGGCGCAAATTGTGGCTGGTCGATCATGTCTTGGTCGCCGAAGAAGAAGGGACGAGATCCCGTGAGTAGATATCCGGCATAGTCATCGGTTCGCGGGCCGCGTTCTTTAAGCATAGGGCCAGTCCCAACTCACCGTCGGGTAAAGTACCAACCTGCATTCGCGCGTAGGGCCTGTCATTACCGGAGCGTCGGGATTGAAGGTAGACAAGCGGTGACGAACTGAGCCCCGCAGTGGTCCGAAGATAATATTTAGGATTATCGGACCCGCGTCGCGCTTTGAATCTGATCGAATAGCGGCTCGATCGCCAAATGCGCGCCCCTCTGCATTGATAATCACCAAGATTATTAAATTTTCGACTTCGGAATCGGACCTTTGAGGAATTTCTGGCCGCGAGACGCAAAAAACCATTATCCGCTAGCTCGACCCAATTGTCTCGGTAGTCATCGGCGTTGCGGTTAACGCCGTGCGATGACAATGACTATGGGGCGCATCAGGGGAAAGATTGTTTCCGGTTCTGCGCTAGTGCTTACCCGGCAGGACAGAAAACCTCCCCAATTTGAGAATCAAAAACCGCCTGGTTTGAAGCAGATTGCGCCAAGCCGGGCTAACCGATAGCCAAGCGAACAAACACCAGTACACCCGCCGCCCAGAAGCGTGGAGTGAGACAATGTGTGTCTTGGCCCAATAGGCCGAAGGCATTCTTTTAGACGCCTAACTGCTTAGAATCGCTTACTCACCATCGAAGTAGAAGTTGTAGCGAACCTCGTGATGAGTTGATTACTCGCTAAAGTACCCAAAGGTTTCATCCGCGAGAGGGCGGTTCACGTCGAATGGCAATTATTCACAACCTACTTTGAAAACGCATATTTATGAACACGCCTTTACGGTCGGAACTATACTGGGCGTTAAGTTGGTTAGCCAACGTCTTGGACAACAAACGGATTGCCATCTGGAGTCCAGACCCGGGCCTTCCTCGATGAAGTACCCGTATAGCTATATCGGGCACCCGCACCAACCGCTATTCACTGGCGCCAAGTGACACTCGCATTCGCCTGCCATTTTCGGGCTGACCTTAATGCCAACAATATTCACCCTTCTTGCGAAATAGAGATATCATCAGAGATCAGACCTGAGTCGATAGCATCACGAATCAGAAAATTGAGCCCGAGATAGGGCCGATGAAATTAATCGGTCATTTGCGTCGCCGTTTGACCTGAAACCCGAAGTCGCCTAGCGGCGTGTCATCCAGATCGTAATAGACGGCGTAGTTCAATTGGCCTTTTACCGTTGGGTTTCCATTGTTGTCATAGGGTGTCGCGCGTAAAGTCGATGTCACCGAAAAAAAGGCATTAGCTTCAAAAGCCGTTCCTTGGCAGGAACGCATATCATCGATGTTTGGGCGCAGCCGGACACGTGGGTTGGACGACCCATTTTGAGACGCAGCAAGCACCAAGTCCAATTAAATCTGGTTGGACGCGCAAATCGCCAAACAACATTTTCACGTTTATATCCAAGCGGTCGACGGTGACGGTGAGATTGTTCAAAAACGAAAGCCCGCCTGACAGGACCGCGAGGTTCAAAAACACACCCCCAAAGGTGATATTTCGCGCTCCTTCAGGACCAATGTCGTAGCCACCTCTCGGCGTTCTAATTAGAATTTGCAAAAACCCAGACAGTCGTCGAATTCAAGCAAAAAGGTCCCATTTTGCACACCGGCTTCACAAAATTACTGAATCTCGCGGAAGTTAAGACCGGCCGACAGCTTGGTTGAGTACCGAGCAAGTTCGTTGCCCTAAAGGCCCTTAGACCATGCCCTCTAAACTTTAGGCGTCAAATGGCTTCCATGCCGCCGCAACACGGCGGGCTTGATGCCAGACCCACCGAAGTCTGAATAATCCTCATAGCGTGCGGGCGAGTTGCAATCGAATGTATCCACAATGGGATATTCATCTCTGGGCTGGACAAGTGGAAACAGAGGCCCTCTCCGAACAAGGCTACCACGGTACGAGACCCTTCGAGTCCGGCGTTCCGGTTGAGTTTAACCACATTCAGAGTCCGAAAACTCTTCCGGTCACAGGCCATCCGTAAAAACTGGAATCGTGCCATTCAAGGACGGTCGTTCGCGTTCTTCGTGTAGCTTTTCGGGCGACGGATCTCCATTACTGGCGGCCAAAACCGACAGGCTCCCGCCTGGTAGTGAGAAGGCACTCCCATTCGTAACTTGAAAATCTGCGAGCAAAGCGTTGACGTGGTCAAGCGCGCGACTGAGATAATGAAACGGATCGATCAAACTGCGATTCATTGCCAGGCGCATCCCCGAAGGACGGATTATGCCGATTACCGCCATTGAAAAATTATTATAGACGTTTCGTGTTTCATTGAACAATTGCTTGTTGAACAGCGTCGGACGACACCACGCGTTAAGGTGACGTCATCGGTTCGGCAGGTCCACAACAGCGCCGTATCCCAATCCCAACCCGAAGTCCCAAAAATTTTCCCCTTTGGAAACCCGTTTTTAAAGCCCGGAAAGGGATTTATTGACGACATTCACATTGCGACGGTGCCAAAATCATCGAGGCGGAATCGTCCGAGTCGACGAAGGGACAGGGCAGTCTTCCATCGCACATTTGTCAGACCGGCAAACGGTTAGGGGTTGAGAGACCATCAGAGAAGCGAAACGGGATCGAAAACGGGTTGTAAAGTAATTTGCGGAATGTTTGATGTCGCCACTGACCAAAGCGGAGACGAGCTCGAATTAAAATCGGTTTGTGTCTCGCGTATAGAAAACCAAATTACGCTATAATGGCGCGACACCAATTATCCAAATCCCGATGTATAAAGGCAAAGAAGTTTACACGATCACGGTCTGATACAATCGACTTATTCAAAGCATCATTGAAACCGTTAAGATCCGCGGTCAAGGAGCTTATCAATAACAGAGACCAAGGCTGCGAGATACCGAAGGCGTCCTCCTGGCATCCAGAAAAAACTATCCGGTTGGATTATGGGAAGCGCCCCCCGATGTCGTCAGAGTTGTTCCGTTTTGACGAACCCGAGTCGCAGACGTCGTATCGAGAGGTAAACTGCCCCCAAGTGATCCCCGTTGTGCGGTTATCAAACGACGTTTGTCCCCCAAAACTCGTACCCACAACAAAAGGGCGGCAATCGGCTGCGGCCCGTGGAAGTCTTTGCTTCCTTAGCCATTTGCCCATCACGTGTTTGAATATTTCGGCGAAAAAGAAGGAAATGTTGGTTTTTCCCACCTTCGAATCTTTTCCGCCTGTGGACGGGTTATTGCTCGACTCATCAAGACCCGTATTTTCAGCAAAGCCCGTCCGCGCGAGGACCGTGAGGCCTCATAATTGTCTTTGAGGGATCATGTTCACGACCCCGGCGACGGCGTCAGAACCGTAAATCCGCGAGGCGCCGTCATTAAAGACCTCCATACGGCGCACTGCCGCCCACAGCAGCGCGTTGGGTATTGGACTGTGTGACAGGCGTGGAGAGCTCAGGCCTGCGTCCCCGGGTGATTCACGACCGCGGCGGAAAACATTGAGAAAGCACTAATGTCCCGCTAGAGCCATGGAGCGAAGGTTGATTGAGGCGACGTCTCCCCGGCGCATTATCTTGGTGTGACGTTTGTTCGACCCGTTAAATTCCACGCACATTGGATGGGCAAAGCCCGGATGAGTTCTTCACCATCGAGAGAGCGGATACTTTTGCAGGTCTCGCTCGTGATGACGGTTTACCGGAAAAGCGCCTCGTTAACGCGCGGGGGCCTTGAATAAAGGTCCCTGTGTTTATGACTTCGTTCATCTTTCATCACGTCTTGAGCGTGAGACTGAAGCCGCCGCTTGCATACAATTGGCCGTCGACAGCAGGAGGGAATGCTTTAACTTGAACGCGCAGGATGAATCCCCTGATATACGTCTTTGTTTAAAGTTAGCCTATCTCTAATTCTGAAAGCAGTCAACAAAAAACATACAACTGTCAGTTTTTGATGGTAGAAGAGATACTATATAGAAAGAATTTTAAGGCCTTTCATGGAGCAGTTTGAGACATGATGAAAAACCGGTCTGAGAAACAAACGTTCAGAAACGCGCGCGGAATTCTCGCGCGGCGCCCGTCGAGCTATTCAATGCGGATGGGTATCATGACACCCGCCTTGGAAGACATTGCGAATTGAGGTCGGCAAAGCAAAACGGTATCAGCTACACTTCCGATTCAAGGACGCCTTGCTGGAGGAAGCCCTATCCATTTTCCTGCGGCGTTCAATGCGGCATGAGTTGGACCAGCCTTCAGAGGCTGTTGGGAACAGTTGGAGGCGTATTCTTGCTCTGTTGCGTCGAAGAGCAGAACGCATGCAGCCGCGCTCGCGAGGGCGGACCCCTCCAACCCCGCTACTGTTCTGACATTCAGGGGCTGTCTCGCAGAGCTCAAACCCCGAAAATATTGGCAAAGCATGATTGCGGCAAAATCGAACGCATTTTGCGCGGTTCATTCAATCGGGAATTGATGAGCGGATCCGTCGACGTACAATCGCCTGCGGCAGCCACTTTTCTTCCTTTTGACTTCTACATTGGGTTACCGCGGTTGGTTTTCCAGCATGCCCAATGCGCATCATGAAAGTGCAATAGACGGTCTCTGCGACCTCTTGCGAAACGCATTTCGCCTCAATCCAGATCGACGCATGCAGCCGCCACGAAGCTCGACAGCAGTTGGACCACTACCAGCCATATTTTGATCGATCTGTTCGCAACCAGCTTCAAGGCGGATGCCTTTTTGCGGACCGGCCTCAGTTTCTCAACAGAAACCGGCTTTCGGAAACTTCTCATGATGATTTGGCTCAGTAATTGGGCGTTACCGGGGGGGCTTCTACTATTATATTTCCGCGATAAGGACGATCAAACTGCCTCGAGCGGAGTTTTTGATCGCACATGCGACACGATTTGAAGACGGCCTCTGGAGCGAGCTCGGCGAGCACGCAACTCGACGCGATTTACTGTGATCGAACAAACCTTACGCACTATTGTTTGAAAGGTCACATTTTACCGACTTGATCTCTAATCGTTTGAACCGCTCAGCTCAGTCAAATCGGCTAAGAGGAAGGTCATCGAAGCGCAGGCTTAAACGGTTGAGAGCCTTTTCTCAGAGATAATCGCCCATCGCCATGCTGGGATGGGATCGGCCAGAGTCGAATCGATTCTTGAACGCTGGAAAATCTTTTTATGGGCACGCTTTCTCGGCCAGCCAATGGCGCTTGGCGCAACCCCATTACACCAATCATGGAAAAACCCACAGTAGACCTGTCGCAGCCTCTGCGGCTTACTTTGAACCTCTATTGGACAGTGGTATGCGCGCAAATATTTTGATGATTCCAGTATTGCCGTCCTAAGCATAAATCATTTCGACCCCGACAGTATGAACGCCGCATCGACCCCGCGCTCAAGTTAGGGAATTGCCTCTGATAAGAATACTGCGCTCCGATAGGAAAAGCTATTCAACCCTCGCGAAGCATTTCAAATCAAGGCGCAGCGCCTGCATCAACCAACTCTAATTGATCGGCCATCTGACAAACTATTGTTTTGAAAAGTCGGATAGGGTTTCAGGTGATCTATTATTTAGAACACCGCAGTCCGGCAAGATAGAACGCGCAGACATTCATGGCACCATCTTCCACCAAACTCGAAGCTCATGACTTGAGAAGATCGTATTATAGTCGCACGATCAAGAAAAACGCGCTGCCTGTCACCCCACACGGCATGGAGCAAATCCATGTTCCTGACCGGGGTAGGGCAAACGAAACAGTCCATCCTTAATCGGTCTCATAGTGGGTCATTGTATCGGCTCAGGCCAGTCACTTGACGAGCCCCACAGTAACCCCGCCAAGAGGGCTGTCCACGAAAACATCACTTGGCATTAAGCATCTCCCCTCAAACCCATAGCTGCGGATGATCCAACGCGATTATTATTCCAGCGTCCAAACCGACCGGACGGCGCAATCTTATTTGATTGTCCGTTGGCAAAACAGGTCCAACTTGTAGCAGAGCCTTGCCGCGACGCGAATAGAGCTCTGTCCAGATTTATCCTCTGCTCCGTGCTGGATACGCGTCCAGTTGAATGAGTGTCAGTCCCTTCCTCGGCCAGATAGTCTCAAACTGCGAGGCAGGCAGCTCAGAGAAGGATTCGTTGTTTCAATCGTCAATATATGTAGCCCCAAAGGCGTATCCAGACCAATGGGTAGGAGTTCTTGTCTTGGTCATTAGGCCAAAAACGCCTGACTGCTGATCACTCATGCCATTAGACCAAACGGTGCGGAGCGCGACAATACGGTTTGGATTCAAACGGGCCAAGTCAGGCGATCTTTATGGATGACCGATCATGACAGAGACGGGGCACCTCCTGCGCGGGGCCGCTAATTGGTACTTGCTGGGCAGCCAAACAAAAAAATCATGGGCCGGAGATGCCTAATTGGAAATTTAAAAACGTCGTAGCGGCAAGACAGGTCACAACAAAAAGCACGGTTGAGGGTCAATAATGCATCTTATATCTGAGCAGAGGGTGTTTTAACTACGCTTAGCCAAGCAAAAGGGTGCAGCATTTCTGTATGAATTAGGTTCAGCACCGAAGCTAGGTTCTTCGGCGTAACTGTTTCTATAACGGCCCTGTTAAAGGATCAGAGCCATTGCCGTTCCCAAGTCGATTCTTGACCGGTGCCGTAATGTCCGGCGAAGGGATTTCTATTTCGTATCAAGATGAAGACGTCGCCCAGCGTTTTCGCCGTATTTTACAAGGAGGTTGCCTCTGCGGATGCCCGATCTGTACCCACGCTCCACAGACCGAAAACTTTACGGGCATCATTCACCAATTATGGCGTGACGATTGCGATTCTGCACATGTTGCTCAAAGAAGTTTATCGCTATATTTGGAAAAAACGGCATGATTTTGCGGCTAAGCGACACATGAACAACCTTATTGTGCCTCGCTAAGCGCTTTGCCGCTCGATCATAAATTGGCAGAGAAACTATTCCAAGACTCTTCTGGAAACATCGGACTTATTGTACGGTGAGAGTACGCCCTCGACCTGGCCGGACCTATCAACCTCGGAGTTGTTCTTCTATGAGCCAAAATTCTTGTCGATGTCTCAAAACGGCAACAATGGGAATTTGGGTGGAACCTTTAACAACACAAGCCCTTTCACGCTTCGACTAATGGCCTTAATGCCGAAGGGATCAAAATCTGAGCGATCATCCCAAATAATGACGAATGCGCTCATTATTGCCTATCTAACCGGACAGGCCAGTGAGACCGAACTTATTTCAGTTCAAAGCCCGCATTGCGTGGATGCCGATTTCCGCCAATCAAGTCGAAAAATTGGAATCTTTGGTTGGCCACCACTGAATGGGCGAACCGATTGAAGTCAACACCGCCAAATGGTTTTGCTTAGAGTCGATCATGTTAGAGAATGACGACCAAGTCGCATCCGCGTTCGGCGCAATCAATGCCATGCCGATCCCTGCCCAAACGGACCCACAGGGCAAATCAGTTTTTGGCGACGTCTGGCCGGATTTTGCGCCTCAGCCGTGGCCGTTCTTTCACTCGGATCGCATTGGTTCAATTCGGGGCCGATCTCAATACAGCGGATGGAACATCAACGTTATATGCTTCTGTCCGGGGATACGTCCTCACCGCTTGTTGCCATTGTCTATGCATCCAAAGACAGGCCAAATGTTGTGGCTCGTCTGTCTAATGTTCGACATTCCTGATGACGGTGATCTTTCAGCTTTGGCTGATCCGAGACGGCGCCCCAGCCCCTGGTCTCGCCTTCGGCCTTCTAGACCCGCACAGATCAAGGCGCGAGTTGAGCTCTTGATACCAGAGGACCTTTAGAACCCAGACAGAATACTTCTTGCGCGCTCAGCTTGGAAGCAAAAGGGGGGTCACAATCGGCCGGTTCCAGAGGGACCCGTTGCTCTATACAGGGCGTGTCAGCGCTCGATTAAGATGTTTGGTGTATTTAAATCAGCTCATTTAGAGTTTGGACGTCGCCCACCGCTCAAGGTCCTTTTCGAACGCGCATTACAATCCGCGCCTGACCCAGCTCTTAGCCGTATTAGTAGGTACGCCAAGGTCTCGCCAATTTCTCTCGCGCTCATGCCGTCAAATAGCCGAGAGTTTGCGGCTTCCGGCCACGTTCTGGAGCCCAGTTGTCGAGCGTTGCGGAAGCCAACAAGCGTCCAATCATCCAGCCTTTGTACTTTCCATCGGGCTAGGCCTTCATCTTGCAGGCGCCCTCTAAAATCGGGCCTGAAAGCGTTTCTGATTATCCCGTTAGCGTGATCCCGCCCGTAGCGAATTCAAATGCGCGGTTGCGCATGATTGACAGCATCCAAGTAAAGGCTTTTCCCTTTTGCGGGCGTCGATTATGCGCTTTTTGTCCAGATTGACAAGATAGGGCTTTGTTTGCCAATAATAGTTCCGCGCAGGCAGCTTTTCGTCGTGCAGCATACCATTAGAATGGCTGTGAAACCTTGCCCGGACGTAAGTCGGAAAATTTCGGCCAAAACGCATCGCGATTACCCTTGGAAAAATCGAAAAAGTCTGTCCGTTAATTGCGCAGTTCAACGCACTATATTTATCTGGGAGTGCGGTTTCGGATTAGTAATCGGCCCCTTGGTCAATGACATTTCGGATATCAGCCAAAGGCATCTTAGTGTTACTGAAATCCGGACGATAAACCCAGAAAAGAGTATTTTTTTACCGACTGTGTCGGCAATGAAAATACGAATGATCGCACCGTTTGTTCCATCTGCGGCGTAAACTGTGTGCACAATCGAGACAGAACCGGAGACCGACGAGCCCGGTCCTCCTACTCGAACGCAGTCGACAAAAGGACAAATCCCGATTTTGAAATTTTTCTCCGATCACCCCGAGTAGCACCGCTTCCAAAGCCGCGTGGCCACACTTCTCGCCCGCAACCTCTCTCAGCGCTGTTGCGCGTTTTTCTGTGGACGGCACAAGGCATCAGCCACGTGAGGCGCTCCGGGGATAACAGAAACGCCAAAAGTTGACGGCACGGATTTTCTACATGGTTCCGCACTATGAACCAAATCGGTCGGGTTATTGTCACCTTTCATTCGCAAATTATCAGGGCCACATCCAGGGCCCCTTATGGGCGGTCCAAAATTACTTCACGGATGGATCCTGATGCGCTGATATGGGAAATTCACATCGGACAGTGACGGCGACGCGGTCGAAAGATCTGACCTTTCATGCGGATTTTCGACAAGTGTAACCTGTCAACGGCACTGGTGTATTACGTGGATATTGCGACAAGACGTTGGGCCATCCCACTAAAGATATGCTGGTCCTGTAAACCGCAGGCGCTCCAGCAAACTGGGGTGAAAACAGAGAATTAACAGTCTGACCAGTCGTTCAAGGCGATCGTCGTTCGGGGGAACGCGGAACAGTGGATTGGTACTGAATATGTTCAAACCGCTGGATAATGATCGCGTCCGAAAAACTCTGCCTGATTATTGACGCTTACGCGAAAAACCATATATTTACGATGTTACCCTGCCAATTGTGTTGCGCCGGCTCGGATTTTCGTCGGACAGCGCGCAGAAGCGTTTGCTGTCAATCTCGGTCAAAAGTGTTTGACCTCGTCAATTTTGGTCCCACTCGGAAGATCAAATTTTAACGCAGTCGCGTGACAATGATTGAATGGTCGAAAGCGAATGTAACATTCCATCGCCATTGAGGCACCTATTGAGTGCGTTACGGGCAATGCCAACGGTCGTTATTGGCGCGTGGACAACAAGCCAGCTTGCCTTCAGGCATCCTTACAAGATCCGCTTGCCAACCTATGAAACAAACAGAGCTGGGCACGGTTGGGCTTTATGTACAAGTCTCTCCGCCTCTCAGCCACCGGCCTCGTCAATGGAGATTGTGATCGGCCTTGCCGGGACAAAGATTTGTTTCAAACGCGGCCGGAAGCCGACCAATTGACGGGGCGCTGGCCGATTTTACGTCACAAACCCAACCTCCCAGCCCTGATCACATTTTATTCAGGGGATGCCTTTGGGAGGCAACGAGCAAATATTGCGGCCGTCTAATCTTCCCCCCGGACGGGACTTTTCGCGGCTTTTCCTTGGACTTGGGCATCGAAGGCGTCAATCAACAGGGGCAACTGTGACTTCCATCCGAAATGATGCGCCTGAAATACAACCATCCCCTTTCACCCCTCAGGCAAGCCAGTCCAATTCTGGGCGTGGCTGGCAATTGATTTGGCCGGTTTCCCCCAACGGCCGACGACCTGGCGATGATTGTCGTAGACATCGAGTCTTCGGCGGTCGCCCATGGGGGCTTTGTTGCCACGACATTTCCGGTGAATGGTGTTCGACTATTTAGGCTTCTGTACCCCCATTTCCAGACGCCCCCCGTCGGCGATCAACCGTTCAACGGACGGGGCAACCAATCTCGGCAATGGATTGGTTCAGAATGTCTTTCCCTATCTGAACACGCCGTTTGCCGGGTGGCGGAATTAGGGTGGATCGTAACATGAAGGGACGAATCACCTTCTTCCCCATTTCATTCGCCATTTTTCCGGCCTTGTCCCTTGCTTGCATGCAGCCAGCTGGTAGCAATGACTTTTTTACCCCGCCCCCAACAGGGAAACGGGTGTCATTCCCACAACCGCCTCCCGGCCTCCACCGGCCGCCTCCACCACCGCCTCCGATGGTTTACGCCGCCAGGGGCTTTTGCAGCGGTGCAGTTTTGCGAACAGCGTTTCAATGCCAACCGATTTTGGACGAAAAAACCTAAAGAGATCCCCGTTTTTCAACTGGTTGACATTATGCGCTCGCGATAAAACCAGGCGGGACCCAAGCCCGGATATTCCGCTTTAAACCCCCTGATTATTTCGGGAGGTTTCGTGTGGCGAACAGAAAAAGGGCCGCAAACCCCGGGGAAAAAAACCCGATTTTTTTGCGGGTGGGCCTTTTTTTCCCCAAATTGTAAAATTTCTCTTTCCTTTCCCTTTTTTTTTGGTTA
>Ga0163217_1097033_pt1 | contig 13796 bp, 11 predicted proteins | sample SynspAceP_FD_185933 | JGI IMG/M metagenome (GOLD analysis project Ga0163217, IMG submission 185933) | Saline lake microbial communities from Ace Lake in Antarctica - Synechococcus sp. Ace-P (PacBio error correction) | ecosystem: Environmental > Aquatic > Non-marine Saline and Alkaline > Saline ... | reverse complement strand
TCTGGTCATCATCGGATACCCATAATTATTTTTATAAGATTAAAAAGAGCGAATCACTAACCGTTTTAGCTGAAATTTAAAGCCAAATCGATCACTGACTTCGAAGAAAACTCTCGAAAGCTCATCCAGATGTTAAAGCTTGCTCCATTCCTTCTGATAAGAAGAGTGATTTTACCAGCTGGACTTGTGATTCACCAAAAGGTTAGTGGGAATCGAACTGTCTGAAGTGAGCTTATCCCAAGAGGACTCGCGGATGCGCAGAGGGAATGACCAGCTTTTCCCTTCTTAAAATTTAGCGGCTTTTTTTCGATGTCTTATCCAAGCCAACCAAAAGGAATTCAATAGTGGGTTCATTTTCCAAGACTTGTACAATCAAAATATGGGGATTTCTGCCCGACAAGGGCCACACCATGAAGCCAAAGATAAATAAAAGTGTTTCCCCCGCGTAGATTCTAAGTTTATTTCCCTACCCTCAAATCTAAAAACCGACCTTGGTAATCAAATCAAGCTCGGTGAGATCACTCGCTTCCAATTGGTGTGATCAATCCGGTGTACAAAAAAGACAGATTGAATGCGCCCTTGGATCACAGGGAAGCATGCCGTGTAAGAAATTTACAAAAGGGCAAACAGGCTCAGGGATTAGCCCCCCATGATTTAATTTCTTTGTTTCCAATTTCTTACTTTCATACTATTTATGATTATGAGGTTTGGTTTCAAAGTGAATGATTCAAATGTTGTCAATCCGCTCGGGCCGACAGTTCTTTAAATCCTTCTAATTTTTTCAATTTATAGATTCTTTCAAATTTTATAATCTTTAAAATCAGACTCTTAGTACATCAGGCACATTTATCATTTATTATCGATAAAAAGGAGCCCTAACTTCAGCTCAATCTACTTTATTTACCCATGAATACGAGTTTACAGAATTTTGCCCAGAATTACCAAATTCGGCCCCAAATCAAGTTTCAAAGCTTACACTAAGAATTACTGGATGGTGGGAGGCACAGTTCCTTTTTATCTCCGGTATCGGGAAGGGAAGCCACCGGTGAGTTGGACGAAGTGCAAGTGGGCCTGCAATTCGTGATCGGGTGGAGCCAGCTTAGAGACTGGGGGAAACCCCAAAAGGGCGTTAAGGAAGCAATTCCTCAAAATCAATTCAGGAGCAAGCGAAAATTAACTCCAGAATTGGGAAAATAAGTAAATCGCTGAGACAATGTCCTAAGGCTGGGGGACATTTATATGCCTTATAAAACCGAAGCGTCGCACCAAAGGAATGATTGCTCGTGAGAAGGGTCTTTGAAGCCCTTGGCAGAATTAATCTTTTTTCTCAAAAAATCCATCAATTTGGAAGAGGAGGTAGACAAACTACCTGGATTCCGAAAAGGAAGTAAATTTCAATAGAGGAGGCATTGCAAGGGGCTCGGGATAATTATTGCCTGAGCTGGTCAATGAAAATTTGCCGGAGAGTCCGTGAAAAAATGCGGAGAACTATTTCAGTTAAACGAGGGGGAATTTTTCATCGAGAGTTTCCCTTGGAAAGGAGGCAAGAGGCCATCAATACAATGATTATTTCGAATGGTCTGAGCCGATCAAAACTGCTCCTTCGCATCGCAGTTCTCGCCATGCGGAGAGGGGAGAAGGAGCTTTTCCTGATGTTTGGATGCTTTGCCGGAAAGAGGTTTCCCAGCACTTTATATTATGGAAAAAGGGAATTCCTTCGCGGATTGCTTCAAATTCTTCCGTAGAGCCAGATGAAACTGGCGATAAGGATTCGTACAAAAGATTTGCTGAAGCCAAGTATGGAAACGGAAGTTCGACTCCTGACCAAAAAGAAAGCGTAAGAAGCGATCAAAGTTTTTCACGGAAAATCTAAAAACAACTTTTTGTTGGTGCACCTTTGGGAGAAAAGTCTGTGATGGCTATTTTGATCGGGATTTAGGTCAGTTGGAAATTAGTCGCTTAGGCCCTCAGGGACAATTCTTTGCACTATTGAAGCTATATTTCCACATGAACCGCAACGCCAAATCTGCTGAGGCTGGAATGACTGCTAACAGGGCTGGCCGGAAAGTTTGACGTTCAAGGCCATCGCCATCGGCATGGCACTTGCTGGGCCGTGCAGGACAGAAGCTTTTGTCAAGAAACTTGTGCTTCCAAAAGTCTATCATTTATCACATGGTTATTATGAGCTGGAGCTTCCTATGTTTATCTGCTGTGTCAGAGGTGGCAAGAGAAGGAATTTCCAGATTTGGATTTGACGGTGAGAGGAGGAGCCGTATCATCGGAAGGGTAGATTGGATGGATCGAATCTTCCATGGCTGAGGTTGGTCATTTGACCCAATAAAATCTATTGGAGTTGGTCAATACCAGCACGATGTGGATCAGAAATGCCTTGAAAAATCAGTGCTGCGTGAATAGTGATTACCGTCATGTCTGCCGTGAATGGAGTGGGAGTGGAAGTGAACTTAGCTCCAAGCAATTGCTTACTTATGTGTCTGGCTTAGGCCCACTTTGGCACAGAATATTATTGATTTTAGAATGAAAACGGGCCTTGCCAAGAGTCGCGCCACCAAACTGGAAAAGTTACTTTCGATTGGGGTAAAGCCTTTGAGCAAGCTGCTGGATTTTTACGAATTAGCCATGCCAAGCAATTTATCGATCGGTCTGCAGTCCATCCTGAAGCGCTATGATGTAGGTCGCTCAAATGGCCAAAAGACGTTCACATGCAACCGTGGCGAACTTGATGGTTCGGATGAATTGAGGAATCGAATCAATTCTGAAGAAAATACGTTTCGGACATCTGTAGCTTACCCACACTCAGTTATCTTTGCCGAATTGCTAAGCCAGGCAGAATCCAAAGAGCCAATTTTGAGGTTTTTGCTTTTGAGGAAAAAAGTGTGAATAGTATGTCTGATTTTGAAATCGGGATGGAAGCTACCTGAGTGAATCACGAATACACTGCCTGTTGGAGCTTTTGTGGGATGTGGTTCATTCAAGATGGATTGGTTCACTTGAGCCACTGCCAGATCGATTTTGTTCAAGGATCAAATGAAATTCGTCTTCTGTCAATAGGAAGTAGAGGTGGACTGTGATGGAGCGTAGATATGCCCCGAAGCGAATTTGTTTAAGTATGAATCCGATCCTTTTGGAGCGCGGGAAGTCTCCGGGAAAACCAGCTCCTTCGAAAAAAGTTGAAAAACAAGAGGAACCAAAAGCTCAATGGCAAGATAAGTTGGCTGCGCGAAGGGAAGTTTGGGAAATAAGGTTACCTTGAAGAAAGGCAGAGATGCATGCCACATATTTTTCGTCAGATAAGACCAAACTTCGAGCTAAAATCTCGGGGGTTTGTTTTTTTAGGTCAATCGATTTCACTCTTTTACTTTTGATGAAATCTCTAAGTGCGAAGTTTTGCCGGCTAATTAATGAATAGATTGAGTTGGCGTTTTCAGAGTGAATGTTTTTCCATCAATTTGATAGGTCTCAGGTATTAAGATCAAGTGAATTTATTTTTTTAATCTAAATTGAAGTTGAATGGGTACTATGAATTAGCTGAGATCTATTCGGCTAGCGATAGAGATAAATATTCCCATTTCAACCCAATATTGTCCCGCTCACCTGTAAGAAAACTAATTATGTAAAATGTACCTATCCAGCCTTTTAAAGCAGAGATCTCTGTAGTGGCTCTAGTATTGGATTGAGCTAATACACAAAATTCCTAATATCGATGAGTATGAACTGTCAGGGATCAATTTAGAAGAGATTTGTATTGATGTATGCCTGGATTGATTTGAAGGCTTGTGAAAAAATTTGTGTACAAGCATGTGAAAATATCTCTGGGATGGAATCCTGCATTCCGAAACTGTGAGACGAATAACTAAATACAATACGTCAAAAGTGTGCATCCAAGACCAAAGCCTTGTAGAAGTGGGATTCACTTGACTTAAAAGGTATTCTACAACAATGCATTTCAAGCATGTAAAGCTTGTGCTGAGGAATGCGAAAAACATTGATCTGACTTCGTTGTCAAGCTTGTGCTCAGGAATGTAAATTATTTGAAGAGTTGCGAGGATCTTTTTATGTTCCGACCGCTATAAAATGAGAAAATAACTGTTGATAAAGTGACCTTTTTTTTCTTGATTACTCGTTTTAACGCCAACTATTCTATGAGTTCGGTTTCAAGAAGAGCGTTTAATTTGTCCCTTCGGCGAGTGCATTATAAAAGGAGCGCGAGTAGAGACTAACCACCTTTCCTCACGCTAAGTAACCTTGACCATTCCGACTTGTAACTCTCGATATTCCAGTGTCCCTTACTGAATCTTTCTTAATATATAGGAGAAGCTCAACATGAGAATATCTGCTGCAGTACATTGCCGTGTCTGATCCTCGATGTACGCCTATCAGTCACATTCTCTCGTGACGTTGCATGTCCCAAAGGTCATAAGACATTCAAGTAATCTCACCAGCGTTGATTTTGTTGAACCGGATAATGTTCTTTCCACACTACATATTCATCAAATAGAAAATTGCGTTCAAATCCGGCAGCAAAGTGCCAGAATTGACGTTGTGATTTGAACCGTACATAGTACCGGGGTAACAAACTTATATCCAGCTCAAGTTCCCAATCGCATAGCGCTCGATTGAATAAAACTTATTGTCAAGCGCAGGCCCATTCAGTGTATTGTTGACATCAGTTTCCAGGAAAAACGAGTGGAAGCATTGTAAGTCAATTTTATCGCGTGCAGGTTACTGCTACTTGAAATACCCGTACTGATTCGATTCGATTATTGAGCTTAATTGGACTATTGACTTGCCGGACGCTGTGATTGTTAAGCTCCAAAACCACCATACCATTCATATTGCATTTGATAAAGCCTAAACGGCATTCCGTAACTCACCCAAGATCTGAAGTCCTGATAACCGATCTAGATCACAGGTCGGAAAAGTCGAGATCCTTGTTTCTAAGATGATTCCACCTTGGAAGTTCTGTAGGTTCTTCCGCGATAAAATGAGCTATTGGCTATCGTATTAAGCGACGATCCGAGAATTGGGCAAAAAAACAAACCAGAGCGGATCGGTGTCTGGATTTGGGGCTACTTCTTAATCGTAGTCGAATTCGGTGTAGAATAACGACGATTTCAAGTTTGGTTACCAGTCGGAGTTGCAATGGATTCCGAATTGTCGATTGCGGTTTTGCAACTGCCTGAACCGATGGTTGCGTCTACATCTGTATCGTAGTCGATTTCCATATTGGTAAAACTCAGTAAAAACTGGTAATCAAATCGGACAGTCGGCTTAAAAAGCTTTTGGAAGGTTCGAGCTAATTCAAATGGTGGGCAGGAAAATTTGACTATTATCTAATTTTGCTGTTGGAATTGGTCCTTCTACTTGCAGCGTGTAATTTTCTAGTTTGTATTGATAAACCCAGCTCAAGCTCTTTGGGTCAAATATTTACTCCAAAGAATTACTCAAGGCAGTGGTCTAAGTTCCAACGGGTATCCAATCTCACTTTGAATATCAAAAGTCAGATTGATCTGAATTCATTGACTCGATTCCAATTCGTATTCAAGTTCTAATTGCCCATTTTTTCGAACATTGTTCGGATAGGAAATTCCAGGTTTCCCAGGAAGTCCCATTTCGGTCTCGACAAGTGATCTTGCTGATTGATTATTTCTAATCGCTCGTGGGTTGGAAAAAGGTGTTTTTCAGCTCTTCGAATAGCTTGTCTCGATTCCAAGCTGTTGGCGGTGCTCAGTCTTAGGGTTAAGCTTCGGCCTTCCTTGTCAAACTTTGTCCCATAATATGTAGTCTATTAAAGATGTTCATTAATCCTTGTTTTGCACGTTTCGGGTATTTTCAGTTCGGTTCAAAGCCCTCTAGATTTACACTTTCTCCGATAAATGCAGAGTTTTCCTTATCAAAAGCTGCCAGAGAACCTTGCGATCTAAAAATTGATCTGTTTTTCTCATTGATTTGGATTCGGAGTCGCATTGTTCAAATCGGTTGATCCTGATTTGTCCGAGTCTCTCGGGCTATTTTCGACATAGGTTTGACCTTCCTGGAGAGCTGCGTTACAAATTCCCTGTTAGAGAGCGGACTCGATTCCGACATTTTTTGCGATTTCTGAAAGATAGCTACTTGAAAATATTCACTTTTTCTCCCCACTGCATCTGAAAAAGTTCAGATCGATCAGTAACTCATTAGGTATTCTGAGGCGGACCTCCATTTTGTGATTAGAATTGTCTGAGCATTTGGATCACTAAGAAGTCTAGCAAGTTGATATTATTCGTCAAGCCTGTGAAGGTGATTCGTTGGTCTTCATTGAAGGCATTGATACTTGCCCCAGCTAGGTAGCGTTCATCAGACCGTAGCCACCTTTTATTTCTTCCAAATTGACGCGTTTTCGGCGATTGGCTTGGTGCCCTGATATTAATCGTTTTCTGGCGGTTTCCAATTTCATCAAGACCCACTCAATAGGGCTTGATCGCTTTTTTGTCAGAAAATCTCGATGCTTAGTATGACTTCGCTGGGTAGGTTTTGCAAAGGCCGTCTTTACATCTCCTCCAAAGGAAAGGTTGACCATCTACGGAGATCTGAGTAATGTTTTCTCCTTGAGCATAACTTAGCTAAGCCGCTCCCTCCAGTCCACCGATTAGATATCCTGCGATGAAATCTTTCCTCTATCTCATAAAAACCTGCGACACTGGCAAAGCTGCTCATAGTAGAACAGACATCGGCTTATAGAGTGGTTCACTTTTCTGGGTGCCGTGTGGCATCTTCTTGCGTTGATGTCACACATACACCTAGAACTTCTGTAGCATGCTCACGAATCATCACATTTCAAGACAAGTCGCGCAGGCTGAATGTTTCGAAGAGATTTTTAAATCCTAAATACTGGACTTTCATCCAGGTAATTCACCTTCTTAATAATTAATCTAGCGTAAAATTCCCATCAATGTTATCTGAAAATCAGTCCCCCCCCTTCCTTTCACATCTACCTGAAATCGAATCAGAAAAATTCATAATAGATTGGTGGGCATTCGGGATACTTTCCTTTGACCTAGTATCAATTGGGGACTCGCCCTTTGATAGAATAGTTTTGAAGTCCATGCGGGAGTAAGAAAAGAACTAAGAACAGAAAAAGTATAAGGAAGTATTTCATTGCAATAATTAGGTCTAATGACCTTTAGGTTTGAAGGTAAGCCTTCGAAATTTCAGCTTCGAAACAGGTACAAATGAACAGGCTAATTCATTTCGATTAGAATAGGAATTGGGTAAGCGGTCGATATGGAGCATTGAAAAAGGAGGTTATACTATTTTAAGCGATTTAGGGCAAAATTCAGATCTCCGTACACTACTCGTACGAAATAAGAAATCCTTTTTTCAAAAGGCCGGGAAAATCTGGATTGGGAAGCTTATTTTTTTGTTTTTTTCTGACAAATGCTGTCAGTAGTAATGTTAATTTGAGCACAGAGTTAAATGGTTTATTAAAACAAACATTATATCTTAGCTCACGTAAACAGAAAAGGGATATGGGAAACTCAAGAAAACAGGATCAGCATCACGACCAAGACTTTGCTACAGGATTGTCAAGTTACCTAATTTTTATGAAGATGAAGCAAAGCCTCAGTTGGTTATTTGCTGGTCGAATGAGCCCAACCCGGGTTGGAGAGATATCGAAGAGATTAAGAATCGGATGGAAGCGCACAGAAAGCAGACTTCGTTGAATTTGAATCCTTTCTTTCCGATTTCCCCTCCGGCATCAGAGGATCACAACTTCTATTTGTTTTTCAGCATTGAACTACCTCGCCTCAAACCTTCGAGTTTTGCGCAAGCAAAAAAGCCATTACCCAAAATGATCTTTGCAGATCAATTGGACGTCCAGCGAACAAATGATCCTCTGCCCTATGAGGATGGTCGCGTCAGAACCGAAGCTCGCGACTTTGCAAAAGCTTGTGAAAAATCTTTTGAAGTTGGGCTTGGAAGAATTAATGGAGCATGATATTTGATAATAGAGGCAGGGTCGGGCAATGCAAAAAAACGCGGATCAATATCCTTACTATTGCCACGAATCAAAGATGATTAAGGAGAACATTCACGCTAGTCGGTCAAAGGCTTCGCAGGGCTATTCTCACCAAGAGATTTGCTGATCTGGGATTACATGGAGCCAGTTGCCACAGTTTCACTTTACCAATCTCTGCCCAACAGTCAACGGCGTATCGTGCTTTTTGAGCTTGCTGGGGATTCGATGTTGCTTTGATTCCTGTACATCGTGATTGTTCTTATGTAGATCAATACCCAAATTCAAAAGTGGAAGAAACATTATGTCGTTGGTCACTCAGACCGAAGGGGGTCATTTATAAAAAAGAGTTAAATTTAATTATTCGTAGCAGATAACCGGAAAGCTGTTTTTTAGTTTTTCGGACAACGGAGCATTAACAAGCCTTATGAAAGTCCCGTGGCGAAGATGTATTTGGAAGTGTCTGGGGAGGCCAAGGCTTTTATAAGTTACGATTTTCCAAACCCAGCGGACAAGAAAAAAGCCAAGCCTGGAAGACTTGGGCGATATGATCAAAGATATCAGGGTGATCTGAGGAAGCATAAGGGTATTAGTTTTTTTTTAAGTAATACTTAGCACTCACTTCAAACGGTGGGTAAAGGGAAAGAAGCTTTCTTCCTTCCAAGGATACCCCACTTGTTTTGGTAGGAAAGGTAGAATTTTCCAGGAAAACATCTTCCTTCCGGATGATAATAATCCAAGGTCAATTGATTTCCGATCCAAGAAAACCGGTTGCCGGTCCTACATTATTATATTTATATCTACTCATAAAATTCAATTCCATTCTGGATATTGACTTATAATGATGTGCTGATTATTTCTCCCGTTAAAGTTAAACTATTCCTAATTGCATGAAACATCGATCGCACTGGAGTTTTTCAAATCCTCCGTCCAGCGACAATGTTTTGACCCGCCTTCCAGGACCTTCAAACATTTGAACAATTTACTAGATCTTTCTTCAGGCCATGCATCCAAATAATGGATCAGAAGCACAACAAATACTCCACAAAGCCCACAGTAATTCTTAGCCCCCAGCTCTTAGGCTTTGTGGAAGCCTGGGAGGATGAAAGTTGTGCTGTAATACAGAGTGTGTTTTTTTGCGACGGTGATTTTCTCGCGAGGTTGATTCCTCAGCCAATTTCTCCACATCATCTGGAATCGTAAGGTCGCCCACTGATAGTCCGCCAAGATGATTTATATATGACATAGAGAAGACATGACTTAGCGGAAAAGCATTTTAGCATCTTTTACTAGAACGGGATAACCGCGGGTACTTCCACTCAAGAGCCATCGCCACCTCTTTTCTTAACCAATCATCTCTTAAAACGCGGTTCTCTTCATCTTTTCACTTCTGTCCCAAGTTTCACATTAATACCAAACAACTGCGCTTTGGCGAATTGGTTTTTTTCATTGCCTTTGCAAAATTCAATATCCTGGCTCAAGGAGTCTCAATAAATTCAAGAAGACATTTTCGGGCACCAAAACATCCTCTAGATTTTCTTTGAGGCGACTCCGCTTCGTGCTTTTGCGTATCGCATCTGACGATAAACTAATAAAAAATTTTGTTCTTTTCCATAAAAAAACCTGATTTTTATAACTACTTAAAGTTAAAAAAAATTCAGGTTAAGGAATGCAAGGAATTAATTCTTTAGCTTAAAAGATCTTCGAATCCTCGTGCGAATTTGCCCAAACTGCGTCAAAGATGGCATCGATATTTCCCACGCCTTCTGCCTAGCTCATGCCAGAAAGCATCACCACAATTTGATTATAACCGCCACGCTTCTCTTTATTATCATAATGGTAATCTGGTGTAAAATCAATTTCATAGCCTGAATTGTTATTAATCCCAATTCCAAGCGGTTTCGAGTTTCTGTACCTTCGGTAAAAGCACTTCCCCGCATTGCTAAATATCTTCACCGTGATGGAAGCAATTCTTTAGCGGAATTCATTCTCGACCAGCTCTGGTAACTAATAGTACGCGGTAATTCTTTTTTATTGGTTTCGTAAATCGCCTGAATTCAGATTCCTGAGCTAATATGAGCCAAGCTTGCGTTGATCGGCAGGTAGGAACTTTTAACTCTCCCATTTCCAGCTTTCTTAAATATGGGTTAGGGTGATTCTGCTTCGTAGCGGATTGCCCACTCCATTTGCGGCTTGAGTAGAAACACCACTTTCTCAGACCGTATCATCTCTCTTTTTTGAAGGTATAATTGTGTCATTTAAGGGTGAATTCCCTCATCAAAGATTCATCTTCAGTGAGTCTTCCCGATCCGTCCTTATAATGACATGTCCAGAGGGACCACTTTGGAAAGGGTTAGAATCAAGATCTAAAGCTGAAGGCGAAAAAACGTGGACTGTGAGGTGCTGCGGACGATGCCCTTAAGAATCGTATTAAACGGATCAACTAATCCACGTGAGCGCATTGCCTGTTGGTATTCATTTGATTGACTTTGCGCAAAAGTAGTTTTTTTTGACTTCAAGTGTGAACTGCAAATCGAATTTTTGCTAGCCTAGAAAAGGAATTACTTCAGGATTCTATTTCTCATAAATACAGGCTTATTATTTACCACTACCATTTACATTTTGAAAAGCTCGGTGACCAAAGAATAAAGTGGGATTTATTCGAAAGCAGTATGCTGTCTTAGGTAACCCGGAACTTATTTATTTTTTTTTTGAATATGCCATCTCACTTCATCATGACTGAGGACTGCCATAGTCTCCTGAGGCAAACCTTTGATGGTAGTTTGTCTGAAGAGTTTTGACAGTGGAAACTACTGATGCCTTTAAGGCTTTTTTAGGCTCTTCCGGAAATCCTTCAGCTTGATTTGAAAAAAATTCACCCAATCCGGATAATTCAGAATCGGTTTTTGGTATCGTTTATTAATTCAATTTGATTTCACCCTTTTCAGTTGCAGCTAGACTTCGCAAAAAAGCAAAAGAGGTAATAGTAAGCAAGAGATTTTTCACTAATTCATTTATCGTTTTTAAACGATCGAGTTTACCATTTGAAGTGCGCTGAAATCTTTTTGTGAAGACGATTTTCCTCCTTGGGAACTCAAATCGAATTTAAAACTCGATTTTCCAAAAGGCATCTTCAAATCTTTTGGGCCGCTTTTTTTCATTTGGGATTCTGTTTGCTTAAAAAAAGTCATTTAATTAATATTGTCCGAGGGCTATCGCTCTGGGAAGACTACCGAAAAGGATGGAAACCTCAGGAAAATTGCCATTGAATTAGTATTCTTGCTTTTTTGCTCTCGATGAGTTCAGGATGGAGCTTGACTCCACGCGGAATTGATGACAAAATCCGATCTTCCCATCCCATCGGAAGCCTCCCTCATTTCTCCGACGAGCTCTAACTTCATTCATTCGTTTTGGATCGACTCCTGGGCCCAGACATGTCTGATCCCTTGATCCAAATAATTGCTTGATCAGTTATTCCAATAGTGACTCCGGGAAGCGTTTTGTAATAAGCTCCTCTTTCGAGATTTGCGGCAGTATGCGATACGTGTCTCGGTCATCCGAATGTTTGGTAACAGTAATACTGAGGCTGATCAATCTGATTCTGAAGACTACTAGTAAATTTCTCAATTAATAATGTTTTGCGATGCCTTGAAGCTTTTCGCTATCCTAATTTCGATTTTGATAGGGCCCTCGCTCTTACCTGCCAGGCGGAAACAATTGCCGCACAAAATCGAGTGGAATTGAAAAAATCAGATTTTTAAAAAATGGATTACTACTCGGTTCTCCGTATAGTTCCAATTTTTACATCGGTTCCGGACTAGCATCATCCTATACCAGCAATGTATCTTGGTTCAAAACAGCAAAGTAAAATTACAACAATGTGAATTGATTTTAAAAAACTCACCAGTAGCTTTGCTACCTGGTTCCATCTGACCCGATGGATAGTAATCGCTTTGGGAATTCCTCAGTAGAACCAGCAGGTCCTCTTGGCCGTGAATAGTTTTTGGCCCGAGAGCCAAGCAGCACAAAACCGGAAAAGCAGCTTTGTGAGCAAAAAAAGTAGGTCGGCAGTCACTTTCTCAAGATGATTAAATTTCATCTGGGCCTTAGTAAAGAAAATGCGTTTTGGTAGCAAAAGCTTGAACCTTTATAGACTAAAGTCTAAATCCTTTTTTCCGAAAAGGGTTACTGCCATAACTCAACCCTCAACTAATTCAGGATTATGGCTTAGACTCTTGCCGATAGCAATTTTGTCCTCCTAAGAGACGTCGCGTGAGTTTGCACACTGGTGGATTATAACTGCTCAAAGGCAATACCTGAAGATGCCCTCACCATTAAAAACTGCTTGGGTTGCTCCGCAATAGCTTTCATATCTTCGAGAAATCAGAAAATTTCCTTTTCGTCCAAAAAACCAACTTCAGAAACTCTATGATGCATTTCTATTGATGCGCAAGAAGACACTTCACCCATTGGGCCTGTGATTTTTTACTCACGGAGAGAGAGCCTTCCAAAAAGGATGGATTGGGTATGGGCTATTCTGCTCGTGTGTCAAAAGGCTCGAGGTGATCAAGGCTACTGTGGGAAGAGGTGATGGCTGATCATCGATTGAATATTTTGGAAGTTCAGCGTTCTCATTCGGATTTCATTGCCAAAAAGGGTGATTGCTGTAGTTTCCAGTTGGGCAGTAGGAGGAGGGCACAGTCTTTCATGTTGTGTCTCGTGACTTGGACCTCGCAAGCGAAGAGCATGCGATTTTTCAAACAGACAGATGCCGATTGTGACCGTTTTTCGACGGAGGTTATGGTTCGTGCTTATTTGGCAAAATGCGCATAGGACAGGGGAAAAGGGCTCGTGAAATCATTCTTTTGGACGCAACTATCTCTGCCAAGGAAGGCCTATGAAATGGGAATGGTGAATGCCGTAATCCCTCATTGCTGAAACTCGAGTCAACTGCCTATGAGTGGGCACAGGAGATTTTGCTATCTCCAACTTCAATCAAGATGTTGAAAATTTTTGCCATGAATCTGACTGATGACGGAATGGTCGGTCAAGCAGGTTATTTGCTGGAGGAAGCCACAAGATTGCTTACGGAACTGAAGAAGCCAAAGAGGGTAGAAATGCCTTTTTGGAAAAGCGCAAGCCGAATTTTGGAATTGCAAATACACAGTGGATACGTAAAGAGAGTATTAGTATTCAAGATGGGTAGTATCAAGATCCTTAGAGAAAGAGAATTGGATAAAAGAGACATGAGATTGGGAAAAATTCAAGAGCCAAGAATCAAGACTAGAGAACTAGGGAATTGGATGAAGTGGGTCCTTTTATACCCATAGATCAGATTTCGAATATATAATAGACTTGAAATTAAGGCCTCCCAATTCTGAATCTTGGTTCTTGGCTTTATTATTGAAAATATTGAAAAAATTAGCTTATATTCTTTTCTTGTTTCTAATCTCAAGCTCAAATTCTTCTTTTTCTTCTCATCTCCCAGTTTTACCCCTCAATCGCCTGATAAACCATCTGACGATTTTTTTGCTCATAGAAAACCCACTAAATGGAGCAGTTTGAGGTCATCAGGGATCCGAAATCAAATTTTCCTTGGGTCAATACAGAGATAAGTGCAATAGCTCCGACCCCAAAGTAAGTTCCTACTGAACCCAGTGTGACTTCCTCTGGCCACATCTGTTCATGGACTGCAAAACCCAAAAAACAAAGCCCTTGAACCCCGGGACGTTTTATAGAGTCCGCACTGTTTGATCCACGTAGTCTCCATGATTCGATGTCT
>Ga0163217_1051844_pt1 | contig 13796 bp, 18 predicted proteins | sample SynspAceP_FD_185933 | JGI IMG/M metagenome (GOLD analysis project Ga0163217, IMG submission 185933) | Saline lake microbial communities from Ace Lake in Antarctica - Synechococcus sp. Ace-P (PacBio error correction) | ecosystem: Environmental > Aquatic > Non-marine Saline and Alkaline > Saline ... | reverse complement strand
ATCCATCCGCATGTGATGGCCGCTGTTGACGAATATATCCCAGACACCAGCCGCGCTGTTGACCAGCCGTTCTGATGCCATTGGAGACGTATTCTCGATCTCGGTCGTGGTATTTTGGTGACCGGCGTGATTGAGCGTTCGTCCTCTTGGCGTGATTTCACGTTGGCTTCATCCAGAACATTGAAATCGTTGGTATCACGTTGGACACGAAGACAACACGTGTACCGTGGCGTTGAATGTTCGCAAGTGCGGATCGTGGCGGAAGCTGGCGATAACTTGGTGTCTTCTGCCGCCGGTATCGAGCGTGAAGGCGTTGAGCGCGGTCAGTTTGTGTAAACAAGTCGGTTAACCCAACATCAAAGTCACTGGCGAGGGCGTATTCGTCACCAAAGACAGGTGGTGGCCTTCACACGCGTTCTTTCGCGACTACCGTCACAGTTTAGTTCGGACCAACAGACGGACCGTACTTCAGCGCCAGAAGGCACTGAAATGGTTATGCCGGCTGAAACCTGGCAGTCGACCGTTGAGCGTGATCGCCCCCATCGCGATGGAGACCGGGTCTGCGTTTCGCGATCGCGAGCGGGGCGGCGGACCGTTGGCGCAGCGTATGTTTCCAAGATCAACGAACTAAGCTGTGGCGGGTTCACCCCGCTGACAGCTGACAAAACGAAGGCCGCTGAAAAGGGCGGCTTTTTCGTTGTTTGGCAACCGGAAGGCATTATTCGCGAGCCAATGCGTCTATCGGCACTGATCCCCCGGAAAATATCGATTACCTCCCATCGCGCATTAGGTTTAGCTCGTTGTTAGTAGCATCGGTCTCGTCAAAACCGAGGGTCGTGGGTTTCGAGTCTCCTAGCCCTGCCAATCTCACACATGATTCAACGTGTGGTCGCTTGGGCAGCGCTTGTTTTGAAGCCTTGAATTCAGTGTTTGACAGTACATCCGGCCACATCGTTCGTATTACAGGAAAACGACATGCCCAGTAAACCCGCTTTAGTTCATCCAGCAAAGTGCGTTCCGAAGTATCAAAGTCGTCTGGGCCGACTGTCGCGAGTCTAATCAATGCTCACACGGTAATGGTTATCTCGCGCTCTGACCGCAGTGTTCGTTTGCGGTTGATGGATATTCTGATCGCGGCGCGCTTGCAGTATATTTTGTCGGCTTCGGGCTGATCCGGGGCGCGGCACTGTTAAAGCCGCGCGGGACTCTTGAAACACTTTGTTGATTGCGGGCTATCGCAGACCTGATCAAGAGGGGCGTGCGGCGATTCGTGTTGCGGCGATTTTTTGTTCACGCCGGCCTGTGTGACGCTGGTTTAGAGAATTAGATGTAGTGTTGCTGCAATTCACAGACAGGACCAAGTTCAGATGGCGAAAAGATGGTATTCGGTCAGTGTTTTGTCGAACTTCGAAAAGAAGATTGCCGGCAAATCCGCCCGGTCGCCGAGGCAAGAGCTTGAGGACCAATCAGAAGTACTGGTCCCACCGAAAGAGTGATGAGTGTTCGGCGCCGGCAAGAAATGTCACGACAGAACGTCGGTTTTGCCCGGCTTGTGCTTGTACATATGGGAGATGTCGCGACCGCGGGCTATTCACTTGATCACTCGATTCAAACCGGTCACAGGGTTTTTGTGGCCGCAGGGCCGTCCAATGCCCATGGCGTTGACGCCGAATAACGTCGGTTCTGCTGAGGCTCCGGTCAAGAGGGCGAAGAAGCACCACGCACCTTGGATCCACTTTGAAGTGGGCGACGAGCGGAGTGAAGGTTGCCGCATGCGTATCCGTTCGAGGATTTCGACGGCATGATCGAACAGGGCGACGACGAGAAAACAGCGCCTCAAGGTTTCTGTGTCGATCTTTGGCGGAAACCCCGTCGAGCTGGATTCACTCAGGTCACAAACAGTCTGATGCGAGCGGCGAGGCGACCGCCTACGGTGGCAACACCGTTCGTTTGTGGGAGGGGAACAGCGGCGCGCGGCTCAACCGCACCCACACTTAGCAAGCGACCACATCGATGTGGTGATAGGGTAATGAAAGTTCACGACATTAAAGGAGAAGGCCATGGCAAGAAACTCGTCCGCGGGTATTTTCGATGAAGTTCAAGTTAAGCGTGCGTCAAGCAATCCATCCCACGTTGCCCGCATGGGTCAGCGCGGGATCCAACATCATGCGATTCGTAGGCGTTTAACGCCAAGAAGGCGGAACATGGAGCCAGGTGCTTGCCCGACGTGATCAGCTACTATCATGGGACAAGTCTCTTTACGCGATGGACATGCAAGACGGCTCAGGTTCTTACTACCTGAAGAAAGCCGCCAGGTTAACTCCGGCGCGAAAACACCGAGCCGCGAACGTTGGTACCGGTGACAACAAGCAGCTGCGCGAGATCTGCAGAAGCAAAATGCTGGACTGAGCGACTGTGGATGTTGAATCCGATGAAAAATCATTGCTGGGTCCGCCCGCTCCATGGGCTCGAGGTTAAGTAAGATGCAAAACTCGGAGAAACGGCACCCCGCGCCGCACGCGAAGCATTCGTAGGTAAAGTAGATTGACCGTTGAAAGGAAGCGGGTATCGTTTATCAATAAGCCAACGCAAACGCGAAATTTGACGAAACCATTCGAGATCGCGGTAGAACCTTGGTGTTGACCCCGTCACGGCCGACCAATGGTCGCGCGTTGCTTGGCCTGCAACAGCACCGGCAAATCCGTTCGCGTTGCTGTATTTGCACGGGCCAAGGCTGACGAAGCTTCAAGCAGGCTGTTGCGACATTTTGGCGCAGAAGATGATGGGAAGCCATTCAAGGCGGCAAGATGACTTTGATTCGTGCATCGCGACAACCTGACATGATGGCCGATCGTTGGTCGTCGTTGGTAAGGTTCTTGGCCCACGTAACTGATGCAAACCCAAGAAGTTGGTACAGTTACAATGGACATCAAAGAAGCTGTGAAAGTGCAAGGCGGTCAGGTTCATGTTTAAAGTGAAAAAGGCGGCGTTTGTGCATTGCTGCATCGGCAACCTGTCCTTTGGACGAAGCGAAGCTGGTTGCAGAACCGTACGTGCTTTGTTGGTGCTGTGTCCAGAGCCAAGCACCTTCCCGGTTTTAAAGGTGGCTTACATGGTGAAGAAAGATCGCTCTGAGCTCGAACAATGGGCCCAGGCGTGACTGTAGATCGATAAACGCTGTCACCGAGTAACTCAAACGAGTTAGTTTCTGAATTACGGGCCCCCTTGAGAACCAAGTGGGGGTCTGCGTGGCGAATGGCCTTGGGGTAGGGCGCTGGTGGGTTTTTTTTTTTTTCTTAAAACGTTCGGTGAGGCGCGTTTTTCTACGTTCGCTCGGCGCGCGAGAATTAAGCTGAAACCAGGATTAGCCGCTTGGCAATCGTGCCGCAATCCCTAGAACGCCCTCTCGATTCACTATGCATCGCATGGGTTGAGTCTTCGTCCTGAGACGGAAGAGTGCGCCAAGCCCTTAATTCCTTTCTGAGATTGGGAAGATGCGAGATATTCCCGTCGCGCAAGCGTGGAGCTATTTGGTTTTCCGTTTAAAATGGGACCAGGTGTTCGCGTAAGCGGGACTTAATTGAGCCGGGGGGCAACCCCAGCATTTGGAGTGAAACTGTGGATAGAAGCCAGAAAGAACAGTTGGTCGACGAGCTCGGCCAAATCTTTCGAAAGCTCTGGCGTTTTGTGGTTGCCACTTACGTCGCGCCTGACAGTTGTGATATGCCAGGACCTTCTGTGCGCGCGCTCGCGCTGCGGGCGGGCCGTGCGTGTTGCCAAAAACAGGCTCGGCCAACTTTGCCCTGACGAAAGCATGCGAAAGCATTTGCAGATTCCTGACGGGTTTTGACCGTTTTGACTATGTCCGAAGACCCCGTGGCAGCAGCCGAAGGGGCCCAGAATTCGCTTAAAGAGAATGCCAAAATTTGTTCAGTTCATCCGGCGGTCACTGGGTGAGAACGCACTGGATGTCGCCGGTTGTGACTTACGTGTCCAAGATGCCTTCGGGAGAGCTTATTCTCCACCATCGCGGGTATGCTGGGCGCACCTGCTGATCAACTTTTTGGGGCCATTGGTCGCAACCTGTTTTTACATTTAAGGCGGATTCAATATGTCATGCTGCGCTTTTGAACCTCGCGTTGGAACACACCATATCGTTACTCGGAAAGAGGTGAAACATGGCTGATCTGAAAAAACTGGCAGAAGACATCGTTGGTCGTTGACGCTGCTGGAAGCACAAAGGAACTGAAAAAACCATCCTCAAAGTTTGTATGGCATCGAGCCGTTTGATTTCCCCGAGATGGGGCGGCGGAGCTGAGAAGAGAAACGGTTTGATTCGGGAGGGTCCGTTCTGAAGAACGCCGTGGCATCCAAATCAACGTGCATCACGCACACGTCTCGCATTGCATCCGGTCTGGGCCTGAAAGAAGCAAAGATCTGTTGAATGGCGGGCAAGATCAAAAGAGGCGTTGTTATAGCGTATCAAAAATAATATGCAGAAGTTGAACTGGACCTAAGCCATTCGATCCAGGGTGCTGTTTTTGCTTGATGAAAGCGCCCGATTTTGTAAGCTTTGTGTTCCATAAAAATTAAGCTGACTTTTCCAGCTTGTATTATGCGAAATATTTTTGGAGAGGTACGGTGGGGACGTTCAAGAATTGATCAGGATTTACCGCTCTTATGGGCGCGCATTCACGGCCCCGGGTTGATGGCGAGCTCGGCAAGAGATACGAAAGGTGACAGACCACATGGCGCAATCCTTCTTTGGCCAGAAAAACTGGTCACGTAATTACTTATGGCCAAAATCGCGAAGTCTGGAGATTGCCGAACCTGATTCGAGTTAGAAATTTCCTTTTTATGATTCTGTTCCCTGCGCTCCGGCGATGCGGAAACACGACAGACAGGTGACGCCATCCAGGGCGTCTTTCAGTCGTTTTCCCGATCAAAGGACTTCATGAGACGTCGGTTCTTGAATTCGTTCAAGTTACGAGCTGAAAAGCCAAAATACGATGTAGAGGAATGTCAGCAACGCGACTGACTACAAGCGCGCCTTGAGGTGACGCTTGGCGGCCTCATCGTGTTTGATGTAGACGAAGACACCGGTGCAAAATCGGGTTTTAAGGACATCCAAGGACAGGCGTGTTCATTGGGCGACATGCCCCTGATGACGCCAAACGTACGTTTGTGTGAACGGGACCGAGCGTGTGATCGTATCCCAGTATGCACGTCACCCGGCGTGTCTTTGCACGACAAGGCAAAAACCCACTCTTCGGGTAAACTGCTGTTCGCTTGCCGCATCATTCCTACCGCGGTTTCGTGCTCGACTTTGAATTATGATGCCAAAAACATTCGTCTTTCGCTGCGCATCGACCGTCGCCGCAAATGCCCTGTAACCAAAACCGCTGCTTTAATTCGCTGGGTCATTGACCAAGAAGCGAATCAGGTACGCGTATTACAACACCGTTAACTATACGCTGAAAGAGGCGCGAAGGCTGGTTGCACCCTTGCTTTCCCGGATTCGTGTGCGGGCAGACGGCCAACGTGATAAATGACTCTGGTTGACCGCTGCGTCAGGCGAAGATCCTGTATTGAAGAAGGGCAAGAAGGTTACACTCGTGCGTTAAAGGCAGGTTTGATGCGACGAAGGCAAGGTTCCGAACTGCTGCTGCCGTTTAGACTCGCATCGCGGGGCAAATTTGCTGACTGTGATGATCATCAAGCGAAGAAACGCGGCGGCATTCGTATGTCGAAGCGGGCGACGAGGATGACCGTCGACGCACGGATATGCTGGTACGTCCTCAGTCGGTGGTACCAGCAAAGAGGAGGTCGACGCAGGCCATCTATAGGATTCCCACTGCTCAGACTTAGTCGACAAAACGATCAAAACGTCTGGCCGCTACAGATGGGCGAACACCATGCGGGCGGACAAGAACATGAACCGCGGGACACCGCGCTCGGATGGATAGTCGTACCGCGGTGTTTTGCGTTCCGGGGCGAGCCGCCCACAGTCGAAGCCGCTGTCGGAAACCTGTTCCGACACGCTGTCTTTGATAGCGGAGCGCTATTTACCTTTCCGCGGTTGGCCGTGTAAGATGAAACATTGCGCCTGGCGCTCGATCAACGGAAGACACGCAGCGCACTGCAGGACCGTGACTAATGCGTCGCCTGTATCAAGGCGCTGGTTGGACCTTGCGCGACTTTGCACGTGGGCGACATCGACGATATTTGGACCAGTGGGGCAACCCGTGGTAGGTACGTGTGTTGCGGTCTGTCGGCGAGCTGATGGAAAACGAGTACCCGTAGTTGCCTGGCTCCGTGATGGCAGCGCCGCATCGAAGGAACGTATGTCTTCCGGTGCGAAAATAATAGGACGCGTGTGATTGCTCACAGGATACTGATCCAACGCGAGAACCGCAAGGCTGCTGCGGTACGTTGTAATTCTTCAGGTTCCAGCCAGGCTGTCGTTCAGTTCCGATGGACCAAAACAACCCGCTGTCCGAGGTTGGACTGCACAAGGCGTCAGCTCGTTTCCGCGCTTGGCGCTCAGGTAAGGTCTGAACGCGAGCGGCGTTGGCCGGTTTTGATAGTACTTGGACGTTCACCGCGATCCTACTATGTCGGCAGTGTGTTCCGATTGAAACGCCCGAAGGTGGCCGAACATTGGTCTGAGTCAACTCGGCTGGCCCACTTTTGCCCTGTAGGCTGAACAAGTACGGCTGATATCGAAACACCCTACGCAAGGTATCGAACGTGTGGTTTCCGTATGGACTCGGGTCAGGACATGCTGGCTAGCGGAGAAGCGTACGACAGTTGGCAGGCCAACGCGGAACCCTTGATTGAGGAACATGTGATGTTTTCGTGAACTGATCTGGTACTCGAACGCGGCAAACGACTCGGGCGGACTATCACCTTGTCGCCGGCCGAAAACGTGACTCTTAGATCGAGCGTTTCGCCAAGAATAGAGTTGGTCTCGTCGCTTGGCGTCCTTGATCCCCGGTTCCTGAAAACGACGATCGAACAGGGCCTTGATGGCAGTCGAACATGCAACGTCAGGCGGGTGCCTTGGCGTTCAAGCCTGATGAGCACACTGGTCGGTACCGGTATCGATAAGAGAGTCGTCGCACGACGATTCCGGTGGCTCTTCATATGCGAAACGTGGCCTCATGGGTATCATGACCAAGTCGATGCAGCCCGTATTCTTGATCCGTGCCACCGAAGAGCCTTGAGTTGTGGTTGGAACGCGGTCGTGACATTCTACTCGCGATGGCAAATTCCAGCGTTTCGAACCAGAACACGCTGCATCAACAGCCGTCCGCTGTTTGTGTAAGGTTGGCGAGGACGCGTTCAAAAGGCGTCAGGTGATATCGCGGACGGTCACGTCGAACGACATGGTGCAACTGGCGCAGGCAGAACGTTGATCGTCGCGTTATGCCTTGAGAACGGCTTACTAATATCGCAAGATCCATTCGATTTCTGAAGCTGGTGTATCGCGGACACGTGTTACTTCGATCCACAAGCGAAAGAATTCGGAATGTCAGCCGCCGATTGATACAAAGCTGGGCCAGGAGAAATCCACACGCGAGTATCCTCTGGAACGTCGTTGGTGAAAGAAGCGGCTGCGCAAACCTGCAGAATGAGGCCGGCGATTCGTTTAGCATATGGTGGGAGTTGAACCGATGGTGACATTTTTTTATCTTTATTGTTCCGACGTCGGCAAGATCACACCAAGGGGCGACAAGCCCGTATGTACGCCAGAATGAAAAAACTGGGCTGCGCCGCCATCTTTGGTGAGAGAAAGCATTCGGACGTGGGCGCGATACATCGCTTGCGTTGTGAAGCCCGGTGATTTGGTACAGTCGCGGAAGTGGGCGTCTTATTAACCGTCACGGCGTCGAAAACAGACGAACCGTGCGTTGGCAATGAATGGCGTAGCTGTGAGAGTTCGAAAACGTCTGCCTCGTTGACCCGCGACGACTCTCTCTCTCCATCTAGCGCGCGTCTGCAGTCTGCATGATCCTCGGCCAAGAATTGCTGTCAAAGGTCCCCAAAGGGCGTGCAAAGATCGAACGTCGGAATCACGAAAGACGCCTGCGTGTGCGTCGCTGTTCGCGGCGGAGTTCAGTGGGTGGCTAGCTAGGCACTCGAAGACGAAGACACGCAAAAATCGTCGACCCTGGAACGAGCAGTACGAGATCCAGAAACGGACTTGGATGCGCGCTTTGAGGACAAAGTTCGAAAAGGTCCGTCGTGGGACGATCTGCCTACCGGGCATTATTCTGATGAAGATTGGTCAGAAAGGTGTTCGGTCGCGGTGGAAGCGCAAGCTTGCAACCGGAGCGAGACAGATGGACTGGTCGTCAGCGGACAACAAAGGGTAGTTATTTCCAAGGTTGACCGAGTTGGAAGACATGCCGCGTTCCTTGCGGAAGCCAGCCAGTGGGACTTCTGTTTGACCCGCTGAGGTGTTCCATCGCGTATGAACGTTGGTTCAGATCCTTGAGAACCCACTGGTGTTGGGCGCTCGCGGCTTGGGCAAACGATCGACGAGGCCTGCAGGGAATACAAAACGCTCGGTGTGATTTTGAACACCTGTGCGCGACGCAATGCACCACGGGCCTATGCGACGACGTCTCACGAAGAAGAGCATTCAGTTGCGAGATGGACATCGAATCCTTGCTGGCACGCAGACCAAGCGTCGCACGCGGGTAGTTGTGCCCGATATGCGCCACGCCGGTTTCGATCCGCGCGCACGCCGCACCTCTCCGCCTCGACAGTCTGACAGGGCCGGGTATCGGATACCTCCGTCAAGTCGGTTCTGTGCTGACGGATCGCACAGCCGAGCAGTTTTGCGCCGCCCGTCAGCCCGTCGGGTCAAATACCGGTGCTGAAACTGCACCACCTTGGTGGACGAGCAAAATCCCACTGCGCGTTCGACCACTTCCATACTCGCTGGTGCACCCAGCAGGCCGTTGAGCAGGTAAAGCGCAGTTCGAGTGGTCAGCGTTTGGGTGGAGATGGGAGGTCTGGGGCTTTGGAAGCTTTACGTGCGCTGCATTTACACCATTGCATGCGGAAATGCTGGACTGTGAAATCGGAGATCGACGGGGGCCGGACGGGATCCAAGGTTTATGAAGAGCTTCGTCAAAGGCGAAGACAAACTTCTGGAGGCCGGTAATTCGCGGAGGAATCCGAATTCCAGGGCAGTAGCTTGTGAAAGAACTACGTACGACAGCTATTTGTACTACGTCGATCACAACTGAGATAGTAGCGGAACATGCCGATCTTCGTGTGAGTGATTAGATTGTATCGCGCAAAGCACCGGGCTTTTCTTAACCCGCGAGCCCGTTTTCTCGCATCTGAAAACAGCCTCTCTTCCCTCCGCTTTCGAAGACTAGGTCCTTAAGGATTTAAGATGAACAAGGAAACTGACAGAACACCGGGTTCAAGCCCCGTCGCGCCGAACTAAGACGGTTCGCGAAATCAGGGTCTCTCTGCAGTCGCAGAGCGAGATCCTGTCTTGGTCGTTCGGTGGAAATCAAGAACCGAAACCATCACACTACCGTACGTTCAAGCCCGAACGGGACGGCCGTGTTTCTGCGCGTCGTCGATTCTTTGCCCGACAAAGATTACGTAATGCCTGTGCGTGGTATATATATAGACGCATGAAGTTATCCGCGTTGTCTGCGAGAAATGTGGCGTTGAACGGGTTACGCCTTGCAAAAGGTCCGCCGCGAGCGTATATGGGCCACAGTACGAAAACATGGCGTCGCTCTTGTTGCGCATCATCTGCGTTCTCAGTCGCTGCCTATCGGCGCATCGTGCCTGTATGCGTGGATATAATGCACGCTAGCGCGATCTGAGAGCGCGTTGCTTGTTACTTTTGGAAAATAGTCGTGATCATCGACCCCGGTCTGACGTGATCTTACCTGGATGGTCAGATGGATGACCGCGGAAGAGTACATGGACGCTCAGGATGCCTTTGGCATGGACGCGTTCACCCGCCAATTGATCGCGCGCTGGAAGCGATCGCCGAAAATGCTGGCTGGCCATCGAATCTTGAAGCCGAACGACTGACCAACTGCGTGACCGCATCTGAAAAGATAGGCAGACAGGCGAACTGATAGCCGAAAAAAGATGCATTCAAGCGTTTTGAAGTCGTTTGTAATCCTTCCTTCGAGTCCGGCAACCGTCAGCCGAGTGGCATGCTTCAGACCGTCCATTCCTGTGATCCCACCGAGCTGCGCCCGCTGGGGTTTTGCGCTGGATGTGGCGCTTTTGCGGAACCTCCGACTTCTTACGAACCCTGGGTGAGTCGCCGTCGTCATCATAGCCGGAACAACCGTCATAGGCGTCTTGATCGAATGTGGCGCGCACCTTGAATGCAGTGGTCGCGGAACGAAAGGGAGTGTTGCAGCGAAATCTGTTGACGCAGGTTCGACACGGGCCGTCGTGGCCGCGTGAGCGGTGTTGCCAACAAGGCGACCGTTGAAATCGCTGTCCGATATGCTGAAGGGTAAGCATAGTCGTTCCGTCAAGAACCTTTTGGGCAAGCGGCGGCGACTTCTCCGGTCGTCGGTCATCTTGTGACCGGACCCGAGGCTTGAAGCATGCACCGAGCTGCGGTCTGCCCAAGAAGGATGGCGCCGTCGAGCATGTTCCAAGCCGTGTCAGTCTACGCGGCGCCTCGAGACCAAAGTGCTGCTCTCCACCGTGAAAGCAAGCCAAGAGTGTGGGAAAGAGCGTCCCGAAGTCTGGAGATATTCTTTGACGAAGTGATCCTGCGAACACCGCCGTCATGCCTAAAACCGTGCGCCTACTTTGCACCGTTTTGGGCATTCAGGCGTCGAACCGGTTCTGATCGAAGGTCAAGGCGATCCAGCTTCACCCGCTGGTCTGGTTCGGCCGCTTTCTACTTTTGACGGCGACCAAATGGCTGTTCACCGTACCACTGTCGCTTGAAGCCCAGCTTGAAGATAGATATATATGATGATGCCACGAACAACGTTTCTGTCGCTGCAAAACGGAGTCAGCCGACTCTCTTCTCGGTGCGTTTAGGATATGATCATTGGGTCTGTACTACACGACTCTGGAACGCGAAGGCATGCGGCGAAGGCCATGGTGTTTTGGTTCCGTTGAGGAAGTCGAACACGCGACTGATGCCGATGTGCAGTCCTCTGCCACACCGCAATCAAAGCGCCGTGCACGATTCTCTAGTGCTAATCCGCCAACGCACTCACGTGATGAAGCGTTTCGACACCACACCAGGCCGTATTCGTCTGGTGCGTTGGTTGCCGCTGAACGCCCAAAAGCCCCGTTTGATTGGTCTAAACCGTCGGTTGCGTACACGCAGAAAGTGCAGCAGGTCATCGATACGGCTCTCTCGTACTCGTGCGTCAGAAAGAATCCGTTATCTTCTGTGACCAGATCAATGGACCATGGGTTTCCGCGAAGCTTATCCGCGCCGGGTATCCTCCTTTCGGTAGAACGGGACATGCTGAGTCCCCGCAAAACCAAGTGGACCTTGGTTGACCGAGACAGTGTCAGGTCAAAGATATTGAAGCAGCAGTACTGGACGGCACTGATCATCAGGCGAAACTACGCTCCTCTAACGCATACGATAAAGTTGTCGATGGCTGGTCCAAAGTGTAACGGAACCCAAATCGCGCTCTCTCGAACGACGATGACTGGGGCATTTCGGCCGAACGTCGCGATGCTCAGGGTGCAGTTACATGGAGCGAACTCGGTCTACATTGCCCCTGATCTCGACTTAGCGCCGTGGTTCGGTTCACAGCATGAAACAGCTGGGGCGGCATGCGCGTCTGATGCGAAGCCGAATTGGCGACATCATCGAGAACCGATTATCTGATAACTTTAAAGAAGGTCTGACCGTTCTGGATGTATTCTTAACTCCACCCCGGTGCCCGTAAGGGTCGGTCGATTACCGCTTGAAAAAACAGCGAACTTCGGGTTACTGACCGTCGTTCTGGTGGACGTGGCCACAAATTGTATCATCGTATGCGATGACTGTTGGCACCGGATAAGCTGCGATTTCACCGCGGAAGCGCTTGCCGGTCACGACGGTGAATCGTGTTCTCGTCGCATTGGCGGAACGTCTGCTGGGTCGTGTTGCGGCTGAGACATTTCTGCGCCCCGGTATCGAAGAAGTAGATATCGTCCGATTGTCCTGCGCACAGACTAGCTGGCACGATGCTCGACGTGTAAGCGTCTGACAGACCGATATATTTACACTCGACGAAAAGCTTGCCGTGGCGTCTGCCCGTATCCGCAGCCGTTGCCTGTTGAGCCGAACGAGAGGCGTCTGCGCCATGATGCTATGAAGTCAGTGACCTTGACGCAGGTACGCTGGTGAACCAAGGTGAAGCTGTCGGCATTATTGCCGCGCATCGATCGGTGAAGCCTGCACGAAGCTGACGATGCGTACATTCCACATTGGTGGTGTTGCTCAGGGTGGCCACAGTCCTTCCTCGAAAGCGTCGCAAGTCCGGGTAAGGTTGTGTCGGATAACGCGTCTGACCCTTGAGAACACCGAAGGTTGAGATCGAATGGTCAGGGGCGACGTACTATGGAGCTTGCTGATTGTTGACGGAAAACTGGTTGACGAGCGAACTGTGCCAGCCACAAAGGTCGCGCTACTGGTACCAAGCTTTTCGTGAAAGACGGTACTTCAGAAACATCTGCGCGGGGCGACAGCTGTATCGAATGGATCCACTAGCACGCTGCGATCATCGCGGGAGAAATCGCGGGGATATGGACCAAAGTTTCGTCGACGCTTGTGTCGGGATCGCTGGTTAAAGGATGAAAACGATGATGCAACGGTATGACACAGAAATCCGTGATCGGACTGGCGGCTGCAGATCCAAACGGGCAATGAGTCTGAAGCCAAAGTGTATTACTGGTAGATGCCGATTGCAACCTGTTCGGCGTAACGATGCGGCAACCCAGGTGACCTATCCTATGTCCGTGAATGCCATTTCTGTCCGTTTTGAGGACCAGAACTGAAATCGGCGGCCGAGGTTGACATCGTTGCGCGTATTCGGCGCGAAGGTGGATGCAAGCCAAGATATTTTACGGTGCTCTGCCACGTGTGCGGAACTCTTGAGAGCACGTCGCCCCGAAGGATCACCGGCGATCATGCAGAGATCGACGGCCTATGTCCGCTACGGGCTAAGGACTACAAAAGAGAAACAAGCGTCGTATCTCGATGCGAGGTCTTGCGAGATCCTGAATCACAGGTCCGATACATGGTGCCTAGGGAAGCACGATTCCCGTGCGAAGGTGACTTTTCCAGTAAGGGTCGGATACATCATGGAACTGGCAGACCCTTCCGCCGCATGACATCCTCGCGATTATGGGTTTCGAAGCGCTAGGCTGGACATACGATGATCGACGAAGTTCAGGATGGATTTATCGTCTGCAAAGGCAGTTAAGATCAACGGATTAGCATAGTCGAAGTGGGATCGCGTCAGATGTTGCAGATTGAGTGGGAAGTCCAGACAGCGGGGACCACCACCCTGTTGATAAGTGCTAACATGTCTGATAAAGTCAAGAGTTTTCGACCTAAGGCCCTGTGCCGAAAGCGCGTGTCCAAAGCCGGGACGATACCTGCGGCAAGCGAACCGATACCTTGCTGGGTATCACCAAGGCGTCGCTTGCAAAAGCGCAGCTTCAGTCTCGGGGGGGGGACGCGTCCTTTCCAGGAAGACCTACACGTTGTTCTTGACCGAGCTTCGGTTCTAGGTAAGCGCGACAAGCTGGTTGGCCCTGAAAGAAAACGT
>Ga0163217_1112411_pt1 | contig 13799 bp, 18 predicted proteins | sample SynspAceP_FD_185933 | JGI IMG/M metagenome (GOLD analysis project Ga0163217, IMG submission 185933) | Saline lake microbial communities from Ace Lake in Antarctica - Synechococcus sp. Ace-P (PacBio error correction) | ecosystem: Environmental > Aquatic > Non-marine Saline and Alkaline > Saline ... | reverse complement strand
GTTGCCGGAGCAACACCAGTTTTTTGTTCCTCGTCTGCCCCCCTGATTCACAAGGCTGGGAGATTGTTGGTGGCCGCCGCCGACTTGGCCTCGCCCCGGCGCGCTGCTGATCCGGCTGCATGAGCCGATTACGCCGGGCACTATCGGCGGCCCCTGGCCCGATCCGTGGGCACCTTCCGCTGCAGGCCGGCCTGGAGGAGTGCGCCACGTGGGAGCGATCGCCAGCGACCGAGGGCCGCTGGGGCTGGCCTGCATCCGTGCCTATTCCGGCGTGCCCGAGCGGCTGCTGGCCCTCTCTGGGCGAAAGGTGCCGACTGGGCCGTTCTGACCAGCCAAGGGTGCGGCCTTTGCCCGCGAGTGTTGCCCGACGCTTGCAAGCTGAGCCCCTGGCGGCTCTACGCGCCACGAGCAGGTGTAAGCGGAGGTCACTGCAAGCTGCGTGGCCTGGGGCGGGCCGCTTGTGGTTCATCCGAAGACCGCCGCCCCCACCCTCGAGACGATTCCTCTCCACGCCCGGCCTGGAGCAGGTGCGCTGTTTTCTGGCCGCCTTGGGTTAACCTGGGGCCAGGCGATCGCACCGCCCTTGCCGCCGGGGATCGCCTTGCTGAGCCCGACGCCTTCGGCCGGCCCCTTGCGATTCTGGCCTTTGACCCGCTAGCGTACGCTGTACTAATCTCAGTTCGATAGCCAGCTCCATTGGTCATCGTGTGCCTTGAGGCCGCTGCCGCTTCCCGTGCGGATCTTCGCGCCGCAGCCCTGTTCCTTTGCTTCCCCTGCTCCATGGCCTCCGATTCCAAACCACTGACTTCCGGCTCGCCCATTCCCCGCTTCCGGGCGGCTCCAGCCCTGCCGCCTCTCGGAGCGCGACAAGCGCTCAGCCTGTGTGGACAGCTCGAGCGCCACCTTCGGCAAGGGCTCGCATCATGCGCGCTGGGCGATGCCTCCGCATGCGGGTTGAACCGTGTCCACGCGCGCTCACCCTGGATCGTGGCCTGGGCCGGGGCTATCCCAACCGTGGTGGAGGTCTACTGGCCCGAAAGTTCGGGTTAAAAACCACCTCACCCTGTCCATGCCATCGCCTAGGCCCCAGTCGCCGCGGCGGGTCGGCTTTCGTCGACGCCAACATGCCCTATCCATGTCTATGCCGTGCCCGGGCGCGACGTTGAAAATTGCTGCTGGTCTCCAGCCGGATAGCGGCGAGATGGCGCTGTGGAGATTGATTGATCAGTGGTCTCCGCCTCTGGCCGCCCGTTGAACATCGTCCGTTGGTCTCGACTCGGTGGCGGCCCCTGACCCCCGGGCTGAAATCGAGGGAGAAATGGTGATCTGGCTGTGGGCAGCCAAGGCGCGGCCTGATGAAAGCAGGCGATGCGCAAGATCACCGGCAACAATTCGGGCAAATTCGGGCTTGCACGGTGATCTTCCTGAACCAGTTACGCACAAGATCGCCGTCAACCTACGGGAAACCCGAAACCACCACCGGTGTAACGCCCTTCAAGTTCTATGCCTCGGTGCGCTGGATAACTCGCCGCATCAGACCCTCAAAGCGCGGCACGGAGGAATACGGCATCGCGCCCAGGTGAAGTGGCCAAAACAAACGTGGCGCCACCATCCGGAATCGCTGAATTCGATATTTTGTTTGGCGCGGCGATTCAGCACCCTCGGTTGTGTTCTCGAATCTGGCCGAGGAAAACCGGCGTGGTGGTGCGCAAGGGCGCCTGGTCAGCTTACGAGGGGACAACATTCGGCCAGCGGTGACAACACGATTCACCTGGCTGGAGCAAAACCCGGAGAAGAAAGAGGTGATCGAAGCAGCCGGCGCCGCAAAAACTCACCGGAAGGGGCCGATGTCACCCGCTAATTCGATGAAGCCTCTGCAGCGGCTGCGCCATGTGGCGAACCACGGCCTCCCTTTTAAACGAAAGCAGGGGCGAAGTGGTTGAAGCCAGCTCGAAGCTGAAGACCTGGCCGTTCAGCTACCCCCTCCCGCCTTGCTTAGTCAGCTGGCCAGGGCCACCGGTAACTGGCTCGACGCTGAACGGCTGAAACCTGCTTCCTGGAGGGAAAGGGCGAGCCGCTGCAGCTCCTGGATTCGCTTCTGCACCTCCCAGTTTCACCAGCTCACGGACCGGCCGTGATTTCCACCCAGTGATGCCGAAAATCGGAAACGAGGATCGCCACCATTGTGGCCATCACAAGATCGGCCACCAAAGGAAGCGCCCTGGGCTTCAAGTCCGTCGCCGCAGGCATAAACAGGTGGCAGCCCCAGTCCCATTGGCCTGAGGTGCTGGCCAGAGCCTGCAGGCTCATGACAAAAGTCTATGGACCAGGCAGCGATAGTGCTCACCAGGCGAAGAAACATGGAAGGTGCACAAAGTAGTTTGCCGCGAGCCTAAGTTTCTTCTGATTGTTGAGGCAAGTTAAATTACTCAGACCCAGACGGGTGCGCCACGGCCCGTCGGCCAGTCCACCAGGCCGACAAGCAGGGCCGATTTGAAGCGCACGGTGAGCCAGAACAGCACCAAGGTCTGCGATGCCCACCCAGGCACCCTGCCGTGGAGAGTTGCCCGAAAGCCGGTTCGGGCCTGCCTGCCGGCTGAGGGGATCCAGGAGACCAGCCGCGCGAGGGGTCCTGGTGGCCTCTGTTTTTTTGTCGGGGCAAACCCCTGGCGAAACGCCTCTTGCTTCTTCCATCGCGTGCGTCTGACTGAATGGGCTCAGATTAGGTGGGCAGCAAACGGTTTGGTCCTGACCAGGTTTCCAGCTTGGCGAAAGACCTGCTGGCCCCAGCTGCGCTGCGACCGGCCATCAGGATGGCCAAGCCGGCCGGGGCCTCTGGCGCAGCAGGCTGTGGCCCGCTGGGCAACTGGCCAAGGCCTCGCGGAGCAAGCAGTTCCCGGAACCAGTCCCGACCCTGTTCCCGCAGCCTGGCCACCCGGGCAGCGGTCAGCGGGATCTCGAGGCTGTTGATCGTGAACGCCGACGATCAACTACAAGGCAAGGGCAGCCGGTCTTGGTGGTCGAGCCACCAGCCAGCCGCAAAAGATCACCCCGTTTGCTGGCCGGTGCGGTGTTCTGGTGGCAGACCCGGCTGCCCGAACTCGTCGCGCCAGGCCGCTGGAACGACAGCCTCAGGGCCTGGATCCTCCACCAGCACGATTGCTCAGACCTGCCCTGGGCAGAACCAGCCACGCTTGTGGTCCAGTAGGTGGTGCCGAGTGGGGCGTCGTAACGCTGACGCAAGGGGCACGTAGAGGGGCAGTGGGTTCGCTCAGGGGTGGTTCAGCGAAATCACCACTACCGGGGATTGATTGCCGTGCGAGGGTGGCTTCCTTGCCGAGCTGGGCCCCACCAAGCACCACGTCCCCGCCGTTGAGCAAGCCCCTGCATTTCAACTCAACGGTTCCAGGGGTGGCGGTGCACGTTGCCCTGCAGCTGCTGGCGGTCGGCCGGGCCCAAACTGGCCCAGCGGGGGCCGGCTGAGGCCAGCCCAGTCAGGCCATGGTCGGGGCAGGGGCCGAAACAGCTTGAGGAGTTGCCGCAGCGGGGCCTCCTCCTCTGCGCAAGGGAACCTGGTTGTCGCTCTGCGGGTGGCTGAAGATGCGCGGCTGAAGCCGTTGATGCAGGGAGAGCGAGCTGCATCAGCGCGGCAGGCCACGGGCGGCAGTCGCTACCATGGGCCGTTCTCCAGGCTGATTTCAGGCTTGGCGCAACCTGGTCTCCAGCAGCTCCGGCCTCCGGGACTACCAGCTGGCGGAGCCCAAGGTCATCGCTGCGCCGACGCCTTCACCAGTCCGTGTGGCTCAAAAACAGCCACAATATCAGGGCTTGATCCGGGGCACGTTCCCCAAGAGAGAAGGCCAAGCCCGCGGCACGGCAGCCGGGGCAGTTCCACCTGCCAGGCGGCGGCGGCAGCGGTCGCCGACCACCAGTGCCAAGGGAGCCGTCGCTCATTCCGCCAGGGGCACCAGCCAGTCCCACAGGCCAATCGGGTCCATGCCGGCGCCAGCCGGATCAAGGTGTGATCGCTGCGGCGCCAGGGCTGCGCCCCACCAGGCGGCAGAGCTGAGGTGATTGGGGCCAGCCGCTTCCACCTTCAAGCCGAAGGAAGTTGCTTGAGCTGTATGGTGGCTATGGGCTTCCAACACGCCAAAAAGCTAGGAAGTGGGCTGAGCGGGCCGTACCGGGATGATGACAAAACCCTGTGGCGGCGACCCAACCGGTGTGGGCTTAGTCGACTGGGCCTATCGGTGGCCTCGATCGGGCTGGATCTCCGGGGGCTGGCCTGAGTGCGGGCTGGTGCATCGCCAGGACGGCAGGAGCGGGCCAGCAACGGCCTGCAAGCCAGGTGAGCCACCGATCCAAGCCGTGCTGGGCCGGCTGTGCCTCGGTGGTGCTGGCATCTGCCCACTCGATCGGCTGCGGATCGCCGCCGAGCTGATCGCGGCTTGCCGAATGTCGTGATCACCGGATGTCGGGTTCGGTGAAAGGCCCGGTGCTCCAGCCTGGCATGGCAGGGCTGCGCGCTTCGTGGCCAGCCATCGATGCCGGCGACAGCGGCGGCGGGGGGAGCCGGCCAGCGGGATCTTTCCGCGGCCGCCCTCTGGTGGCCACCCCCGTTGCCGACCACCACCCTGAATCCCTGTGCGGCTGGTGCGTGAGCTGGCCATCCAGCTGCTGCGCCAGTGGGCTGGAGTGGGCCCCGCCGCCCACCGACGAGGCCTGCGTGATCTCCCATTCTGCCGGTAGTTGGTCAGTGCGGCCCTGTTGCAGGCTGCGGAGCGGGGATCGCTTGCCGCTGTCGGCCGCGGGGTGTGCCGGCCCTTGGGCGGGCCCTGGCCTCCAAGCGCTTGCTGACACCAAACCCGGTGGGCGGGTAGGCAACCCGGAGCTGGGCACGCTGCTGGGCCCGCTGCAACCGGGAGGCGCTGCTGGACGCGCTGAGCCATTACGGGGCTGCTTGAGCAGCTGAGGCTGGTGGCTCAACAGCGCTGGGCGGAGCTTTGAGGCCACACTGGCGGCCTGCAGCATGGCGCCTCCTTTCCTCAAGCCTAGATGGCGTCGGGTCTCAGGGCCCCAGCTGCGATCAGGCCAGCGCCAGTTGTAGGCCCCGCCGGCCAGCAGTGGCCGGCAGACCATCAGCGCCGAGAGGCTCACGCCTGCGTCCCTCGCCCGGTGGATGCCGTCGCCCGCACAGCAGAAGCCCGGCAGCGGGTGGGCTGGCAGGCCGAAGGGCCGAAGCGGGACGGGCGCTGGCGAGGCCGCCGACGAAGCCAAAGGCCTTCCTGTCCAGTGGCAAAGCCCCGCGGCGTGGCCAGCTCGCTTGTGGCGGTAGTGCTCCGGCCGCATCCCGAGGAGTTGGCCCAGCCCCGCCTTGGATCTCTGCCCAGCGCTTCCTGCTTTGCCGGGCCTGATAGGTGGGCTCTCACCATCGAAACCAGGGCCGGGCCGGTGTTGAACACACTGGCAATCACGGTGGCCTCCCCCGCCGGCGCGCGCCCATCCCCCTCGCCGGCCTGCATGGACCACAAACAATGGAGCCCGGCTCGGTGCCGTCCAACTGGAGGTGGGCGGGACAGCCTCGGGGAAGGGGCGCGCGGGCGGACGCGGCGTAGAGAACCAGGCGCGCTGATCGCTGAAACCCCTGCAGCGTCGCTGGTACCCCGCCGGCGAGGGCCTCCCCCAGGCAACGCCGGCAGGGCCTGCGGGGGTGCCGTGCAGATCAGATCGCGGCACCCAGTTGGAACGCCGGGCCGACCGGGACCCTGGGCCCTGATGTTCCAGCCGGAAACCTGCTTCTGGCCGCAAGCGCGACCGCGGGTGAGAGCCGCAGATGCCGCCCGCACAGTGCAGCCCCTGCTTCCAGGCGCTGCATCAGTCCTGCATCGAGCCCTCTAGTGCCACAGACCCTGGGCTACTGGGCCATGGCCACCCGTGGCGCCGATAGAGGGCAGCGGTGCCGATCAGCCGTTCTGGGAGTAGAGCGCAGCTGCAGATCAAGGAAGCGCGCAGCCTGCTGGTTGTCCCGCAGCCGCTGCTCAGCTGCAGCAGATCGGCCACGCTCGCTCCCACCAGGCAGGCCGCTGGGCCAGATTTGCCCTGCCGCACGCGACCCGATCAGCTTGCCCAGGTCCAGAGGTTGCGGGGCGGCAGCACCGGTTCCGGCCGGCAAAATCCCCAGCGGGCCTGATGCAGCCACGCAGAGGCTTCCAAACGGTCACTGCCGGGAAAGTGTTGCTTGGCCGTCTGGCTGCCAACCCAGGATCGCACAAGAGCCTGATCGGCGCTCGCATCGCCCAGATCCCACCACGCAGCCGGGATCGAGGCGTTGTGCGGCCGCGCGGCAGACCAAATCCGGACAGACGGCTATGAATGCCGCCCGGCTCCAGCCCAGCCACGCTGGGTCGCCCCCCACATCAAAGGTGTAGGCCCCCCGCCGGAAGTGGCCCGGCGCAAGCCGCCGCTCTGCAGGGTGCCTCCAGGGCAGCTCCACGCTCAGCCCTTGCGCGCCAGCAGGGCCCGCTGCGTGAGGCCGGCGATGCCAGCGCCGGACCACGGCCACATCGCAAGTGGCCTGCGGATAAATCGGCTCTGGCCACGGCGTGTCCTGCGTCAAAAGAAGCCGGCCATGCTGGCAGCCGGTGAGGGCCTCCGATGGGTGGAACCACTGGCGAGCTGGGTGGAGCGTCAGCTGGAACCAGTCTGGTTCGCTGCCAGCCGGTGGGCGGGGCGTGCATTCATCCGGGCCTGGGTCTGGAGCTTGGGCGATGCGCCGCCGCCTTGTTTGTCAAAACCACAGCGCGGCGATGTTACCGCTTTTTGAGGCGGAAAGCGAGGGCTCAGGGCCTCCGCTGGGCGGATGCCAGCTTGCGGTGAGTCCGGCCCCGCTGTCTGCGCCTGGAGGGGAGCGGGCCCTGCTGGCAATCGAGTGGCTCGATCTTGAGGTCTCCGCGATGGGCAACGGTTGGACCGTTTTGGGAGTGCCCTGAGCGCGGTTGCACCGGCGCAGCAGCTCGCTGAAGCCCGTCCTTTCGGCCTGGGAACACGGACAAAACCTACATCGGCTCCGCCTGCAGCTCAACGTGGTCGCCTGACTGGGGTGGTTTTCACCGAACGCCGGCTCCGCCCCCAGTTCGAGGCGGCGGCGGCCAGTCGGCGGCCCTTGCAGGAACGTGCAGCAGCCGATCGAGAACCTGCTCAGCGAATGCCGGCTTGCTCAACGCCATGGCGCCCTTTGCCGAGCCTGGTTACGGCGACCTCTGGGGCGGCAATTGCTTCGCTGTTGGGCCTCAGGGAGCGAGTGGCTCGCCCGGAGGCTTCGGCCTTCGGCGCTGTCTTCGATCGGGCGGTGTATCGCGTGATCGGGAGGTGAATCTGGCGATGGCGCGCCTGTTCGGAGGGTTCCGCCGAGCCCTTCGCAAACGGCTATGGAAGCCGAATGGCCCCTCGCCCCTGGCCACTGCCAGAACGCGCACTCTCTACAACCTGTATTCAACCTGGCTCAACCAACGCCAACCTCTTTGGTGGCTACTGGCAACGCTGGAAGCAGGTCTCGGGAGCTGAACCAAACTGATCGCCGCCGCGCCGACACCTCCGGCCGACTGACCTGCGGAAGGGCAAGGTGAAGGTTGGCCGGCCTGCAAAGCCATCGGCTTGGCGGTCTAGCTTGGCGATCAGCCCAGATATTCCTGACGCAGGTCTGGAAGCTTGCTATCACGGCGGAAGCGATTTCTCGCTGTGTTCAAGTGTGCCAGCTCCGACTGGCGACCGACACCAAGCCGAGCAGCTCCAGCAAACCAGGCCACCACTGGCAACAGATTGATGGTGCGAGCACCACCCTTGATCGAGGGACCCTGGGCGAATGATCACCGCCAGCAAATACCGACGGCCCATTTGCCCACCCGGGCCGCCTGGCTCAGTCGACCTTGTCAAGGGTTTCGTTGACCTGCCAAGATTCGCCTGTAGCGCTTCGGTGAAGCGTGTGCGGTTCTGCCGCAGCGTCCGTGGGATGATTCGGTCATCGGTCGTTCCGTTTGGAGCCGTTTGCTCCTGTTGCTCGGTGGCTGGTTCGCTATCAACAGGAGGCAGTGATTTGGATTCAACCCATAACGTATCGCATGACAGCCCTGGCCAGAGCTGGTGCACATGGTCGCGATCGGCTGACCGAGCTCGAAGCGGTTCTGGTGGCCCAGAGCCCACCTGAAAGTTTGCGCTCTTGCTGCTGGGAACTGCCTGCCGTGTGGTGATGACCTGCCTTGCCGCGCGTTGGATCGAGGCGGTCTGCCCTGCCTGAATGTACTGGGAGGCCTGCTTTCTGAGCGGCCCAGACGCTTTCGGCTGATCCCAGAGAGCAGCTGCGTGTCCAGAAATGGGACCCGCCGACGGCTGCACAGCTGTCGCACGCACTCCCATCCGCTTGGAGAGGCGTTGCCTTCCGATCTCGACCGGTCCCTGGCTTTCCCGCCGGCGCTGATGTTGATCGCCTCCGGCCTGTGCAGGCCCCGCCGGGCCGGAAGCAGAGGACGCAGCACGGGGCAACGGAGATCCGGGCCTGGTGCTGAGTGAGCCTTGCCGAGCCAGCTTCGCTGGCTGAGGCCCACCCCCTTCCACTGGCGATCAAGATTTGGGAGAATAGGACATAGCGCGAAGGCGCTGCCCATGCCCGGCCTCTGCCCATGCTTTCCTCCGATACCAGCGGCGTTCAGCTCTGCCCGATGAGGTGGCGCGCTTCTCCGACATCTGATCCTCCGAGTGGGCATGGAGGGCCAACGAAGCGGTTGAAGGGCTGCCCGGTTCTTGTGTCGCCACCGGTGGCTGGGCTCACCGCTGCTGCTGTATTGGCGGCGGGGGGGCCCGGGCGGTTTTTGTTTTTTTTTCGGGCGGCTCGGCTCGTCGATTTCGATGTGGTCGACGACCAGCAACCCAACGCCAGGTGATTTCACGGCACCGTGGGTGGCAACCCAAGAATCGAATCGGCCAAGCACCGCATCGCTGAGAATCAACCCCCCCACACTGCCAGTGGATCTCTACGAAAACCGCCCTCTCACCACGACAACGCCTGGAGATCATTGCCCCTACGACATCGTCTGCGACGCACCGACAATTCCCACCCGCTATCTGGTTCAACGACGCCGCTGCTGCTGGCAGCCGAATGCTATGTCGATCTTTCGCTTCGGGGTTCGAGGCCACGGTGTTCAACTACCAGAAGGCCAACTACCGCGACCTGTTCCCCCGAACCGCCCGCCCCCGGCATGGTGCCCTCCTTGCGCCAAGGCGGGTGGTGGGGGTCTGCCCGGCATCTCGGCTGACAGCGACGGAAACGGTGAAAGTTCATCACCGGCATCGGACCACTTGAGTGGTCGTTCTGCTCTCTTTGGATGCCCTGAAGATGGCCTTCCCGAATTGAAGTTGAGCCGAGTTCCGGATTCCGGCCCGGTGACGATCGCCTGGTCGCTATCAGGAATTCTGTGGTGTGGGGGGCAGCGAGCCCGCATGGAGAGGGCTGGGGCAAATGGACACGATTTCTGTCACCGACCCTCAAAGGCTTGCTGGTGCCCAGCCCGCCGATTGCTGCTGGTGGATGTGCGCAAACCCACCGGGAGCAGATGCGGTGATCCCCGTGCCGTGCTGACCCCTCGATCGCATCGAGAGCGGGAGGCGGTGGAGGGCTAGCGCCAGCTCGCCGCCAGGCAAGCGGCTTTACATGCACTGCAAGGTTGGGGCCGCTTCAAAGCCAAGCCTTGATCGCCCTTCAGCGTCCATGGCATCGAAGGGGTCAACGTGGCAGCGGATCAATGCCTGGAGCCGGGAGTTGATGAGGCGTGGGCGCTTTACTGAGCCAGCTTTTGAGTGCTTGGGGCTCACGGGGCGTGGACTAGTAGTCGACTCCCCGTTTGAGTTCCATCCCCCTCTCGGACCTAGGCTTGTGGCAGACCATCTCCGAGTGGATGCTGGCCAGATCAAAGTAGTCGGAGCATTCTTGGCAACCGACCGTGATGATCACCTCGTTCTGCTGTTTGCGCGAGCAGGTCTGCACGATCGCTCATCGTGCTAGTAGCTCGGATCCCAGTGGGATTGAGCTCATCGGGATGGACTGTTTTATACAGACGCTGGCGATGGCCGCCCGGCATTTCCCAGGCGCGCTCTGCTTCGACAGAGTCGATTTGTTTTTTTTTTGGCTTTGGGGGGGGGGGGGTGGGGGGCCCCCGCGCAGACGGATCGCATCGCGGCCGGAGCGGCAGGTGATCAACCAAATGGGGGAAACTCTCGCGCAGGGCGGCAATGCCGCATCCTCGGTGTAGCCGCTCCCCCTTTTGCCACTGCAGGATCAGACCGTGGCTCTTTGTGTCCTGGCTGATGCCCGACCGACGCTGGAGTGCCTTGCCGAGCGCTGGTTGGATTTGCCTTTGCCGTCCCCGTGTGATCTCGATTTCCGAGAGCCTGAGATTCCCGCCTGGTGGTGTGAGCCCGCATTTCCGATGCAGATCAGCCCTGTGGATTCAGTTGTTTGGGGGCACCCGACGGCCTGTCACGATCACTTCCATGCCCGGCGGTCTGGCGCCAGGGTGTTCACCACGTCGGCAGTGTCGAAGCAGGCGAGGTCGAGAACGGGTTGAGTTCATCGAGAACCACCACGAATACAGGGGCTCTGGCCAATGGCTCCTTGCGATGGCCCAGCCCCGCTGGCTTCCGGTTTGTCGAAGCGGTTTGGCCCGTTGCGGTGAAGAATCACCCGCCGGTGCGCACCTGATCAATCAGGTGGGAATCCCTGCTGCAGGCGGCTTCGAATCGGGCGTCTTCGTCGTAAGCCGGCCGGCCTTCAAGAAGCGGGAGCAGCAACGCGCGTCCGCTTCTGCTCGCGATTCCGCTCAGACGATCGTGCGCAGGCACCACCCCGAGGCCGCGCTTGACTCTTCCCTTTCATTCTCCTCATAGAGGTGCAACTGACCTGAGACGTTCGTTGCTGCGCGGCTGTGGCGGAGCCAATGCCTTGGCCGTGACCCTTGAAAGTCGCTGTCAGCACCGCCTTCTACGCGTTGGATTCTAACGAGCTGTGCCTGGGGGCCCATGCCATTCAAAGGACAGCATTCAGCATCCTCTCGTGAAATCCTGGGCGAGGAGCTCTGGCCCACTCAGGACTGCGGATGTCCTGCCCATCTGGTTCGTCGTGTTGGCCTTATTCCGGCGGTCGACGCGCCCTGGTGGCAGCCATCGCCCGAGCGACTTGTGCGATGGGCCCTGCCGTCACCGGTGTCGTCGCCGGCCCTGGCACCCCATCTGTTGGAGGAGGCCCCGCCGCCCAGGCTGCCTGGATCGGCCTGCGCATCGGACGGTCGCCCCGGGCCGGAACTCGATGACCCGGCCTTACGTCTGCCACCCCAGCGAAGCGTGCTACGCTGCAAGCGTGGAGTGCACGTCTGCTCGCGCCAGGTGCGCTGCCGCCGCGGGACCGGGTGGTCGATGGGTTGAATCTCGATGATCTCTTGACCATCGGCCAGGAATTCCGCTGCGGCCAGGAGCGTGGCGTTGGTCACCGCTCGTCGAATGGTACGGCAAGGCGGCGGCTGCGCCAGATTTCTCCCGCCTAGGCTTCCCCTGTGGGACCAAACCGGCCCAACCGCCTGCTTCCGGTTCCCTATGGGAGAGCCGATTCCAGTGCCTCGCGGCTCTCGCGGTCTCAGCGGCGAAGTTGTGCGCCAGGCAGGCCTGCGCGAATGCGGTGCGAGCCGGCGAAAACCGCCCGATTGAAGTGCCGTCGATCAGCTCGGCTTCTCGTTGAGATGGCGCGCGCGAAGACCTTGTTACAGCTTTCCGCAGCTTGTTTTACGGCCGTGACCTGGATCTTGAGGGGTCTGCGTGAGCGGCAAGGTTGAATCGACGTCCCCGAAAACCAAACCCCAACCCAGCGCCACAGATCCCGGGCACGGCGCTGAACCATCCCCCCCGCTTTGGTGTCAGGCTGTGAGCACGGTTCGTCAGCTTGCCGCACGATCGCGGCGGAGCTCGCTGCCAGGGCGCCGGAGGTTCGCCGGAATCTCTTGAGTTTTGTCATGGCCGCGGATGAGACCTGCAGAGCACCTGACAGGCCGCTCCGGCGCATGCGTCGTGTGATCGCCGCAGTGAACACATCCACCGCCGCATAGCCCGATTCCGGCCAGGTGTTGGATGAGATGTGGATTCAGCAATAGGGCCCAGCCCCCGTCACTCCCTTATGCGGTTCAAGCGCCGTGGTGATCAGATTCAGAAGGTGCGCCACCCGTTTCGCTGCGTTGGGTGATTGGCGCTTCTGAGAAAAGCTTCGTCGTCGAGCTTGCTTTATCGCAGTCGAAGCCCGAGAGATGCAGGTTTTCCCACCATCTCGCGTGCACTGGGAGTGGCGCTTAGGCTCCGTGCTTTGGCTCCACCATCCCGGTTGGGGTTTGAAGGCAGGGCAGCTCTGGCGTCAGTTGAATCTGATTCAACCCAACCCCCATCTAGTCTCTCTCATCGCAGCTGCGTGACTATTCCTCCGTGCGATCTCGGAATGCGCTGGCGACTGCGCCGGACCAGCTGGCATGAAGGCTCGACGTGGGGCGCTTATCAGGCACTGATGCCATTCCCCCAACGGCCTCCAGCAGCAAGTGCTGCGCTGCGCATCAGCTCGGCCCAGCACGTCATCGGGGCAGCACGGGGGCTCTCCCAGAGCTGGCGTTACCAGCTCCAGTTCGGCCAGCTTGAGGGCCAGCCACCGAGGCTTGCGTTGCTGGCCGGCGAGCCGTAGGACGGGCGAGCCCGCCCCAGCAGCAGGGCCACTTCATCGCGATGGCGGCCCCACCAGCGCACGCCTAGGCGCGATTCCTCGCTGCGTTGCTGCCTCAGCTTGCTCAGCCAGGGGTCGCGCCAGGCCTCCTCCTCCTTCCCCTCAGGCGACTACCGGCCTGATAGCCCAGCTCCAATCGCTTCCCCGGCCGGCCTGAGCCGCCTCCTGCCAGGCGGCGCGGCCAACGGCTGCAGGCGGGCGAGGCCGGCGGCGGCGCGGTGCAGGCGTGTGCCACCAGGGGCCAATTTGTTGGATCGAGGCGATCGAGCAGGGCCGCCTTTGCTCCCCAGGGGCGATTGCCGCGGCGCAGCAAAGCTGGCTGCGCTGACGCAGCAGCCCCCGTAGCGCCGCAGCAACTCGCTGTTAGACCGGGCTTTCAAGCTCGCAAGCAACCCAACCCCGCAATCCAGGGCCCAACTTGGCGGCGCCAGGCCGGCTTCGCGCCGGCGGACCAGGTCCAGATCCAGGGCACGTGGAACACCACCAGCCCGCAGCGGGCGATCAGGTCGTGGTGGGCGCTCCAGGTCTTGCCATTTGCGGCGCCGCCTGGCGGTGCCTCCCCTTCGGCCGGCAGCTTCAAAGTTCCAGTATCCGCGCCGACGCTGGCCCGGACTCAGGGCGGCCGGATGTTCAGCTCGCTGGCGGAATTCAGATTTTCCTGATGCGCTGCCGGTGCGATTGAGGAGCGCAGGCTTTGGCCCAACAAGCAAAGCTCGGGAACGGGCCTCCAGCAACGTTTGATTTTTCCCCCCTTCACCCATTAGTGGCGCCAAAAAATTTTTCCACCCAAGGCGGGCAAGGCCTCGGGGGGGGCCCGCCCAGGTTCTTTTTTTTCAGGGCCCCCAAGGGGCTTGGGGGGCCCCCCGTAAAGTTGCGGGGGAAAAAAAAAAAAAGTGCCGTTTTTGGGGCAAGGGGGCCTCCCCAGGGGGGGGGCCGGGGTTTGCCAAAGGCGATGGGGTCTGGGGCGGCTGCGGTTAAGGACCTCTGTCAATCTCTCGTC
>Ga0163217_1065471_pt1 | contig 13799 bp, 21 predicted proteins | sample SynspAceP_FD_185933 | JGI IMG/M metagenome (GOLD analysis project Ga0163217, IMG submission 185933) | Saline lake microbial communities from Ace Lake in Antarctica - Synechococcus sp. Ace-P (PacBio error correction) | ecosystem: Environmental > Aquatic > Non-marine Saline and Alkaline > Saline ... | reverse complement strand
GAACGGACTCTGCGCCCGCTCGGCTGGACTGACGTTCGTATCTCTGACCAGTTTGATCGAGGTTCAGTGATCGAGGGCCCGGTCGAAGGACTGGTTTCGCCTGCCTCAGCTGGGCTGGATCTGGCGCGACGTGGAGCCGGTGAATGCCGGCTGGGAAGCCGGAGGTATGGCTGCCGACCCTGCTTCAGGCTGCCTGCGCGTCATGGCCGATGGCCGGCCGTTGCGGGGTTGGCCCGGAGGGCGTAGGGGTGGAAGGTTCTGTCGCCCGTCGGTGCAAGGCGGCTCTGGTATTCGTTCCCGCTGGCCTGCACGCTTGGGCTCGCCGAGTCTGAGCAAAAGGACCAAACGGCGTGACCATCGTCGAGACCAGGCCAGCAGCAGGCCAGGCAGGTGTCGGTAAGGCTGGCGTGCAAGGAAGCCGCTGCTATGGCGAAAGATCATTAATGACTGAGGTCAAGCGAACGGTCTTCAGAAAACAAACGCTCTTCAGAAATCAAAACGTGCGATTGCCAGGCCAGAGCGCCGCTCACCGAGGGCCAGGCGAGGCTCGCACGTCCGGTTCAGTTCCCGGCTGCCACCGTTCTCCCCGTATCGCGGGGTCGCGGGCAGGTGTAGCCGTTGACGGGCTTCGATCACAACGCCGTCCGGATCGCCGCATGGCCCGCCGCCCAGTCCAGGGCCGAGATGATGCGGCGGAGAGGGCCTCCACCGCGCTGGTCTCATCGACGTCCAGCGCTTCGGCCAGGTTGATCGCTCCCGAAGGCTTACCCGTTGCGGCCATTGACCCCCAATCCCAGCCTGGGCCAGCGGAGCGCCGGATCTCAAGCCGCAACGCGGCAGCAACCCGCCAGCTTGCGTCCGTTCGAGCAGACAGTCGTTGGCCACTTGATTTCGCCTTCACAGCAGGCTTTCCAGCTGCAGGGCCAGGCCGACAGCCACCGCCAGGCCGGGATCTGCGGCGGTGGCTGGGTCTGGGCCAGGCAGGGCCGCGCTCAGCCACACGCCCGCCAGGGGACGAGAGCAGACCCTCCCCCGCTGAACCATGGCCATAGCGCTGCCGGGCGGCTGACACGGCCAAGGGGGCGCGCTGGCGGCGCGGCAAGAAGTTGATTGAAGACTACCTCGTACTGCCACACCCGGCAGGCCATGCAGCCGCCAGGGACAGCGCCATTGAACCAGTGCCGGTGAATGACGGGCGTGGAGGCAGCCGCTGCCTGAAGCCGCAAATCGCCGCCGATCACGATCACGCGAAGAGCGGTTGCAGCCAGCGGCCCGATCGACTGGCACCGGCAGCCAGCGCCCCTTCTGGATGGGAACCAGCCGCCAAGCCTGACCCAGCCTCACCAGCGGGGCCGAAGCCATTGCCAGGCGTAAGCGCCACGCCGGTGTGCTTCGAGTAAGCGGCGCAGAAGGCCTCCAGATCCCAAGCCCTGCCCCCCCGCCGCCGGTGGCAGGCCAGCCACAGATAGAGGGCCATACGAAGCTTCTTCACGGGCCATCCTCGCTTCCAGGGCCAGCCATGCGTTCCCGCCGTTGCGGGTACACCGCCTTGAGCCGATCGGGCCACTCGGGGGCCTGCGCAAGGGCGGCAGATCGGCGCTTTGCCTGCAGGCCAGCGATGGTTGAAATCAATCACTCCCTTCACCTGGCGCCAAAGGCCAGGATCAGCGGGGCTGCTCCTATCGCGAGGGCAGCGGAATCCACACCAGGCCCAGCTTTCGGAAAAAGAGAAGAACTCAATCCCCGCACCGCGCCAGTGGGTTTTCGTAACAGCCGAGCACTTCACCCTCCGGGCTAATCCAGTAGGATGGTCGTGGGCGAGAAGACGATGTTTTGCGCGCAGCCCAGTGCGCCGCCTCATCCACCCATCTGGCAGCCCACCTGGCGGTGGGTTGTGGACCCCAGCACCATCAGCTTCAGTTGATCCACTGGCTGTGGCGAAGACGCCGAAGTCGGCCGCCAGCCGGGCTTTCGCTCTGCAACGGGCAAAGCCGCAGGGGAACGGCCGAAGCGAGCTGCAGACCGCGAGTGGGAGGTAATAGGGATCGAGCAAGGCAGGCGACTCGCCTGGGTTGAGCACGGCCAGGGGCAGGTAGGGCGGTTGCCCCCTGGATCCCACCAAGCAGCAGCACCTCCGACTCCGGATCCACCCGACGCCGAAACGCCTCTGGCCCAGTCGGCCACGCCCGCCGAAACTGACCCGTGGCAGTCATGGAGCAGTAGGTGCGCTAGCTGCTGGGCGAGGCCGGGCCATCGCCGCACGAATCGTGCGGTCGGTGCAAGATCGGTGAGCGAGGAATAGATCGAGCAGGCCGGGCCGTGGGGCTCTACCATGCAGGGGCAGCCGGCCTGCTTGCGGTAGGTCGCCTTGCGCCCGTCGTTGCGGGCGAAGACACACTGGCCGAGGTGGTGGAACGCCGGGGACCTTGGCAAACGGCATTTGACTTCCGCGTCAGAAAACTGCGCCACTCAGCGCGGCCCACTACTTGCGGCGACGTCATGCGGGTCGTCACCAGCATGCGCTCGAGGAAGGCCTGGCAGCTGGTTTGGCCAGTGCACCCTCGTGGCGGCCAGCTCTTTGCCGCCCGGAACGAGAATCAGGGCCGGGAGCCTGAACTTGAGTGGTCGCGGCTGCATGGGGTTGGCGTCCACCTCGATCTTGGCCAACGGAGAGCCGACCGCATAGTGCCGCGTTCCAGTCCATCAGGGGAGCGATTCAGCCGGAGGGGCACAACCAGGAAGCCACAGAAGTCAACAAGAACGGTGCCGCTGCTCCAGCACGTCGAGCTGGAAAGCTGGAATCGGTGATAAGACGGCGACAGCACGGGAGGTTGATCAAGTGCCGCATCTGTATGAATCCGCTGAGCGGAGCGGATCAATATGGGCGACCCGGTTCAGAGGCTTGTCGATCGAGCGCTATGGAGTTCCAGATTCGGCATTCACTTCGGCCACCTTGACGTTCGAAACCGGGGGGGGGTCGCGGAGAAGCAGGGAAGGCCGAGGGGCGCCCCTTCCAGGCGATTTTTTCAACGCCGCGAGTTCGTGCCACGTCTGAGCCGCCCTCCAGGGAGCGAACTGACTTTCGAGATCGGAGCTCGGCCAGTTCGGCAAGCCCGCTTCGCTGCGCGCCTCCTGCTGGAAACCTTTCTCCTCATCTGATCGAAGGCAGCCATGGCGAGTGGTGCCCATGCTGCTGACGGCATCTGCAGCTGTTCCTGGCCTGCCGCCTGGTGAGCGGGCCTTGAGCATCCTTTTATCTGGTTTTGGCCTGGGCATCTCCTTCGAGGCCCAGCAGGGCTCTTTTGGAGGGTTCCACCTGGCCCGACTGGCTGTTGAGCTGGTGTGTGGAGGGCGGTGCCGGTGTCCTGTAAGTCTTGCGACCGGCTAAGGCCTCGCGGGCCAGGTCTCTTCGCCTTCTTCAGCGCAAGCTCGGCGCGCTCGTACCAGGTTTGATTGGGCCGTCGGCCTGCTCGGCCTGCATTCTTGATCGTTTCTGGCTGGCGAATTTCGCCGTGGCAACGGCCTGGCGAAGTTTCACCAAGGATCGGCCTGCATTCTGTGACCGACTGGTTCAGGATCTTGCCGGGATCCTCAGCCTTGCTCGACCAGATCGTTTGAGGGTTGAGCCCGCAGCAGGCGGCTGAGCCGATCGAAGAAGCCCAATGGATCACTGTGGGTCGGCATCTAGGAGCGTAGCGGCGGTCAAAGCGGTTGCTGGCTGGCCGGTTGGCCGCACTTCGTGAGGCCGCCACCTAACAATTTCCGGCCATGGCCATCGGCTCCCCGCGATCCAGACCCGGCAGATCGGCACCGATTCAAGGTTGCTGCGTGCTCCCCCCGGCTGGCCGGCCGTCGGTCTGGGCGACTGCCTCGCCGTTCTCAGGACATGGAAAAGGGACGGCAATCTGGTCGCTCTCTGGCAGGCGTAGGCCCGCGCATCGCGCAGCTAGCTCGCTCCCACTGCCAGCTCTCCATCTCCAGGCCGGTGCTCAGCGTCGCGCCAAGCCATCCCAGTTGGATACAAGCCTCGCGCTACAACCGCCACCAACTGCTATGAGCCTGCGCGGCGCTGGTCTTCTCGGTGCGCGATCTCGCTTTCAGCAGCAATTTTCCCGCGGCTGGTGCGCCCAATCCTGGAGGCCGAAGCGAGAGCGCTGGTCTGGGCCTTCACCCCAGCGGGTCGACCGTTCACGGTTTCTTCCGCTTGTCCGCGCGCGGCAGCCCGGCGCCAGCAGGAAGAAACTGGGCCGCTGGGCAATGCGCTTCTGTCATCGCCAGGACGCGCCTCTAGTAGCGCTCGGAGGCGGGATCTCCAGCTGATCCTGGCTTGCCCGCGCAGCTTGCCAGACCTCGGCTTCCTGAATCAGCGAGCGCGGCTCCACCCGCCAGAGCCGTAGATGCCGTTGCTGGCACGGCGTACGCACCCAAGAGTTTTGCAGTAGGGCAGCTGCTGGTAGGAGCAGTTCCGATCACACCAGCACGTCGGCGGCTCGTCGCCGCTGACGGGCCGCGCCCTCGGCGCGTTTCGGTTGTTCCGCGTTCAACTTCAAGGTTCACCAGACCCACTGCCGGAGGGCCTCATACAGCACCCCGACGGCTTAGTAGTGCCACGATGGCTTCAGCACCCCGACCATCGCCAGGGATTCACCGGGCCTGACTTCCCGCGGGCTGCCGCGGCCATTTCCGAACGGCAGCCCCCGCACGCCATCGCGCAAGCTCCACATCGGAGGCACGCCGAGACAGCGTGAAAGCCACGAGGGGCAGGTTGCAGGCCAAGCAACAGCCGCGAGCCCCCGGCTCCAACCACGTGGAGCTCCAGCCCCGCAGCATGGCAGAGACCGGCCACTTGGCGATCGAGAAGCAGAACGCTGCTCGGTTAGAACACATCTGCTGGGCCAGCAAGTTCCCGAAGGTGGGCATCTCGGATCGTTGCATCAAGGGCACCCAATTAGCGCGACATCCAAGCCCAACAGCCCATTGCGTGAAGGTGAGCGAAGAGGTGAGTCCCTGGCAAGCCACAACAGGCGCCCTCTCGGACAAGCGCCCGGCCGGCGCTGTTCTGGCGGCTAGGTGATCAACAGGGCGGCAAGCCGAGCGTGGCCGGCAACCAGTACTGGCAATTTTGAGTGCCGCCAGGTGGAAAGAACACCAGCACCGCCAGAAGCCAGGCAGGCGGCGAAGTGCGATGAGGCTGAAGCAGCGCGGCGGCTACGCTGCCACCCTCTCCCCCGGGTAGGTTCCTTTGCCGCGCTCCGTCCTCAGGCCCTGGCCAGGCCCAAGACCAAGCAGGGGGGTGCGAAGGCAGGCTGGCCACCACCAGCACCCGGCAGGAAATACACCAAGTCTGCAGGTGGTCGTTGACGACAGCTGAAGCGCTGCAGTTGTGATAGCCGAAGGGAAGCATGTCCAGAACGACGCCTTCCACCGACGAGCAATGCGGCGTACCAGGGCCAGGGACACCAGCAGGCTTTGACGGCCCAGGCCCTGCACGAGCCTCAGCCGTCGCCACACAGGGCCGCCAGGGCCCCCTGTCCTCAGCCGAAGCCCAGCAGAGTCAGTCCTGCCAGCACCAGGGCGGACTGACCCTTGCTGAGCACGCGCCACCCCGAGACCAAGCCCCATTCCCGCAGGGCCACCAGGGCCGGCGCCCGGTTCTGCCCAGCACTGCCAGAACAAACAACAGCGCCACGACAAGGCAGGCGTGTGAACAAGCGGCATCGTGACGGCAAAGGCGGCTCCAGAGCAGCGGTCAGGAGAGCGCGAAGGCCAGGGACGCTCGTCAAGGCGGTAGGGCCACTGGGCCTCGACGGCATGGTCCCGGTTCTGGCTATTCCCGCTGACTGCATCGCCCGGCTGGGGCCAGCGCAACAGCCGTGAAGCCAGGCTCAGCATTCACCCCGATCGAGGCCAGGCCAGAGGCAGCCGTGCGGCCAGGTACGACGGTTCCCTGTTCCTGGCCAGAGCAGGGCATTGACCAGAGCCATCAGCCAATAGACCAGCGGCGCTTGTCGTAGCGGGGCAGGCCACTTGACCCAGGGAGGTCAGCCAGGTTGCCGCTTCTCCGCCATTGGCCCTGGCTGAGCCAGCGAACCAGGGGGTGGGGTCTATCGACCAGGCCGTTGCCACGAGCTGCCCAGAGGAACAAATGGGATAACAAGTTCCCAGAGGCATCAGCAGCACTGCCCGCTAGGCTTAGCGAGCCAGGGGGCGCCCGCCAGACCTGGAAGCCTTGTGGTGCTGAAGCGGCGAGGAAGCGAAGGCCACGCAACAGAGATCATCAGCCCAGGAAACCTTAAGGCCCCTCGCTCAACCAGGCTCGATCCGGCGCCCGCGAACGCCTCCCGGGGCAGTGCTGCTACCACCCGCGGCCGCCAGTCGTAGCGTTTTGAGTTGCTCGCTGCCGCGACGGCCCCGGCCATGCCTCGCCGTCGTCAGGGGGCACAGCATCCCGGTGAGCCCCGACTGCACCAGCTCGGGCCGGGCCGCCCGCGGTAGGCCACCACCGGCACCCCCGCAGGCACGCCTGACCACCACGTTGCCGTAAGCCCTCTTCCACTGGGCGATGTTCAGCAGCACGCGCAGCCCCCAGTTCGGCCTGAAAGCCGTTCGCTGAAGGGAATCCCCGCCAGTCGATCGGTGCCGGCGGGGACGGAAGGCCTCCACCGCCAGGGCATAGCGCGGGATCGCCCGCAACCCCAGACCCGACACCGGCGCCCAGCTGGGCCGCCACGCAGGCCGCATCTTCCAGACCCTTCTTCCGAGTGGGGCGATGGCGTCCCGCCCAGCCCAGCCGGCTTCGGGATCGGCCCAGGGGGCGGCAAGACGTAGCTCGCCAGGTCAAAGCCGTTGCCCCACCACCTTCAGCTGGCCTGCACCAGGCGGAAGTCACCGGGCCTGGCGGCGCATCGTGGAAAGCAAGCCCTGCCCGGGTTCAGCGGTCACGGCCAGTGTCCACCTTCATCCACACCGTGGCCACCGATCCCAATGGCTTCACCAGCTGGCAACGAGCGCGCTGCAAGATGGCGCGTCAGCCAGAAGGGCAGCCAGTCGATAGCCCAGCAGTTGAGAATTCGCGTCGAAGTCGCCTGGCGATCAGCGGCCGTTTCCCAGAGGCCGGCCAGCAGGGCTGCCGGCCGGCAGTTGAACGGCCCCTGGCCGGCTGTGTTATGCCAGTGGGCTATCCACCCCCGGCTGGCTCCAGAGGTGCGGCTTCGCCAGGCCTAGCGGCAACTATGGAACCCTCAGCAGCCAGCACGGTGAGAGCTTGCCCCGGTCGATTCAAGCCGGCGACCAAGCGCAGGAGATCACTCCAACACCACCAACCCTGCCACTGCCAGGGTTCCACCGCCGTGTCACCACCAGCAGCCTGCGGAAGGGAGGCGATCGGCTTCATGGGCTCGCCTCCGCCACCTTGAGGCCCTTCCAGAGGCGTTGCCTATATGGTTATCAGACCACCGCCCAGGCAGGCCGGCACCCAGCCCATTTGCAGGGAACAGCCGTTCACCAGCAAGGCAACACCCCGCAGAGGCAGGCAAACACGGGGATCAGAAAGGTGAGGCGCGGTGAGCGGGGAGATCCCCCTTGGCGGGCAAAACAGAAGAAAAGGCATAGGCCAGGGGCGCTGCCAGCAGGCGGCAGTCATCAGCCCCAGTCGATCGCGGCTCCAGGCCGCCAGAACGGCGCGGCGCCGATCGAGAACGGTGGCCATCGCGAGCCTCCCAGCAGAGGAAAGCTGCCGATCAGCATGTGCCAGCTTGGTGCATCGCCACCGGAATCGCTGTGGGCCATTGGCAAAGCGCAGAGCCACGGTGACCCACCGCCAATGCCACGAGCGCCCCCAAGCATCCAGTACAGTTCGACCATGGCTCTCCAGGCCTCGACGTCCCAGGGTGGAGGGAGAGGCCTTCCAACCAGAGGTGCTTGCAGCAGCCGGAGCGGACAGGCCGAGGCAGACCTATGCCTGCGAGGGCCCACCAAGCCAGCCCCACCCGAACCGACCGGATTGATCGCCCGCCGAAACAAACTGCGCGCCAGCAGCGCCCCAGCACGGGCTGGGAGCGATCAGAACTGAGCCCGACCCAAGCGCCAGGTGTTGCACCAACCCGGTCGTCAGCCACCCCTGGAACATGGCTGCCGTCGAATCAGGGCAAAAGGCGAGCAGCAAGAGCGGTCTGCCGGGCACCCGCAAGGATCGCCCATCACCACGGCGGCAGAAGCAACCGACCAGCCAGCTGGGCAGCACGGCGCCAGCCAGGCCACGCTGAGTGGAGCCTGGCCCGGCCAAACAGTCGGCTTCATCAGCCGCCATCGCACGGACCCCAGGAGCCAAAGGCCAGGAGCAATCAGCAGCCAACTGATGAGACTGGGGTTCATTTGGAGCCGCCGTCAACACCGCTTTTAACGATCCAAGCGGGACTACGCACCGCAAGCGAATGCCCTGAGCCTCGAGCCGCCGCAAATCTACGTAAAAGCATGGCGCGCATCGCGATCGAGGGGGCGATCGCCGGGGGTACGCCGGAGCGGATAGCTCAAGGCCTGCGCAAGGTGGAAGGAGCGGAATACCCGGCCCTGCTGCTGGCATCGGACAGCCCGGGCGCGACGATGGGCGACAGCCAGGGATCCATGCGGCCGTGCTGCGCCTTACGCGAAAAGGGGCTGCGCTGTGGCCAAGCTCGGCAATATTTCCGCCTCCGTGACGCATCTACCTGCGTGGCGCCGAGAGATCGTGGCCAAATCCGGGCACGATCACCAGAGCTCGATTTTCGGCGTATTCCTGACGCGGAATACACAACCTCTCGAGGTGCCATGGAGCGGGATCGGCATCAGTTTGAAACCCGTCAAGAGCGGCCTCTACAAAGACATTCTCTCGTGCCGGATGCGCCCTCACACGAGGCGGAGCGCCAGCTGCCTCCAGGCGATGATCGACTCCAGCTACGGCAGTTCGTTGCCGCCGTCGCCACGGCGCCGCCTTCCACGAGGAGGAGGTACGAGGCTTCGCCGATAGGCCGGGTCTTCAGCGCCCCAGCAAAGAGCTCGGTTCCTGGGATGACGACTGGGCGACGAGGACAGCGCCGCCGCTGCTGGCCCGACTGACAGGATGACGAAGACCGATCAGACCCACCCACCTATGGCAAGCCGCCGAAACGACTGGCCTTCCTGATTCCTGGCCCAAACCTGCTGGCCAGGCTCCCACCAGGCCGTTCAGGGCCGGAGCTGGCCTGGTCGGCCAGCCGCTCTGGCTCTGGCGGCCATTTGAAGCGAGGGGCAGCATCTGCAGGGACCCTGCGAGGTGCCACCACCGCCACGAATGCACAAACACCTGGCTTTATCGCCAGTTCGCGGCCTCGGTGGGGAGCTTCTCGATGCTTGATCGAGCACAACAGCTTGCAGGGAAGCCCGGTTGTGTCGGTTCACCTTTTCGCTGACGGCGGATCTGACGGCCTGTTTCCCGCCGCCATTGCCCGCCGCCACACCGGCTGGACGGCTGGTTGGCCCTGCTTGATTGCCAGCAGAATGGCCGTCGATGGAACTTGCCCCGCTGCATCCGCTGCTGGCCCATGCCTGGATGTGAAACCCGGCCTGTCCGCCCGGTGCATCCCTATTTTGCGCAAGGCAGCCTTCTGCCCGTGCCGGACAGATCGGTCACATTCTGACAGCTGGCGCTGCCCTCCCGCCACTCCCCTGTTGCGGTCTGGCCAGAGAATGGGGTTGCCATATGCTCCTTCCCACCCACCCGGCTCCGATTCATTGCCCTTCCTCAACCTTTTCGCCAGCTTCGCCTGCGACGCTTCCGAGCGGGCCCGCCCATCGCCAGGCCCGACTCGCCCGTGCGCGCGGCCTGGCCCTGGGGGGGCTCGGTGGCCGGCCTGGTTGTTTGCCGTTAGTGGGCAGGTACCGTGGCGCCGCCAGCCAGCTTTCAGCCAGGGCACTCCATGGCCTGTGGGTTCCGCTGGAGACCGATCGCGAGTTACAAACGGGCCTATACTTCTGACGGACTACGGACGGGCCTTGAAGCGCTCCGAAGTACTACTTGATGTTGCGCGCCAAGGACCGCAACACGGCCCATTCTCAAAGACTGAGCGTTGACGGGCCAGACAAATTTCGAGGCCAAGTCGAGGCCAATTGACATTCAGCTCTGCCTACATTGCAGGAAGCAGGCATTATGTCTTCGAACCCGCTGCCTGAGAAGAAGATTCCAGCCACGGTGATGGAAATCTCCAAAGGAGCCGTCAGCTCGATCGACATCTATCTCCCGACGACCCTCCCTGACGATCGCACATCGGGATTATATGAACATCTTCAAATCCGTTCAACATCGGCCATATCAGTTCAAATGCCCTGGCCCAGGCGCCTGAGAGATGTGCCTTTGCGCGGCTTACTGTGCGGCAGCTGCGCTGATGCAGATTGAAACGGCCACCAAAACTAACAACCCCCCCCCGGACCTGATACGCTTGGGTTCATCGACCAGAGCGAGTTGACAGAGCCGCCCCATGGACCAAGCGCACCCTGAAGGAACAAAGCCGCAAGGCGCAGCGCGTGTCCGGACTTCCGTCGTCCGCATCGCGCTCCCACGTTCGGCGCGTGATCCGCACCCGCCGCCGCGCGACGGGCTCGCTGGCGGTTGATCGGCCGCAACGGTCGGTTCGATGGCCATGCCGCCGGACCTCGGCCTGAGGGGATACGGGCCTTTCGATCCACTCTATCGCAAAGGTCGTCGATTTCCATGGACTCCTGGTGGTGCTTAGCACCCTTGAGCCGATGAGGCTCTGCTGAGCAAAAGGCTCTGCGGTTGACAAAAGTCAGCCATGTCGCGGCGCAGTTGTGGTGAGCACGAAGATCAGCAAACGCCCGGCTGCCGCACCGGCTGCGGCGCTTGATCCAATGGCTGGATGCAGAACCATGCAGGTCTTGCCTGACCCTTGAGCCGGCCATGGTGGCCTTTGGTTCAGCCTCAAGCGGCAGCGCCGAGGCCGTAGAGACTCTTGCTGGGAGAATGTGAGTTCGCTGTTTTCAGAACGGGTCTGCGCCAACATGACGTCAAGGGCATGAACAGGGCCAAACGCAAGCACTCTCCCGACTGGTTCGGTTCAGGCCATCCCAGCCCCATCGCGGAGCCTGTCTTCTATGAGGGCGGCCGGCCCGCGGCGATCGTGATTTTCAACTGGTCTTCGGACTCACTCCTGATCGGCCTTCCCTTCGCGGTCGGACCATCGTTCGGCCCTCTGGCTGCTTATCGGATCCACCAGACCGCCGGATCTCCGTGACCCGGTGGCTGGCCTCGGCGCGACCGCAGCCAGATACAGCTATGGCCAATTTCGAAAGAGGTTCGCTCAGTTTACCGGGCTTCGGTCCTGGGAGACATGCCTTGTGCTTAATACGGTTTCAAGCTGGAGATGCGTCGGTTCCACGTTTCCGCGAAACCGAAGGCTTACATCTCGAGCGGCTTTGCTGCAGGAAGCCGCGGGTCGGTCGCGGTCTGCGGGCCCCGGACAGCAAAGATTCGGCGTCTCCAGCTTCCAGCGCCTGAACCGCTGACACCGCGCGAATTGCCTTCCCTGCTGATGGCACACTGATTCCCATACCCCTTCCACCCCGCCGCTTTACCCCGCCGTGTCGGCTTACAATCTTCCGCACCTCTGCTCCGATCCTCGGAACTTTTTCTACGGTCTGGTGCCGAGTTACGGGCTGGCGATCGTCGCCTGACGGTGGTGATTCAGGCCTTGCCCTGTTCTCCACTCAGCGCCGGGCTCAATCCGCAGTGCCGGAGGATGCGGACTTCGCCAGCGGTATGCAGAAGCGGCAGGCCGAAATCACAGCGCGCCACGCCAGCGATCAAAGAAGCACAGGGAAAGCTGGGCAAGCTAGAATGAAGGAATTCGGCAGCCCCCTGGCCGGCTTGTCTGCCGCATGCTGGTGCAGATGCCCGATCACCTGTTTCGCGCTCTTTGCCACCTGCGTGGGCCCCCTTTGCCGATGCCTGCCCTACACCTTGACTGAAGTTCTGCGGCTGGACCAGATCGCAGCGTCGAAACCAAGCGTTTCAACAGCGCCAAGCCATTCCGCATACTTCATCACCGAACAACCATTTGTGCCGGTGATCGCCAGCTGAGCAGGGCACCAAGCTGGCGTTTGGCGATGTGGCCCCCAGATCAACTTCCACACCAAAGCGGTGAAGTCCTCACACAGCTGCCACAAGGAGGTGGGAAGACCGTGACGGCTACACCCCTTCACTGGGCCATCACAAGGGATGGGGTGATCAAGGTGACGAGGACAGAGCAGATCGAAGCGCTCAGCACCGGTTAAGCACAATCGAGGCCAAGGTTCCTTGGCATCTGGCGGCCCGTAGGTTTCCTGGTTTTCAGGCACCTTGCCAGGTAGGGCTTTACACCGACGGCTGCGAATCAACTGGGACATCGCCATCCTGCGGGCGGGCTTTGGGCCCCCTGTTCATCTCGCAGATTCTCATCGGGCTGGGCATGCGCCCAATCCGCAGCAATCACGGCCAACAAGATCACCCCGTGATGATCACGGCATGTTTCTACTTCCCCTTTGCCGGGCCGGGGCTTTCTTTACATGTTGGTGGCCCAACATCTTCCAGGGGCTGCAGACCTTTTTGTCACCGCAACCTGCCGATTAATCTCCAGTCATTTCTCGATCAGCAGCTTGGGCCCAGCAGCCGTTCGCGGTGGCGCCAACCGCGGCGGCGGCATGGAGCGTCTTCCCTTCGAGACCCAAGGCGGTAAGAAGGGATGCGAGCGGCGAGGCCCCCCTATTCCGGAGGTCTCTTGCCGCTCAAGCCATCCCCTGCAGGAGTGCGCCTGCCCAGGGCCGGTGCCACTGGGCCCTGGACCAGCATCTCGCCCGAGATCGAAAAACCCTTTCCCCGTGCGCGGAACTCCGGAGCGCTCTGGATGGAGATGGGACTCCAGATTGAATGGCACCAGCGCCAACCATAGCTTGCGCTGTGTGATCGCTGTCTGGCGGAGCTACGAGACCCATCCCCTCCCACTTCGCTGTCAGAGTGGATCGCTTCGGGCCACTGATGGCACGAGTCTTTGAGCCAGGACCGAGTCAACGCCCGAATCCCATGCCGCAACAGCTGCTCAAACTTCAAGCGTTCAGGCCCGCGTGATCATCGATTCTTCTGGCCTTTGGCCGATTGAGACCGATAAGCCCAATGTGAGTGCCTCGACCCCTGGGGCCTGTTTGATCCAGTTCACTGGATCTGTCGAGCAGCTCCACCCTCCAGTTGCCGTTGCCGCAAAACGAGACTGTGGGCTGATCCTGCCCGGGCCCGGCCGTCTGAGCACAGCGAACTATCGCCACAGGCCCCATTCGTCCCAGCTCGGAAGCCACGCTGATCGCGCTGGCGCGGCTTCGCAACTTGTGTGAGCGATGGCGATGGAGGCTGGCCAGACTGAACTTCCTGGTCGGGACAACTTCGACCTGCTGACCGTTTGCCCGTGCTCCGATCTTCCTTCTGGAATCGCAGCCTGGAGGAGGAGCGGATGAGACCCTGCTGCGGGCCTGCCGCGGCTCGGTCTCGGACCAGCGCCACCTGTTTTCGCTTTGGAATTTCGTTGATGGGACTCGACCGGGACTTTTGCGAAAAATCGCTCGGGCCGAAAGGCCAATCCACGGCAAATCCGGCTGGCGGCCCCATTCAACAGCCTTCAAAAAAAAAGGGCCTGCCCAGGAATCAAGCCTTTGCCATTTCTTTTCTTTTGCTTCTCGATTTCCCATCGCTTACTTTTTTGCGATGGAACTTCAATCTTCCCTCCTCCTTTTTTTTTTTTTGA
>Ga0163217_1064528_pt1 | contig 13799 bp, 10 predicted proteins | sample SynspAceP_FD_185933 | JGI IMG/M metagenome (GOLD analysis project Ga0163217, IMG submission 185933) | Saline lake microbial communities from Ace Lake in Antarctica - Synechococcus sp. Ace-P (PacBio error correction) | ecosystem: Environmental > Aquatic > Non-marine Saline and Alkaline > Saline ... | reverse complement strand
AGAAAATCAACAAGGACAAAAATAGTTTGGCTTTGTTTGTTCACTACGTTTCACTTATTTTATGCCAACAAAAAAAAAATTTTATAGCCTGTTATTTGGGTTATGTTGTATTGGATGAGTTTGGGGTCTGAGTTTGGGGTCAGATGAAAAATATGTACTAGCCCTTCATCGACACAAACAGTCCACGAGCAAAACAACTTAGCACTAGCGGAAAAAGACTAGCTTATTCCCTACAGGAAGGTAAATGTCTTCAACAACATCGTAAATATCATGCAGATACCAAAGCGACCCCTCGTCGTCGGTTCATTCAAAAGAACTATCGACCTAATCCAAGCGTCCACTTTCCTAACAAAAAAGCAACAGGCAAATAGCAGCGACTAGCTTTTTAATTCAGGTACGCAGAGTCTGGGTATAACGGACACATCCCCGCGTCAGAGACTTACGCCAACGCAACTTCTGTAGATTCTACAGCGTAAGAACAAAGCGATGTTGGGCGTTTTAGTTGTTGATTGTCTGGTAGGAAACGAGGAAGTCTTTTCAGTATCTGAATGTGTAACGGAGAATGCACACTATTAAAAATTTAGGTTCAAATATGGATACTCTAATTACACCAATAGGGAAATGCGTCTCATCTAGCTCTATTATTGTTTTGTGCTTTCTTGAGCCTTGCTTAGCTCATGGCTTTGTTGCAGGAGATTGAGTAGCGAATACTTTCAGTAGCAGTAAAAGTGCTTGTTATTTTGGGTATTTCGCTGGTACTACATGGGTTTTTCAACGCTATTGTTTTACTCTGCCATGTTAATTTTGAGTGGTTCCATGATGTGGCTATCATATTCTTCATTGGCGGGCGAACTCCCCGAGCAAAGTAATGATAAATCCGTAGGGGTTGTCATAGCCCTACTAGGATTATTTTTTATTTTACGTTATGTAATACGTTGTTATAGGCCAATTGTTTTGTTGGGTCAATGAAAATAGTACTTTAGCCTTTTATTTACTTCCAAACAGCTTCCACGAGCAAAACAACCACAGACAATGAGCACTAGCGAAACATGGGAAGCTTATTCCCTCAAGGAAGGAATCTTGCTCAACCAAACTCGTACTAATCCATGAGATACCAAAGCGACCCGTCGTCGTCCAGCAAAAAGAACTCATCGACTAATCCAAGCCGTCCGTAGTGTACCAACAGGCAAATAGCCACAGCTATACATAAACACCAGGACTGGGTAAAACGACAATCAGCCCGCGTCCTAAAAGACACGCTCAAACCGCACTTTGTAGACTTTAAGCCAAAAGGCAACTAAAGCCCGATGTGGGCTTTAGTTGTTGTTTTGGCTGGCAGGGAAACGGACAAAGTTTTTTTAGTATCCAGTGGATGTGTAAAGCGCATTGCGAGTATTATTGAAAATTTATAAGGTCATTATATATTCGTTAGTTACTCTGGTGAGGCATGTTGTGGACAGGACGATCAGATTGGGCCACTAAAATCTACTTAAGCTCAGCTGAGCTAATACGATTCAAGTTTGGCCTCGCCAGATAGAATGAATCGAAAATTTGCTACATTTATCACCGCTTCGTAAGCGTAATAGAGTTAGGTCGGGTGGCAGTTACTATTTTAATATTCCTGCATTGAGCACAATTAACGGGTGGGTAAGTACTTTGTTGAAAAAACAGAAAGCAAATTCATTATTGTCGACGGACGGGGGCGGTAATTAAATGACATCGGCCAAAAGTCTATAACAAGCTATCATAAAACGTTCCGGCGCAAATATTTAGCTTAACAGCTACCTGTAAGGCCAGTCACAATAGTGAGTGTTGGGGTCTTTAGTGTACTTTCAACAACACTACGAGCAACCAATACCAGACAAACCTAGCGCTGAGCGGAACAGGACAGCTATTTTCCTTCCAGTGTTGTGAGCCAACCGCTAACAAACATCGTCAAATCCATGCAGGATACAAAGCCGACCCCGTCGTTCGTGTCCATCAAAAGAACTCATCGACCTAATCAAGCCGTCCGCATGTACCATAACTCAGAAATGCTCAGCTACGCACACCAGATTTGGGTAAACCGACAACATCACCCGCGTCAAAAAGACTACGGCCCAACGCAACTTTTTGCTTAGTCTCTAAGACGATAGACAACTAAAGCCACTTTACGTCGAGGCTTAGGTGTTCAGTTGTTTGGGCTGGTTTAGAAAACGAAAAGTCTTTTTAGCATCACGAACCTCTTACACCGCGCATTGCGCACTATTTAAGATTTAACTGACGGAAATATGAAAGATAAGCCGTTGAAGAATAATTAAGAACGTGAATGCTATCTGATTAAGAAGTAGAATGGCTGGATGGTGCTGACTGCATACGGGTTAGGTGTTTGTTGATTGGTGGCAAAAAGCTAGTGGCTGAATTGTGAAGGTTGTAGTTGAGTGAGCTTCGGTTCGATTTTCACCTAAACCCAACTCTCGATATGACGAATCTCTCGACGCACCTATTGATTCGCTAAATAGTGATGTGAAGTTTTAGATACTCGGATACGCGGTACGATAGTGCGGAGGCTAAATTATCAGAATTGAGGAGTTCTTGGAGAGTCTCTAACAGGTTATGCAATCAGGGCTTGCAACATTCTTTTAGTAATCATATTAAACAAATTTTATAATGTGCGGTAGCTAGTCGCACAGTTAAAAGTTTAGATTGCAGATGAAGTAGATATGTTTCGAGTACCTAGCCTTCAGTCTATCAACAAACAGCTCTACGGAGCAACACCACAGACAACTTAGCCGCTTAGGGAAAGACAGCAGTGCTATTCTTCCAAGGGAAAGCATTCTAGCTCATCAACACTCGTCAAATCCATGTCAATGATACAAAGCGACCGTCCGTTCGTTTCCATCGAATAAATCTCTCTGTGGCCGTGAACTCGAGCTCTGTCGCCCACTTTACCTACAAAAAATCAGGCTACACATAATGCACGATAGTTTTTCAAGTATACGTTTCATAAATAAGGTGACTTTGGTAAAACGACACAATACACCCGCGTTCAAGACTTGCACCACGCAACTTGTTTACATTGAATGTATGAAAGCTAATGAGATTCGATGTTAGTATGTGTGGCTTCTATTTATTGATAGTAATGACTTTTTATTAAATATGTGAATTAATATAGTGTATAGCTAGTATTTTTTGGTTAGTTTGTTGGATTGTCGCAGATTGTTTAGCTGTGAGATTGCGTGTCAAGGGCAATTAGTCTTAGACTAAGCCAAAACGAAAAGGTATTGATAGTGTCTGGGTGATTATCAGGTGAACTTGAAAGCAGTTGTATATATCTCTCTCGTGGGACCAAACGAAGGAATTGATATTCCCAACAAACGGTGTTCAAAAGACTATACCAACTATTATGCAATAGTCATGCTGAGCGAGCAGTGTTAGATTTATGATGGGTAATTTCTTTTACAATGAAGTAAAAATTGATTTCTTACATGTGAAGTATGAGAATAAATGCGCTATGCAATAGAATTGTTTTTATTAAAACCATCATAAAAAATCATTATTCTTACAGAGGGACTGATTCCACTCTATTAGAGAAGGATTTATCCGAATAGGAATTTGTGTCAGTTGAAATGAAATTTGGGTCAGATGAAAAAATAGTTGTTTTTAATTTTATCTGACCCCAATTGTCTAAGATTTTCAGATTTATTATCACGGAGGAAGTATGAGAAACGCTTTTTTATTGGCTGCCAATTGGGCCGTTAATGATCTCAGGGTGTTCGACGACGAATCACAACGAATGTTAAGGTTGAAAGACTGAAATATGTGACGAGCGAGCAGTTATGGGGAATGGGGGTTGTCTTGACCACAATCCAGCTTCATTATCTTAGGTCTTATGGACGGCTATGGTATTAACGAGATGTTATGTATCTCATGTGATCAGTAGTAGTAAATTTTCTCGTCCTTGCTCATCTATTCATCTCCTTCTATTTTCTCTCGTATACCGTTATTTACGCGCGGTTCTTGGCTGCGATGATAAACATAATAAATAACTTTATCTTTGTGACACCAAGGAAAAAATATATAATAAGAATCTCGCCATTTAATATGTGCAAAAACAGTTAATGGAGAAATAACAGGAGAACGACAGATCTAATGGTGTTTGATCGACAATAAATAATTCCTAATAAAAATATGTTGAGTGCGGTATGACTTCAAATTCTCACTTATACGAAGTCAATTTAGACACTCTCTTATTTCAAGGTGGGCTTCGCTACTTCAATTATCTCTTTACAGCGCATAATCAGCCACCTGTATTAGGTTCAGGTGACAAACCACTATATGCTTTGATGGTCAATTGTGGGACGAATTTAAGGAGCGCTTAGGGATTAAGCAAAAACACACGCCAACTAATCCTCAGTCCACCCAAACCAAATCCCGCCCAAGCCCATCTTCCGTGGGCTTTTTACCTCTGGTGTTTGTTCTTCCATTTTTATCTAAGGAGTGAAATTTGGGGCAGTGGTAATATGAAAATAGTTACCTAGCCTTCATCTACCTCCAAAACTGAGTTTTGGGGCCTAGGATGAAAGATAGCGCCTAGCCTTCATTATCCAAACAGGCTAAACGAGCAAAAAACCAACCACAGACAACTAGCACTAGCGGAAACAGCAGCTATTCCTCCAAGGAAAGCAACTGCTCAACAACATCGTCAATCCATTGCAGATACAAAGCGACCCCGTTCGTCGTTCCCATCAAAAGACTCATCGACTAAATCCCCAAGCCGTCCGCACTTTTGCCTAACAAAAAAAAAGGCAACAGGCAAAATTAGCACGACTAGCTTTTTAATTCAGGTACGGGCAGGACGGGTACGACAACATCAACCCGCGTCCAAAGACTACGCCCAACGCAACTTTGTAGACTTCTTAAGCGATAAGACAACAAGCCTACTTAAGTGGGCTTTAGTTTGTGTTTTTATTGGAGTAAAAAAGATAAAGTTGAGGCTTAACAACTATTAATTAGCTAGATTTCTTATCGTTAATTTCTTAATTTAAGATTTCGGATTTATTATCACGGAGGAAAGTATGAGGAGAAAGCGCTTTTTTATGTGGCTGCAATTGGGGCCGTTATGATTCAGGTGTTCGAAGACGAATTAACAAGCGAAATCTGGCAAGGTGAAAAAACTTCCAAACATATGCGAAAGGAGCAGTTTATTGGGGAATGTTGTTTGACTAATATACAAGATCAGCACCTAAGTCTCTAGATCGGTATGGTTAAGCATTGATGTTACTTTCACTGATTCTTCAAACTTTTTATATATCCCATTCCGGGATAAGCTAGGTAGCCACTTTTTCTCCTTACAGTCGTAACTCAACGGGTTCTTGGATGTGCTTGAAGGGTAACAAAATACTTATCTCCTTTTGGACACAAGGAAATGTAATTCACAAGGAAAAAATAAGAACTCGCTTTTGTGGCGGAAAGGTTAAAGAAGAAAAAATAGAAGGAATAATTGTAAGGTTCGATTCGACAAGATAAATTATTCAAGTATGTCTGCCTCAATGATGAGTTTTCAATAATAGCGCATCACGTATACGATGTCGAGTCAGAATATGGTTAGTATGATACAGACCCTTAGGTGACACAAACATATGATGGCTTTGTCTGCATAAATAAAAAGGGTTATCAGCACTTAATTGAGTTTTAGCGCCGGTGTCCGGTCTGTCCCTTAAAGTGCACCAAACCAATTTCTCCCCAAAAGCCCATTTCCATAGTTGTAGGCTTTTTTCGTTTTCTGTTCTTTCCATTTTTATCTAAGGGATAGCGTTTCACTCGATCGAGGCCCCTAATTCGGCCCATGATGATTTTGATTCTCGAACTCGCGGTGCACGGTGTTTTTTCGTGTGTTTTTTTCGCCTTATTGCCGTAAGGTCTCTACATTCCATACTAGTGGGGTTCTTGCCAGGCGCCACTTTAGCAGACAGGACGAGTTTCAGACGAAGCCTAAAGGTCGCAATTTACCGGAGTATCTTTAACAGTCCGGTCCTAAAGAAAAAAATTGTCTGGGTCGATGGGTCTGAATACACGGGCCAGAAATCCCAGATAGAGAGTGACCAACATTACGGGCCAACAAGTTGTGGAAATATCACCGTCACAAGAGGGCGTGGGTGTTCCTTTTAGGCCCTAATTGGCATGGGGCGAATATGTCAGACCTCTTTACGCGCCGGTGACAAAATTCAGCGAGTGCCTAATTGCTGTGTTCTTTGGCCGATGGGGCTACGGCGCAATAAACTTTAATGTGGGGCCCAAAGGCACGGGCGCTATCCATCGGTGGTGGACACGAATCAAGAACGCTGAGTTGCAAGAGAAGCAAGACAAAGATTTCCAGTGACGACGCCGGCACCGCCTTCGTCCTTCTTCGCGCTTTTCATAGACCACACCCCCCATATGCTTAAGAAGACGTTATCGACAATGGATACTAAGCGCACCCGTTCAGTGCGCTGGACGCGACACCAGTTATCCCACCAGATAACAGGCATTATATCAGATGAGTTCGCGGACCTCTTAATATAAACACAGTGCGACGCACACTAAGTGTGCTGGTCAAGACCGCCTTGTTTCAAAAACATACACGCCCGGGACGTGTGAGAAGTCACTAGGGTCATGTGCGTGACTCTTCCCGCTGGCTCGCGTTATTGAGTTTCGATGATACTCCACCCTTTTGACCAAGACGCAATACGCCAAAGGTCCCGGTGTGACGTGGGGGTGAACCAACATAGATGGACTAAGCTAACAAGCCTTTTTTCTAAGTAACATACGCTCAAAAGTCAACCGACTGCTCGTGGGCTTTTTTTAATTGATTGCTTTGATGGCGCAAACCTACGGCCCATATTACAACTACTGTCTTAATTGATTACAAATTAACTTCAAAACAGCAAAGGCCTTTATATGATTCGTATATACTTCGGAATCAGGAAACGTTTTCCGTTTAATTCAAAGCCAAAAACCGAGCATCGGGGACCGGTAAAAATATACTTGGCAACTTGCTGCGACTCGGTAACGCCCATACGATATGTTGAAGGATATGTCAATTTAACCCCGGTTATTACACCTCTGGTAATTCGTTTAAAGGAAACCGAGATTGGTGATTTGGTCTTTACTGTGAACTGGGGAATTTGGCGTGTGTATTCACTTTAGGTAATTGTTTCGTATAGAGGTTAATGCTTTTCCACTTATTTCAATATGAGGTACTTACTCACTACACTGAATAATGCAGGCAGAACCCGCAACCACCCAAGGCGATAATTTCTATATTTACAATGTTTTATATCTTCGACGGTGCCGATAGTGACGATTGCTTTTCCGTCGCCTCTTATATTGGTCCAAAGCGCAATACGGTTGCAGACTCGCTTATTACCGCGCCGCGATGGTCGTCCACACGATTACAGACTTGTGTCGGCATAGAATAACGCGCGGCCAGAGCCACCCCTAAGGCGCAAGCTGTGCTACAGCCTGAAATGGCATTTTGGTTTTTGTCCTCCAATAAGTAGCAATTTTGAGAACCTCGCAGAAAATCACAGCTGTGTGTCGATTAAGAATCAGGAAGTGCCTAAACCTCTAGATCTGTGTGTGTGTGCTCCATCCAACGCAGCAGGTGCTGTAAAATATAGTATTCAATCGTTAAGCCTTTGGTCGCATATTTATGCTCATGGACCGCTTGTAGACAAGGTGTAAAGTCACGATCATGGTGTGTTACTTTGACCCTACGATGAACTCTCCACCTCACAAATTAATCGCCTCTCTCTGTGAATTTGGGCCAGCATCCGTCATAAAACTTCATTCTGAAAAATCATCCCAATCTGCTCATCATGCGACGACAAGACAACCCAGGCGCGTTGCATCTAACATTATATATACGCTGATAACAACAGTAAGAATGATATACGATAGAATGTTTACGCATCTCTGCTGCGCCCGCATGCTTCCCATTTGTTCGTGAGATGTTGCCCTCGCCTTATATATCTTCTACGTCGTGTTCTGTTTCAGCCTCGCACCCTTTAATAGCATCTACGCGTGGACTCGGGTATAGATTTTAGTACCCCTGCGTGGAAGAAAGATACACAAGCGCACTCTCTACTATGTGGTGGCCGTGTGTGTGTGAAAGATTTCGCCATAGCCGTACTCTCATTATATTTAGAGGATGTTCACTCGATTTCCAATGAGTACTCTAGACAAATAAAAACCCGCGAAAAATTGATGTGTTCTTTAGCACTAATAAAATTGTGAATAGCCGGAAAAAATTTAAGACAACAGCCAACCCTAAATCACAATATACGGTGACGACACAACTTGAATTACTATGACCTCATAATGCTGCCATAGGCACCAAACACTCGTCATTGAATGCGTTTATGCCTCACCCTAATACGACACCCTTGCCCATCTTGAAACATGAAAGGCACACTGCGCTCCATCGACAGGTTCACCGCAGGTGGGCAAAGCTAGGTATCGGTGTTCTTGTGTGGCGGTGAGTTGGATTTCATTACTTAAGCGACTCAATATTTATGTAGGATTTTTTTGTTGTGGCAGTTGCTACATGCCTCATATAGCACTTGATAGGAAAGAGTGGGCGGTCATAATATTTTATTTAAGGTAGACAAGGTTGAATGGATTTTAATCTTACACTTGTTCTATTTATTCGAAAAAGGGAAAATTTACCATAAGTTCAGGGTAATGGTCCCGGACCTGAAAGTCGCGTAATTTTTTTGGTTGTTGAAATTAAAATGCCAGAAAGAACTCGCTATTGAAAGCAGTATGATTCGGCAAAAAAAATAAACACCGACTACTTGGCCTTTAACCAATAACGCCAAGGTAATTTAGAGGCGGGTGGGCAGTTTTTAACTCTTAAAAGCAAGTTTTTCAACTTAAAGCAGTTTAACTTAAGAACTGTTTAGTACTTTAAGCCTTTCTCTAAACCGGAGGGACGCTTTTTTCCTTCCAACTTTCGCGGTTAAAAGGCGGAGAGTTCTTCTTCGATTTTAGAGTGTTGCCTTCTTGTTGAAGGCTTTCATTTTTTGAAGAAAAGACGGATTAGCTTCTATGAAGCTCACATACATGACATTTTCTTCAAGCGGTTTTGGGTTGTCATTAGTAAACTAATTTATAAAGAGGAGCACACTCTTGACGTGATTCTATCGTCTCCAATGATGACGTCGATGCTTAGTATTTATTTCTACGTCGAGTATGACTCGAGAATATTGAGAGTATGAATAGCTGTAGTGTTGTATCAAAGTAAAAGCGACACGTTGTGCTAAATCGTTATCAGTGATTCTTCTGTACGCATTACTCGGACCGGTAATCATTTATAGTGCCTTCCTTGTTTTCGGCGCTTCATTGTGTGTTTTATGCGGTCCAATTCTTCAATGGCAAATTCCGTGTCCATTAACTGGACATTTCGCCAATGCTTGATTCAGATCAAAGTGTCTTCAAAGTCTATTGCTTTCACTAATATATCTCTCAATTAAAGGACTCTAATCAGGCCATTTTTTACCAATCGTGCGCTGCCATCACTGGACCCTCCGCACTCAGTTCGAGAGCGAGGTCCTTCGTTGGAGTGCGACTCTCTCAGCTCCTCACTCTTGAATAGAGATGACTCGATCTAATCTCTCGTGCTCACTCAAAAGTGCTGTAGGGGAAAACCACATTAATTATATGGTTTTAATTGGAATGCAAATAAAAGCATCCAATCACGAGTCCGAGGGCAGAGAAATAAATGAAGTGACTTAGTAACCATAGACCACTCGGTTCACGAGTATAGTCAAAATTACACACTCGTTTGCACAAAAGCAAAAGCAGCTGAGTCTATGCCAATCTTTTTTTAGTAGAATGTGGTGCAGGATGTACAAAAAGTGTACCCCGTGGCGGCCGCGAAATAGCAGGTTTATTTATGGCGTAGCGCCTTTGCAAATGATATAGGCACGTATCTATAACTGCTTAGTTTACAAGGCACCCGACAAAAGATGCCGGGGCTCAGAGAACTACTATTAATAAAAAACGGGTTGACCCAAAAAGTAAGTAGCCGGGTTAATCGCAGGCCATAGACACATACTCACCTCTCTGTTTTAAGAGAGTCATCTCAGGATGCGAAGAATAATTTTATAATTTGTGAAAGCGTTTTGCGCCAAATAGGTATTACGGATTTTCTCTACATTTGACGCTCAATACCCATGTGGCATATGACCAAGTATTTAGTTTAGCTTTGATTCCGGGGGCTCAAATGCTCGGCGCCCCAGCTCACTTTTGGCCTAGAGTCTTCCGCGCCATACGATTTATGTATCCGTGAATGCTAGCTAAGCGGGACGCTCCTGCCTCGGGGTTGGTGTCTGAAAAGACGAGCTTTTGATAATTTCGACATGGAGCCTTCGCCACATCATATATATAGAAATGAGCATTTACTCCCAGACAGAAAAGTGCCGTAAATATATAGGCTCTTATCTGAACACTCACCAGAGCCAGACTTCATCGGGCCCTTTTATCTTTCGTGGTGTTCAGTGGATGGGGCGCGCAAATCGGTGTGTATTTACTCATCATTCAAGGACCAATCGACCAAGTACTGTAATTGCACATTGTTGGCAGCCATTTCTCGAGCTTAGCATTCGTCGCAAATTAAGCACTCAATTTCTACAACATCTGATCTCACAATTAGTGTGTAAATCCGACCATAGAACCTAGTTTTTTCTATAGTTTGTGGCTCGATCCTTCGGCTCAAATTACTAATGACAGAGCTGGCCAGATAAGCTATCTCGCAAAGATATTTCTCTAGTATCCACAAATGTTAGTGTATGAGCTCAGCCTAGTCGACTCGGACACGCGCACGTGGATGCCCATATTTTTGTCTTTTAATAGACGGGATATAATTCTGTTTCATTACATCTGCTGACACGCGATGGCCGCTCTAATGGAAACATCTTGAAAACTAATTGTAATATTAAGTTAGCGTGGAGTGTTTCTGGGACCTAACGCAGTCGCATTGGTTATGCAAGCTGAGACAACAAGTAGGTTAGGTCTGGTGCATGTCGATGTGCAGTTGGCAAGAGTGTCGCTGATAAATTAGTACGAAAAGACAATGTCTAGCGTTAGGTTCGGACGTTTATAGTGATCGTTTCCGGTATATGCGCCATAAGCCGCCGGGCAGGATTCCTATACCGGAGCCTATCATTAATTAGTTTGGCTATCGGACACCGCTCTGCTCACGGTGAGACCACTCCTTGCTCGAGGGTGCATGTAGAGGAAAGGGACTTCTCGTTACAACTTTTTCTGGTAAGTTTGTAATCAATCAGCTAGAGTCATCGGCTTTGCAAAATGTTCGGAGGGGTACCGCACCCATAAGTCGCTCATGGTAAATCAACGTCGCGATAATTCTTCACTCTCTCAAACACCAATATCTACGTTCGACATCATTGTGGTGTATGACAACTCCTCCGCTTCTATTTTCTTTTCTTCTGATTGCATCCCAGAGAAGCTTTTACGTCTTATTTTTTGGTGAGAATGAGGACATCCTATTTACGAAGCAACAATCTTGCGCCACATTTCATATAGCCAGCTACCGCTTGCAACTGTGCGTAAATAGACGGATTTTGCATCGTAGGCTCGCGGTGATTCGCGTTAGTTTGCATTCGGTATTGTTTTAAAGTTAGAGCCAGTGAGAGGTGTTGTCATTGGCTTCCTCGAACATGGCCGGTAGTGGTGATTCTTCTGATCATCTTAAACCCAGGACTTATATCTCCGAATCGTGTCTGTTAACTCTCAAGGTGTTCTGAAACAACGGCGCCCTCTCATTTTTGTTCCCTAGCTTAACTCTCAAATCTTTCGTGACCCAAATGTTAGGGCTTTGCTTTTCTGTGACCACTCGAGCATTCCACTTGACGCCTTGTTTCCTACGCAGTGCTTTCGGTATCTCATCCCTCGCATTATGCTTTTTATCCCGCCTTGGTTAGCCACGAGTCTCTTGTTCTGACCTGTGCATTTATTTCGTTATACCAAGCCTTTTCGCAAGAACAACCTTGATCACTTGTGTTGCAAAAACGCGTCCACGTGTGTTGGCTTGTGCTTAGGTTCTCAATAGTAATAGGGCAATTTTTGCGGTTTTGGCTTCTATCGCCCATTTTCTTTGCTTGGTTGCCACATAACTGATCAGTTGATAATTCCATCAAGAATAAGCGATGACGTTCGCGTCTCCAAGACCTTATTAAAAGTATTGCCTCAATGCCGCTCGAGCATGCCAGCGCCAAGTTTAACGTTTATGATTATGGGTGATGGGACTCGCTCTTGCCTGCAATTGCCTATGTACATGTCGGCCTATAATAAATCTGAGATGGTTCAAAAAAAATATTATAATAGATCGCTTTCGTGCTTGTGTATTGAGCGGTTCGTAGGCTTGTCGAGCGCTTCAGGGCGATGAGCTTATTCTTGCGTAGTTTTTGCAGCAGTGTGTGCCAAGTATGTTTATCGCAATCTCATTTAGGTCGGAACGATTAAGGACGAATATAAGAATTCAACGGCTCTCTTAGCAATCGAGCAAAATGTATTGGAGTTTCCTGTAAATGTGACATAACGACCCTAGTATGGGTCTAGGGATATGCTCTCTTGCAGGGACGCAGAGCTTATTGCGCAATGGGAGTATAGCTACTTGTGCCGTTTACCTATTGCCTGTACTTTCCCAAGTTTTTTCTCGCCCTCATAGGCCAGTCATAAACGAGCCTCGTTATTTTGACTCTTAACGATTATGGAAAACCTAGAGCAAACGTCTCACGCTGGCTTATGTGCAGATAATGGTTAAAGAGAACACTCTCTCTTATTTCACTACGGACTCTTTGCTGGTTCGCCAAGAAACTGAGTCAAGCTTTTAATAATGATTTTCAAGGACATGATGAAATGTTTCCGTTTAGAATCAGTCGTTTGTTCGTCATTGGAAGGAGGATATTCATCGCCTCCGAATATTTGGCACAGTTCGTTACTTCAACGTAACCCTGTATGCTGGTCGCACGCGTCAAACACGCAGAATCGCTCAGTTATTATATCCACCTTCAGTGTTTTTTTTATCCTGGCTGCTCATCAGTGCCACAAGTTTCTGTATTTTACTATTATGAGGCTTTCGGTTATTTTGCCTTTTATGGCTGGTAAGAAGATACATCTCCACTGACGCCTGTTGTTTGGAACATGATGAGAAATAGTACATTGAGTTTCTCTAAAAATACCTTTTGGTGTGGTGTGATTTTCTCGTTATTTTGGTCTTTCTTTCTAGCGGGATATGATTATCATTTTTGTTGAATTTGCATGGATGCGCCCCCTCTGTCACTACGGCACATCCATTGTGAAAACACATTCGCTTATCAGGCTCCTCTCCAAAACCTACCACTATCCGACAGAATCTCTCCTCAATCTTTTGTGCTTTCTATTTTTTTTACTATGCAGTGGCCACTTTTACGGAGTTGCTTCTGTTTCTTTCTGTTCATTTTCGTCTTGCGACTTATGTAATCGCGTTTTCATTCAAACCATTTATGGACTTCACTGAAGAGGAAGGTTTTAAGTGTTAGCGTACGTACTGCTGCGGGTGGTTGCAGGCTGTACCTTGCCATGGCGGAAATAGGTTTTCGTTATATTTTGGATAGGTGGTAGGGGTCATTATATTTAGCTCAAACTTGCCATTTGGCCCATTGCTGTTTTTTTGACGGATTACATCATTAGGAATGAAGTTATATCTTTTATCTATCGAGTTGTGCTATCTGATAAACTGTGCGGGTTAAGTTGGTTGTATTAAATTAACCGAA
>Ga0163217_1074355_pt1 | contig 13800 bp, 14 predicted proteins | sample SynspAceP_FD_185933 | JGI IMG/M metagenome (GOLD analysis project Ga0163217, IMG submission 185933) | Saline lake microbial communities from Ace Lake in Antarctica - Synechococcus sp. Ace-P (PacBio error correction) | ecosystem: Environmental > Aquatic > Non-marine Saline and Alkaline > Saline ... | reverse complement strand
CGTCGACCCCTGCCCGACCCCAATAGCCTGCAGGCGCTTTTGCAGCGGTCATCGACCGAGTCACCGGGTTAGCTGTCGAGCTTCCAGTCTCCGCCTGTGGGACAGCGTTGCCGCGACTCGGCAAGATTCGCGCATGGGTGACTCGGGAAGCGAATGCGTGACTGGAATCCACTCCGCCTGAAAAGCGCCAATCCCGTAGGCTCGAGCGGTTTTATTTCGTGCAGGCCGTGCCGCCAGGTCAAGCGCCGGGTCGAAGCTTGTTGCGGATTCAATCGCGCGGCAACAGGGAGCTGCGTACATCGGGCAATCCAGTGCCGCCAGAGGGCGGACATAGCGCCGATAATGGTTCTCATGAATGGGTAATGAGTAGCGGCCGAGAGCTTGATATCGTATTTTTCAGGGTTCCAGATGGGGACCGAGGACCTGGTTTGCTTACCGCCGGGCGTGGCATTTGCGTGCGAAACCACAAATCGATGGGCGATCCACTAGCCCGCCAGAGTCCGAACAGGTAGGAAGTTGCGCCAAACATCGTTGCCGCCAGCGCCAGAAAATACGGGCCTGCATGGCGATTGTAGCTGGATCGAAACGAGGAGCGGGCATGGCTTTCCTGTTCTGCCTTGGGAACCACCGTTAACAGTCTAGCGCCGGCACGGACCACTCACGCCAGACAAGAGTTGTTGCTTCAAGATGAACCGAATCCAGCGCCCAGCGACTTACGGCGGCAGCCGAAAGCAGTTGAGAGAGAAGCGCGCAGGGCAGGCGCACGGGGCAGATTGGTGCGACCTATCCGCAGGGCAAGTTGCCAGTAGCCTGCGTGGCGCAGAGAAACAGGCACGTTGGCCCAGGCGGCAACAGCGATCAGACCCAGCTTGCGCGAGAAAGGCGTTATTTTGCATAAGACGAAGGTGTTGACCATAAACAGGCAGAACCCCGCTGGCCACAGCAGCAGCAGGCCTTGCTGCCAGCCTTAGGTGGAGAGACTGCGCCCAGGCTTGCCAGCCGGCACGAGGCGAAAGCCCTAGCAAGCGTACGTCGGCGCAGAATCGCCAGCAGCGACCAGGCCGCAATATTGCGTCGCATTCACCAACAGATTAGGCGGAGCAATTGAATCGCGCAGCCATTCCGCAGGGGGCAGCGCCTGTCGCCCAAGCCCGATCGTCGTTCGGTCATATTGCCGCCCACGCGAATCAGTTCTGAATGCGCTCGGGGTAGAATATCGTAAGTAGGCTATCGCCAACGATGACCTGAACGAGCCTTCATGCGCTTTTCAGACGGATCCTTCGTGCGATTACCGATAAGCCGTGATGCTAATCGCAGTGTTTATGGTCGATCGGCATTGGAGCCGGCGGTGCGGTCCACCGGCAGGATTGCCGCCTACACGCAGGTGCCATCGTCTTCGGTGTTCAATGGTTGAAGCAGGGATGCGGTGGCGCCATGCTGACCTCGCATCACGGTCCGGTTAGTTTCGAACTGGTTTCTTCGGCCCAGGGACCAGCGTGATGAGCGATTGAAACGGGCGGCGCGAAGAGGCGGCGATGGTAGCAACTCGGCCAATTTTTTTTTTTTTTGGTAATCATGTGGTTTTTATGATTTATGTCTTTATTTACTATTTTTTTATTTTCATTGCGCGGGGGATGAGGGCCTGCGTAGAGGAAGGAGAGCATAAGATTGACTCCTTGGAAGTAAGGGGTTGGCGGAGGGCGTGCTGGATGGGGCGCATGTGCAGAGCACGCGCCTTCTATCACTATTAGACCTGTTTATCCGGCCATCGTGCTTCCACTTGCACAGGGGTTCGGCCCGGCCGCGCTATGCGCCGGTGTTGCCGCGTGTTTCAGCCAAAGAAACGTAACAACACCAATGGCGTCAAACATGCGGCCAGATCCGCCAGGCAGGCGCAGCCCAGGCCGGTGGGCGATCTTGGTTGAGGCCTACGGCACAAAAGTACACCGCGAGCACGTAGAAGTGTGTCGGTGCTGCCCGGAGGTGTCGCCATCAGTGCGGGGAAGTGTCCACACGAGGTGGTCCAATGGTCTCGATCAGTCATTGCCCGCGCACGCTGCCGGATAATGGCTAAAAGGCGGTTGCGGGCATCAATTAAGCGGATATCCCAGCCCAGCACTCTCGACATCAGCGCGATACCGTCAAGAACCCGCATCAAAGCACGCAGCTGGGCGCATTACGCCGACCGCGACCAGCATGGGCAACCAGAAAAGGCAAGCAGGTTAGATAAGTACAAGCTGAGCCCTCTTCGCCCCTTCGATAAAGGTGTTCGTACACATTTTCACTTGCGCAGCGCGCCTATTCGCCAGAAAAGCCTAATAATGATGCCGAAGCAGCGCCAGATTTGCCGACCCGCGTCGAGGTCGCGCCATGGCCTGCGCAGACATTGCCGGGCCGGCATGGCAGCAGCAGCCCAACGCAAACCCCGCCACCGAATCAGAGTAAGCAAGCACCACCGGGTGCCAGAGCTTGAGACGCTGCTCAGCGCGACACTGAACAACCCACCAGAGCTGGAGGCCGTTAGTGGCAGCCAGACATCGGCACAGAAAACACGGCGTGGGTCGGGCCAGCGCACTTGCTGAGCGCGCGTACATGCAAAAAATCACCGGCAGCAACGCTGAAGTAGGAGGCGTGAGTACCAGAAACAGGAATTTGGCGTTGCTGGCAGTGTCCTTGGTGGGGTTCAGGACTTTGCAGCGAATGCATCCGCTTTGATGGCCATTCGGGGTTTGCAGCGTTATCGAGCCCGCAGAAAATATTGGCGGCGAAAGTGTCCATGCTGATATGCCCAAGGTGCGGCGTGACCTGGCACCCCGGCATCAGGTGGCCGAAATAGACGGATCCAGCACCCGGGCCAGCACATCGGATCCAGCCGGCCTTTTTCTCGGCGTATGGCCATAGAAGGCCCAGCCATAGCGTCTGGTGCACGACCGAGGCACCAGGGATCTCGCACTTAAACGGCCATGTCAAACAGGGGCGGCTACCAGCCGCCCAACACTCGTCTTAGTCGCCCCAGGCGAGCCATTCCGAGGCTGCGGCAAAAGGCCGCGAGGGAAAAAGCTCAGCCAGTATCCTATTAAGCATTACGCGGTCGTTTTTCCTGAATCATATGGTATTTGATAACGTCTTTGTCCGTTCGCAGAGGTGAGTTTACTAGTTGCGATCAGCGTGGCGGGTTAGCGCGGCATAAGTGCCTGCTTTGCTTAGTACCTGGCCAGAATTACTGATCCAGAGTCTGCTTTCCATTACAGCGTACTCAGGCGGCAGATGCTCCTATCGAAGGACGACTACGTTCAAATTGCCGTTTGGAATACCCAAACAGCCACAGTTTGAAGGATCTGCTCGCCAAGAGCGCCGACCGATACAGCCCATTCCTGATGCTCAACCTGCTGCGCGGTTCTAATTGCCCTGGCACAATATCCTCTGACAGCGGCCAGTCGCCATTGCTCCGGACGCGGAAGGGGCTATGCGCGGCATACAGCAAGGTGGCGCGCGAAAAGGTCGCCGAAGCTGGCGCAAGGATCAGGCACGTATTAGGCACCGAGCGCGCTGACACGGGGTTATTGCCCAATGAAGGCAGAGCACAAGTGGGATCAGTGCTGATCGTGGAATACCAGTCGGTTAATCAGGCCAATTTCTCAATATGCTCGCGCATGCCGACTTACAAGGCGGGCACCCTGCACCGGGACGGCGGCGCTGATGGACTCGCGACTGGTCTTCACAACAGAGATGTGAATTAACCGAGCGACGGCACCGTGTGGCCAAGAATGCAGCGAGGTTCGGCATCGGCTACCCGTCATACGAGCCGGTTAAAGCGATCTGAAACGCGGCGGATGGGATATTTCCTGGGTCGACATCTGACTCTGCTGCGGCGAGTGCGCGCCAGATTGTAACCGAATTGCAATCCAACGCATAGTCGAACCACTTCGACCGGTGGCGAGGCTGGTTATTCAATTGCCGCTGATTAAAGCCGCTACGCGCTTCAGGTTCAGTCCAGATGGCTACGCCGCGGCGGCCACTTGCTGCCGAGGGAACAAACGGCCGGAGGTCAAACCTGCGCTGCGGGGCGGCTAAAATATCGCTGTGGCAATCACCCGATCCAGGTCCAGTTGGCACATGGGCGCTGCAAATATATCGCGCAGCAGAGGAAATCAAGCCGCATCGATCTGATCCTGTTGCCAGGGATGCAGACAGCGGCACTGCGGCCAAGGGTGGTCGGGAATAACCGGGGTGGACTATTGATCGAATGGCCGATACTGGGGCTGTATAAGAGCCGAGGTACCGGCCCTTGCCAACTGGCTATCACCAGCTTGCCAGGCGCCGGCGGTCTTCTATATCCCAGGAGCGGTAGATGAGTCGCGGTGGTCGCCTAATCACGGTATGATGCTGACTCTCACCGCATTCAGGTGATCCAGCAATCGCTCGAATTCGGAAGAGGATGTAACATGCAGCACTACCGTACTGCACGCGGACTGTCGTGATTCTGCGTGCGTTAGCGTGGTATCAATTCTTCCCAAGTCCGCTACTGGCATCGCAGATACAGCCAAGATCAGAAGAAATCCACAGCAGCGTGAGGCGCGACGTGCAATTACGTAGGTAAATCCTGGTCGGGGAACTCAAAGCCGGCAGGAACTTTACCACACAGACGACGGATGATGCAGCGGTCATTGCGCGTTTATGGCAGCACCGCAGGCTTGCGGCAAGGAATCCTTGCGCCATGGGCTTGCCTTTGTGCAGGTAGCAGATTTGGAAATCAGCGCGGGCAGCACGGCCTGCGGGACGGAAAAGCGTATTTTTGCATAAGTTTTCAAACCTCTCATGATGGGCTAATGTTGTGCGATGTAGTAAAAACACCGTTTGTAAGGCTGAGGTACAATTATTAAAGCGAGCGCAGATGATAGCGCTTTGGTCTGGGTTTTCAGAAAGGCGATGTTGCGGACTGGATGATAATTCCTGTGCTCCTGGAAACGCTGCACCCAGTGAGAATGCCTGCTTGGCGGTCATATTGTGCTGGATCCCGCGCAGTTATTCCCCGGCAACAGGGGGCTGACGGGGTCGTGCGGGAGTTCACCGGCGCGACATATCTGCCGATAGCTTGCGGCAACTGCCATTATCAAATCACGTCAAAAGCCTGGCTCATGGGTTTACACTGGTGCGGTTGGGGGCGCGGACCAACTATTGCCTACATTATGCGCGGAAAGGAGTTGGTGTCCAACGGGATCTTACCATAAGGCGGAGGATGCACCTGTTGGAAGCTGGGCTTTTGCTGGGCCGAGTGGTGGCGGCGTTGCCTGGAGGGCACGCTGATGCAGCAGCGCGAAAACAGCACAAATGCCCGCTTTTGCTGTGGATGAATCTGCCGTCACTTGAAACGGCCTTGCTCAGGTTGTATTACCGCTTTCGCCATCAGATAAGAAAAGCACGCTCCGGCCTGTGCGGCTGGCCGCCCCGAATAGTGCCACCACTTGCCCATGTGGCGTAGATCAACGGCTGCGGCGTCGATTTGTGACCTTGAGCGGACCTGGGCCTTGCAGCCTTTGCCGCTTGGAAGACCGCGGCACTCACATACCTTACAAAGAGGGTGGCGAGCGGCGGACACAAGTATGGCTGCGGAAACTACCTGTGAGACACAAGCCGGCGCCACTACAAAACCACGCGAATCCAGCTACACGGTCACTACTTCTCTCCAAAGCTGTCGGCGCCCTGACATGGATGCCTGTCACCCCGGGCGCATCATTGGCCGAACTAGCAGCGTCATGAAAGCAGCAGATGGGCGGCTTTAACGAGGTCGAACTCACTAGGATTGTGGTTCGAGCTCTTGTGGCGGGGTATTTTTCCGAGCCTGAATCGGCGCTGCACGGCAGCGGTTCTTTCTCAGGGAGTTTGCGCGGGCGATCATCGCCCGGAACCCATGGATCAGCGCATTTCGACGATTGGCCGTTAGCGACCGAACGGGCCATCCTCTTATCGAATGCTGTCGGCGTGAGCTGAGCCACGGGTTGCCTGTCAGAACCGGCGCAGGCAGATAGTCGCCAGTGTTCTGGTTGTTATGAGTTGCCAGGCAGGGACTGGCGCTGGGCGCACGCACGTGTGGGTATCGAACAGCCAAATTGGATCGACATACGACGTGGCCGCAACTGGGGCAACTGGGACCCTATATCGCCCGGGGGGACAGGATCCCCGCGCGGACCGGGCGGGCATTTCAAACTGGCCCGGCAGGTACCGCGGCACGGATCCTGGAGGCGATATGTATGCCATGTGGTCAGATAATTGATCTGACGCTGAATCAGCGGGAGCTTGGCAGGCGGTTAATCGCGCTATATTCGGTTGCGGCCTGTTCCTGTGGCCTGCATACATAGCGCGGTCAGCCCGACCCAAAGGACGCTGTCGAAGCGTATTTCACCCGGCCGGAACTCGGTATAACCGACCGACGATGGTAATGGTTTGACCGCGTCCGGGCTTGAAGTGAACGGACTTTCCTCACATTCCCTCGACGTAAGGCTTCCCAGAGCGCGATGTGGAGCCTCTGCTCTTGCGTGTGCCTGGCAGCAGCAGAACGAACTCTTCGCCACCAAATCGCCCGATGAAAGTCGCTCTTGCGCAGGCGGCCGGGGGACAATTGCTGCGCGATCAACCGCAACACCTTTTGTCGCGAGCCAGGATGTCCGAAGCGATCGTTGATCGGCTTGAGTGATCCACAATCCAGCACCCCTCAAGAGTTACGCCCCTAGCGCTGCAGCGCAATGAACTCCTCTTCCATTGCGTTTTGCAGGCCTTGCGCGGTTGGCCTGCCGAGTGAGGCTGTCGATCATGGCGCGCTAGGCGCTGTTCTTCCAGGTGGCTTGCGAAAGTCTGGGCTTCCACTTCCATCACTGGAATACGCAATGCACATAGGTCTCAGTTGCCGGCGGACCGCGTTTCACTGGTTTCCGACATTTGCCGCGACTGTTCGACATTGGTCAGCAAACTGTTCAACTGCGCTCGACGTTGGCTTGAGGCTTATCGAGTCGTTGCTCGGCGGCATCCACTGCAGTTCCTGAACCTAGTTCGGACGAATCGTGCCTACCAGTGCTCGACCGCTTCGCGGGATTCGCTGTAGGAAGTATGGGCCTGCTCGATGATTGGCGCCTGAAATTGCGCCAGGCGGTGTTGAGTTGCTGCAGAATAAACGCTCCAAAATCAGACCTGACGACTTTGCTGAGCGCCGCTTTACCAGTAAATGCCAGGCTGTCATTGCGCAGCCAGTTCATACCAGTTAAGCCCTTGGCTTACGCGTTCGGCAATGCTCGCATTGGGTCTGTGGCTGTTTCGAGACCTTGAAGCTCGCCCAGAGGTTGAGCAGTATTAGGTTTCAATATGCGCCGCCACTGCGCAGTAATGCTGTTCTCGCCCGCCAGAACCCCACGGCACGGAATTTGCTGGCGGCGCATCAGGCGATCCGCTTCGTGCGCGTTTACCGTGTTGGTCGTCTGTCGTTAGTAATCTGTTAAGGCGTCAGGCTGCGCAGACGGCTCTGTTGGGAGTTGCCGAATAGGACGCGCCAAAGGCCGGCCGAACTGCTTGGATGCGACATCGGAGTCGAAATCCTGTCACTGGCATGCAAGCTGTTCATTCGTCGAGCCAGGCCGCACGCTAGAAGTGTATTCAATGGGTTTGCCAGGGACGCTTGGCCATTTGCTGCAAGGTTTTGTCACCTCATCACGAGGTCGGAACATGCTTCTGGAAACTGGGGACCAGCGTGCGCAAATTGCTTTGGTTATCTTCTCCAGACGCTTCCTGCCGTTCGGCATCGGCAGCCAAGTACCGCGCGCTCAAGATCCGGCATCAGCTAGGGCTAGCATTGCGGCGGGGCATCATTGCGGGGCAAGAGCCAGGCGTATTTCCTTTGAGGCGTTTGTCCAGCAGGGGATCCATGCCGTCGGCCGCGATACTGACCATCACCAGCCGCGTTTTGAGCAACTCTTCCTGACACGGAATTGGGTATGGAGCAGGAGGATTTTGGCAGTGGGGGCGGTTTGTTTGTGACTCGACGGGGAAAGGGGCTGTCGGACATTGAGCTTACTGCTTCTATTTCCGTTGATTCATAGAGGTCAAACGCGGCCAAGGCTTAGGCGAGCAGTCCGTACAGGAACGATAGTGCGAATATTAATCGGTTTGCAGAGATTGGCGGTAGGCGGATATGCATTGAAACCGGCAGGTGATCGGGATCGCATTGGGCACACAATCGACGCGGTCATCGATAGTCAAAGCTCGGGCTGAATCAGAATATTGATCAAGTTTACCCGCGCTTGCTTCCAACTGGGGTAAGGTGCCAGGCAAGGTTGCTGACTGCTAGCGGGATCCACTACCCATTGAGCGGTCGAACGCTCCCGCAGCGTCTTCGGCAATGGGATGTGGAATACGCCCATCAGGAACCAACTGTTTGTTGAGCCGCTAATTTACGTTCGCGGATGTAAGCCAGTGCGTTGGCCGCGCCTTGGTTTGCTCAAGCGACCCAAGTGGCACTTCATCACCACCAACAGTGAATTTCCTGGGCCCTGCAAAGCTGCGTCAGATCCGCTCCGCGGCCAGGCATGAAGCCGGGTAGCTGTGTGGTCATTCCAGCAGGTTCGGCGCATAGCGACTGAAGCAATCCGTTGAGCTGCTGCGCGAAAGCGCCGGGAGATTGCGAGTTCAATTGGCTAGAGGTACCAGTAGGGAAAACTGGAACCTTCGCGGGCCAGATGCTTTCACCTTAGTTGACGTTAACGGAACGCATGCTTGCCGCCCGTCAACTTCCTGCAGAGGCAACCAGGTCAAAAGTACATTCAGCACCTGCCGATCTCGCCAAGGGTTGGTGCCGCCCATTATGCAGCAGATAGATTGCTGCCAACGCGCGTCAGGTGTAGTGGTGTATTTCTGGGTATTGATGCCGACCTGAATATGAAAGGAGCGTTCATGACTTTCGGAGGGTGCCTCCGGGCAATCACACAGATGATATGGTCTGCAGATGCGGCCGCATAAGGCGTGCAGGGAGCGGCGCCGGTGCAGGTGGAATGACGAATAGTCATGAGCCGGCTTTAAGAGCCCTGGGCGCTCCCTTTTTCCACCAGAACGAAACTCGGCTACTGAGATCTCGGCAAGCCGCCAAACCATGGCGCCTTTCATGCGGTATTTACCGATTGACGATCAGGGAGTGGGTACGCGGTGCGCGGAGGCTTGGCCAGGCGGGTGGCCATGTCTCCATACTTGTTGCGTACGCCGGAAGGAGCCCCAGCTTTGGGTGACTACTTCTTCGGTGAGCGTAATCGAGCCCAGCAATTTCAATTCACGCTTTTCTGCGTCAGCCAGGCGATTGTTTGGCGGTGGATCGCGAGTGGAAGATGCGTGAGGTTCTTCCAAGCTTGCCCAAGCTCTCTTTACCGTATAAAAACAGTTGCCGCGTGGGTGTTCCAGCGCCACCAACAATGGCAGGCACTTACACGGAAGTTTCACTCGTCGGCAGCCGGTAGCTTTCCACTTCGCGAATGATTGGAGATCGAATCCCAGCAGTGGCCACAGCCATACAGAACCAAACTCGCTACTTCGATTCTTATCGGGAGTCTTCAGTGGCTCGCTGGCGCGGCAGTACGAATGTCAATGCTCCCGCTTATAGTCTGCTTCACTGTGCTTGCAGCAGTTGCGAAGCTGCCATTAACAGAGGAGGCCTGCTGGTCATAAGTACGCGCATGTAATTCTCTCCGACTGGGTTGTTCTGTTATAAGACTCTGATCGGGGTAAAAAATCCCCGGCACAAAAAGGGTAGACCTAAGCACCCCTTAGTGAAGCGGCGAACAACGGCAAACAATAACATAGACCCCGTAGGCGTAGCGCTCTAACGAGGCCTGGAATTAGGCTGAAACAGCTTCGATATTCCTCGGTTGCTCAAGCGTGGCGATGGTCTCGCATGATCATCGTTCGCATCGTATCTGGGTTCGCCTTCACGGAAGTTGATTGTCAACTGGGGTGGCGATATATTTGGCGTGCTGGCCGTTAGCAGCGGGTAAGCTGCAGGGATACGTTGCACGGCCAGTCGGGAATGACAAACCGGTGCAGGCAGGACAAGCAGTAGCCAGAATCGCCGCCGCGGGTAGATGCTTTCGCCACGTGATACCCCCAGTCGGCATTTCTCGGCTTACGCCGGGAGCGCTGCGTCTGTGCGTACGTATGGCGGCGATGTCCGCGCAGATCCTGTACTCATCAAAGTTGAATCAGCATGCCGGTATCTCACGACGCACGCGGGGTTGTTGACCTTCCTTGATGTCAGACCAGTTGCTTGTACAGGTAACGCCTCACCGAGCCCGCAATCTTCGGGAACAATCGGCAGATGGGCTGTTACCGTCGGAGGGCCGTGGCAAGGCGGGCAAATGGCTACTTTCCGGCACCGGCTTCTGCATCGCCCACGAAGATTTCTTGGGCGGTGGCCATTTTACCCGGCCATTACCAGGGATAACACCAGGCTAACGAGTAAGTTTATTCATCGGCTTAATCCATTCGGCTGAAAGAGTGGGCCTTGTCTAGCGTCCGGCCTGATGACCTTGTATGACAACAACAGCATTTGCCCTCGTTATTCCACGCCTCGACAGTCAAACGCACATGGGATGGAATTTATATTCCCAATGTATCTGTCGCGGCGTGAGCGACGCCAATGTAACAGAACGTCGCAGTAAAGCGTTTCGCGTTGATAAAAAAACCGCCAGCAGTTTAATTTATACTAAGGCGCATGAGCCAAGGTAGAACGTCATCTGCCCAATCAGCGCAGATAACGGATTTCCATCGTCTTCAGCGCCATCTGCAACAAAACATCAGGTCACACTGTGTTCAGGAAGCACCTAATATCAAAAGCGCCGGGACAGTGAAGTGACCCAGTGCCCATGGATTAGAGGCTATGAAGTTGCCTTGCGGCCGCTCCAACGCGGGAAAATCCAGCGCCCTGACCTTTGACCCATTGCGCGCTGGCAGCGAACGTCGAAAACCCCAGGTCGGACGCAGTTGACAACTTCTTCGGCCTGATGAGCAGCGGCGTTCTGGTTCGATCTGCCCGGCTATGGGCTATTGCCAAGGTTCCGTGGCATTGATAGCGAGCACTGGAAGCAGCATTGGTGCTTACCTGACCGAGGCGCAACTCGCTGGTGCGGGCTTGGTGCTGGGTGATGGATATTCGCCATCACTGTCGATTTTGACCGGATTGGATTGCTGGCAGTGAGTGATGTCAAGCGGTCTGCCGGCGCACATCTGCTGAGGCAGGTTGACAACTGGCCTTTTGAGTGCTGCCAAGAGATACCCTGCTCAAAAGTGCAGACATCGTGCGCAAGATATGGTAACCGCGCCTCGGTGCAGCTTTTTCCGCCGCCCAAGGCCAGGGCTGGAAGAGGCTCTATAGCGTACTCGACACCTGGTGTTTTCGGAGGCTGGATTGAAGACGAAGGCAGATGAGGAAGGGTTGACGTTGAGGAGCATGGGTGCAGAGGGCGCGTACGAGCAGAGAAAGCGGGTAAGGATTAGCGAATAGCATTCATCTCGGACCAAAAAAAACCCGAACTTCTATGGGAGGAAGTTCGAGGTCCAATAAGCGGGCCCGTGCTAGGAGAGCCATTAACGGTATTTCTGCAAACACTTAAAATCACTCTAGGAGCATGAAAGCTTGATGGCCTTCATGAATCTTTGACAGAGCCAGTTCGGTGATTAGTTCAAAAAAAAAATTAAAAAAAAGCTGAAAATATTTTTAGTGCCTCGGGGAATTCGGCTCAGCAGCCCGAATTATCGGCTTCAATGCGCCTCATCCAAGTTGTCGCCTACTCCACATTTTCACACTAAAGGCACATACAGTTCGGCGGTGCGGCCATGTGCGTGCGTCAAAGCCCTCGTGAGCTGAGCGACACTGATCCTCGCGCACTTCAGCACCAGTTCGTCGGTGTTACCTGGCAATGATCACGCGGGTCCAGGCCAGACTCGCCGCCAGGCATCTACGGTGAGCATCGCCCGTTTCTTGATGATGTCTTTGCTGCGGTGGCCCTGCATGGGTGCGTTGGTCGCGGTGCGCTTCGGCGCCCTTGCGTTAGCGCCTGATTCTTGGCATTGAATATCGGCAGGTACAGGCGTCGGCGAACAGGGTTTCGACGGAAGCCCTGCTCGCAGCCTAGGGCGCGGGTGCGCTCCATATAGCGGTACGCCGGGTAGGGGTGGAAGTGCGGTCGAGTATAGGCCTGGGCCTGTTTTGCGATTCAACATTGCATCTTGTTTAGCAGACAAAGGCGCTTCATACCGTAGATCAAGGCCGAAGTTGATGGCCTTGCCTTGCGCCGATTGATGTGCTGAACTTCGTTCCAGTTCCACGCCGAGACTCGGCAGGTAGCATTGTGCACGTCCGGGCCGTTCTGGAAAACGCGTGCCAGCAAGCCGGGATCCTGCGGCCAAGATGGGCCATATCCGCAGTGTCGATCTGCGAATAGTCGCCGCGACCAAGTTTGTGCCTTTGGGTTGCGACAAAATGCTCTGGCGAATACGCGGCCTCGGCGGGTTCGGAATCTCGGAATTTCTGCAGGTTTCGGATCAGAGGGACGACAGCCGTCCGGTAGCCGGCGACGGCCTGGTGATAGCTGGGTTTTTATGGTTTTTTGGGGGAATTTAACCCCCCGGGGGGGGGGGGGCCCCCCCCCCCCAGTTTGGGCGCGGGAGGGGCCGGGGGGGGGGGTTGATCTGTTTCCGCAGGCGGCGCTGTAAGTGCTCTTGAGGCTTGCTCAGGGTGCGATACTGCATGATCACCTGAAGGTAAAGGATAACCTGCTCTTGGCAGTCGGCCAGGCGACTGCTCGGCGTCGAGGGCTGGCCCGTTGCGGTCTTTGGAGATCACCGGATGCCTGCTTTTATAACAGAATTGGTTACCAACTGCTTGGGTGAACCAGATTCGAACTTCTTCGCCAGCCAGCTCGAAGGCTTTCGCGCTGCAGGGCAATCTCTTGTCACCGCAACTCGTGTTGGATTGCCAGCAGCTTGCATCGAACCAGCGCCCCCGTAGCGCTCGATTCCGTAGCAGTACTGGTACCAGCGGCATTTCAATTTTCGCGCGCACCTTGGCAAGGCTCGGCTCGGCTTCGAGCTTGCCCACAGTTGTTGGTGCTAAGGCACGGTGATTTCGGCGATCTGCAGGCGGCATGTAACCAGCAATCTCCAGCGCGATCTGATCAAGGTCAAGGCTGCTTGGCGCCCCTTGCCGGCGATATCTTCGAAGTGAATGGATCTATGGCGCCGAGATACCGCAAGCGCAAGACTGTCCATATCGTGACGGGTCGCGGGTGGGTGAAGTTACGTAGGGGCTCGAAGCATTGGTGTCGAAGGCGAATGCCCTTGATCAACGCATTTACTTGCGCACACGACGTTCACTGTACGTTAACTTGGCGTGCTGCCCGACCTTGGCTTTGTTCGGGTCTTTCCAGCAGCGGCTTGATATCGCAGGAACCACGGCATCGCGGTCGAGTTGTAGGCACACCCAATATCGCGTGGGCCACCGGAATATACGGGCCGCTTCACTTGCCGAGACGAGCTAGCGATACGCCACCAGCTCTGCATTTGCGCATGAATGTGGTTGGTTTCGGTTATGTCACAAGGGCAAAACAGCTTGCACGTCGCGCAGGCTGGCAACCACGCTCCAGGCCGGCTGATCGCGAACAATCTCGTATTTCACTTCTGACAGCGGTGGCTTCCACTGGTGCGTGCAGACGCCACTGGCGCGACGCTTTTGGGACCTCGCCGCGGACAGATCTCGGACCCAGCTTCTGAATC
>Ga0163217_1099068_pt1 | contig 13802 bp, 15 predicted proteins | sample SynspAceP_FD_185933 | JGI IMG/M metagenome (GOLD analysis project Ga0163217, IMG submission 185933) | Saline lake microbial communities from Ace Lake in Antarctica - Synechococcus sp. Ace-P (PacBio error correction) | ecosystem: Environmental > Aquatic > Non-marine Saline and Alkaline > Saline ... | reverse complement strand
TTTGGCCAGCAGCTACTTCGAACTGCGCGCGTCTGCAGCAGCAATGGGTAGCCGAGGAGAATGTCAGCCTGCGCAGGCGTCGCTGGATATTGGTCGGCGCCGCCTGGAGCAGTCGCGTGTTACGCTGTCTTGATCGAGGTGCGCGCCCGTGCTCAGCTTGGATTCGACCCGCGCTGTGATTTCCAGAGCTGCCCCCCAACCCCCGGGCCCGGGGTATAAGGGCGCAGCCATGCCACCCGCACAGCCGTGCTTGACTGGGCAGCACCCACCGCCACTGGTCGCACGCCTCGCGCGTTTACGCGGGCAGACCTGCCCGCCAGCACGCCGCTGATTGCCCCGGCAGCCCCGGGTGATGTGATTGCGCCGCGGCCGACATTTCAGGCAGCTGAACGACGTTTGGGCCGCCGCCAGCGCACGTATGTGGTGTGGCCAGTGCCGATCTGTTCCCGCCCTTTACACTCGATGGATTAATTGGCTCGCTGGCTGGGAGTGGCTCGATCCTTTACTGCGGAGCGCGCAGTCGGCGCGTCGCGCTGGGTATCGACTTGGTCGTTCCTTGACGGGCGCGAGGTGCCAGTCGCGCATTGACGCCGCGATGCGCAGGCCGATGGGCTGTTAGCAGAGCTACGCCCAAGCGGTGCTGCATGGGCGTTGGAGGAACCGAACCTGCTGTTTGCGTTAATTCAGCACTCGCAGGAGGGTGGTGCTATTCTGCAAAAGCGCTACTGCATGGCGGCGCACCCAGGCCGGTAGAGCAGGCGGCGCGAGCGCTATGAGCAAGGGCTTTTATTTGGTTACTTCGAGCTATTGGCAGCGAGCAGGAAGCTGACTGGCAGCGCGATAGCCTGGTTGCGAGTCAGACGACAAGGTATGGCGCATGGTCCAAACGTTTACCGTTCGCTGGCCGGGAGCGCCTGGCGCAGCTAGCCATTCCTTGGGGTTTACAGAGATGCGCAGAAAAAACCGCTCCTAGGGAAGCGGTTTTGAGTTTTGCGGTTTTTTTGTGGTGCTACAGACCTTGGGTCCGTCGACCCAGAACTAGCGACGAAAACCACGAGAGCACCAGGAAGACCAGAAAACAAGATCTTGGCGATCCTTGTGCGGTGCCAGCGATACCACAAAAGCCCAGAACCGCAGCAATGATGGCGATAATAAGAATGTAACAAGCACAACTCAGCATGGTAGTTCTCCTTTGATAGGGCTTTCGCCCGCCGAGGTAGCTCAGGACCAGCCATTCAAGCTGCCTCCAGCTAACGCGCCTGTTGCCGCCTGGCTGTTGCTCGTTATTACTCGTTGGCTTTCTCAGTGCACCATGCGTTCAGGGGGCAAAGCCCAACTTTGGGCATTTTCAGTACCAGCAATGTGCGTACGTCGGCCTCGGAATCTTCCAGCGCTTCTTTCAAACGCATGGAGGATACCGGTCCTCGGCTTTCTTCCAATTGGGCGATGTAAGTTGCATCTTCATCGCTTGAAATCATTGCAACGGGTATCTGCGTAGATCTTGGCAGGCATTGCCGGCCAAAAATACCACCGTGGTGGGCTGCTCGTGATTGGCCGCTACTTTCAGCGAAGCGCCTGGTGTCACTCGTTTGGCCAGCACCATGTCGCCCTGAAACAGTCTGCAGACCGATATCCTTGACCTCTTCACGGGCGTCTCCGTAGAAGCGCGGTCCGTCGCGGTGATTTCAATCAGTTCATTTCAGCTGTGCGGTTTTGTCGTCATCGTCGTTCTCCAAGTGCATCTTCGTCGCTTTTGGCGGCGTATTTACAGCAGCCACCGGCCGGGCATGGGACCGGTGTTGAATCTTTATTTCAGGTTCAGCTAGCGAACATTCAGGCGCGACGAGTTTAACGTCGCGTCACGCCACGGATGTTTGCGCAGCAGTCTCTTCAGCCAGATCTTTCTCGGCTCGGTCTGCTGGCACGTTGCCGCTCAGCGTTCCTGACCATCTTTGGTCTACAACCTTGCATAATCCAGACCATCCAGGTTGCGCTCAGCAGGAAGCTGGACTTCACCTTGCTGGTGATCCATGCATCCGTATAATCGCATCACCGGCGTCGTCGGCAGTGTCTGAGCTTGTGGCAGCGGTAGTGGCTTTCGCCTTGACAGGGGATGCTGTTTCTGCACATCACGCCACGCCATCGGTGTTTGGCGGCCAGGCGCTCGGCCAGTTCCTTCGCCTCGTCAGACTTGGGCAGTACCCGCCAGCGATTACCACACATTGGCAGTGGGATACCTGATATCCAGGGCTTCGGGTGTGCTGGTTCCACAAGCAGTTTGGATTTCACGTGGCCGGTTAGTAGTGGCGTTATCAAAACGCGGGGACAATGGATGCATCGGAGGCGTCGCTGTGCGCTCGGCATCTGAGATTCAACAGTCAGGTTGGTTGTCGACGCTTCCAACACCGTCAACACGCAAAGCGACTTCTCAGCCAGATCGCGATCCACATCGCTTTCTTTACCTGGCCAGTCAACACTGCAACGCCGTTGCTCTACATCAACGTCGATCTGAAGGGGTTCAAGTGACGGTTGCAGAGCGATGGCAGTGACCCACGGAGCCTTCCTGGCGCGCTTCACTCAATTGACGGCTGGTGTCGCGTTGTCGGCGAAAGCGGTCATGGGACAGGGCAATAATGCCGGGCAGTAGCAGGCCCAGGGCGAGTGTTTTCCAAACTTATGCAGGGTATTCTCCGTTTATTATAGCAAAAATGAACTGGCTCTCCATCGTGCAATACTATCGCAAAGCCCTTGCCAAAATTGTGAAACAAATTAAAATCTTTAAAATCAATAAGTACAATTTTAACTAGCATCAAAGCATGCAGGCTGCATGATCGCGTTTTGGTTCCGTGCAAAGCTGCACGAATACAGAGGCCTTAATCTGCGAATGAAGTCAGGAAGTAGAGAAAAAATGGACGCTGCCAGAGCAACCGGGCGGGAGCGGATGTCTCCTGGTTGATGACGAAGTCAGCCATCTTGCGCACCTTCCGTTAGCTGGCCTGGAAGACGAGGTTACAGTTGGCTACCGCCATCGGCATCCCAAGCAAAGCACTGCTTCAGCAGCATGTCTTACGACCTGTGCTTTCTCGATTTGCGCCTGGGCCGAAGACAGCGGCCTGGATGTGTTGGGCGCAGATGAACCGTGATGCAGGCGCCCTGGATGGCCGTGTGATAGCACCGCGCATTCGGCGGTCGATAACCGCCGTGGATGCGATCCAGGCAGTGTGCGTCGATTATTCTGGTTCAAGCCCTGCAGCCCGAGCAACTGCGCATGAGCGCAGCGGAAAGCAGGCTCAAGGCCCGGCCAATGGCGGCCGCGTCAGCAGCTTGAAGCCAGGGCAAAGCCTCAGAGGGTATGGATCCGATCGCCCGGCGATGATGGCGATTTCTCGACACCGCTCGGCAGGTGGCTTCAACCGACGCCACATACTGATTCTGGCGGAGTCCGGGCACGGTAAGGGCGAGCTGCCAAAGCCATGCACAAGTGGAGTCAAGCGCGAGGTTAAGAATCCTTTTTCACCATTTCAACTGCCCCCTCCCTGTCTTCCAGAGCTGCATGGAGAGCGAAGCTGTTTGCGTCACACCCGCGGCGCCTTTACCGGAAGGCCAGTGAGAATACCCGGGGCGCGTCAGCAGGCTAGAAGGCGGCACGCTGTTTCTGGATGAAATCGGCGATTTCCCGTGGCCCGCTGCAAGCCAAGCTGCTTGCGATTTCTATTCAGGGACAAGGAAAGTTCGACGCCGTTGGGCGATCCGTTACTCGCACGCGGAATGTCGGATTCTCCGCTGCCACCACCTCAGCCTGAAAACATGCTTGAAGCAGGGTCGGTCGCGAGGATCTTTGTATCGCTAACGCTCATCACCCGACGGCTCCTGCCCGCTGCGCGAGCGTGTCGGAAGATATTGCCGAGCTGGCCGAGCGTTTTCTTGCTGCGACTTTGTGAAAGCTTACAGCACGGCCTTGCCAGGGGCTTCAGTGAGGAGGCATGACGCGCTGCTGAAATTACTCGTGGCGGGCAATATCCGTGAAGCTGCGCAACGTGGATTTGAAACGCGCGAGCCATCATCTCACAGATGATTCATGTGCGCCAACCACCTTGCGCTTCAGCGGCCCGGCCATGAGCCAGCGCGCCACGGGTGCGTGACGAACGAAAGCCTGCACCAACTGGAACGCGCCCATATTGCCGCAGTTGCTGCGCCAAATAGTGAACGCGTTGACCAGGCGGCAAGACCCTGGCGTATCGATTGCTCGACCTGTATCGCAAGCGCAAGCAGTGGCCCTATGGTTACGCAGCCGTTTGTTCGTCAGCAGCAGCGCGCTGCTGACGGATCGCGGTAGTGGGGCGTACTGCTGGGGCCTAGTTCAGCTTGCTGCATTCTGACAAGGCACGCAGAACACGGCGATGACCGCAATTGAGCATCATCCAGGCGACGTTGGGGCCTGAGCCATGAAACTTAGCCGGCAGGTCACTCTGTGTTGGCGGAGGCAGGATCTCGACAACGAGAGCCGCTCGACGGCCTCGATGGCGCACTTCCGCAAACTGGCTGGATACCGCGGGCCAACAGGCGCGATGAACGAAGCGGACGGCAGGCCGTGGATGAAATCCGTTACGCCTATCGACCTACAGCTTATTGATCGGCGAGCCCTTCCACGTGCGGCGGCGAGTTGCTGCGCAACGACGAATTCTGGCCGGCGGCGAGCCATGCGCAATCGGTCAGTGCGTTGCAGATGCGCATGGTGGCCCCGAGGTCGAGGCCGCCGAGCAGAGCCTCCCGGGAGCGCGGCTCGTGGCGTCGGGGCCGATGGGTTGATTGCAGGCGCACGTGTGCCTGATCGGCTGATACCGCCAACAAGCATCGCCCAAGCGTTTGGTCGGCCGACCTGATCTGAGTCCTCGCCCGTGCTGTGGATTCAGACGGCAAGGCGATTTCAAGGAGTATCTGCCGCTGTCGCGATTGCCGAAATTGTTCGGACCTGGCGAAGCGTTCGGCTTGATGGCCGCTCGATGGAGGAGGTTCCGCTAGGCAGTGACATCCGGCGCTGCACGGTAGCAGAAACGATTTGCAGCGCCGTACTTCGACAGTATCGATGATGGGGCTGCTGTTTTTTGATTGCGCCGCGCGCATCGAAGCATATCAACCCCGTCGCGACGCCAGCTAGGTTGTGATGCAGCGCATCTGGGCCAGCATCTGGGCGAGATTCTGGGGCTGCCGGAACTCGACGAGCAACTGCAACAACCTGCTGAAGGACGATTATCAGGAGCACGGTGAGCAGGATCTGCAGAGGGTCGAAGCAGGCGGGCGAAACGCGCATGCTCAGCTACAGCCTTCTTGGTATCCATGACGAGGGGGAATTTTGTCTGCGCGTCTATGGCCTGCGAGATGTTACGAACAGGCGGGCGTTTGAAGCGGGTGCGCAGCGATTTGTATGTGCGCGCAATCCCACGAGTTACGCACGCCGGTTAGGCGGGTATGCATATTGGCCTTTGGCGTTGCTGCAGGAGGGTGCCAGTGCGACACGGGCAAGCCGGAATCAGAGTTGATTGTTACGGTACGAGGAAGATGCGTCGCCTGGTCCATTCTGGTCAATGACCCTGCTGAATGTTTTTCCAGCTACCAGAATGGCCTGCAGAAAATTGATCCGGCGCCCTGTGGATCATTGAGCCGCTGGGTGCTCATACCCAGCAGCGTTTCCAGCGTTCAGGGCCGGCGAGCGGATATCACCGATCCTTAATCGAGACACCGAAGGCGAACTGCCCAGCGTGGAAACTGGATCGTTTTGCAGATCGAACGGTGCTGCGATAACCTGCATCGGTAATGCCACTGCGGCCACGGAGAAAGGCGGGCAGATTGTGCTGCGCCCGCGGCGCAGAATCAGAGCGCGTTGATTATCCGGCCCGTTGAAGATAAACGGCGAGGGTATTTCCTACAGCCAGCAGGCGCGGGTATTTGAGCCCTTTTGTTCAGGTGGGCGGTAAAAAGGGCGGAAGCGTCTGCTTGGCTTTGTGCAAGGAAATTGTGCAAAACTCCATGGCGGTTATATGGGCTGCTGCCAAATAAACCCTGGGCAAGGCGCACATTTCTATCTGGCCCTGCCGCATCTGACGCTTGGGGTAACAGGCCTGAGCGAACCTCGCCCAGCAGTGTTCGCCGCGTCAAAGGCGGTAAGCGGCTTTTCAAACCATCAAGTTGCGGGTGATGATTAGTCGGTTAGCATGTACTCTACTTCAAAAGGTCCATCAGTCATTTCAAAGCGCCCATCATGGCCGCGGCGTTAGGCGCCGTGTTCTGCTCCTGGGCGCTTGTCAAGGCGGCGGCATCCAGCGGCGATTACATAAGTCCAATTCGGGAGTTTACCCAGTACGCGAACTGGAAAACTTGGGCCGAGCCGGATGTGAGTTACACGCAGAAAATGATCCGCGTATCCAGAGCGATCTGACTACCGCAGCGCATCCGCGAGCGCGTCAGTGGCCAACGCGAGTCGCGGCCTGCGACCGGCGCAGCGCTGGTCAGGGAGGCTGATCTGGACGTGAAGGTCTATGTGATCAGCGAAATGCCGCAAGATAAAACGTGACACCAGCTTATGGCGGCTCCCTTGCAGTTATTGGGGCGGCTGGGTGGTGGTTGGGGGCGGTATGCCCGGTATGCGGAACTCGCCACGGTGGACTATCAGTCTTTACCTTGAGATCGACTTGCTCGATGACGGACAAACTGGTCGTGGCGGGTGGCGATGAGCAGCAGTTGCGCACCACGGCGGCAGTCCCTGCCGAGCGTTCACAGCAATCAACAATGTTCACCACATCCTCGGCCGGGCTTTCCGCCCTACTGATCCAGCGTTGCCTATTTTTAACGCCCTTTCGCTCAGCGCTCTGAGCGAGCGAGCACGCGCGCAGAAATCTGCCTGCCCAGTTTGGGTGACCGAAGGCTCGCGCGGCGCTTGCGAGCCTATCGAAGCTGCCATATCAACCCAGGGTGGACTGCTTGCGATGTGGTTGCCGGGTAGCCGCGGATGTGCGGCTAGCGGATTCGGCTTTTGCCTGTTTCTGGGTTACGCGTCTGCGCGGTTTCTCGGACAGGCCCTGGCTGCCTGGCCTGAAGAATCTCATAAGCTGATTCGCGCGTTCCACTTCCTTTAATATACGCCCTGCCAGTACTGAATTCTTGCGATGGACTCGCGGCGCGTTCGCTGATCCAGCTGATTGGGCCCCATCTGGCTCGGCTGGCGGGCGCGCATCAGCACACCGCTGTACGGGCGTGGGCACGCCATTTCTCAGTCCAGAAGTGACACCAGCGCTTCGCCTACCGCCAAGTCGGTAATCGCTTGCTCGACATTCAGCGCGGGATTGCTGCGAAAGTCCTGTGCCGCACTGCGTACAGCTTTCTTTGATCCTTGGGGTAAAGCGCGCAGCGCATGCGCACCCCGATACCGAGCTGGCCAAGATCGATTCGGGGCACATCCAGCGGGCTCTGGGAAACGAAGTAAGACCGCCTTACGCCCTTGGAGCTAATCAGGCGGACCCACCTTTCAATCCGGTCCACCAGGCTTTTTTGGTATCGCAAACACAGGTGCGCCTCGCAAAGAACAGCCACGAAGCGCGGCTTGTCCAGGTCGCCGGACTTCGGCAGTTGCTCGAACAGCTCGGACAACAACCACAAGCAGGATTGCGTCGAGTAGGCCAGCGGGCTGTCGCATAGAGCCGCGCCGCATGCAGAATATTGACCACGCCCCGGCCCTGCTCGTCGGTCTGCATGAAAGTCTTCCGAGGTCACAGCTAGGGCTCGCGAACAGGCTTCTCGTCCGCCCGGTTGATCCAGGCTTCAACAGCGCCCGCTGAATGGCCCCCGCATACTGGCGGCCGAGACGTTGCGCTTAGCGCGGGCCAATCTCGGTACGCTGCTCATTGATATGGCTGAGCATGGCAGCGCAGCAGTCTTTCCAAGTCGAGCAGCAGCCAACCAGTTGTCATCGGCGAACCCGAAACAGAATCTGCAGCACGCCGCTCTGGGTTTCGTTCAGGTTTAAAAAGACTGTGCCAGCATCAAGGGGCCAAAATCGCTGGATGGTCAGCACGCAACGGGTGCCCGTGCTCACCGTGCACATCCCAGAACACCGTCGGGAGCCGCATGCTGCCGGTATCGCCGCCAAGGCCGACGCTGGCGGGCGCGCTGTTGCAGCTTGTCGCTCATCACGCCAGTTTGCTATGCCGGAGACAGTTCGCCTTTGATGTCCGGCACAGCACCGGCCACACCAAGTCGGAGAAGGCCTGGGCCATCACCTGCAAATGTGATGGTTTTTACCCTCCCGGTTGCGCCCGCCACCAGCCCGTCGACGTTGACCATGCACAGGTACCAGGCCCTGACTTGCAAATGTGCGGCATTTACCGCCGAGCAACAGTGTTTGGAAGGTCTGCGGCATGCTGAATTGCTCCTAGGCTTAGCAACTACGGGTGATTGCCAATCCAGTTTAGCCTGTTTGTCGGCGCGCTGCGAGGCTTTGCTGAAGCGCTTAGAAATTGGCTGGCGTCGTGCGCTGATCAGCAGGCAGGGGCACGTCGAAGGGACGAAACGGTGTGGCTTGAATTGCCTGATCGAATAGTAACTGTCACCGGTGTCGAAGAATGAAAATCTCGTTGTTGACCGTTACCTTCCAACTGGCCGCTGCCCCACCGACGGTGCCAGCCTCCCGCCCTTCAGCGTGGAGCATATGCCGGGCCGGTGCCGAGCCTGCGCGGTAGGTTTCATTGAGGAACGAAAAGGCGCGATTGGGGGCCTTGCCGACCAAGCTTCGATGGTCACTTGCCCGGAGGCCAATGTCCCAGCAACTTCTTCGGCGCGAAAGACCACCTTGCGTTGGATCTGTCGTCCTTCAATTCCAGCGAGAAGAAAGTCCCACCAGCGACTATCGGAATTCCCGGCCAGGACTTTTTTTCAGCGAGCTGACCGAGGCTACGCTGCTTCTTTTCGATCATGGAAATGGGCTGTTTGGTGACGCGCGGCGCGTTGGCCAGTTCACGCTGGACAGGCCCTTGAGCTTTCTAATGGTCTTGAGTTCGGGCACCCACGTCCAATACTTCGCGTCCTCCACAGGCATTTTTTGAGCGGTTTTACTGTCAGAATCATTGCATGACTGTTCAGAATTTAACAACGGACACAGTGCATGGTTGAACACCTGTTATATGGACGGTCATATAGCCGGAATTCTATCCGACCCTTTGTCTTGCCGTGCCCTCACAGCCGGTGGCAATGGCGTCAACCACTGGTTTTAACGAGGAATGCCCGATGATCTGAAGACCTGCATTTGACACTGCGCACCTGCAGCCCGAGCCGATTATCCGCCAAGCTCAAGGTGCTCATGGACAAGTCTATGACGACTCATAGGTGGGGCATGGCCAAAGAAAAACATTAACCCGTCTGATCAGCGACTTTCCGATGGGCAAACTGGCGTGTGGATGCCGACAAGGCTGATCGTGTGGCGTTTGAGTGTGGAGGGTTCGACTACGACGTGGGTTTTCCGACCCCCACCGCATCAGGATCTGATACGGCACCACGGAAATTCATCGAACAAGCGATGGCCGATGCCATCTACGCCTGGATGTGCTGATCGACCCTGAGTATCGCGGCCAATTCGCCTGGGCCGCGCGCCTGCTACGAGGCGCCGCAAGGAGCTGTGCCGCTCGCGCATCTGCAGGCGAATTCTCGCCGGTGGGCGTATCCCGGGTTATCACCTGCATGCCGATGCGAGCCTCAAGCGCAGCGAATACATCGAAGCCGGTGGACCGCAAGAATCCACGATCCTGATCCTGTCTTTCAGCTGTCCAACGACTTTCAGCGTCAAAGCGGTTGTTGCGCGCTACCTGCCGAAGGACAAGGAAATCATGGGTTATCGCCACCCTGCTGGAATAGGAACAACATTCTTTACGAGCGCAGGAATCACTGCTGCAGATTCAACCGCACCCCATGGTGCGCGTAGGCCGCCGGCAGTGGCAAATGCGCCGCTTTGCTCGGTTCCGAGGCGGTGCTGGAGCAGGTGATATACGTCGATGCGCATCGGGATTACCGTAGCGACTTTGCGTAGTTCCCGGGAGCTGCTTCAACGCGCCGCTGATGGCCTGCGTGATCAGGACCGATGATGTCGAAGCTATCCGTTTCCTCAGCAGCTTTACGAGCGCGTTCCGCAGCCAAATGTTGCGGATGCGGTCCAGTTCAACATCAATATCATTGCCGGTTCGATGGTCGAGCGAAGCGAGACGAGCGTTTGTAGAACGTTGCGACCTGCTGCGCCGTTTGACAGGTTCCGAGAGGAGCGCCAGGCCAAGCACCTGCATATCACCCCGCCAGGAACGCGCGACTGGATATTCCAGGGCGGTGACGAGGCTGCAGCTGTTCGATACCGATGCCCGGCTCGTGGCATTCTGATCTGTTATGACGTCGAGTTCCAGAAATTTTGGCCGGCTTTGGCGATCAGGATATGGACCTGTTGTTCGTGCACCCTTCTGGACCGATACCAAGAAACGGTTACCTGCGCGGTACGTCAACTAGCGCCCATGCCCAGTGCGATTGAAAACAATGCTATTGTTGAGTGCTCTGGGCAGCGTCGGCAACCGTTTACCGTCAATCGAGAACCTGGGTATTCGCAGCTTATTGCCCAGTCAGCCGGTGTTTCGCGCCTCGGAACTTCCCAGTCCCGCATGACTCAGGTTAACTGAACGAGACCACGCCCAATAGCCGAGATGATCTTCTTCTCGGGATCTTGGATATAGCCGCCTGAAGCTGCGTGCGAACGAAGGCTCAGGTTGACCAATCTCAAGGATCGCCGCAACGGATCTTGTTCGAGTCTTCAAGCTGGGAAAAGAAGGGCGAAGACGCAAGAAGAAATAAACCGGCGCGGCACGCGGTTTGAGCGTTGTCAGAACAAAAACTGATAGGCGATGGTGCCGGCGTGCGTGCGCGACTTCGCTTGGGCGTTCAACCTGGCCCCATAGCCGTCAACCTGACTGCCCAGCCCGCTGTGCGGGCAGGTCGGTCAGGCCAGCGTGAAGCATGTCCATTGACACCCGCCAATCAGTGGGTGCGCTGACCGTCGAACCAGTATCGGCGTACCATCTGCCCGCATGCGCGGTGAACCATCGGCATAACCCATGGCAACTACGCCACGCGGGTGCCGCTGTGGTGGACAAAGCGCGGACCGTAGCCAGGGGGTTCACCGGCTGGTAACTCCGCACGGGCAATCACCTTGGAACTGCAGCTGCATCACCGCTTGAGGCGGGCGGCGTGCTCCTTGCTCGAAACTCGAAGGGTGTGCTCCGTTAGAGCATGATGCCGGGCCGCGATCCAGTCGCACATGGCGCCTTGCGGCCAGGCCATGACGCCGGGGATGTTGCACAGGCTGGCAGGGGCATTCAGGCGCCTGAGTTAGCCAAGCGAAAGGTCTCGAGCTGCTGTTCAGTACGCCGGGTCCGGCCTCATCGGCGCGGGAGAAGTGCGTCATGCTGGTCAGAACTGGCGACCTGGCTTGCAAGGCTTTGCAGGCTGCCGCCAGACATCGGGTATTCGGCCGGGCTGAAAGCCCACCCGGTGCATGCCGCTGTTCCCACATTCGCCAGATCGATCAAAGGCGCAGCGAGGATCGGCTGCGAGCAGATCGTGCAAGTTGCCCAGATGATGCACGGACGCACCACACACTGGTGCTCCGACGAATCAGTGCAATTCGCTGCTCTCGAAGCCAGCCTGTCACAATAACAGGAATCGGTGTTGAATCCCGGCTGCGGCAGCTCCAGCGCCTCTTCAATAACAGGCGTACGCGAAATGCATCAGGGCATCCGCGCCAGCGCCTGGGCACACTGCACGGTCGCCATGCCATAGCGTGGCCTTGAGCACGCAAAGCCGCGGCGGCAGTCAGGCTTTTAGGCCAGTTGGTAGTTGTGGCGCAGGGCTCAAGGTCGATGAGGCCGTGGGCTGGCGCATGCTGGCTTCCTTGTAAAAATGCGGCGCTGGACAGCCCGCAGCCTAGATTATCAGACCCTGGCGCCGGGGAGCCAGGCTGGAAGGAAGCATGTCATGATCGCGGCAACACGACATTTCACCAGTAATCTCCGGCTCGCAGAGCAAGACCTGCACGGTGGGCCGCGCGGGGGCGGTGCGCGGCGGCAGCATTGATCCAAAACGCGCGTTCATTTGCTTCGAAATCCGGCGTTGATCTTCAGGGAGAATGGTACCCGAGAGTATCCGCGTTCTTCCCGGTGCTGCTTCGGCAGCAGTTGCTCGATGCTTTCAGCGGTGCTGTGGGTCTGAGCCCGATCTTGCTCAGGCTCTCAGTCGGCAGGCGACCCTGGGCCGGCCAGAGTAACCGTGTTCTGTTTATGATGAATCACGATCTACTCATGCGTTGATTAGTGATGCAGCGCTGTGACTGACATGCCGGGCGTATCTCCTTGTGGGCGGGTGTAAACGATCCAGGCCAGCCTTAGCGGTGCGATGGCCGCGGTACGGCGCCGATCAGGTTCGGCGAGCAACTGGCTGACCCGCAGGACATGGTCAGCGAGCTGATCCATGGCCGGTATTCAAAAACAGATTGCGCAGCGGCGCTGGCGCCAATGATCGGCGTAGCCATCGGGGTCATGGGCCCGGAAACCGTCCAGAAACTGGGGGCTTTTTTCCTTTTTTGGCCCCCAAAAAATTGTTGGGGGGGGGGGCCCCCCCCCCCCCCCCCGCCCCTTGGTCTTGGGGGGGGAAACAGGTCGCTGATGACCATCTCAGTGTCGCCCGGGCGTTTGGGCTGCAAGGTGCTATTGAACCACTCAACTCCGCCATGCCACGCCGACCCGTATGCGCGTCGGCGAAGCGGGTCATGCGCGCTACCTGTAGTTTCATCCATGACGGTGGAGACCGGTGCAATCGCATTCATCGGCCCACCGGCAGGGTCAGCGAGTAGCCTTGACGGGTAGATCGGCGCCCCCGGATACCAGCGGCGCAGCAGTTGTGGCGAGTAATGCCCAGGGCGAGCACGTAGGTATCGGCTTGCAGAACCTGGTCGTCCGCCAGACGCCGTGATTACGGCGCCGTCAGTCAGCAGTTCTGGATCTGTTCAGGTGTAACGGAATTCCACGCCAAACTCGGCGCACCTTGGCCGCCGGGCCGTAGAACAGGTGCAGTCCCCCGGTTTCATCGTTGGGTAAGCGCAGGCCGCCAATGACTTCTCGGCGCTGGTGCAGGGCCCGGGTTCGTAAACTGACGCAGCCGGCACGGTCGAGTAAAACTGGAAGGAGCCGCAGCCTTTTCGAGTACGGCCCCAGTTCCTGGGCGGCGGCATCCAGCTGTCTTCTGGTGTCGGGAACAAGCTGCAGGGTGCCCTTTCTCGCGGTGTTTCGTAATCAACCCCCGGCTTCCTTGGCGCAGATCCATCAGGCAATCGCGGCTGTTATTCTTGGCCCCAGGCGCACTGTCATGCCTCGCTTGTTTCAACCGCGCGTTAGCGGGCCTGGCGTGCAGTTGCGAGCATTTCTGCATCCATCCAGCGGTACTTGGTGTGGATCAGCCGTGGGGGGTAATGGCAGTGGCGCGTGCTGGGCGGTCATTCCACTTCAACGCCTGACCGGCACCCCGGGAGCAGCCCAGGGAGCGGGAGTAAGGCCGGCGAGTTCATGCCAGCGTTGGCCGAAGGCTGGTTTGTCCAGGCCGGGTCCGGTTGCGAATTCAATGACGTGACCTGAAAACCGGCCTGGCCAAGGATTTACCAGGCGCTGGTGGACACCCATAACGGGGCCGGCTTTGCCGAAAGGGAAATTTCTCTGGTTCTTTTTGTTGGG
>Ga0163217_1062435_pt1 | contig 13802 bp, 19 predicted proteins | sample SynspAceP_FD_185933 | JGI IMG/M metagenome (GOLD analysis project Ga0163217, IMG submission 185933) | Saline lake microbial communities from Ace Lake in Antarctica - Synechococcus sp. Ace-P (PacBio error correction) | ecosystem: Environmental > Aquatic > Non-marine Saline and Alkaline > Saline ... | reverse complement strand
CAGCGCTGGGAGCGTGCGTACAATTCCTGGCCGATGACGATGTGGCCCTGTGCGCGGAATTGATAATTCACCTTGGCCGCAGCTTACCCTGCTCTATCTGCAGATTCTCGGAGCGCGAGGTGTCACATGTAATCCCAAGCACCGCTGATTGGGGTCCAGCGGCGCGCGTACGCTGATCGAGCGGCTCACTGGGCCTGAGCGACATCCGGGCCAAAGGGATGTTGATCCTGGTCGGACCACCCGTTTGGGCTGTATAAAGTCCGGGCGGTTGAGGTGAACACCAGGATGGGTGCCCACTGGCGAAGGGGCTCACCCACCTCGCGCTCGACTGTCGCCCCGCCAGGAATGCGGGCCGACACTATGGCACATTGACGGTGATACGCGTCAGCCATCGGCGTCCTTCGGCGCCAGCCGCCCACACCAGGTTGCCCTGGGCAATGGCATAGATCGTCCGCAATCGATTACCCTTGAGCGGTGCATCTGTCCCGATCAGCAAGCTTACCCACCCACGCACGGGACTCTCTCCGAGCTCTCCGACGACACGGTGATATTCAATCGTCTGGGCCCGCCTTGAAAAAAGGTGGCAAATCAGCATGTATCGCTACGGCAGCCACGTTGCGCATCTGGATACGCGTACCCGGTGGCACGGTAATGCCAAACTGAGCGTCAACATGTTATTGAAACGTCTGCACCGTAAAGGGCGGTTGGCTGGTCTGGTCACCCGAGCCGTCCAGGCCCACTTACCAGGCCGTATCCAATCAGCTGGTTGGTAGCGCACGCCAGCAATGCTGGCAAATATCCTTGAGCCGCTCGGCCTGTTGCCAGCGGGGCTGATCAACAGGATACAAAAGCATAACAGACAGGCCTGGCGCATTGCGCAGTTGACTCCTAAAGGGCCAAAGGGGGCTAAGGGAAGAACTGCTTAACCAGCCGGGGCTGGCTGCAGTTGGCGAAGGCACCGGGCTGCCCGAATAGGCAATTACGCGCATCGGCTACCCGAGTGGAGGTACCCGGTGTGGTCGGTTGAAACATCAGTCGCTGCGTAAACCAGACCTGAGATGGCGAATCAGCTCATCGCCGTTGTTCAAGCGTTATCCACTTCTCAGCCGGCGCCCCTTATATGCCGTTTTAGGCAACACTTCAGCCACAGTACCGTGATCGAGCCAGTCAGGCTGTTGGTTTGATTGGCTTCGGAGTCGCGTTGAAGTCCGGCTACCCACCCATGTCCACCCATAGGGCCCAGGCCTTGGCCACCGACCACATTACCGAAAAAGTGTCGGATTGCGATTCTGGGTCGAGCTGTTTCTTGCTGATCTCATTGTCAGCACTTTACTCGCCGCATGCGTTCTTGCAGGGGTGATGTAATTGATGTCGCCGACGCGAAAAATGGCCTTGCGATCATCAAAACAGGTTCTGATTGAAAACCAGCCTGGTAGGATGGCGCGCGTTATTCAGAGCCTGGGGGGCATCGGCCGTGCGCTGGGTTAGTACTGGCGCATAAGCCGGGTTCGTCAGCGCGCGCGCACCTGCACGCACGCGGCAGAACGCGCAGCAGGGCAGAGCACATAGAGAAACGCAGCACATCTTTTCATATCACATCACTCCGCTCAGAGATCTGGCTGATGTACTGCAGGCATCTGCTCGGCCGGTTGGAGATTCACTTTGGAGTGTCATTTCGTAGGCGCGCTGGGTGGTGATTCATATTCACAACTTCTTCCACGACGCTGGACGTTGGAGTTCTCCAGGGTGTTCTGCAATTCCGTGCCCATGGCCGTTCTGCCCCCGGATTGCCGGCTTGCGGCGCGCCGCTGCAGCGTTTCAAGGAACAGGTTGTTTTGCCGCATTGACTGCAGCCCGGGCCGGATTAATAAAGTGGCGGGTCTGCACTATTCCCAAGCGGCTGAGCCGCAGGATTGCAAATAACCGAGACCAACTGACGGTACCGGTCTTCGCCGACAGTGAAGGTCTGGAGTGTCTTCAGCAGTAACAATGCCCGGCTCCAGCGGGAAACCGCTGGAGGTCACGATTTGCCCATCTGCATCCAGATGAAAGCGGGTTACCGTCACGGGTGTAACCATGTTGCCCGTCCGCATCAGTATCTGGAAAAAACCCGCGGGCCATTGACCGCAGTCGAGGGCTGCTCAGTGGTCTGTGATCCGAACCTTGGGTAAAAGATCTTCTGCGTACGGCCACGCGCACACCGGTACCCCAGGCTGCAGACCCATTGGCAAACTGAGTGTCCTGCGGTTAACTTTGGCACCAGGCTGACGCTTTGATCTATTACAGCAGATCCTCGAAAAACTCGGGCCGGTCACGCTTGAAACACGGTGGTCGCCACGTTGCCAGTGGTTGTTGGATATGGTCGTAAGCATGGTGTCCTGAGGCGGACAACCCGTCTTGCTGACCCCAAAGTGCTGCGTTGCATGTGTTTCTTCCTTGCCGCGTCAGTTCACTTGACGTGCCTGATCCAGAACTAAGCTGAGTTTGCAGAAGTCGGTGGTCCGTGGTGCTGTTTTCTTCAGCGGTACGCATTCATCTTGATGTGCAGTTCGAACTGGCGTTTGCCAGGGACAGCATCGCCGTCATCTCTTCAACTGCGTTGGACGTTACTGCTTTCCAGAAAACCGGTGGCAACTCGCACAAAAGCCTCGGCGGGTTGTTCCAAGGCCTCCGGAACGCGCCATCAGGCGTCTTCGGCCTGTTGCGCAGTTCTGCAAGGATCGGGATTGACCAACTTGATTGGCGATCCACGTTCGGGCCAGGACATTCGGGCGCCTCGCCCCAGGGCGCGGATGGTGATGGGGGGATGCCGTCCGGTGGCCAACCTCGACCTTTGTCCGCCGGGGCAAGGCGATAGGCCCGCGGCATTGCCCAACACCTGCAATCCGCGTGGAGGTCCGCAGCAAAACCGAAAGCGTCAATTATTTTCAGGCTGCCGGCACGGTGTTAGCCTCGGTACCGTCTGGCGCCTGTAGGCAATTCCAGGCCGTCGCCCTCGACTGCCAGATCCATGTCGCGGCCAGTCTCGATCATGCTGCCGAGACATTAATCGTACCGGGGCCGTTCGGTCATTGCATAGGCCGCGAGTTGCAGGCAGCGGTTTCGCCGAACACCGCATTGAACGGCCTCTCGAAATCTCGCCGAAAGCCGGTGGGTACTGACATTGGCCAGATTGTTCGCGTGAGCGCGTTGCGCCCAGCATGTTTCTGGCTGGCTCGCTCATGGAAAATGAATAAGGATTTGTCCCCGCTCTACTCCCGTTCTGACAAGTAATTGCGCTTTTGGCGTTGTTCACAGGGGAATTAAATGCACAGTTCATGCCAGAGCCAAACTATTAAGTTATTGCTATAGAATCATTGAGCTTGCAAAAAACAGAGCCTAAAAAAAAGCGGCAAAACCGGCAAGCTTTCGCCCGCGTATTGCCGCTATTACAGCCGAACCGGTCGCTGCAGCAAAACAGGCTTTATCTCAGATTGATGAATGCGTCTGGTGTTCACCGCGTCTGCCGTCTGGAAAATGGTCTTGGCATTGCCTGATAGTTACGCTTGGGCAATAATCAGATTGATCAGCTGCTCGGAAGAGGTTCGACGTTGGACTTGTCAAGCGCACCGGACTGGATTGCACCCAGGGTGCCCGAACGCGGAGCACGACTACCGCTCGCCCGAGGCACTGGACTGCGGCCAGCCGGGTATTGCCAGAGGTTGTAAGGACCTTGTTGATTAGCAAAGGTAGCCAATACCACCTGCCCTGAGTCCGCGTCTCTTGCCCATTGGCTATAAGCGCAACCAGCAAACCTGTGATCATCTATCGACAAGCCTGCCAACTCACCCGTGGTAAAACCATCCGGGCGACCACTGCTGTCACAGCGAAGCCTTGAGGCAAACTGGGTAGTGCCCGTGAGATTAATTTAGCAACAACTGACAGGCGCTTCTGCGCCGTTAGGCTGACCATAGCATTCCTTTGGGGTCCAGACCATTGATCGCCGGGACCCGCTCAAGCGCTTGGCGTCAAGCCGGATCAGCTGGGTTCGGTCGAGTCAGCGGCTGCCTCGGTTTGCAGTTGACTCTCTCGTAGTTAAAAATTCAATTTCGATAGGGGCCTGGATCAAAAACGGCCTCCCAATCGATTCAAGCGTATAACATATCCCAATTCGTACCCCCGTGTCAGCGGGGCCGTTTTACGAAGTTTTACTTAGTCAGCGTAGCGGATTTCCCCAGGGACTATCGAACACGTTGACCCGAGGTCGAACTTTTATAGGTTGAAGAGTCGGCAGGATCGAAGGTTGCCCGTGCGGCTACCAAAAGGCTTCGACCCCGCGTCGGTGGATTGTCAAACCGCCGCCGCCCAAGGCAGGCTTGCACAGTTTAGTGGGAATTAAGGTTAATCGTTCGAAGTTGACCCCGGTTGTCGCGCGCGGATCGCAGAACGGGTATCTACCGCAAATCAGTTCTGCAACTCCTTGTTGATCAACCCGGATACGGCATTTACTCCAAACCCTTGCAAAAACGGCGCCAGTATTGCTGGTGAATAAAGCCTTCACGGTCAGTACCGAAGTAACCCGCGCGCGTTGATGAGAGCGCACCCTGCTCACTGGTGACGAAAAAACCATTTACCGTTAATCGCCAGATCAGGCTGTTCTTTTTTCGGTGTAGTTGATGTTGCCCTGGGTAAAACTGCCTGCGCTACGTTGCCCAGCAGAACGCCACTTGCCCACGGCCATTGCGTCCAGTACCAAGAAATCGACGCCGCATACACGTCGCCAAATCCGCGCGCGAACCCTTGAAGCCAACCGTCCCCGCGTTTGGCAATATGTTACGGTGATATCAGACGGATGGACGCGCCGCCCGGATACCACTCAAACCTGTGATTTAGAAAGACATGTTAATCCGCGCCTTTGCGATTCGTTGTCGGACGGCTGTTACTTGACTGATTTGAATTACACGTCGGATAAATTGATGCTGGCCCCAGGCCCGCCACGTTGAAAGCGTCATTTGCCCACCCCCGCTCCCCAGCGACACATTCCACATTGGCGGGCAATAAACGTAACAGTTGCTTGTTTCTCACCATCGGAAAGGTGGGCCTGGGCTTTCAAACTCGGTACCGACCAGGGCGGCATGATATTGCCGCTACCGTCGCGTACACGTCCCAGACAAAATCCATGCATTCCGGCATTCCTGTGCGCAAGGTTGATACGCAGTCCACCCCAGGCTGCCCTTGTCATTCCAGGCGACATTGACATACACATTGCTTGCCGACGCGGTACGCCAACCTGCCTTTCAAGCCTTCGGTTGGTGTCGACCAATTGCCTGTCCGTTGGCACGATCACCTTGCGGCCCACCCAGGGACGAAGCCTGCAAGGCTGAGAGGACTGATATAACCACCTCAGCAAAGGACTCCATCGAAGGAGTTCAGCCGTGAACCAATCCCCTCCACCGTGCTGAACTGAGCCAGCTGAGCAATAAACTCGCCGTTCTCTGGGGGCGCCAGCGGGTCCTGGTTATTCAACTGGGTGACCCAACAGCTTTCAGAAAAAAACTGGTCTTTGCCCAGCTCGCCGCCCTGGACCTCGCGAAACCTCGTTTACGGCCATACTGATCCAAGAACACTGCGCCGGTTACGATCGAATGGCGAATTACTCATGGTCAAAGCACTCCTGTTACTGACCAGTTCAGGAAACGCGTTGGCAGCATTGGTTTTAGCTGCATTCATGATTTAACGTTGTTTTGATAGGCACGCGACGCGGACATTTCATGTTGGCCATTCTTCTACGACGTTGACATTCGGGTAATACACATTAACCTTCTTCGTTGGCCATCCGGATGATCCGCTCATAAACGCGCCTGCAACTCTGATTCCGGACTGCACGATACGCGCCACCTCGGGACACCCTGCCTTGACTGGGTCATCCCCGGCAAAACAACGGACTGACCAAAACCCTGCTGCTGCATTGAACACGGTGGAAGAAACACCGGGTTGCGGGCGCGATAGGTCTGGTCAAACGCTGCTGGAGACGGTCTCGGGCGTTGGCAATGTTGCTGGCGACGGTATTGAGCCGGACCGACTGGGCACTCATTGCCGGACCTGCGATATTGAAAAACATCACTCAGGACATGGTTACTCTCCACGAGGGCAGTCAATCAGCCCGGAAAATTGCTGTGAGGAAAAGGTAAAGCTGGCCTAAAGCGGATCGCGTTATCCGAGTAACTGCGCCTTGCTCGATCTGGCTGATTCAACGGTGTTGCCATCGGACAGGCCGGTTTGCAATGCGTTACGGAAACGCAGGACCGGCAGCGCTGGTCGATTTAAGGCTTTCGGCATTCAGATGCCGGAATGGGTTTGGGTAGTGTTGAAACTGCCGGGCCCTCGCCGGTCTGCTGTTGCTTGCAGCCGCTTGGCAAAGTCCAAGTCACGCGCCTTGGAAATTGGCGTATCGGCATTGGGCAATGTTATTGGCAAGCACGCGCCCGCTGCGCGGAACAAGCAACGCCTGCTCATGTATCCCAACGCCTTGTCAAAGTTGATACTCATTACCGGCATTCCTCAGGATGGCAACAGATGGCCACACAGTGTCTCTGCCGGATATTCAAAGCAAATTGCGACGTGCCAAAATAAATTAATCTTTATTTTTCAAATAGTTGGAGATAATGCAGAGGTCTGCGGCAAGAGTTTACCGCACGATGGCAAAGCGGAAGATGATGCAGGCCCACCACGGCAGGCCATGACCTGGGACGCGGCTGAAGCCCTTAGGGCTATCTACACTTACTTGGCTTTATAGACCCAATGCCGCGGGCTTGCACTGGACCATCTGATATACGCTCGGGCAGGCCATTGAGTGCTCGAAGCACCAGGGCATCAGGTAACCACCGGGCTTGAGGTGGTCGCATTGGAATACGCTTGAGAATATCTTTCTTCAAATCAGCCGAGAAATAGATCAGCACGTTGCGGCAGAAGGACGATATCGAATTTTCCGAGGCATCGCATAGCTGTCGAGCAGATTCAGTTGCGCGAAACTCCACACGGCTACGGATTCGGTGTTTGACTGCCCAAGCGACCAGGCACCGTTCTGATCAAAAAACCGCGACAAACGATCCGTTAAAAAACGCGGGCGATGGACAGGCTGTCGTACTCGGCCGACTTCGACGCGCTAAGGAATACCGCCAGGACAAATCGGTGGCGACGATCTGAGCGGCCACCCGCGTAATTGCCCCAGATTGCTCGTCGAAATTTCGTCGATTACTCATGCTCAAGCGATAGGGTTCCTGACCTGAAGGAAACAGGGCCGCTGACCAGGATGCGCAGGCGCTTGACCCGGATCTCCTTTGACAAACTTCAGATAAGCCGGCGGGTTTTTTCAACACATCAAACGGATACCACATCACGAAACCCAGTAGGGTTTCAATGGTGGTCATCCAATCGACCCACGCTTCCCACGCAAGCCAGCTCTTGGCTGGGTCTGTAGTTCGCTCCGAACCAGCTCTCCCAGGCTTTTTATTCTGATGTGCCTCAAGCAACCGGTTAAGCCGGGCTGGCCACCAGATACTGCTTGTTATCACCCAGCACAATCCCACAGGCTTTTTCAGAAATTTACGGAAACTAGAAAATCCGTTGTTCGCTTGATGTCACACCAACCCGTCCCTTTCTCCAGCTGAGTAGTTTCAACCTGTCGAATCGCTCGTATCAAGTCATTTCCGCTTTTTCGCGCCCCAGGGCATGCAGCCTATCTATTAACCCGCTGACCAAGCTTCATCGGGCTTGAACTTTTGGCGAGAAAAAATCATCAGCTCCAAACCTTTTTCACCATGGCCTGATTGAACCACACCAGACAAGGAGCGTATGCAGCAAGATGTTGCAAGCCGGCCAGGGCGCGGTCGTTTTTCTAACTTCCGCCGTTGAGGTGTAAACAAAGTCCATTTCCGGCATCTCGGATATCCGACACCATTCATCAGCAGTCATCAGTTACCTTGTCGCCCTGTTCGCCCATCTTGCGCAGATAGTCAAATGCCTGCTGGCCGTTCGTTCAAGGAGATGACCTCAACGCCACTTCCTGAAGACAAACGCGCCACCTGTTTGCGCTGCGACAGAAAGAGTCATCAAACGATCAGCAACCCTGCGGCCATGCGCCTCGGTATGTGTCTGCTGATCAATTTTCACCGGCCCGCGGTATGGGCGCTTTCCACGGTGGGTACACCTCGGGCCAGAACTTCTCGACGTCAATGATCCTCGACCAACTGCCTCATCGACCCGGTGGTCACGGGCCGTCAAGTAGTGATTCGCGGCCTGGCCGCGTGGCGGCGGGATGTTAATATCGGACCAGTTCATGTTGACGATACGCTCGGACCGAGCGAACCTAGAAAACCCTAGCACCCGATAGTTGTACAGTGATGTCACAAACGCCGTGCTCAGATCAGTTAGGCCCGGCCGCCCGGTCGCCTTGTTCAGATCAATGATCGGCAAGGGTGCCGCGCGGATGTAGCCACGCCTACGAAAACAACCGGATTGAGCCTGGGCAGCCAAGGTTGAGCTTGGCACTGCCAGCACCTCTGTTCACCTTGAACACGTTTAATGCCGTATAGCTGGTTGCCGCAACCGGAACAGGCAAACAAACTCGAGCGATTCTGGCCCGACCAGCTGAGTGCGCTGATGACCGAGGGTTCCATTACGCCTGCCATTGGCAAACTCCTTATCATAGAGAAGCTATGCGGCACCTATATTGCTGGCACACATTATGCTGGAAAGTTCCGCAACTTACGTTAACGGCGTTTAATTGACATACCGCCAACCCCTTTCCATCAAGTTCATTGTATGCGTTTTCAACCGGCGTGCGCGGCATTGCCGATATTTTTTTTTGTACTGGCCTTTCAGCCAATCCGCTGATGACAGCTTATCGGCGCGACCACCACTTTTCTTGAAGCAGGGGAAGTTGAATCTCATCTGGCGCGCAGTGCCCGCACGGCCCGTTATGAGTCAGGTCAATTCGTTTAGACCCCAGGGTTGCGTCTACCCCTGTTGCCCCCCCGATGGCCCTGTCTGCCACCTGGAAAGTCCTACCGAGCCGGTTGGCCGCGTGACCGCTGCGCTTGAGCTGCGAAAGTTTGATGTGCGCTGGCCTTTGTTTGGCCCTGCGCAGGTTCAGCCTGTTTCAGCAAGTTATGGTCGTCACTCGGCCTCTGGGCCGGCATAGCGGAGCAAGCCGGATGACCTGACCATGCTTGGAACGCGATTGGTTGGGCTGGCTCGGCAAATGCCTATATGGACCGATCCGCAGCAGGTCTCGGGCATGCGCTTGCGGATCGTCAGGTCAGTGCGAACAGGCAGTGCTCGGCGCCGAAACATGCTTGGAGCAGACGAAGTTGATCAAGCGCCGGTGACAAGGTCGTCATCAGTGCGGCTAAACACTCAGGTATCGGTTGCGTATGCAGGCGAAGCGCTGGGGAAAGCGGCAATACGGCTAACCATATCAGCGAGAACGTCCGCTCAGGCCTGTGGTCCAAAAGCCAGAGTGCTCGGCCCTGGCCAAGTGGAAGTGGCCATGTGATGGCGCCAGATGACATTGCCAAATGAATCGGGTATCATCGACCTGAGACGCGCCCATTCGGGCTGAAATCAGGCCAAAACGGCAATGTACCCGAGAATGTACCGATGTGAACAGGTTCCACACTAAATAATTCCTAAAGTTCTGGGAAGATAGCGGCCGTTAAAAGCTACTAGCAAAACATTCAGATCTGATGAAACAGAATGCGTTATCGATTTTCAACGCATCCAACAGTTGCCAAGGGCAGGAAGTGCCCAATCAGCGGCTGCCAATGGCAAAACCGTGGATGCCTACCAAAAGCGCCTCGTACTGCGGAAGCAGAACGTTGCGAAAAACCCAACTGCGGCCGAGGGCGCGGCGTCAGCTGAGCTCGCAGCTCAACAGCTGTTCAGGCCATGAGGAGCTCGCATGACGCGATTCTGCCTGAAGTAGACAGCGAAGGTGTTTCTCGCATTCGTCAGGGCCATCATGGATGGTCCTTACCAGACTGATAGCGGCGCGCATCGCAGAACAAAGCTGCTGGCACTCGAAGAATAATTCGGAGTACCATCCAGAAGCTTGGCTCACCCGAAGCGGAGAAATCCGGATGGAAACACTTGCATGCACTTTTGTTACCGCTGAAGGCCATGCAACGGCTTTTGTTGCGTTGCTTGATCTTGAGCAGCACAGCCTTGATCGACCGCGATATGACCGAACTGGAAGTTACTGTTATTCCAGAAAAGCACCCCTTGGTCAGCCCTGTCAGAACATGAACCAGACAAATTCGTACGCTTATTGCCAACAGGCTTGTATCAGCCTGGCGATAGCCTGGAAGAACAATCTCCGGCGCTTCAGGCTCGGCTGAATTGATGGCTGCCTTACCAACTGTCAAAAAAAGCGCTGGCAGGATTGCCAACCGCTTAACGCGCGTTAATGCACGGCTGATCCCGCATTAATCAGCAAGCCACAGTCAGTTGCTCGACCTGCTGCGCAACCCAGGGCGAAGCCAGCGATTCATGTCTATGGACCAGCCAGGGCCTATTCCAGCAGGGAAGCGGTACCCAAACGCAATCTCACCAAAGTCTAGTGCCCGCACCGCCCAATCAGCGATTCCAGGAATGACCATCATATCGAGATATTGGTCAGTGCTAATTTTGCTGTTACAGTGGCTTACCTTGGAATTTTCTGAGTACCGAGAGGCCGTCAGTGTTCTACCTTATTTGACAAGAGTCTGGCCCCCAGCCCCCGCGCGAAAGTGCGGTTCACCCATCGAGATCATGCACTACTGAAGAACCTTCAGCAGCGTTCACGAGCAACTGACTGTCACCTTTCACTGATCGACACCAGAAAAGAAATTCAGAGCTATATCTGTAGAGATAGACTCTGCGGGCAAGCAATTATCGGTGGATGAAATGAATCGCCGCGAGATGGGAGATCGTTATGCATCCCTGGGGAGTCGTTCCGCTTTGAAGCCTGGGATAGATGGCGTGCACATTCGGTGGCAGTTTGCCAGGGTGCTGAAAAAAGTCATGCTGGAATGACGCGCCAGCTTACCGCACTTGCCTTCCAGAAACACTTGATCTACACCAGAAAACGCGGCGCGTTTCCGTGCCGCAGTGCGGCGCAGTCGAATGTGGGGATTGGGCGTTATCCATGCGAAAAAGAGCTGTGTCTGGGTCGGTTAGCCTTATGGATATCTCTGCCACCGGCTGCAAAGCAGTTGGTAAGGCGGGGCGATTGCAGCCCATTTCAGTTGCCCACCAGGCGATGAGTTTGAACTCAGCTACCTGGAGTTACCAGAATAGCCGCGCGGCACCCAGGAATATGGAGGTCCGGCCACGCGGTCTAATGAAAAAGAGGCCATGACGAAACGACATTGCCTGCGCTTCAAACAGGCCGGCGCCCTTGATTGCAGCGGCAGCATTGATCGCTTTGTCAATTTCCTGCAGCGCGAAGCGCGCCGGCTTGAAAAGGACATCTATTCTTGAAGGGCGGCTGTTAGCGCCCCGAATAATCCTCTGCCCTTACCTGCACCAATCAAGCGCCTAGCCAGGACGTGATCGTCCTGACTTCGTCGCGCTCAGACCGCCCTTACGTGACATCGTCGCCGCATCTGTTCATTCGACCATCTGTTCATCCACCGCGATCCATCGCCAGCAAGCAAGTGTGAAACTGACCAGGTTAACCCGCCGCCGGCATGAAGTGGATAGGCGCATCCTGTACCAGATGCTCGCCAGTGATCCGGCTTCGGGGCGCGCACACTCTAAGCCACCAGAACCAGGCGTGCAACAGGCCATGAAACACGTAGAGCATATGCGCGCCCATGGCTTTCATCAGCACCGAGCCCAGCAGGGCCCGACACTGGCGCCCAGCCCCAAAAGTGGACCAATAGCACTCGCTGACAACGGCACCCGATCATCGGCGCTCGACATGGTCATTGGCCAATGCGACTGCCAAGGGGTAAAAGGGGGTAAAGCCAGAAGCCAAACAAGCCGGTCAACACCGTCAGCCAAAAAGCGAAACAAGGTAGCAAAGGGCAATCAATTAAGCAACCCACACCCGGTCCCAGGGACGATTGCCGTTGATCTGAATGCATGCGGCTGCGCATCCAGCCGGTCGGAAAAGCCAACCTACAAGGCCACTGCGCGAGCAGGCGGCGCAATAGTCACCGCCATTGAAAAACACCGATGTCGAGTAGCCAGGGCCAGATGGAGGACGCAAAAATGGGGGGCGAGACCATTAAAAAGGCGCCGAAGCAAGAGTCCCGAGACCCCAACGTTGTCAATGCCAGCGGAAATACCCGCTTGATAAACAACTTTCACCTTCATCGGCGCCGGGTGCAAACGGATCGGCCGGGTGAATCGGTTAGTGAACCGCCCACCGGCACAGCAGAGGCGAAAAACACATGGAAACGATCAGCAGGTGCCGTATGTCCAGGTCCGGCATGACGGTGAGCACTACCTGCACCCATTCGCCAGGCCAAGGGAAGGTAACCGCCATTATTAACTGCGCGAAAGACCATGCCGCGCTGGTGTTTGACTCTGCCTGCTCGTGAGCCAGGCTTCAAGTTACCATGTACTGGCAAACATCATGGGCCATACCGACCAACCACTCGCAACAGCAGCCCAGAACTCACACTGGAGGTTCAATGCGTGGCCTAATACCGGACGGCCGTCACTACGCCTGGCACTGGCCACAAAGGCGCCCTTATGATGCCCCTACCGCGCAATCAGTCTGTGACCGATAGAGGCGGCCCATCACCAGGCCCCAGCATTAGTAGCCGGTCATCAGCAAGCCAAATCCCATATCTCGCTGGTGCCGTTCCGCAGACAAGACGCAAGCCAAGGTAGGTGCCCAGAGGCCGCCCCCAACAGCATCAGGCAAGGTCGCAAAAATAAAGTTGACGAGAAGGCAGTAAAGACTCGGGTGCATCAAAACTCCGGTATCAGATCAAAAAGCAAATCCGATTCAGGGATCGAACTGAACCCCATTATCGAAAAAATGGGTTTCGAATAATTTCGAATAAGCGGTAATTCGAAATACTGTTGTTGGTTAGTTTAGAAACAACAATCACAATGATAGATGACACCGGCGCAATAATATCCGGCAAATAGCTTCAATCATGGGTTTTGATCCGAGGGCACAGCAACAAACGAACAGGCGGGCTTAAGCGCGCCGCGGCCGGAATAATCAGACGGCCAAATCCGGCGCTGGATGATATCACCCGCAGCGTCAGCAAGAGAAGGCTTACCACATGTGCCTTTCAGTATCTCCAAGATCAATTGATTTCAGTCCGCCGCCTCATTGGCAGGCCTTCGAGTATCACCGGAGGCGCCCAAACCGGCGTCGTAAGGCTTCTTTCCAGCGCGAGGCGCAAAGGACAGCCATTTTGTCGCCGGCTGCCAATCCGGGGAAGTCCCCAATCAGGTTCGGGGCGTGATCAGGTCATTGCCCGCGCGCCAGACTGAAGGCGAGAAAGCCCTTGGTAACCACAGAACAGGACCCCCAAAAACCATTTTGGCCGGGGCCAGGTCCAGATTTCACCTTGTGCGGCCAGTTTAACCGTTTCACGTTAGGAAAACCGTTGCTCTGAAATCTCTGAAAAACAAAAAACAGGGGGGTTTGGAGTTTAAGGGTACCCAATTACGGTCCTTGTTGCTGGCATTTTTCAAATGCTCCAACTGCCTGGACAAGCCAAAGGGCCAAATCAGTTTAAAAACTTTCCCCAGTACCAAAGGCAAAAAAAGTGGAATCTTGATTTTTTTTTTTAAAAATCTTTTTTACCTTCCTT
>Ga0163217_1018979_pt1 | contig 13802 bp, 17 predicted proteins | sample SynspAceP_FD_185933 | JGI IMG/M metagenome (GOLD analysis project Ga0163217, IMG submission 185933) | Saline lake microbial communities from Ace Lake in Antarctica - Synechococcus sp. Ace-P (PacBio error correction) | ecosystem: Environmental > Aquatic > Non-marine Saline and Alkaline > Saline ... | reverse complement strand
TCCGGGACGCGGACACCCCAGTTCTCGCCGGATTGTGAGGGCGCTGCGCCCACCAACAAGCCCGGATCGCCCCAAGGCTCGCCCGCGCCGATGCTCCGCCAAAAATTCCACGCCAAGTTCTCGCCGTTGAGGTGTTGTATCGTTTGTCCATCGCAACATCCTATTGCCTGGGGCTTGGGTGTTTCACTTGAAACTTGAGCCTAGGAAGGTACCATGTTGAATCAGTGACTCTGAAAACAACCGGACGCGGAATTTTCAGCCAGCCAAAAAAGTAGTCGAGGTGAATTAAGATGGTTTGGCCGGACCTAAGCTTCCAATGCCTTTCGATGGGGATCGTTTTCGTCACGAGTTTACATTACTGCCTTTCCGCCGCATGGTCGATGCGCTAAGATGCGAATCGTTTTCTAGTAAGAATTTGATTAAAGGCGTACTACCTTTACCAGTGTCATCCCCCTCAGCAGATTTCCTTGAAGTGGTTAGTTGATGCAGGGTCGCCTCGCATTCCAAGACGTGCCACGGTTGGACTTGGCGTGAGACTCGCAAGACATAGGTCCATTCCACAGCCTGAATAATTACGTTCGAATGGTCACCACCTAACCGGACGCTCCCGCCCCCTGTTGCGTTTGGATATAGTCCCAGCCAGAGGACTTCGTCAGCGAAGGCCGTCGTGAAAATCTGCAACTACAAGACAATGAATTTGGCAGTTGGAGACAACTTCGAATATGCGGCGTCCAACCCTATCGATTTTCCCACCTTGCATACTGCAACATATCTGCGCACCGGATCTTCAATGCGTTCTTCGGGGTATTAATTTGTTCGGCCCTGATTGCTTTATAGCTCAAACTATGAATTACGAGTCGATAACGGCCTTCAGTATCTCTACTTCTATTGCCCCGCCTTGCTGCCCCCACGTGTGCCCATTGCCATACCAAGACGTCCCAAGAAGAATATCGAGGGCGCAGAGCACTATCGCTATCGGTCAGAACGTTGCCAAGCTCTATGTCTTTGAGAAAAGCAAGACGCAAAAGGAAAGCGTTTCGTTCGAGCAGCCATTAAATCATTGAAGCCGGCCGCTTCTTCGTCATCGGTATTAGTGTGGAATTTCACTCCGCATTGCACAAGGCAAACGTATGGAGCGTATTTTTCAACGTGATTTTGTCATTATGCGCGTTCTCGGACCCGCGATTAGACGATCATTTAAACGGAGCACCACTCGTCTACGTGCGGCATGGGAGCTAAAGCAACGCTTGGTTTGTCATGTACCCCTCAGCAGCCTGCCTAACAATGTCTATAAAGTTTTCAGAACCTCATCCCCAGAACTACTTCTCAACCAGTGAGAGTAAGTGCCTCTTCGCCGTCGTAGTTCAGCCCGAAATCTGGGATGCTAACTTGCTCACCAAAGTCTCAGGGCTCTTGGCGTTTGCTGGCAAATTATTGAAAAAAGTCATCCTGTTTGCATATAACAATATTGGTGCTGATTTAGAAATTTGTCAAAACTCAATTCGACGCGCGTGTCAAAATCTTTAAAGGTGTCTGAGATAAACTCTGCTCGGCAAGCGTCACCCTGCAGCTTTAACCAATATCCGGTACTCTCCAATCTGGCCAACAGCGTAAAGTTGTCCGGCTTTCGGACACGTTTTATCTATGGACTACACTGCGAACAAGGAGGTGCAGCGCCAATCTTCACTGTCATCGCTGCGCCGCAACGGCCCGATAGCCACAAAGTCATTCGACATTTCGGCTCTCTTTACAGTTCGTCCTTTCCTAGCAGATGCACCTGATGGCGACCTACTAAGACCAGAACTCGCTTTCTTATCGCAGAGGTAGATGTCACATTAAGCTGGTGTTCCTCATGATTTGCGACGTTTTTTTCATTTTTTCTGGGCCACGACGACCAGTCTGACACGTCCTTAGGGATTATACGGCAGTCGCCTTCCACCTTTTGGTGGTCCACTTCAGGTTCACTGTCGGTTTCACCATCACTTAGGGAATCTGAAATAAACTCCGCCGGCAAGATAGTCTTTAGGGTCGCCTCGCGCGGCTTTGGAAAAAATTCCCAGAATATGGACCAAACCTAAGCCCATAGCGAATATCGTTTCCAGTTTCGTCTGGGATCAAAAGTCGTTTCGAACAGTTTTTTAAATCAGTAATCTGGTCTCTTGTAGCCAAAGCGAATTCAAATGCACGGTACGCAACACCTTCTTTCAGTGCCGATACTGTGGAAAATGACTTCAATTCTTTTGGAATGCATCAAGCCAGTAAAGGCGGGCCAACCCCCTTGCCGCCGCGCGCGGCCTTAAAAGTCTGTATCGATTTCGCAAAACGCATCATATCGGTCTTTGTCAGCCGATTTACCATTTATCTCTAATTTCGATTGTGACTCATCGCCTGTTCAATTCTGTAACCTGGATCTTAACGAAACAGCGCGTTTGACACCCTCTGGCTTGTTCCGGTCGTCATTGCCGTCATCGGTTGCTGACGCCTTCAAAAATGGCTGCATCGCTTTGCGCATAGTTCCGAGAGGCTTGTGTAGCTTCCAAATTCGGTTCGGAAGTTCTCAAGTATGTTACCATGGTGTTCGCTCCAAGATTTTCTGACTTATTGAAGCAAGCCCGGAATTGCGTGCCACGCAGTTAAGCTAATAGATGCCGTTCGCCTTTTAGTGATCTATTCTCTGGTTGTCAGCTGATGGGTCTTCAACCACTACGCCGCGCACAAACACCCAAAAGAGAACCCTTAGTGTCAGTTGATGCGTTCGAACGACATCTCCGCCCTCCCACGTCGCATGCTATATCGCAACGCACAGGGGACACGACCGTCCGCAGAGGGGCTGGCAGCAGTGCCTCGCGGCGTGTCGACTGAGCGCCCCTTTGCGTGACGCCGATGCCCTCGCGCCAACCGTTCCGAAAAGGGCGAGCACGTCGACATTATGGACCCCCACAAGCTCTGGCAAGTCAGCCAGGCCAGTCTTCTGCGTTTTGCCTGGCCTCCAGCGCCTCGACGAACCACATCGGTCTGCGCCCACGGCCGGACAAGTGGGAGCGCCGTGTTTTCAGGGTGCTGGTATTCGGGCACTGCCGGATGCCGCTTCTGCTTGCAGTCATGGCCAACGGAGTCGGCCAACGAATAGCCCATCTCTTTGCAAGTGCTTTCGACCTTGGCGCGGGCGTCTGCCTTTTGGCGACCTCAATGTAGAAATTTGCTTTGCGACGTCCTTTATCCAATTTGCGCAGCTTCTGTGAGCGACAGCGCCTCGAGACGTAGTCAGTCATGCGGAGCTCGGTGTTCTGAATGTCACATATTATAGCCTGTATCGGCATGGTTCCACAACGCCCGAAGTATTTCAGCATGCTGGTGTTTCAATGCGCGTCGATGCTATCGAGTTGGGTGTGGAAAATTGACGGAGGCCATCTGGCCCGAGCGAAAATGACATATCGGGGCTCTTGGCCTTCACGGGCGCGATTGACGGGCTGGAGAGGACAGCTTGCAGAGGTTCATAGACGAGCATCTGACGGGGCGGCCCTTGATGCTTTCGAGATTGATCGTGAGGAATTTCTGGGCCGATCTTCTGGGCGAGCCTGCTTCGGAACGGCTTTGGGGTGTGGGTTCGAGATTCCCGGCCACCGCTTTGGGCAGAAGCGAAAAAAACATCGTCGATCTTTACCTGAACGGCGCGGTTGGAAGAATCTGTTCTGAACCGGCCTATTTGGCGCGCTTTCCGCGATGCACCGAGTCAGCCTGCATATGAAGTCAGCTGACGTGAAACGGGCGTTCGAGGTGCTTCAAGGACATCTTGCACGGTGGCTCTCCCGTCCCACCGTGCGGGAAAAGTCTGCGACACGGTCGTTGCCGGCAGTGGCACAAGATCGCGGTGCGCGTCGTGCCCCGAAGCGTGATCACATGTGATGTCGAGGCGCATTGTGCTGCCCTTCTGCGATGAGCGTCCGCTTTTGACCTCAGCCTGCGTTGAAGCCGTGAACCTTGGCAAGCGCGCGCCACTTTGACGGTTTCAACGAGCAAACTGCGGCGACTGTGCCCCTGATGCTTTACCACCGCCTGGGCTGTTCACCGAAAGTGCCGCGCGCCTGAATCCCAGTCCCAACCAAGTTACTGTAATTTTCTGACGGGCGAACGACGTTCATGTTTCCACGATCTTTGCGGTTTGCCCTGAAAAACGTGGGTGTGTACCAGATCAGCATTTGGCACGAGGCGCTTGATTGAGGTCGACGGACGTATCGCTCGCTAGCGGTTCGTTCTGGAACTGCGAATCGAGCGGCGCCCCACGCGCTAAGGGTGCGGCTACTGCAGGGATGGATGCTCGAGTCGCAGGTGAAGTAGTTACCGTCCTAGCAGGACTGGGCGTCCGAAGGGCAGGGCCGCTGCTGTCTCGGCAACTTCCGCCGGCTGGCGGGCGGCACGAAGTCGAGGCGCTGGTGATGGAGGTCGCTGCTGATCTGGTGAGGCCGCCCCTGACACGATCCGTAACCGTCGAAGCCAGCAACTTGATAGGCCGAGCGGGAGGTCAGCCCACTCGTTCGGGCTGATGAAATACCGCCCAAGATCGCGAAGCAGGTCACCCACCACTACATGGACAGCACATTACCGCGAGGCGCTGGATGCCCCGCTGCCTGCCCTTGTGCGGGCAATCCCCCGACAGCGGTACGGAGCGCAGTCGGGCGTGCGAAGTTCATTGAATAGAGATAGAGCTCCTCGAAAAACCGCAGCCGCCAGGCAAGGAGGATGACGGAGCCAGATTGCGAGTATGATTTCGGGCTGATGTGCTGAACTCGCGGCTTCGGAGTTACGAAGTGAACGATGCGATTGTAGATCTTCTCGCACAAGCAAAAACTCTTACATCAATCGCCACATCAACCCGGCGAATGCACGTTTCGCACCGGGTTTGCGGTCGAATGAGCGTGAATGTCGGGAATTGCGGTGTGGAAGAATTTGAGGAATCAAAGGCCTTATCTCCTAAGTGGTTGTTTTGCTTAACTGATTGGAATCTTTTGAAATTAGCATCATAACCTAAAGGTCACAGTTCAATCCTGTCCCCGCAAACCACTTACCGAAATATATCAGCGGCTTAAATCCTGAATGGTTTCGCTCGTGTATGAGCACCTAGAATTCTCTGGTCAACGCCTGGTTCAACGTTTGGAGTTCCCCTCGAAAAAGTGGGAGCTTTTTTCCGTCGGCCCCGACCGAAGCCCTTATTGCAGAATCCCAGGCTCGCGGTGTTTTCGAAGCGGCAAATACTTACTGCTCAGGTCTCGAGGATGCAAGCCTTTTCAGTTATATGGCCAAAATGGAATTGGAACAGTGGCGTTGACAGGGTGCTACCAGGCGCCAAGAATAATCGCTTAAAAATCTTCCCAACGGGCGGCTGACCATGGGACGTATAAAGCAACGAAACCGGCTAATCTGATAGTCCAGACGGGGATCATTCGAGCGCCGCAGCTGCGAAAGCTTAAACATGACGCAATCAACCGTCTCTAAGCGTATTCAGGAACTCGAGCGCGAGGTCGGCGTCGCGTCTTCGACCGATCAAGCGCGCCTTCGGCTTCACGGAACGGGGGGCAGAGGACTGCTCGCAACTCAGCCAAGCAATGATAGGAATCGGCACCGAGATTGCTAGATTTTCAGAAGCCGACGTTCGGGGTGGCGTACCACTCCGAATCGGAGTAACCGAAGCTTGTCCGATGAACATGGTTTCCCTCCTGGGTTCAAATCTCCGTTAGCGATCACCAAGCCTCAACATTCGCGCGGAAGGTTGATCTTGGACCATCTTGATCTTCACTCGCCTGCCAACAGCGGGGGCTTGGACTTCGCTATCTTTGCGGCGGCCTCCACGACAGAAATTGTGCAGTCAGTTCAGATCGAATGAGGTCACCAACGGCTGGATGGCAGCACCTCCGACTTAACCGAGATTGACGGATCAACAATTCTCCGACGGATGCCTTTTACCTTCTCTCGCAGGTGCTGCAGTGGGGTCTGGCCGCCGGAATGAGCTTGGCTGCCGGCGAAAACAATGGTTCGATTTGAAGCGTAGCATTCGCCTGCAATAGGCTGCTCCTATCGCGGCTGATCAGTCGGGGGTGGGTATCAGCTACCTGCCAGCAGGGGCAAAGCTTTGCGCCCTTGGTCGCGGCGGGGCGACTGCGTCTTTGCTTCCTTTCGGGACCCCCCGCTTCCGGAACCGTGCCATAGCAGTGAGCTTTTTTTTTTTTTTTTTTCCACCACATCGACACCCAGCTGAGGAGGTCGCCTCCAATTGTCGAGGCCGCGGTAAACGTCTGTCGACTTTCTCTTGTGCTGCACGGCACTCTAAATCCGATCGTCACTGTAGCAGGCTTCTGAAAAAAGGGTTTCGATCCAGAGCAGCGAGAAAATTCTTGCCGCAATGTGAGAGTTGCGGCAAGACCGTTTTAAAGAATCTCGCGTGCTTAGCGGTCCGAGCGAGGTCCGGTGCCGCTCGAGCGGAAGATCTATCACCGAATGGAGTGGTCAAAATCGCCAATGTGCGCTGGATCTACGCGCTGACAAACAGGATGAGAGTTCGTCAATCTGGATGAGACGCAGCAGTTGGGGTGTGACCGCAGCAGTTGGTGTGTGGACGCAGGCCCGGTGTTTGATGCTACTATGTTTGTCAAGGCGTGGATTAGTGCCGCGTTGGGCACACAAGTTCGCAATAGATTCGCGGACGATAATAGGTTTCAAGCACCGAGTGATCTCGCGCTTGCTTTTGCCCTTGAGCGGTGCGTTGATTCACATAGTTTTTCCTGGATACGCATGAACCTCAGCCAGTTCTGAGAAGACTTATAACGGGCATGGCGGGGTTCGGGACGCTGGCCCCAGTTGAGGCCGCTGGACTCAGGCCGCGAGATCTGTGTGTGTGAAGCCGGTATTCGAACTCGGCAGCTACGCGGCACGGCTTGGGGCCTGACGCGACCGGTACGGTTTCCGGCGATGGCGGCTTGTATTGCCGAGAGCGGTGTACCCATTTGAAGGCGGGGGGTTCTTCGCGGGCTCTCGGTCCCGAATTGCGGTTTCTGACCCGATCTGTGTGGTCGCATCCAGCGCCCGTAACGGCGCAAAGGCAGGCCCGAGGCCGTCGCTGACCGACGGCGGAGGCGGGATCAAGCTTTGCTTGGCGGAAGGGCCGCCGGATGTGAGGCGCTGCCCCAAAGCCGGCCCGACGGCGCCGGAGCTTTCAAAGCGGACGGGCTGGCCTTCCGCGTGGTCCGACCGCGGCACAAACCGGCGTTTTGCCGGGCGCGCCGGCAGGTCGCGCTTGCCGCCGGGGCGTTCGCCGCCGATGTAGGCGTATCGTCGATCTCGATTGCCCCGCACAAGCCGCTTGGCCGGCCGTCGCGCTCGAGGCATGACTTAGGACGAATTTGTGCTCTGATCTTCCAGGCCGGTGGTCTGCGTCCACCCCGAGGCGCCGACGAGCTCCGATGCTGGAGATCCCCTGTTTGGTCTGGGTCAGATGGTAGATGGCCTGAACCAAACGCGCGCTTCAGACTTGGTCGAGGCGAAGATCGTCCCGGCGATCGGCGAGGCTCTGCACCCGGCAGGCGCGTGCATTGCATTAGAGCCCGCGCGTCTTCACGACGCTGTGCGCTTCCCGCCCGCATTCAGGGACCAACGAAACCGTCCGGCCAGCGGACGCCACGACGGCGGCCCGACATTGCTCCTCGCTCCGTAGGAAGACGTCAACCCGACCACTCAGCCCTTCTGGAACTGAACCTATTGCGCGCCATCGCCCAGCCCTTCCTTAGCTGCTGTTTTTTCACTTATTTGTACAAAACCCGTGAGCGGCTTGAGCAGGTGCTTAATCAGGTAGTTTTTGGGCTCCATATCTCGCTATTCGGAGGTGATGGCGACGAGATAGAGGGGCAGCATTGCTTGTCGGTGGCGCTTCTGATCAGGCGCATTCGGCTTGTTTTGTCGCTTGAAGCCGGATTGGGTAAACCCCTGCAGGTTTGGCCAGACAGCCTCGGATTGAATCCGCTCGGGTTTCGCCAACGAGGATAAGCATTTCAGCCGCCGTCGTCATTGGTCGAGATGCGTGCGAAGCATAAGACCGGGCGCCTTTTCGCTACCATTACGTTTCAGCTCTTGCCCGGTGGGCTTGGGATTGCTTCGTGCAAGCTCAACCAGCGCGCGCAATCGCACGCATCGCCGCCTTGGCCGAAGCGATCGGCGATTGTGATCTTTCCTGGCCTAACCGCGCGATGTGGCGGATCAGGGTGAGGGGCCCTTGATCAGATTCGAGCCGGTCGCGCAGCTCGGGCTAGGGGCACTGTGAATCAATGTTGCAACGTGATCATCGCTTGTGACCTGGACTGTCGACCGCGCTGTTCCCGCGCAATCTTGAGCTGGTGCCGGATCATTTCTGATGCTCCGCTTTGTGTCTTGGACGTTCAGCACCGACCGGTGCCGCACTTGTCGGCGTCAGGGCTGTCTGATTTGCCATGAAGATAGCGGAGCGACCGATTTGGCGCATGACGTCCAGAAACCGTATGCCCTTGGGCCAGGCAGGTCCCGAGACAAACCAGCGGCCGTACGACGGTTGCGCCTCCGATGCCAAAAGGCTTTGATTGTGCGGGAACCTGATTGCCCATGGCTTCCAGATCGCGATATCTTGGCGGGTTCTGGATTGTTTAATTGGTGGCCCAGTCCGAGCGCCCCTGACGGCCGGCAGGAGGGGGGGCGTCGGGAGGTTAGTTCTTCAGTGCCCTACCAAGTTTGCGATTGTTCGATTTTGGGAATGCATTAAACATCGAATTTTTCGCTATTCCGAAGAGATGCTCACTGCTTTAATTCTTGGATTTGAGTTTGCTGCAGGCGTTAAGTTAGAACAAAAACACCCCGGGGTTAAGTTCATGAATGCGACAAAAGGTCTTGCTACGAGCTGGTTATTGGTCGCATCGGAGTAGAATCGGCGGTACCTTCACCGATCCTACGTTCTATTAAAACGAGGCTGATGGAACAGTCGAGGTCGTAAAGTACCGACGGTTCCATCGGACCCTTCCGAGGATTTCGTTAACGGCCTCCAATTGGCCCTTTTGCGTTTCAATGTCGCGGGCCCGGAAAGCGGTTGACTTCTTGGTTTCAGGGAACAACAATTGCAACGAATACGAATTTCATCCAGGGTCAGGCGCGAAGGCAGGGCTGATCACCTCGGCGGTTTCAGACGTGCTCAAATCGCTACCAAACTTAGGCCCGTCGCTTGACGATCTTGCTTACTTCAACCGGCACCATATTGGTCCACGACACGTGACCGAGGCGTTCCAGAGAGGATGGCCGACGGCGAGGTGCTGGTGCCCAACTTGAACGAAAAGAGGCCACCCGCAGCCCGCCGCCCAGACGCTTTTGCGTTGCGGCAGGGGCTGAGGCGATTGCGATAGCCCTTTCTGCATGCTTTACCGCGATCCGACACACGAACGGCCGCGCCGCCGAAACGTACGGAGTTGCCCTGGAGTCGACGTCGTTACTTCGTCGGGGGTTTGGCCGGAGTATCGAGAATACCCCGAAACCAGCACCGCAGTCGTTGAACGCTGTCTTGTTTGCCTCGACGTTGGCGCCTATCTGGCCCGGCTGGCAGACCGAACTTGCCGATCTGGGGCTTCAGCGCCGTTGCAACCTGATGACGTCGAGCGGCGGAATATATGACCTCGGATACTGCCAAGAAGCCTGCCGTGCATCTGGTCGAATCGGGCCTGCCAAGCTGTTGTGATTGTGCCCCTTATGTCGCGGAGAGCTTCTCGGAACTTCTATTTCGGAGCGACGCGTACTTTGCCGGCTCGACATTCGGCGGACTAGCAAAGCCCGCGCTCGTCTTGCATGGGCACGCCAGCGCTCGCGAAGGAAATTTGAGGTTGGGCCGTATGGTCCAAAATTCTTATCTGCCCGTGGGCAGGGCTATCAGTCAAATTGCCAGTTGGAAGCCTCGTCGAGATCGGCGCCGGCGATGGCGGGTCAATCGCCGCGATAGATCCAGGGTGGCGCGCTGGCGGTGGGCCGCGCAGGCGGCCGGTGCGGTGCCTGGGCCGGATGTGCTACGGGACTTGGGCGGCAACAAAGCCTACGAATCACCGACGCAACCTTGTCCTCGCCGGCTGAGATCCAGAATATTTTCTAGGGGGAGCGCTGGAAATCCAAGCAGAGGACCGCTTCGTGCAGCCATTCGGCCGAGCCCCACGTTGGCCGGCCGCTCGGCTAGATGGATCAGCGGGCTGCACGCAATGATCATAAGAAATTGCCAATGCACAAAAGATGATCGCTGCGCGCTCACAACTTACTCTCGGTCCGCCCGTGGCAATCGAAATCATCCGCCACCGCGAGCGAAACATTTACCCTCGTCGCTTTGTGTTGGCTGGGCACGGCCGATGCATGCTGTGCGATGCCAGGAAAATGGACATCCCCGCCGCTGTTGGTACCGCCGACGGCCCGGGCTGAATTCTGCCGTTGGGCATGCTTTGCCGAGCTGACTCAAACACGGTCGGTGCGTTCTCGTCTTCCGCCCGCTCGCCCCGCGATCGAGATTCGCGTGCTCGCATTGACCTGCCGGCGAAAACTTAATCGACACTTGGTTCGCGGCTGCTGGCAGCCCGCGCAGTTCTAGGCGCCGGGCCCATCATGCTCGCTCGATCGTGAAGGCCGGATTCTATCTCTATCGCGGAGCCAGAACATCCGTTGCGCATCCCTATTGCGCCCGGCGGGAATGGTCCTGGCCGCGAAATCGCACTGCCTTCCGAGCTGAGCGATGAACGCCGCTTACGGCTTTGGCAGCGCTACCGAGGACACGGCAATGCTGAACCTCGGGTGCACCCGGATTTGGGCCCAGGCGCAAAGCTCTGCATATCCGGCTGACACTTCGCAAGCTTGTTTCCGCGGCCCTATAGGCGAACAGCTCGAGCGCGTCGTCGTGGCAAAGGGTGGTTGTTCGGCCCTGGCTGACTGGCCCGATTTTCCGTCGGTACGGACCCGTTATATGCGGGAGAGACCGGTCCGGCCGGCCCGCGATCAGTCGAGCCAAGGATTGGGACACACGTACCCTCGGTCCCCCCCGGGGCTCAGGGCATGAGGCCACTCGTTAGATTTGCCGCGGGCAGCCTGCTCATTGTGCTGTCGAACCGGGGCTTAGGGGAGGCCAAGATCATTGGCAAACCCAATCCCAATGAAACAGTTCCTCGCCCGCCGACATGGACCCGGTGACCTTCGAGGTTCTCGCAACGCGCTGGATCAACATCACCGAGGAAATGGCGCCTTTACTGGAGATCCGCGCGCCGCCCTATCTCCACAATATCAGACCAGCAGCCGACGTTCTCGTGTGCGCCCTTTTTCATGTCTACTACTCTAAGTTCGGCCGCTGCATTGCGCAGTCCTTTGCGCAGCCGGCGCACTCGTCTCGATGGCGACTATTGCCCGGCGGCAAAATTCGAATGGGGCCCACGACGCGTTGCGGCCGAGGCGACGCTGACTCCTCCAGTGAACGACCCGCATCGGCCGCTAGCCATGCTCAACCGCATCACCTTGTATTTCGCCGGGGTCTTCGCGGCTGGCGGCTCTGGGCTTTCGGGGCGAACATGGCGCATCAGCTGTCGATGTCGGGCGGCGTCATTCCCCCGCCCAGCCTCGGGAAGTGCAGCCCGACGAAACTTTCCCAGGAGGCAGCCATTATCCCCCAAGCGCTCGTTGCCCACTGGCTGACAAGGTCCGACCACACCGATCCGGTAACCCTGCTCGCTCGAAGAACGTTCGTCGCGCCCGGCGCATGAGACAATGGCGATCTTGCGTGCCCAAGCCTCTCCGCCAATTTCGTTGGCGAGAGGCGTGGATGGCTCGAAGACTCGGCGAGACTACCCCTGCACCTTCCTCGAAGCTTTTTTACGTATGAACTGTATCGGCCCTACACGCTGAACGCTGGACTCAATTCGGATATTAGAAAAATCTTCACACAAGGGCCTGGGTGAGGCCATAGCTGTCGCTGTACGCGACCCCGGTTGTCTCGGACAAACCCGTTCGTCTGCAGGCCGGTGCCGCGATGACGAATCGCACGTGGTCGGGCGACAGTCGAAGCTGTGATGTCACCATGTCATTCGCCGCAGCTCCGCCGTCCGCGATAAACTGTTACCCGCGCGGATGTCGGCTTGCGGGCCTGTCCTTTGTCGCAAGGCTTTGCCTGTCCTTCAACACCGGAAATTCTCTCGCTGCAGTCTCGGGATTCCTCTCTCGCGTCTGTGGGGTGACAGGCCGATAAGGCCTGGCCTGCAACCGCAGTGCGGCCCGCGGGTGTGGTGGGGCGGTTTGGGGAGATGGGGCAAAGGACCGAATCATTTTGCTCGCGCTCCACCCTGCGACTGCCGCAGTGATCCGGCTTCGGTAAGGATACATCGTTCACCTCCGCTTTTGGCGGGCCAACCCCCGAAAGCGCCCGGAGGATTTTTCTTTGCTATATGGAGACAGTGGCGGGCGGAGGTGCGGGCCCGACCGGCGGGCGACGGGGCCGAACCGCGGATGCCGTGCAGAACCAAAAATCCTCACTGCCCATGACGACAGACCAACGGCGCCCGACGCGGCAGATACACCGGAAATGACACCATACTCCAATTAAGGATAGAGCGTACGAGCTTATTTCCGAGTATCTGGCGGCCGCAGGGCGAAGTTCCTTGCGGATGGTTCTGGGAGGTGTCGTCGCCCGATTTTACGGCTTTCCCCCGACGCGATTGTTCTCTTCACGCATACTCTCTGGCCTTGAGATCGGCGGCCCTTGGCAACCTTCTTTTCGCCCCTTGGCGGGACTTGTCGTGCCGCGTGGGAGCGAGCGGGCAGGCCTGCCAAGTTCTGTTTTTGACCCGAATTGGCGAGGGCGCGCCGGACCCTTCCCCTCGAAGGTTACCCGTGGATCTGGCTGGCCGCGGGCCGGCATGACCGTTTCAGCGTCCTACACCCGGCGGGCGGCGGCTTCGGGCTATCTCCCTTGGCTCCCCGGGACCACAGAGGGCTCCGTCATTCGCCTAGAGATTTGCCAACTCGGTTTATGTTACGGCGGATGCCGCTCCGCACGCGCGATACCGCATGTAATCACGCGCAAGAATGGGCATTGCATTGACGACGCTCGCGCTCCCTCAGACGCATGTTTGCAGGTTCGTGCTCTGCGCGTGCAGTCGCGGATTGTCGATGCTTTTTGCCACAGATATTTAACGCTTGATCTTCCTTGCTGAATGTTGCCTCTTGTAGTTTGCCGGCAGTTCCGGATGGCGGCTGCAGGTCCGCTTGGAAATTCATCCCGCGGATCCCGTTGTGTTTATCCCTTTGCGGCTGAACTGATTGAACCTCCCACCGGCATGACGATGCGGATCAATTCAGCTTTGCCAAACGTACTTACGGGCTGGATGCGTGGTGGACTGATGGCAGGGGGAATATCGCTGCCTCGTGAGTTTTTGCTGGTATCTCGGTGTTACGGCTGTGGCCGATTGCTGGCGGGCCTTGGAAGGTTGCAGTCGCGGCGATTGGCAAAGCCGGGCTACCGCTTGCTGAACGCGGCAGGCATAACCTAGCATTCGTGCATTGTTCGGGCGCTGTGGGTCGCCGCCCTCCGTGAATCGGCGTTGATTTATGCAAATCAGTGCCGAAGGGGGGTGGTCGGTCGGTCGAAGTGCTTCTTGCGGTGCGGGGGGCCCTGGTTGTTTCTGCTCGCTCTCACATGGATGGCCAGCGTTCTTGGTTGTGCCGCGGCCCCGCTCGGGCTGCTCTGCATGTACCTCCGCCGGCACCGAAAGGAATCGACCCGCGTT
>Ga0163217_1087207_pt1 | contig 13803 bp, 7 predicted proteins | sample SynspAceP_FD_185933 | JGI IMG/M metagenome (GOLD analysis project Ga0163217, IMG submission 185933) | Saline lake microbial communities from Ace Lake in Antarctica - Synechococcus sp. Ace-P (PacBio error correction) | ecosystem: Environmental > Aquatic > Non-marine Saline and Alkaline > Saline ... | reverse complement strand
GAGCATAAGCAATTCCGTTATAAAAATGGAATTGAGCAATTCTTTGGGCGCCTATTCGTTTATTGCTTAGTGATTTTGGACGGCATCTGGGAAACGTAAAAACACCTTAGGATCCACAGGTATTCGATTTTATTTGGAGTACCCTTGTAAAATTATTCTTTATGATATTGCAGACTTAGCATACCATTTTCAAAAACTATTGTTTTGTATTCTCCTTGGCGTTTACTATTGTCATTTCTTTTTCTTACAACAAGTACACTTAAACAAATGAAGATGAGTTCCAAAAAGCGAATAACCTACTCCTTTTATTATATACTTATGGCAGCACTTTTTAAGTGCTCAAAATGGGGAATTATGCCTTCAGAGAGAAATTTAAAAAATAACAAAGGAACAGTGGCATCAAATAAGTCTTTACCTGCACGCATTCACGAAAAAAAACTAAAAATACCTTAGGCGATATTTCGTATTTATGGGATCACAGAAACTGATACGATTGAGGCTCCACTATTGTTTTGAACATTAAGCGTAGTTAAATCAATCATCCAATACGTTGATTTTTGAAGTGTTAAAACCAAACATTTAACCAACGATAAGTTTTTATACCACTTTAAATTACGAACAAAACCCAATAAACGAAATTTCTTAAATTTTGATACTGCTTATTTCGACTAACAGAATTAAACTCGAAAGGGAAGTCAAAAATCAACTAGAATGTTCGCTATTAAGATGATTATAGAATTTAGCCATAGAAAATTCCAGTACGGATTATAGATTTACCCACCTTTAAAATTTCCAGAGTCCTCATTTTTATACTTACAGAGTAAAGCGGAAATACAACAGAAGATCCCGTTTTTAAGTTGATGCAAAAATTTATGAAAATAATTCGGTACCTGCAGATTATGAAAATTATTTACACCAAAAAGCGTAAAACCATCGAACATCATAAAAAAAACCAAAGAATCATTATCCACAATAGAATTTTAGACAAAAGCCATACCGTAAGTTATCTACCAAATTAAAGGTAAAAAACGAATTGATTTATCTGAGACCAACCACTAGTTACGTTACGTGCTAGGACAGTGTTAAAACTTTGAAAAAGGCTGGCATTATAATTTATAAGAATTTAGCCAGTTAGTGTTTTAAGCTCCTTAGATGATAATGAATTTACTCTTTTTTAGTTGAGAAAGCAAGAAAATAAAATCACGATTAAACAATCAAGGCAATGCGCCTTTAGACATTGATGCGTGCCACTATTAAAAAGGGTATTAAGCATGAATTAATTGCACGGGTTTGACCAACCTGCTTCTATTATCTCGTATATGGGTAATCCAGCTGCTTTACAGCCTGTTTACGATATCAATACCATGGGCAACGTAGTTCCTGAAAACGGCAAAACCAGTTACTTTGGGCGGCAAGGAACTCAGCATAGACGGCTTTGAGGAAGAGTAAAACCCAGACCACTTTTTTGAAAATAAAAAAATGCTTTGGGGCATTCATGATTTTTGAATCATCGGAATTATTTCTATGGTTACGTGTGCGGATTGATTTAAAAAGCTTAGCTAAATGTTCCAGATATTAGGTGTATTGGTGCTAGAAAGCAGATTACTTTTTACAAAAATACGTGTATCAGAATGGGCAGTTTGCAATACTGAAACGGGCCACTCCGTACAAATCAAAATCTGCCGCTTCTTCAATTTTATAGCAACAAAGTCACTACTTTAAATAGAAATTTTGAAGCATCTATTTAAAAACTTCATTTATCCACATCAGGGAGAATCAAATTCTTTCTTCCGATAAAAGTGGTTGCCTTCTTTACGATCGATAATTACAAACGCAAGGTCTGCCCAATTTTTTCTTGGTTTAATTCACCAAGATATCTGAGACTGAATTTCCATAATTTCAGAGCTCTTTGTTGTTTTACTGTCTTCTGGAAACGGTTGTCTTCTAATTGACATAAGCATTGTGTGGTTTTTCTTCATACTATAGGAAAACAACCTAAACGCTTCAAAACGCATAGCGGTCAACCCATCTTTAAAGTTTGAAAATCCGGCTTCAGTTTCTCCCGGATAACCAACTATCAAAGGGTAGTTCTTATCGTCATGTTAGGCACCGTAGCTCTAAAATCACGAAGTAATTTTGGGTTTTTTCTTGTGTAGTTCCTCTGCGCCATTACTTTTAAAATCGCATCAGAAATATGTTGTAATGGAATTTATCTAGGTAATTACAATTTTAGGCTACCTGCTTCATGAGCTCTTAAAAACATCCATTCGGGAAACCTGGTAGGGAATGCGTTAGTGCAAACGGAATCCATTCGATACCTTTCTACTTTGCCAAGGCCTTAAGCAGTCCGCTAAAATTTCTTTTCTTTATATAGATCTAAACCGTAATAGGTTAAATCTTGTGCGATTAAAATAGGCTCGTTTACACCTTTTGCCTGCTAATTTTCAGCTTCATCACTAATTTTCAATGGAGGTACTTTATGCTTACCGCGCATTAGTTGGAATTGCACAAAAGACAAGGTTCTATCACAACCTTCAGCAATTTTTAAAAATACGCTAATTTTTTTGGCGTATTCATTAAACGCTCTTCCAATAACTCGTGCTTTTTTAATCGGCTCCTAGCGCCTTTAATTAAATTAGGGTAATTCGCTAGTCCCAAAAATACTCGTCTACATTCGGATTTTTTTTGTAAAATCTGGCTTATAGCGTTCGCTTAAAACAACGGTTACAAAAAAAACCTTATCTACTATTCCAGCTTCTTTTTTCTGTACAAAATCTTATATGCGTATTGACACTCTCCTCCTTGGCATTGTCAATAAATCCGCAGGTATTAACACGGGACAATGTACCACGGCCTTTCGTGAACTACCGCTTTTTTTTATTGGCTTTCCAATTGGCCCATGAGCACCTCAGAATCATATACATTCTTAGAGCATCCTAATGTAAACCACATTAATAGTATTCTTTTTTTACACTTTTTGTACGGATAGGCTTGAAATAAAGTTGCCAAAAATTACGACAAGTAAAAAGAACCTAGCTTACATATATTATTTTTTATTAAAACTACTTATTACTTAGTTATCAATAACGCTTAGATTAAACCCTTTTGGCCCATCTAACATCTTAAGTAAAATTAATCCCAATCTGAAAACGACCAAAAACCCTTCTTTTTTATTTTGGCCTTTAGTATTACTTATTTTTGGCCTGCTCCCAAAGATGCGAGATTTCAGCAGAAGAAATTAGCAACCAAGCCATGTACTTCCTCCTGTATGGATGGCAGTGCTTGGGGGAAGACCACCACTGTTCAAGAACCTAAATTTGGAACGAAGATAAATTTGGCCCGCATACTCGATTTCTTCAAGAAAAAAAACCAAAAAAGCTTTATCATACTCCAATAATGGCAAAAAAAATTGTCGTGAAGAATATATGAATGACCACATGCTTCTAAAGGATGGGTATTGGGCCCAGCTGCAGGTAAAAACATTAACCCACAGCAGTTACGGGCATAGCTCAGGAAGAGGCCTCTTAAAACATCAACGATAAAGTATCTGATTACTAGGAGAAGGCTGGACCACGTTGGCAGCTTTTAGGAAAAGAAAACCTAATCACTAAGCAAAAATCTATTAGCGATTGGAATTCTGGCCTTAGGATGACGCTTTAGGTGATGACGTTTCCGGCCAATAATTATACACTACATTTCAAGATGCCGGAGATCGCTGGGCTTTATCACAATGTAATGTAAAACTACAAGAGTCATTAGCTTACCAGCCAGCAACATGCCTTGGGAAGCAACTATTTTAATACAAGATTGAGAGATAAAATTGTGCATGACAGGAAGTTGTTCAATGTAGATAACCCTTTAAATGTTTTACTGGAGCAATTACTAGAAGTATGGCACGGTTTGGTATCTTAAATTTAGCTCAGGGTATCGTGGGAGGATGAACAAATTATCCCTAAATTATTTTTAAAGGGGTGAGCCACCAATACCTCACAAAACATCAATGAAGCTATAGGTTACCTTGGTGGCTAAATGGCAAAAACAGTTACCCATTTACCACAATCCAACAATGGTTAGAATTTAACGGTCCTCTAATTCCGAATGCACCCGCTGACATGGGAGTGCCGGCCTTAGGGCAAAAATGATCAGAAGATTTATATCCGTACCCAGCAAAAAAAAACTTGTCATCGTTCGAATGGGCGAGGGCTGATGATCTGTAATTTTGGACTTCAAATTCGTGCAATTTGTTGGGCCAAGTTGAATGCTTTAATGGATTAAATAGTTTGTTGGCTGCCTAAAGGTGTCCGATTTCACCACTATTGCAATCTGTTTTTTTTCCTAACAAAATAAGCATGTAGTTCTGACACTAAAATCCTAATGCGAAAAAGCCGCCTCATTATGCTCATTAATAATTTCAAAAGCGTGAGCGTACGTTACTTATGTTCGCTTTAGGCGTCATTTTGAGGCCCTAGAACAGAAAACTTGGAAAGCATCTAAGGCTACTTTAAAAGAACTACGCGAAAAGTTTGAATAAAAGGACCCGGACAGATTGAAACTCATCCATAAGACAAGGTTTAATCAACAAACTCTTTTGGTATTGTTGCGAATTTTTAGTGCCTTTTTCAAAGCCTGCTCCTAATTGCAAAACAATTGTGCTTCCTGAAACTGTTTTGCGATTAAATGTTAAGCTTATGGGTTTCCCAGAAATTTGGTGTATACCCCATTGGGCCACTGTTAAGGCAGGGTATTTGGCCTACTGGCTGCATTAACCCGCCATGATAATTATTAATGCTTAGATAGCATCCAAGTTATGAGTATCTATTAGGTATTCAAAATAGAGCGGACTAGAAACTTTCTAAAATTCAGCGATAATTTTTCTAGACCTTCAGCAAAGTCGTATTCAAGCTAGATTCCTTAAAGAGTGCTTGTCCGTAAGGTATTTCGGGTCAAAGAATCTTGTATTGTTAAAATATCCATTTGACATCCTGAATAGAATGTTACTTTAACAAGGCATCCTTGTTTTTTTAACATTGCGCAGTTGATCATAGGCAGAAGGTCGTTGCGGCAATCATATTTAAAATAACTTAAGAAACCAGGTAAAGCCTGGTTGTTTTGCTTCAAAACTCCACGATAGTTTAGCGGCCCAAATCTTTTATTTTTACTTATTGGTTTGCGCATAAAATAGTATCGCCTCTCTAAAAGGTTTTAAAAGCTCCAAAACGTTTGCCTTCTAAAAATGCTGTAAGCAGAAGCTGAACTCAGATAATCAGCATTTCTGTAGCCACCGAATTTTGCTATCTGCACTATCTTTTCCGGTCATGGCAGACAATAAAATTGCATTGTCAACCACATTTTGTCATTGGGCCAGGCGTATCTAAAGTACTTTGAGATTGAACAATGCGCTTCTACTCAATACACCAATGGTTGGTTTTTAATCTACAACTAGAATTCTGGCAGAAGGGTGATAAAATAGAAACCCCGATGTTTCTGTACCTACGGCAAGCTTACATTGCATAGGTGGCAGCAAAACAGCAGTTACCACTACCCGGCCACTTTGAATCCCCCCAGTTTCAAATATTTTTCTGCCATCAAGGATTTAAGTTTGTCCGCCTACTGCCACTATACCCCACATGGCAACCTGAGCATAAAAAATAAGCCCATTTCACTTAAATCACTTTAAACCAAAAATTAAGGCTCATTTTTCTTAAGTTGCTGTAACCAATAAAAGCATCATCCCGTAGCATTATTCATCAAAAGCAATGTAGCCCCAGCCGTTGGTATTCATGCCATTTGTATCAATTGTTGTTCTTTTAATAAATAGGCATTACCATAAAATAAAGCATGACGTTCTCCATTCGGATTCTCCTGGAACTTTTTAATCTCGTGCTCTCGCTTGATCCCCACATTTTCATTTAAGGCCAGTACCCGTATTTTAAAGTAGTTTGATTGTTTAATTCGTATTTTGTAAATTCGATACAAATTAAAATAACACCAAATTTTTCATAGGACAAATTGCCTTTGCGATGTTTGCTGTATCGTAGGAATATCTTTGTTCTAAAAAACAAAAGGCTTCCAAATTTGATTACTGTTTCCTCCGAACTTTTGGAAACTTCAGAGTATGAAGGGTACAAAAACGTCATTTTTATCTAATACTTAGACTTGAATGAGTTTGTATTGCATGCGGCCTATGTCATGAGATTGCATTTTCCAGCAACTTCCAAAGAATCATATAAGATTCCCAAAGAACTACCGCGCTTGGTTCGTTTTTCTTCTTTACAAGAGGAAACAAGACTAAACAACTACCAGATTACAAATACTAACTTTTTCATACCGTCAATTTTGATGCTATATTATAAAACTATTAGAGAAGCAATTAGATAAAAAGTACAGCATAAAATAGATCTCTTTGTTCTAAATTTTAATTTTTTTTTACTGCTAGCCTTTATGGTTTTACAATCCCTTGCTTTAAAAATTACTTCCCTCCAAAAAAATTGAATCTACAAAACTCTTTTTATTAAATACTTGCAGGTCTTCAATGCCCTTCACCAACACAAATATATTTTACTGCGTATTTTTAAAACTGGTCTGAAAATACCAATAACAACGCCTCCTTGGCCGTTACCGTCTAATTTTAAGTAACTGCTAAATGAGGGTAACATTAGTGGCTTGTGGTAAATTGTTTGGCTTGTTCAAAAGCATTTTGGACCGGTAGAACCATCTAAACCAAAAGTACCTTCATGAGGTGTCTCTTGGAGATACTTTTTGCATGACACGACTCACTTTAAGAAAGCTCGTTCATTAAATTAACCTTTATTATGCAATCGCCCGGCGGGTATCAATGATTACCCACGTCTGCATCTTGCTTTATAGCAGAACTAAAGCGTGTCGCAAAGCTACAGAAGCGGAATCGCTACCCATAACTTTGCTTAACAATAGAAATTCCCACGCGATCTGCCCAGATCTGTAATTTGATCTTATCGCAGCCGCTCTAACGTATTCCCCAGCTCCTAAAAACCACTTTATAGCCTTTTTTTCTTAAATTGATAGGCCCAAATTTACCAATTAGTTGTAGTTTTCCCAACACCATTTGAACCCTACAACCATTTATTACATAGGGGCTGGTACTTTAGGTTTTATGAGTAAATCAACATCTTCACCCGAATTAGTTTCAGGGACAGTTAACGAGCTTATTTCCTCCCTTAAAATAAGGTTTAATTCACTTGTTCCCAAATATTTATCTGTAGCTGACTCTAGGCCTCAATACCTTTAATTAATTTTTAAGGTGTATCTACACCCTACATCAGAAACTCACCCAAAAACCCTTCTTCAAATCATCAAGAACATTATCGTCTGACCTTAGAATTTTCCGGCCACTGCTTTATTTAATTTTCCAAAAAATGATGTTTTTGTTTTTCTAAACCTTTATCTAAGGTTTCCTTTTTCTCAGAAGAAAATAATTTTGGTTAAATAAACTCATACGATTTTTCAAAAATTCATGCTATAAATATTAAGAAAAACATTCTAGCATTAATTTACCCAACCAAAAATTAAGGAATTGCCCGTATAGACCTAAATTAGCTTATTTTACGAAACAAAAAAAAGGGCTGCCTATCATACCGAAAGCAGCCTTTTACCATATAAAAATTGGACTATTATTTTTTAGCCAACCAGCCATCTACTTCCTCTGGCGTCATAACTGACTCAGTGAATGTATAAGCACCAGATTTAGGTGACTTCACCATTTTATAGCTTTCGTTCAATCTTTTTGAACTGGTTTGTAAAACTTGCTTACCGTTTTCTTTGCCATGATTATAAATTTTAGAACTTTCCGTTTCTACGGAAATTATTTAATTTCTTTATGAACAGTCATTTTCTTAAAATAGGATTAAATTCTTCATTTCTATTCTATCAGGAGTGTTTCTTTTGTTTTTTGTTGTAATTGTATCTTGAAGTTTTCCAGGCTGGCCTGACTCTTTAGCTCTGTACATTTCCAATATCACTTTGGAATTCTATTACCAACTTTCTTAAGCCATTTTACTATAATTTTTTGGATTACTTAGTTTAATCCATTTGCATGTTAGCTTCTTTGCAAACTGCAGAAAATCCCCTTTTTATTGATGGATTTTAAAGGCCCGTGCAGATACTTTTAAAGTAAACCAACCGTCTTCTTCGGAATGTAAAACGTTTTTGGGAAAGATTCACATTGAAATCTTCTCTAGTTTTGTAATGGGAAAACGATACATTGTTCCAAAAAAACATAGCTCTCTTCCAGCTAATTTTCGAAACATTGACATTATGCTAGGGTTTTGTGTATTTTTAAAAACAGGATGCAAAAATTATATCTTTTTTTTATGGGACTACAAACTTCTTTTAGAATTTTTAAAATTTCTTTTTGAAGCAACTCAACAAGTGCCTTATAACACAGACTTTTTGGAAACTACCCTTTCTCGCGGACTCCCCATCTTAAATTTCTCAGAAAAGACCAGCTTTTGGACTTTTGCAACAGCAATAAACACCGTTCCAACGTTCCTCATTTTTGAGTCTCACTGTTCGACGGTCCGGCATTCCCAGGTGGTGGCAATTGAAAAATCGGTATTCATCAATTCCGCACTTGCTGGCCATTGTTCTGCAAACAGCCGCCACTCACCACCGAATGCGTTTTCAATAAGTTCTTGGCACCTGCAAAACAAGTTCATTTTAAGCCTTCTGTGGCAGAACTTACTATAGTTCCTTTATTAAAAAGGCAGATGCTCCTGAATTTGGGTGATAATATCCAGCTATTTTCCCGCCAGTTAAAAAACTTTCGGCAGTACTTTAAGGTCGATGTCCTTTTGCCGTGAGTAATTTTGAAATAATTTCTTCTAAAGATTCATCATTCTCTTCACATGCATAATATCATGGAAGCAAGGCATATAGTTTTTCTATCTGCAACTTTAATTAGTATTTCAAGGAGCATCTAGGGTTTCCTCCCTTGGTACTTACGCAAAACGTTACTTTACCTAAACTAGGTTAATAGGCTAATTTTATGGTTGGAGGCAACGCTCTTTCCCAAATCTTGAAATTTTTCAGCAAGCCGCACTTTCTCCAATACCATAGGTGATAATTTGTTTTTATGCTACAATAAAAGGTCTGGAATACTTCCTTCTGAATCTTAGGAATCACTTTGTGCTCCATTAAATAACCTTCATTTCAAAAGGCCAACGCCTGGTAAGGACACAAAAACTGTAGATGTACGTTAATCACATGCCTGGTGCTGTTACCATAGGCATTATTGTAAAACTGAGCTTTGAACGGATAAAGCCTGAATTCTATTTACTTGCAAAAAGGGCGCTGAAATATATTACTAAAAATCTGCTCCACCATGACGTAAAAACTTCTTGATTTTCTTACCAAGTGTTCTTAAAAAATATTCACATAAGCGTATGTTTGGTAATATCGTCTTTTGTTGGCCCTAAACCACCGGCTAATAAACAACAATATCGGCTCGCGATTCAGCTTCTTCTAATGCTTTGAGAATATGATTGCGTTTCATCTTGAATAGACGTAATTTGAACCACTGAAAAACCCCAAGTTTATTAAATTCTTTTGCCAATAAAGCGGCAGAGTTTGTATCTTACCAATCTGACAATAAGAATTCATCCGCCAATGGTAAAATTCTGCAAACATTAAAAGATTAAAGTCCTTTTTTAAAGTTCAGCAACTATTGCGAAATATCTTTTTTAAGGTCGGAGAAAATTACATCGATTTGTTGCTCCTGTATTACCTTGTTTCCCCTAAATTCAATCTCTAGGGCTGGCCGCTCGTGTTTGCTCCATTAACCCAAACAAATCTACATTTGGCGTTTAAATTTTATGGGCTAATTGATAAATAGAAGGATAGTTCTTTTGATTAATTGCTATTTTCTAAAAGTGACAAATCTTTCTGCCACTTCATCTAAAAAAATACAGAAACCACAGAGTGAATAAATTCCTCATCTCCATCTGCTATATTCATTTAATTTATCCAAAATGTATATCATATGTTTACTTAATGTTAAATGGAACCATTTCTATGTGTTCTAAGCTGCCAGAAAGGTAATCATTAGTTTTACTTCTACCAACACCCGCTGGGTTCCTGTAAAAACTAAAAATATTTCACCCTTTTGAAGGTGAAAAATGTACTTACATAAGCAATAAAGCCATCTATTTTCCCAAAGCATTAAACCTATTGAATTTTGAACTAGCCTTCCCGTATTTTTTGAAAAGTGAAAAATTAAAATTATTTCACATCTTTGAAAATCTGTTTTGGGTACCAATGCCCAACACGGCCAGCTCCATCAAACCCTGTGTTTGCCTTTTCCCAAGGGCAATCCTTTTTCTTTTAATTTCTGCTGTACATCTCGAGCGGTAAAATCTATACCCAACTTTAATTCGTCATAATAGGGTAGGCGCAAAACTTTTCATTCAATATGCTTCCTACTTTTTTTATTTTCAACAAAAAGCACTTTTACTTCATTAATGAATCTCATTAGAAAACTCAGGAATGATAAAAAGTCTTGTTCTTTAGCGTAATAATACGAAGAATCCGGTTTTATTAAAAATTACAGGATCCGTTGGGCTTTTCATTTTGAAGTTCTTCAATAGTGCCGCATAATTTCTACCAATACAGCATAATTCATCGCTTTTTTACAATTTTACTTTGCTGAATTAAAAAAAAGGTATGCCTATTAAATGAAAACCAAAAAATAATGCTAAAGACAGGTTATGATGCCCCAATTTAGTATTTTAAGCTTCCTTTAATTTAATCTGATTAGTTTTTTCTTTGTATAAAGCGAAATTCTGCATTTATATCAGCTGAAATAGCCAGGCCCACTTTCTAAAACATCGTAACTTTCTTCCTTTATGCTTGCCAAACGGAAAAACGCTCCTGTTCTTCCTCATCGTTAAATTATAAAGCCAGGCAAAATTCAACTGTTCTTTTTATGCGAAGAAAATTCAGCTAATTTTTTATGTTATTTTTTCTAAATCTGGATAACGCTCTAATTGCGCCAAAAGCCACTTCATAGGTTGCATTGGTATCGGCTGCTTGCACTTGTGGGCATTTCTAAAATTTATCACAATAAAATTGTATAAGCAGCACCAAGTCTTCTTTTTCCATTTTTGTGGAAAATGGTTTGTACCATCTACAGGAAAACTGTATTTTTTTAAAATTCAAAATCTACCTCTGCTTCGTAAACATTTCTTCTGCTAAAAGTGGAATATCGAAACCTATCAGAATTAAAACCAACCTAAATCGCTTCTTTAATAATGCATAAAATTTCTTTTGACAACTCCTTAAACGTGGGTTCATTTAGCTACTTTTTCATTGGTGATACCATGTGACCGCAATAACTTCATTCAGGTATCTGGCATTCAGGATTTTACCAACCAAAGTTTGTTACTCTCTTTAATTCCCGTTAGGGTACACCTTTTAAAATGGCAATTTCACAATTCTATCTTACTACATTTAACCCTGTAGTTTCTAAATCAAAAAAAAACAAATGGCCTCGTTAATTTTAGTTCCATTTCCATTTATATTTTGCGGCAAAGATAACTTTTTCATAGGCTAATACCAATTCTGCATTTAAAATGAACGCATGAAAAACAAGGTTTTTCAGGACTCTTGTTTCAAAGCCTATTGACAAATCGAGCTGATAATGCTATTTTTTACTTGTTCTTTAAAAAAAATTTTAGACTTGGCTTGTCAATTGGAAAGCTGTATCGTTTTAAAAAAAGTAAGGACTGAAATTTAAAAAAAGCTCCAAAATTGGAGCTTTTAGATGAACCGTATATTTTTTAAAACTTCTCTATTTGGAACATCCCAAGCCTCAAAAGATAATCAGCAACAGCTTTTACGAACATTCCACCAAGTGCGCCGTTAAACTACTCTGTGAATCATAAACTGTGGACAAAAAACATTTTGGGGGGCTTTCCGAAAATTTTTCCCCCCCCTTATTTTTTTTAAAAAAAAAAATCGCCTTCTGGAGTTTCCAATAAACCGAAGGCACTTTACGAATTGCTCCTAAAGCCAATATACCCACTTGTGGCTGATTAATTATCGGAGTGCCAATACACTACCAAACGTACCTACATAGTTACGTATAGTACCTTCTTTAATCTCGTTCGAGGGGTTTTGAGTTTAATTATTTCTACTTCGTGTTGCTAAAATCATTCACGGTTTAGCCATACCCACAAATTTAATTGGTCCGCATTTTTAATTACAGGAACAATTAAATTTCCATCAGGTAAAGCGGCTTGCCATACCTATATTTATGATTCTTGTTTCTTATAATAGTATCACCGTCTAATGAAAATATTCATTTCATCGGAAAACTTTTTCAAAGCCACGGCAACAGCCTTTCCATAAAAAGGGGTGTTAAAGTTAGTTTTTCCCCTTCACGTTTCTCAAAAACTATTTTTTAAATTTATTTCTCAAATAACAAGGTGGTCACATCAACCTCAATAAAACTCTGAAACATGCGCCGAGGTTGAATATAATCCACCATGTATGAGCAATAAGTTTACCCATTTCTGCTCATGGGTATCACTTCGTTCCCATTAGCGCCTAATTGTTGCTGGTTTTAGGAGCTTTCTTTTGGCTTTCAGTGGCCTGATTTACCGGGGTATTTGTAAACAATCTTTTGCCGTTCTTGAGCATTTTTTTTCTGGTGCTTGGATGGACCCGAAGGTACGGTAGCAACAAAATTCTAGAGAATTGTCATTTTTTAGTTCCACTCTCCTTTCATTTCCAGTACCTGTTAATGGCATTTCTAATTTCAAAGCGATAGAAATTCCTTCTTGTTTCGGCCTAATTTTAACCAATGCGAGAATAAAAACGATCTGAAATTGAGGGGGGGCTGAAGAAGGAGTATCCATCGCATCTTATTACAATCTTAATTTCCTCCTCAATAGCTTGCACTTCTGGAGCTTTCATCTGGAGTTGTTTTAGCTGCAACAGGTGCAGTGGTCAACCCTCCTTTAAATTTCAATAATTGCTTACGGTTTGTCCTACGGCAACCACGTCATCTAACATTAAAGAGGCTTTTCTATCATATGCCCTCAACTTCACTAGGCACTTCTGAATCTACTTTATCTGTTGCCCAATTTTCAAAAACAAGCCTCATCCATTTCAATAGTGTTTCCGCCAAACTCTTTCAACCAAAGTGGTTAAGTGTTGCCTCTGCAACACTCTCTCCCATTTGCGGTAATTTAATTCAAATTTGGACATTATCAACAATAAAACATACTTAATTACCTATATAATTTTGCGAAAGCTTACTAAAATTAAAGTCTTTTGCTTATATTATTTCCAATAATTTTCAAGATGCCTTTATGGCAATTTTCCAAACGGGAATTCGGTTTCCACCAAATTTACTACCGTCTCACTAAGGTTACTTTTCAATTCTGCATATCTAATTCATCACCTACAGATATTTCCTTCTTGCCAATCGTCGAATGTTTTTGATGCCTTAAATGCTCTTAATTGGCTTAAAAGAATATAGGAAATTTAGTTGGTGTCGCCTTTCCATTGCTGGAAACTTAAGGGGCAAAAATAATCAACTCGTTTTTATTTTTTAACCCCCTGGCTTTTTGGCTTTTTCAAACCAGCGGGACTTTGATTCGGTCAAAATTTCCCCCTTGTGGTTCCCCACCCCCACCCCCCCCCACTTTCCATTGGAGATAATTTTTTCCCTTCCTAAAAAAAAAACCGGGTAATACCCCCAAAAAAAACCCCCCCCAATTTTTGTTTTTCCCTTCCCCTTTTCCTTTTTTTTTTTTCCCTTTGGGT
>Ga0163217_1026753_pt1 | contig 13803 bp, 3 predicted proteins | sample SynspAceP_FD_185933 | JGI IMG/M metagenome (GOLD analysis project Ga0163217, IMG submission 185933) | Saline lake microbial communities from Ace Lake in Antarctica - Synechococcus sp. Ace-P (PacBio error correction) | ecosystem: Environmental > Aquatic > Non-marine Saline and Alkaline > Saline ... | reverse complement strand
AAACACCAATAATAAACCCGCATTTAAAAACTTTTATTGCCGTGCCCCGGCCACTGCTACTTTGTATACTTTGTAATGGACCATCAGGTCAGAAGTAAGGTCCCATAGTAGCCATGTTATTAATATTGGTGAGTATGATTATCCCGGGTTTTACGACAACAGTCCTCTGATGGATAGTTGACATTAATTGACTGTCGGAAAAGATAAACAACCTGGTGTGTGTGATAGTGTACATGTATAATATAAGTATGTCAACTGAGTAGATAAGTATAATCTGGGTACTCTTAGCAAAACCAACAAATGTATATGATTAAAATATATCACATCCCCAGGATGTGGAAAGTCGAGGGAAGGATGGCCATTTTGGGACATTCTGGAATAAGGAATATGAAATTATAAAATATCTAGAGTAGAGGAAGTACCCCACCAAAAAGGAACTCACAGCTATGTTTTAAAATTTTAGGCATATCCCATTGGAATTGGTACGCACTAACGAAGCCATTTCGAAGGAAAAATACAGAGGAAAATCCTGACAGAGTGGACGAGATAGTGTGCCATGATAGAGAACCCTAAATTAATTTGTTAGTTCCGATCGTAATTCAAAAACTAAACATGGGTGTTTATTGGGGACCGTCCTCCGGAAAAGATTAAAGGATCTTTTAGCTTAAAGAACATCTAAGTTAAAATGATTTTTGAAAAAGGAAACATTATTGTTATATAAGCACTTTCCAAACAGATCAAACATTGTGGCTACAACAACTGGCACGAATTCATTGAAATATTTCAATTTAACAAACATTTAACCCTTCACCGGTTTAAACCATCTATAATTTGGGAATCCATAAACTCGGCGAGTTGCAAATGTAAAGCGAACAAGAAAATTTATTGCTGTTTAGTGTTTTATTTTGATCGTATTATTGCATTTCCATTTTTAATTGCGCCCAATACGAGATACTCTCGGTAATGGATATCTGGAACACAAATGGGTATGGAAATGGATATGGAACGGATGATATCGGCGCTTCATGCATATACGACTTTAATACATTTCCACAAGGCATACAGGATAACGCCCCATAGTATACCCGAAAAAAATTATACGGTACGCCCTCAATTACATTGTGATAGACCAGGCAAATGCCACTAGCCATTTATCAGGAATAAACTTGGGCGTTAAAACCCTCCTATAGAGAAGAAGCACCGGGTTGAATTCGCACAACCTTAAAATAAACCCTACCTGCAAAAAAGAATAGAGTTGCAGATACTAGAGCTACCTGCTGCCAAGATGAGGGAAAAGTATGAGGAGACCCTTACCCAAAAGCAGGGATGGAAGGGAACTGTGGATAATGGCAGACTACCTGCAGATAAATTACAAGAGGCCTTTAGTAGTAGGCTATCAGGAAACAATGGCTTTTTAAAATAAGTTAAGGATGAGGAGAAAAAGAAGAAAAAAAGAAAAAAGAATAGATCCAAAACATAGGCAAATGACAAATAAAATTACTTCCAGTTACTATCCATTATTGTCTACTTGACACCCTAAAGGTCTAACAAGGCCCCAGGGCCCAACAAAGAACCAATAAAAATAACTGGAAAACTGTTTTGGACCAAGAGACAAGTCAACCATTGAATATGGCCACTTTGTACTGCCAATAAGTGTAAGAATTCCCGAGAAAGTAACTGTGGCATCACGGGATGCAAACTGGGGAAATTTGATGAGAGGGCTTCGGCCAGGCAAATTTATAACATCCAGTGTTGAATATATCTCCTATAAATCTTATTTAAATTAAATAATTCAAAACCTAGAGGCGAGCCACGGATGCTTGTGGGGTAATAACACTTTCTTTGGTGTGTAGTGTGGGCTCATTATACGAAAGCACAAGAAGTTGAGTGTTGGTGCCCAAACGCGACAACGTTTAGAAACTAAGACTGGATAAAAAAGTATTTGTATAACGTTGGCACCGTATCTAAACCAGTTAAAAGTGAGGGTTCTCGTAACCTCGATGATGCTAAGTGCCAGAAACGTCCCTCTGTTTTCCGTAGATGTGCTAGGCGGGAGGTTGGCAGGCGCAATATCAGGTCTTCGCGGATCTCCTGTTCTCTTCTCACCAGGAGATCCTAGTTAAGCCCTATCAAACGTAAGCCTTCGCCTTAAATCTGCGATTACCAGACTCTCACTGCAGACCACTATTCAACAAAATTTGCACATCTGCGAGATTAGCCAGTTGAAAAAGGTAAGAAGTGAGAGAAACCAATCCATCTGCTAGATTATCGATTGCCGAAGGAACGGCACAGGTATCTTAAATGTATTAATATAAAACCAAAGTAAGACGGCTGGGTTGTTGAATGGATCGGGTCAATGTAATAATACCGGTTCATCCTTGAGAACTTCTTATATTGGGGGATCTGTATATAATCTAAATTTAAGACGTGATAATTTTTAAATATTTTTGTTCTACCCAGACACCAACCTATCTCGTTACAGAAAGTGGACACCCGTTAATGCTATTATTCAATCAAGAAATAAATTATTTGATAGGTCAATGGCAATACCCTTGAGTTTTCAACACCTAATAAGGGATGACTACAAAAGGAGAAGACACGCCAAACTTTGAATACAATGTTGGTTTTTTAGTGTTTTTGGACAAAGAGCAGTAGGGCATTTACCTTTCCTTGTTTTAGTAAAATCCAATGGGGACAATCACAGTCAATGTAGATTTTTCCAATTTTGATGCCAATATGGCTCCCACCATCCAAAGAAACCGATTTACTGTGAAGACGAGTTTGAGAGGAGTACATACTCTAAATCTATCCAGAAGAAATTTGAAAAGAAGGGACAACCATACCTTCGACTATCATATTATTTCTCAAAGGATAGATCGTAGGGGGGGTTGGTTTTGAAAATGTTCTTTCTAAAGGAGGTATCTTGGGTGATTTAATATTGCTTTGTGGATACCGAGAGAAGACAATAGTGATGCCCCCAAACCAACGCAGTAATCCGCAATTGCTTCCAAATTCGTTGATTACGTTCTCGCCGGTTGGGAAGGTGACGACCAGTTCACAATTTAAATTGGTTATCGAGGACCTTCAATAATAAAACAATACCGATTTTGATTTTGGATAGTTTAGCTAACAGGATAATCTCTTGACCGCGACCGCTATACTGTCAGTCAATGAATACTATAATATATAGGAATATGTATAATGCAGCCTCTATTACACAATTTAGGGGTCTAAATTTAGATTACAATTCAGATGAAACCCATAACTTGATTGGATTGTAAGGGTTAGAGGGCATTCACGGATATTGGCATAGAACTATTTTAAACTCCAATCTCGATATATAATACAGAACCAAGTGACTACGTTAATTGGTTTCCATCTCAATATCTCTTGGTTATTATGAATTCGACCGAAAAAACGAAAACAACATTACCTTAAGCTACAGCAAAAGGCCTTAGAAGACCTCCGATCTTAGGTTTTATCAACCATTTCCTTCGTCTAGTCTAGTAACACCAACCTTTAAGGAAAGCGCTGTATTTGGAACGCTCTCTTTTACCGATGCCTATGATTTGTGCTATTTAAAAGGGATGTGTGCGGGGAGGATGAAATTCACTGTTTACCAACATCTGGATACTCTTTAATAGATCCCACCGGTGAGTTGTTCACAATTGTGTGTTCCAGGGTAGACAGGTGGACTCTTTGTTACCCATTTTGTAAATCCGAATTACGACCACAAAATCCTTATTTGTCAATTACCATATTTACAAGTGCCGAGGTCTAGACCTATTTTCAAAATTTGGCCACCGATAAAGAGCACGTTTATGCATGGATTTACCACTACTTATACCCAAAATGAAAACCGGTTTTAAATGCTTGCCAAAGGGATTACAAAGGTGATTACATCAGTAACTTATACTCTAATAGTCAAGTGATGAAGGATAATAGTTTCAAAATTTTTGATGTCTAATAACTTTTCCAATGAGTTTACGCGTTTAGTGCAAAAATACCTTTGTCGAAAGAGAAAGACTTCGGAGACTTTCAAACTAACTTCTCTTTTATATGGGGCATTCCAAAGATGCCCAAAATTACCAATAAAGGTATGTTTTAAGTTCCGATCTTGGCCCTAAGTAAGGATATATTTAAAGGACAAGGGTCTCTCTAAACCTTGAAATCGTATAGTATATTTTAATACCAGATGGTAGGAAGCATAAAAATCAGAAAATGTATGCACTATAGTGAATTTCAATTAGGCAAAGGCACTTACCTCTAAAAACTGTATCCAATATCGCCTTTAATTCTACCAATCAAAAAAGGGAAGAAATTGGCGGAGGTACGCAATGGCGGAGGTAAGACAGGGGATTTGAAGGATAAAACTAAAACCCTCATAAGAAGCGAAAAAGGAACCATGGTCCCTTTTTTGTTTTATTATATTGCGTAATCCTATTCCGTTACGTTTCGCCTTTTTTAGCGGACTGCGTTGTCTCCTAAAAATCTTCAAGTTATGTCGCATTACTACCCACCTATCCAACTAATTGGCCAACGCATTACTATGTAAACAGATCAACCTAAGAAAATAACATTAACTCCAATAAGACCGATGGTCTAAGATGCGTTAAAAATGCTAAAAAAAACCTTAATAGCTATTGGTCAAAAAATCGAATCATGATTGGTATGTTTTTTTAAATTACTTGTGTACAAAGATATCAAAATCTAAGTATATTATTCCCAAGGGGTATTTAATAAAGAAATTTCGTTTGCCTATTAATGCACAAACTTTCCTTGTCTGCCTCGCGGTGGTAGAGTCCACTCCCCCAAGATATCAAAACTCTCTATTCATGAACAATACTTGACTTGATTTATTTTAGGTTGTCCAAGATAAAAAATCCGTAACCAAAAGCAATTAAATGTGTGAGCGATTCTTTATTTGAAATTTTCTCTAAAAAGGTCATATAATCTGGTGTGGGTCAAATCATACGGCCCAGGGCCTCAAAATCTTTTAAGACGGTTTTAATGGTAGCTTCTGAGATATACACAGATATAGTTAAACCTTTCCCATGGTACCACAAAGATTATCTCATAGATTCTAAATCCATATTTATATGGCGCTTATAAATCTTGTATTGTTCAACATCCACTTTAAATATACAGAAACGCGGTTCTTTGAGGTTTAAAAAACCTTCCACCCCTTATTGTGGACACGCATAGTTAGTGGTAAATGGCTTTATTTTGCTCTGTAACTCCCGTGGGAGATTATTTCTACAGCTCAAGGTGTCATGAATAAACAACTATAACCTCCTTATTTAGACTATCGGAAGCCCAGACCCCTTATCTATTGCCAGTTCCTTTACTCTCTTTTAAGTAAAGTCTCTCACGTCATATACTCCACATGAATACGGCCAACACCCTCTTGTAGTTTCCACCATTCTTAGGAAAATTCCGTTTGGAATATAAAACTTAATAGGCTGCATATGGCCCGTGTGATGGTTGCGTGACCAAAATGGCTACCCCTATCTCATCGATCTTGGCCAGAGTGAGTAATTCTGGTCCGCGCTAAAAATGGCATTTTTTTTAATAAATGATCTTTCGTATTGTTGTCTGGACCATGCACTGCCGCCAAATACTGTTTGGAGAAGGCCGATATTTTAAGGGGAATTATATTACATGTGAAAAATACCTCCGTCAAATTAAATGGCTTTTTGCCGTCTTTCAGGGTGATGTTTTTTCCAATATCCACCTGTGTCGTGTTCGTCCCCTACATGAAGTATGAACCTGGCTCATTGCCTGAACATCTTTTTCCAGTAGCTCGGAGGCAGAACCGTAAAACAACTTAAAGGAATTATTAATAAAAACTTTTAGTCCTGCACCAATGTTTCTATACAACTGCGTATCATTTGGCCCATAATAATAAATCACTCTTTGATAAAATTTCGTGTATCTGTTCATCCTTTATACGTTCCAGCGCTGTGAAAAAACTCAGCCGCGACTGTTAATTTTATAAGGATCAAAATTAACTTTTTATATTTAAATAAGGGCCACTAGTATATTTTGGGAAGTAAAGAAACGATGCTTTCTCTTTTCAATTATTTCAAGGGGATTTAATATAGGTAAAGCTAGTCAAATTTGTTTTGACCAAACGTCCAGGTTGGATACTATTTCGAATACATTGGGTAAACTGTACTTGAACATAATTTCCTGTTAGGCCACTCCCTCTTCCCCTTAATCATATAAACCTTATCTACCAATTTACAAAACCAGGGAAAGATCTTTTGTGAAATACCATGAAACAATAACATTATTCTTATCTCATTCAGCTGGAAAGTGCTCCAAGAATTAATATACACCAGAAATTATTTGGACTTCTACAGTAGTTAAATGAATTCACCCCATTCCTTGGACCTCTTAAGGTCCCCTAAAATTTTACAACAGACTTTGCAACCATCTATGGACACCCGCGCCGCATCCCCCGCGCAGACTGATTAAGCGTTTAACATTTATCTACACGTCGTGCACATGTCCAAAGGCCGGTCTACTGCAAAGATCAAGGCAAGTCCCGCTTCGCGCGAAAATCCCCGCTTGGGCCGCAAAACAAATATGACCAGCATAACCTTATCCTTTCCTCACAGCACGGCCGCACTACCATATAGAGCGCTTAGGGTTGCTCGTAACAATAATTCCCAATTGGGCGCTTAAAGCTTAAAGATCCATTCCAAATGGCACTTGGGAGCTAATTGAACACAGCAGCTACTTGCCTGATAAATAGGACTCTTGGTGCCAGTCCACATATTAATAAGTGTTGCACCAAGGGCGAGTACACAAACTGGGTTACACTCTTCTTCCACCCCCAAATGTTCCTCATCGTTCCATAGTAACTGGAAGTGGTTGCGGCGGCTAGAGCTGGTAGAAAATGCCAGTAATTGCGGCAGGAGATATTCCGTTGATAAAAAAACGATGGACTACGCTTCGTAAAGATCCATACCAAGGAAAATATAAACCACCGATCATTAAAATCAAACCCACATATCACGCTGACGGCATTACCATCCCAAAGCTTTAAAGAGATCTAAACTGGGAGATTCTACCACCCAAAGCTCCAATAAAGACGCAAAAACCACCTAGGGAAGCCAGCCAACAATGCAAATCTATCAACTGAGTATCACCTCATTAAAACCATCAAAAAACTTCTTTACCGGGGCAGCTTGCTCCTCTGGGGATTAAAATTAAATCCTATCCCAAAGAAAATTGCAAAAAAGGATGACTGCAGAACATTTAATTACCCTTATCGACTGGCTTGCTAGTGCAATATTAACATTGACTGACCTTTAATCTAGGTTACCAAAATTCCTTCAGAAGGCTGCGTGTCCCGGCATTCCTTTTGGCTTCATAGCCTGGGCAATTTTGGGAAATCGGCATCTCCTTTGTAACTCTCCACCAATTCGTTCACGGGTTTCTTCTAAAATCCAGAGGCACCTGGCTTAATTAATATTTACCAAAGTAAGCCCAATGCGAAACGGGCAATAACAGTAGTTATAATATATATCCAATACGTCGCCCCCTCATGAAAGTTTGGAAATCTTTTCTAGATCGGAAATCCCTTTGATCAAAGAAGCTTAAAATTAAAGAACCGCTCGTATGAGTGTAGATGTAGAGAGATTAATAGAAAAATATTCCCAAAAAGCGTGCTTTACCCAATCCGGAAATTATTTTTTGGCCCCATTTTTCAACTGACATGGCCAAGGCAGAAAAAGAACTTCCGCCTACCATTCCTAGGGAATAATTTGCCAACATGCAATTCCAACTTCCCTCAAAAAAGCCAATGTATAGTAGTGAAAAAAAGATACTTATGTTTTGCCAAAAACAGCTCTCCAAAAAATCTAAAGGCTAATAATTTAAGTTCCTTTATTCAGCCAAGCTATAATCTGCCATAACCAATAAGCGGCCATAGGCCTCAACTATTGGCACTGCCCTATGATAACTTACCGGCATGAGGATCATGCCTGCCTGCCTTGAGTTGTTACTTTGTTTCCCGCCTTGTGCTATAGTGTGGCATAGGCCTGAACAGTCGCTACTGGCTTAAAAGCAATGTTGAAATAAATATCCATTCCGTTGCTGTATACCCTCTACACTCCCACTATAGAGTGGTTGCCATCGAGTGGTAAGTAGAGTTGGTCATATATGTCGCTCCTCACTTCACCCACTAATACAATTTCCAACTTCCATACTCAAAAGCCTTTCTACCGGCATTAATGGAACGCATGCCTTTCCAGTTCGGCATGAAGCTTGTCAAAAACACGGTTCAGACTCAATCATCAAGATAACATGTTATAAACCCCTGCCCAAATATCTCCTTTCTTTTATTATTTTTTTGAATATAGTCCTTTCGCATATTCTGGCTGCCATGGCAGTATCCGGACATTCGATACCGGATTGGACTCTATAACGTGAAAAATATCAAGTTGCTTTGGTAACTTTTTTTTCATGCCTCAGCTCCCCCTACTTGTGAAACATAGGAACACATTTTTTTATTTTCATGTCCCCTAAAAAAATGTTGGCAATGGCATCACTTGCCACTTACACCTACTCTGGCAGTTTCTCGGGCCTCCGAACTTCTACCTCCCGCGATATCAATCGCCGCGGAAACCATATTTTTTGTCGTACCACATAATCTGCTGTGACGGCCTATCAAAGGAGTCCTTTTATATGGGTTAATTAATCGTTAGATTTTTGAGATTGGTATTGTGAAATGGCAAACCAATATCTCTGTTGTCTTCCTCTTCCAAAAATGCCGGAATAAAACTCAACGGTTCCGGTTCCTGGCGCTGGGTAACAATATGGACGAGACCAGTTTACGTGTGCTGTCGCAGAACCTGCTGCGAATAGCTCCAAACAGATCTATGCCCGCTGGACAACCATCCAATAACGCCGCCAATTAGCAACACCGTGCCTATTCGATAGCCAAACGGTGGAATAATTTTAAAACGGAAAGTTCTCAATAGGATTTCCTGCCGAGCTATAATCCGTAGTTAAAAGAGGTTGTGGTTATGAAATGGTTTATTATGCGTTCTTTTCCACTTAAAGATATCCTCTATAGGTAAATCTTTAAATGCCAGAGATACGAAACCAAATTGATACCCTTGCGTTATTATGCAGATGATAAGAATAGTATTTTATTTAGGAAACTCCACTCGCCAAAAAGTGGCGGTTCGTGCTCTACTAGTTCTATGTTCAATAAGGCGGGCAGGCTTTTGAGAATACGCCTAACGATAATATTAACACAAATGGTCTCAATTCTTATAGAAACTTAACTCTAGTACTGGTATATAATTTGGATTCTAACATCAGGCGTTTAAATTTAAAATCAAGCTTTAATTTGATAAAAAAATCCATAAAACAGTGAAAAAGCGCACAAATGAGAATAGTAGTTATTTCCGATGTACATCTAGGGATACCGTTCGGTGTGCCAAGCAGGTATGAACATACTTGCTATGTAAAGGAGCAATTTATCCAAAAAACAGCCTCGGTGTTGAAAAATGGGGATAGTCATGGAACTTAAGGCAATTTAGGAATAGAAAGTATTCTCAGCACCACCTATAGCGTGCTTAAGAAAAAATTACATGGTATGCCACCAACTCGGTACGGAAGTGTTCACATTATTGGAAATCATGATGAAGGCTTCCGAAAATTTAAGTGGCTACCACTAATAGGGAATATTCACTTGTAGATAAATTTAACGCTCTGAATTGGTGCGGAAACGGCATGGTTCTTTCATGGTGATGTTTTGATATCTTCCATTTCATAAAATGCCAAAATGGGCGCCAAACTGGGCGGAACATGACAGTTATCATCTTACTGATTTTCCTCAACCGCTGCAATCCAATTGGACATTGGGTAAAATTAGGCCGGGGATAATTCTTTCAAAAAAAATTAACGCGATAGAATGTAAAGGGCGCTGTCAGGTTTTATGAATATTTTGAAAGAAACGTCAAGGAACGGGCTCCATCGATTAAGGCTAACGATCTTTATTGTGGTTCTGTATGCCCACATCCCTCTATAACCCGCAAAAAAGAGAAAGGTATATGTATAAATTGAACAGGGGCAGAGTACCTATTTAAATCTGGGATTGGATAGAACAATCTTACTGCCTTGGGAGAGCTTATACCATTTTTAATAACGTGTGGTAATTATATTAGGTACAGCTCGGACCTAAGCTTCCGCCTTTCTTTGCAGATTGAAGAAATTAAGGGCATGGATATTTCAGAATTATTGGCTGCTACATCCATTAACATAAGCCACAAAAAAAAAACAAAACTTTCAGAGTACCGCTGTTCTAGAGCTTAATTATGATAAAACTTTTCGCGTGGCGTGCGAGCGTACAAAATAAGGTATACGGCTCGTATATTACATACCAAAATATCGGACTGGGCTAAAATTTCTTTTTGTCCTTACAGTGAAAAGCGAAATGCACATACATAATATCAGAACCCTTCTTAAGCAATAAGTGCTCCTTTTAAAATAGAAATAGGGATGCCAGGGCCTTTTTTTGGTGACCATCATAATTTGATGCCTGCATACTAGTGCCTTATTTAGCAGGCAATGATAACGTCGTCGGCTGCCTTTTCTTACCGCTGGAAACAACTTTAAATTCACCTACCTTGCCACTTACCTCATAATGTTCCTTTATAACCCAAAGGACCCTGCACATTGCCGCAAACATCCAGAGCCTAATTGATAGGAAAACACTGTAATTTTCGGAAGGTTCAATATATCCTAAAGTTACCTTTTGGTTTGATTACCGATTTTGATGCAATGCGTATTGATCTTAACCGTCTTGGTTCCCGTTGGTAAAAAATGGTCAGCGCGTTTCAAAACTCGCGGACTGTATTTTCCTTGCCAACAAAATTCCTTCCCTAAAATAAGAAATGGAATGGACCCAATGCCCTCGTCTTCTGCTTGTCAAACCCAAAGCGCTTATAATTTCCATCTTCTAAATGTTAGTTATGCAGAGGGTTCCAGGACCTTAAGATGGGAAGTGCGCCTTATCCGTTATTTCAGATAAGCTTTTCCAGTAGTTCTTAATTAGCCCATATTTTTTAGCCTCGTATGTTTTAAAAAAATCTTTTTGAAATATAGGACGGTCCACTCTCCGCAATATACATAAGGAAAGAAAGTTACCACCTTGCGATGATAACCCAATCTAGTCAACACTTCAAATATGGCATCCTGTCCCCAAATGCTTCCAACATCACAAATTAGTTGGTGTAATTCATCTAATGTCAATACTACTTTGGTACTTAGTGGTGTTGGACTTTAGCCCTATGCCTTCTCAGAGCTCTTTGTCAAAGGTACACGCTGTTTACACTTTAGGATAAAACTTCTTTGTAATCTGCAACTTGCGGACCGACTTTTAAGCTCTCTCCCAATTTATTTTAGGAATCGATAGCACTGGCATTTCGTATAGCTTTGCCATTTTACTTCCCAATTTATTAGAGCTTGTGATTATAGGCAGAAATAGCTTCGCTCTTAGCGGAAAAGCCGTTTCTTCTTGTACTGATACAAGAAAATTCTGCTTTTAAAGTGGCTACATCCACGTACTCCCGGAACATTCACGGAGCAGGCCTTACACTTAAACACAGATCAAAATACTTCCTTTAGCTCCTTATTATCGAAACTTATTCGTTCTTTCCGAGGAAGTTTAAAAAATTGCCCTTAGAGCGTATGGGCACGACCACGTGTCGTATATCCTTTTTCATTTCTTGGTGTCTAGTTCCGTGGTAGCTAACTGGGGACACTATGGCGACCCGCGATACCAATATGGGTTTTTTAATCTAACAATCCCCGCTCACCGTTATTTTTTGGCGCTTTTAACAAATCACCTTCACTATCGGAAAATAATCCATTAAAGTGGCTTATCTCCGTCGTTTCCTTTTCTGTCAATTCTAACGGGAGAGGAGTTCGTCCATAGGAATAGGCATTCCCACAAATTTTTCCCTGGATTGAAAAATATTGTATGGTATCATAAATAACTTTTTATGGCTTAGTTAGCTTCATAGTTCTTTCTCTCCTCCTCTCCCGCCCATATACATTAAAGGAGATAAAATTCTGCCCTTCTATTTCCATTTCGCCCATGTTCCCCCACAAAAGTCCCTTATATTTTTGGTGAGTTTGGCCACGTCCGTGGTTTGAATGGATGTCTTAGAACAAACGCACACAATCCGTAGGATTTCTTTCAGGTATTCAAAATAGGTCTTAATGGCAACTCTCCTTGCTCCAGCATGGGCATAATAGACTGCTTTTGCTGATATAATCCTTCATAAATTCCCGGCAGAACTCGCCTATAAAATCCTTTAGATCCTCAAGGCCACCCGCGGTATCCTCTATACAAGCAAACTGCTTTCGGTCTCCAACATTAAAATATCCCAGGGAGAAGTTTCCCAATTCCTGCCTTTCTCAGCTCAATAGCCTTATTGATCGATCCGCATGTTTTTAGAAAATGGAGAGCTGGGCATAGCTATATCCATGACATGATTAACGGTCTCCAATAAGCGTTTCAATTTCTGAAACTAAATATCCGCTTCGGAGCGGGGGGGCGGCTTCCATGCGGGACCTGTAGACTATCCAACATCAATTAAGGCTGCAATGAATGCCCGCTTCCACAAAATATCTATTCTCCAACTGTGTACGTTTATTTTTGGAATGCAATCCAAAATCCACCTTATCCATCATTCACAGGTATCCGTAGACTATAGAGGTCATAACGGGCGCCACATCCAATAAAACATTCTTCCAGAGATTTTGTAATGGGTTACCACATAGCTGAAATTTGGGAGGAGTGTTCTGTTAATTGGAAGCACAAATTATTCCCGTGTTAATATGCCCAAAGGTGTACCCTCACTTCGTCCGCCTCAACAATTCATAGGTGTTTATCCCCTCCTCTATTCTCCGAAAAATATTTCTTCTGCAGCAATGTCATCTACCGCATAAATCGCCGGTATTTCGTCGTGGATTTGGGGCTTGGGAAAAATTCCTTAATTTACAATTTCGCCTAAGATGGAAGTCTCCTTATTTACTTAACTCCTTAATGAATGTTTTGTAAATTGTACCTTCAAAAAACTATTCCAACGATCAATTTCTTTCCCAGAAATCTCGTTCATGGACAATAGTCCTGAATTTCGTACCTTATTGCCATCGGATTAAAAATGTCCTTTAGGACACCACATGGATGCGATCACGGGGACACCGTATTGTATCGATGTAGTGACTCTGAAGGAATATTACGGAACCATACCTCCCGATTCAGAGCAACGTTGGAGCTAGAAGTGTTATGGGGCCAAAAAAAACACGTCCCACAGTATGGTTCCAAATAAAGGTTCAACTCGTCCCTGTGATAATTACACCTGAGCCTGAACGGTAAACCTCTTTTTTTCTAACATTCCCAACAGATAGTATCTTGGTAAAGTTTTTGGGCAGACATCCACTACGATCCCATCACCAACACATTGGTCCCGGCAAGAGAGCGTGTCGCTGGGCCGTTTCTTCGGTAATTAAACCAATTTTGTGCTCTCCGGCAAAAAGAATTAGTCTTTTAATATCCTCCTCCGTTTTTGGGAGTAGGCTACTGCCATTGGCATTTTCTTTATATACGGAAAGCATCGGAGATAAAGGTGGGATCTCGATGTTAATTTGCTCTAACGCAAAACAAAATTACGCCCTTCTAAATCATTCCTTTAATATATTTAGCATATTTTTTTATTTCCAACTCGAAAAACAATTTGGGCACAAAAATGTGTAAGTATTTATATTTCAAGA
>Ga0163217_1020152_pt1 | contig 13804 bp, 9 predicted proteins | sample SynspAceP_FD_185933 | JGI IMG/M metagenome (GOLD analysis project Ga0163217, IMG submission 185933) | Saline lake microbial communities from Ace Lake in Antarctica - Synechococcus sp. Ace-P (PacBio error correction) | ecosystem: Environmental > Aquatic > Non-marine Saline and Alkaline > Saline ... | reverse complement strand
CCAAACCAGTTTGAACCAGGCACGAACTTCTCTTGATGGATAATAGACCCAGTTGGTTATTGATTGGTATGATAACAAAAGCGGCTATTGTTTTATTTGGGGATTCAAATAAAAAACTCGTCTATGCAAAAGTAAGAGGGCAATCTGGTCGAGATCGACACAGAATCGCTCGCTCGATTAATCGAAGACCAAAAACCAGTGGCGATACTTACTTTCCACTCGTGGAAACTAAATCAGACAAGGGGCAAGCAGGGGCTACCAATTGAAAAAGTTTATGATATTTGAATCAGGAACTCGCGCCGCACTGGTTAATGGAATTGGGGAGAGTTTCCCAAGATTTCCTTGGTTGGATAAAAAAATCACCCTAATGGCTCAAGGAAATTACGTTTTTACTCGGAAAGTTTCCGATGCAAAAAATTGGAAGCCAATTGGAAGGATCAAAACTCAGAAACACATCAAAATATTAGCAGGAAGTGGCTTTACAGTTGCAGATTTTGAATTGTTACTGTCATGGCTTATCGAACGAAAATAATAAAAACCCCTCTATGAAAACTTTTAAAATGCAACTTTACTCCTTTCCACTTTCATTTTGGCGCAAGCAGCTTTGGGGACAAAATCGAGGATAAAAAAGGTCTAGGTCGAGCCAAAAATGCCGAACTGATTTAAAAGTTTCAAGATGCCTTTATCTTCACGGAAGGAACCAAGCCACAAAATCCGATTGGTGACCGTTTTTTTTACGACCAGCCTAATAATCGAATTATAAATGGAATGCTAATCACCAATGAGCGTTGACAGTTTTCAAAGAGGATGCCGGCCGATCCAATGGATTATTTTTTATGTTGGACGGAAAATTGTGTCGTTCGCTGCTATGAAGAGAATTCAACTTTGGCTGATGATCGATAAAGTGGCTTGAGAAGTGCTTGGTAAGTGCTTATTCGTGGCAAGAAATTGAAACGTCCCAATGATATCTGCTTGGTTCCAAAAGGTGGAATGTATTTCACAGATCCACTTTATGCACTCGTCCTTATTGGGAGGGAACCAGAGGCAAAGAGTCAGAGCATAGGAGGCATGGCTACCATTTATCTGCCCAGACAAAAATCTCAGCTTTTTCGTGTGGACCGAAGACTTAATAAAGGCCAAATGGCATCATCGGTACCCTGATGGGAAAAAACACTTTTAATATCGCCAGATCCAGGGAGCAAAAAAAGGACTTTTTAAATATGAATCGATTTCCGAGACGGTGGGCTACCTCATCAATAAGGAAGGGTTTTCGTTGGAAATGGGCTCTGATGGAATGACTATCAGATGGATCGAAAAAGGAAATGTCTACCTGGACTGGTGATGGGGTGACCGTTTTTAATAAATCAGGGAGATCAGATTGCTCACATAACTGTACCGGCAAAATGGACTTCGAATGGTAGCATTTGGAGCGTTATGGCACGAAAGACGTTGTTTTTTGTCACGCATGGAGCAGTATATACCCTCCAGATGAAAATCTAGAGGGGTATGGTAAGCATACGGATTAGCTTTTCGCTTGATCCTCTTTTCATTGGAATTAGCTCTTGATATTTTAAAAAAAGTCCATCAAAATCCCTAGTTTCTCATTTTCAAGAATTAGGGATTTGATGAATTTTAGGGATTTTGATTTACACTATTGCGGTATAGTGAGAGGAAACTAACTTCAACCACTTTCCTCGCTCCTATCCAACATCTAAGGAAATTCAAAATTGGCTGATTGTGTCTCTCCGGCTTTGGAATAAACAAACTTTTCCTATCCTTGAAACTACCGGCTGAGGTTCCGTAGACATCGGGGCCACAGTATTTTGAAAATTTGAAATCTTGAGTAAACAAGTTGCTGCGCTCATTTTTTAATCAAACTGTTCTTTTGGTATCTTTTTCCCTTCGGAATTTGAATGGAAAGGCCGCATGATCAGCAAACATTTGGGAGGAGTTGATCGAGGTCAGTGTTACCCAAGTATTGAAATTTCTTTCGGGTAAAGGTCTATCAGGACTGGGATTCAGTAGCATAGTGTTAATAGTAGGGTGATAAGCAATGGGTTTACCTGCTAATTTACAAATCTTAGGACGAAATGAAAAAAGAATAAAACAGAAGGATAAGTATTGAAATTAAACTATAGATAAGAGTGTTTACTTTAAATGGTGATAGTAAAAGACCAAAAACAGAATAGTTATGAGTAAAAAAAAAGACCTTTGGATCTTACCAAAGTCGTTTTTCGCAATTTTTCAAATCAAAAGATTAACATCCCCTTCCTATCTCGCAGGGAAGCATCGTCAACGCTATTCATTAATTTCGAGAGATGGGATTTTCTTTTTTGGTATTGCTGTTCCAAAGCTTTTTCCAGCGTCTCAGTAACACTTTATCGGGCTGAGCGCTCCAGGAAATTTCCCAAACTTCCTCCAACAACAAAGGACATGGGACACCCCGGACGTCTTAACTGTCGGAACTCATAGACTATCCTGATCTACATCTTTCATCCAAAAGCCCTGATTTCCAACGCTTTTTTACAGCTTCATTCATCTTAAACCAACTTCTTTTCCCAAAGCAATAAGAGTTGGGAACATCTACGTTTTTCCCCTCGGAGAAAATATGCTAAAGAGTAATCGCTCCTTCATCATCACCTTTGCCAAAAAGATTGGCCAAAATGGGATTAGTCGATGTGGCGGAGTTTCGAGTATTGGCCACCCACCGCTTGCTCAAAATCAAAGTCTAAGCTTTCGGGCTTTCGCCAGATTCAATGACAATTAGAGGTGATTCTTTTGGTTTTGCTCCATGGTCCCAACCTTTGGGAGGTCGGCTAAATGATCAGCGTGCTATTGCAGGGATTCGTTCGTTGATTCTGGATTTGAAGCTGGAAGCTTTCCATTGATTTCCAATTGGAAATTTTGTTTGTGGAAATTTAGCTGAAAGGCCTTTTTCCATTTTTTCGTTTCCGATGTTAAGGCAGAAAGGGACAAAACTTAATCTGGACCATATTTCTATTTTCATTGCATTCTTCATTTACTTTGGTAAGTTAGGAAATAGATTTTCCGACAAAGAGTTCAAACTGATTATTTTGGGAAAACCGAAGAATTTGGCCCCTCTTGTTGCGAATGAGATAAGATGGTAAGTCCGTCATGTTGCCGATCTGTCAGTTGAGTTCCCCAAGCGTTCAACCGTGGATTACTTGGTTTTGGCACTACTTTCTTTTAATTCGTTGTTTTTGTAAAAAAGTTATATGTTTGTGATTTAAAAACCCACCCTATGAAATAAGCGAAAATTTATCAAAATCACTGGCCAGCTTTAGGATTTACTGCTTCTATTTTCATCCGAAACAGCTTGCTTCATCTTGGAAGAGTTTTGGATTTTGCTTGGCAGATTTTTGGGAGCGATTTCGGGCTGGCTTATAAACCTCAAACCAGATTACATCATCTGGAAAATGGGTACTTACATGTTTTTCTCTTAACCATGAGCAAACGTTTAGAAAAAATACATCCACACACATTCGGGGATGTTAAATTATTCAGGCTTCGCATTTACATGCCGTACAGTCCAATGGGAAAAATAAAGCAAAAAGTGCAGCCAAATTAGCCGAATTAAGTTGGTGCTAGTCCAGAGGAGATTGTGTTGACAGAAATACCACTGATCTTTAGATTTTGATTATTTCTGGGTTATCCATGGCAGGCTTGACGATGAGGCGATCGCATCCATCAGGATTACGGCAGTATTGCTCAGCATGTCTTGATTTGCAAGCCTAAGCGCGAGTGAGCGATTAAAATAAAACCGTATTGATATTCCCATGGCATTCCAGAAAATGGATTGCTAAATCATGTCGCGCTACGAAAAAAGCGATTACCCCAAGAACCCAATTGATGAATGATCCCTCATATTTGTCAACATCACCGGCCATATTTTCTTCCGGTAAAGAAAATCGTGGCCATGGCTCTTCTCATGGGAGTCGAAGTGATGGTGGATGGGATGCGCATGCAGTTGGTCATTTAATGAGTTTTCAATTTTAGATTTAGGCTGTGGATTATTATGGCACGAGTTTGCCACAAAATGGCCTTTCGGCTGCCGCTTGCGTGCGGTGCTTTATGGGAAAAAAGGATCGAATTTCGAAATTTGGAACCCCTCCTTGGCTCCATTTGACCTGAAGTTGGAGAATTTATGGGATATTCAAACCCATAATCGGGACCGCACCGGTTAGCAACAGCCTGGCAAGTGATCGATGCAATAGAATTTCATCAAAATATTGGTGGGGAAAGCGAAAAGAAGAATCGATACGATACATTCCAGCGCTATTTGGTCTGATCAAAGTTCGTGATTTGCCCGGAATTCAAGTTAATACGCCAAAAGAAATGCAGCTTGTTCCTGGACGAATTGCCAATGTAGGAGATTGAATCAATGAGTCCTGCATGATATGGCCCAAAACACTGATTGAAAAGTTATAAAATTTTTCACGGTTGCCGATTGATAGCGTGGGAGTTCATTGAGGCTTTGCAGAAATTTCGCCCTACAATATCTATACAACGGAAGAAAGGGAATTGGATGTTTTTGTTGGTGGCTTTTAAAGAAATGTCTGGAAAATGCTTAAAACTCTTTGATTTCAGATTCTATAATTTTAGCCAATAACCAATTGTTATTGTGAGGCATTTAGTTGTTTCTATGTTTCTTTTTATTTGTCTAATTTCATAAAATATAAGTAAGAAAAGCTCATTTTTTGCCAAATTTCCTATGACAATCTTCCAAAGAATTCCAAATTTGTTCACGCAATGAAAATGAATTACTCAAATAGATTTTAGACATCGCAGACCTTCTCTGAAAGGAGGGTAGCTTGCCGCTTGAATGTTCTTTTTATTTTTTGCTCCCCTGAGGAGGTATAGGTTTTTACTTTAGGGTTTTAACCCCATCGCTCTTATCAGAATTTTCTTAGAGGAAAAATTCTTCCCCTTTCATTTCTTGATCCTTTCCAATCACCCGAATCGCTTCGGATCTTATACATGCATTTATCCATGGATAATATTTCATTTCAATAATAGTTCGCAAAATCCTTCCCAAAGGAAATACGCCACCACCCATCACCGATGAGATGGGAAAACTCGTGCTAAAAGCGCGGGGGAACTGGAATCAGCAAGCGAACGCCGGAGTATTGTGGAAACAAAATGGATGAAGGAAAGGGCAGTTATAGCCTTAACTTCCAAGTGGACCGTGGGCAGGGATTTCTTGCTATATCTCGAAAGCATGGGGACATGGGAAGTACGTGGCTAAATTCAGGCTTGGATGGCGTAGCGCCTGAGTTCGGAAATTATGGTTTGGCCGAAAAATCAAGCGTGAAATTCGTTCAAGCCTGAGCCGTCAAGAAATTCCCCTGATTCAAAAATCTTTGGCTTGACTTACCGGAGCTGCAGTGATGAAAAATTAATTCCGAACTAGGCTATATCCCGGATTTCCTTATTCTGATTATTGACAGATGATGAGGCCGTTTTGAAGGGTGTCAGAGTGGCGTGAACTAGAGATTTTGATGAGTTAAGAAGCAGGCAAAACTGCATTTGTACCGCAATGCTATTTGATCCTTCAGCAAAGAAAAACCATACCGAAGACTAGCCACTACGGGTGATTTCAAGAAGGAGATCAATTTGTATTTTCCCGCTGGGTTAGCTCTAAGAAATATTGATGCTTTTAAAAATTGACGAAATTTCAAAAGATTCCATCAATAGCTTCTTTTTATAACCATTCTCCCATTCCAAGAGGGGAACAAAATTAATTAAAAATGAAAAAAAATCGTTTTGCTTATAGTGGAGGCCTTGATACCAATTTTGTGCTTTACCATCTTCTTAGAGATTTAGGCTATGAGGTGCATGCAGTGATTTGTTAACACTGGAGGATTTTCTCAGAAGAATTGAAAGCGATCGGAGACTAGGCAAATAAGCTACGGCGTTTGCTTCTTTTCCATCTTAGATGTCGTGGAAACCTATTACCAAGAGGTGCTCAAGTAATTTTAGTATTTTGGTAATGTATTGAAAAAAATTCAAACACCTATCCCCTCTCTGTTTCAGCAGAGCGGATCTTGCAGGCTAAATCCCTTGCATGGAATATGCAAATTCGATTTTTGGCGCAAAAGCCGTGTGCTCATGGACCAACAGGTGCAGGAAATTGATTCAGGTTCGTTTTTGATATTGATTTTCCAAACCATTGTTCCCATGATATGAGATCATCACTTCCTATTCGAGATTTGAAGCTTTCCGTCAGGAAGTAAAGTTTCGAATACCTTGGAAAAAAAGCAATGGTGCGTAGAGATGAATTCGAAAAAGCAGTTATTTCTATAAACAAAGGAACTTTCTGGGGACAGAGTACAATCAGTTGGTGGGAAAAGAAACGCTGGACCTCTTCAGATTACCTTCCTGAAGAAGCTGCCTACACAAGTAACTGCCTCATGATCCAAAGGAATTGACCTTGCTTTCAGTCCAAGGTGAGCTACTAAAAGGGTGAATGGGAAAGAATTACGACACTGCTGTTGCGCTATTCAGGAAGTACAAGCCTGGCTGGACCTTATGGAATCGGACCGCATATACATTGTAGGAGCCCACAATCATTGGAATTAAAGGTCGTGTTAGGATTTGAAAGGCCGCTGCTCCATTGATTATGATCCAAAAGGGGCATCAGCTATGGAGAAGCATACACTTACAAATGGCAGCTTTTCTGGAAAAATCAACTATCAGAATTCTACGAAATTCCACCTGCACGGAAGGTCATTACCTTGATCCGTGATGCGAAAACATGGGAGGGCATTCCTAGCGATACCCAAGACTTTTGTAAATGGAGTGTTTCGTGTTATGCTTCAGCCCTATGATTTACGCTATTGGGGATTCATCGGGACAATGATCTGAGTCCAAAAGTTTTGAAGCTATGGCGAAATTAATTAAAGGCTACACTTGCTGCCGATGTCAAAGGTTTTACTTCGAATTCTTGAGCAATTCAAAACTTCGGATTTTTCCACAAAGTAAAAAACCCATCCCGATGAAGCGGAATTAAAAAAACAGCCATCATCGGTGCAGCGGGATATACTGGAGGCGATTGCTTCGGTTATTGGTTCATCATCCTGCCTTCGAGTTGGTTTATGTACCATAGCAATAGTCAGAAAGGGAAAAAACAGTCGCGGAAGTTCCATCCAGATACTTGACTTGGGGATTCTGAATTGGTTTTCACTGACCAGGTGCCGAAACTGAAGGAATTGAAGCCGTTTTTCTTAGGATTGCCTCATTGGAGAAGCTAACCACTTTTTGGGAAAAAAATCGATTTAGCTCCGAGACTGTTCATCATTGATCTTTCGACTGATTTCAGAACATGAATTCGAATATGGTTTTTGTTTATTGGACTTCCTGAGTAGTGAACAATCAAAGATTCAAGGAGCTAAGGCGGATTGCAAAATCCGGGATGCTTTGCGACAGCAATTCAATTGGGCTTTTGCCCAGCAATTTGGCAAGGCTGGTGTGAAAAATTCAAATCCATATTTCGGGGATTACCGGAAGTACTGGTGCGGGTAAAAAATAGCTGAGACTTTCATTTTTCAGCTATAGAACTTGGGCAATACATCAGTTTACAAGTTATTTGATCAACCAACATTTAGGGGAGATTTTCTCAAACCATTCTTTCAGGTCAATTCAAGTTTTGATTTCGGAACTACTCTTGTCCCTTATCGCGGAAAAAACTTTTACGTTGGGTATCTGCATACTAGCTATTTTAACCTTTTGAGGGTTCCTGGTGAAGAAGTTTTAAAAGCATATCAGGAGTTTTATCTGATGCGGCTTTTACCCATGTTTTCTAGCCAGGATATTTTGATCTAAGCAAAGTGGTGAATACCAATAAGTGCAATATTTAATCCTCAAGTCAAAAAAAGGTTCAGTTTGTGATTCTATTCAGCGATTGATAATTTATTTGAAAGGAGCTTTTGGCAAGCAGTTCAGAATTTCAATTCTAGCTTTTGGTTTGGAATGAAAAGAAGGCTAAGGCTTAAAAAGCATTCGCATTTTAATCAAGAAAAGCTAAGTGAAGAAAGTTTGAAAGGAAGACATCTTATTAGATTAATTAAAAACTTTGAAATTGGAATTACGAGGTTCAGATTTGATTCCCCGTAATTCAAAAAATCGTAAATCCTAATTCCTCATGAAATTATTTCGAGACGTATATCGTTAATGCCGTCACCATCGTCAAAAGCTGTGGAGCAAAACTTTGGGGATGATCAGGGGCAGGAATATTTGGATCTTTATGGAGGAACATTGCGGTTGATCTCGATTGGTCCATACACATCCACATTTGTGAAGCGAATCAAAGATTCAATGGATCAAGATCCGCTTTTATTCCAATTTCCGTCAGATCCATTTCAAAGAAGAATATGCTTCCAAATTAGGCAGAGCTCTTCCTGCCTGCATTTGAGATCAACTTTTTTCTTTGTAATTCTGGAGCTGAAGCAAAAGAGAATGCATTGGAAAATGGCTTTCATTTGTACTAAACAAAATCCGGCTTTATCTCTACTCTGGGTGCATTTCATGGCGAAATCCGCCGCTGTTGCACCTTACAGATAATCCAAAGATCATCGCACCGGTGTAATTCCGAGAAGACTTCTTATTCTTCCCTTGGGGTGATTTGGAACCAACTGAAAGGCAGTTCTCAAATCGGATACCATTGCTGGAATTATTCATTGAGGGCATCAAGCGTGTGGGTGGAATTAAGTTTCCCTCAGCTGAGTTTCTAAAAGGGAATCGCTGCCTTAGCCAAAAAGTATAATGCCCAAATGATTGATGAAAGTTCAGTCAGGATATTAGCGCCGAACGGGCAGATTCTTCGCTCATCAGTGGGTGGATGGGCTCATGCCTGACCTAATCAGGCATGCAAAGGTATGGGGGAATGGCTATTCCTATTGGTGGAATTCTAATCTTCTCCCAGATTTCAAATTCAAGCTATGGGAATGCTTGGGGACTACCTTTGGAGGAATCATTTAGCCTGCGCAGCAGTCTTGCTTGTTCTTGAAGTGCTTGAAATCAGAAAAACTTATTCCACAAGCTGGTTTGTTTTTACTTGGCACTAGTCTAATGAATGAGCTGAAGAATATTCCTGGAATTACAGATGTTCGAGGAATTTGGATTGATGATCGGAATTGGATTTAGATCTTGATGCAGGTCCCGGTTTCGAACAGATTGCGTTCAAAATACCTATTTTCACTGGAAGTGCCGCTGGCAAGCAGACCATTCGTCTTCTCCTCCTTTAAATATCGTTGGAATCAGTAATTCGTTTATTATAGTCGCTACAAGGAAAATTTTAAGTTTAATCTTCTTTATTTATATTAAATGGCAAATATTTAGTAAGCCAAATTACGCATTTTACAAAATTCGATCCTACGAGCTAGGTATTCAACTATAGATCAGGCCCTCCTATATAAGCCATGATCCTTTTGTTGATAACTGAAAGGCGTAGGAAAGCGGATTGGTTGTATTTTTTTAAACCCCTCACTAAGAAAACTCGAGTTTGTCTACCCAACTTAGCAGCTCTAAATCTTGGAATGGAGCCATAATTCTAAATATGGGACAAGGGAGGCTGGCACTAGAGAAATGAAAGATGGTGCATGTGATGAATCGTGACAAAGTAGAGCATACAAAGAACGGCGCAGCAGTTTTTGGGTTCATATTTCGATATCCTTGGAACAATTAGAAGCATTTCCTTCCTTAACTAATAGAGAGGAATATCTGGCAGATTTTGTCTTTAACCAATTTGTGACCTACTGCGGGTTAAGCCAGTGATCAGCTTGAGCAGCAATTCGTTCATCCACTTCAAAGCTTGGCTGACCAGATTACAATGAAGGAGAACTCAACCAAGACCAAACCAAAAGTAGTGTTGACTTGGGCTCCTCACATCAAAGCGATTCCAACATTGCTGTGGCAAATAGCTTCTCGGAATGGACTTAGGAATGAATTATGATTTTGACGATTACGCACCCTGTCGGTATGAATGAATGAAACAATTTACAAAAGGCTTTTGCCAGCTAGGAATATGATCAAAATTAAAGCATTGAAGAGTGATTTTGTGTAGTTAAAAAACTGGTCCTTCATTTAATGATTATGGTAATCCTCAAGTAGATTCCAATTGGATGCTGACCAATGAGGCATTTAAAAGATGCGCCTGAACGCAAAAATCATGCACTGCCTACCTGCTAAGAAGAAAATGTTCGAGCTAGTCAGATGAAATGCTTGACAGCTCCCGCATTCTCTAGTGCAAGGAGCAAGCCAAAAACAAGAGTATTTGCGGCTCAGGCGGTTATCAGTCATTTACTCGATTCTAATCAACCTTTATGGAAAATCAGTGTCATTAAAAATCGGTGGAAACGTTATCGATTACCCCGAAAAGTAGATGAGTTTCTAAAGATTTTTGCAAAATTCCCTTTGGGACACAAAATACTCTGGTTCACGGTGGAGTATTATGTTTCTCGTTTTGGTGAATCCCTTCGGTGTGATGCCGAGATGTTAGATTGGCCGTCGGATAAACTTGATTAAAGATACCCTTTGACGTAGTGACGATGGTTTATGCGGGATTGATTAATAAAAATATTGTGGCTAAGCTTCAGGCTTTGCAAAGTGATGCGATAGGGATGACCTGGTGCAGATGGCAAATATTATTCGATCAATAAAAGACCAATAAAGGAAATTGATTTTTGGTTTGTGTAGGTGATATCCAAAGAGATCAATGTCAAGGTGATTGATCAACTTGCTAGCCGGTGAGTTACTTCCAGTAGTGAATGCCATCACGCATGATGCGAAAAGGGCCAGATTTACTGAATACCAATGCAGATAGTATTGCGTCCGCGCCTTGCTACGAGTTTGGCAGTTAGAGCATCAAGTAAAATCTTTATTTCTGCTTTAACAAAAGTGGGTGGGGTCTTGATTGATGAGAAGAATGAAAATTCGATTATTTTCCACTGATCAATCCAAGATATATACAAGGAATTAAAGCGAGAGAAAAGTAATCCACTCTGGGGATGATCCAAAGGCTTGATTGAATGCCTTCGAGGCTCTTCAAAAAGGCGGTAAATTACGTTTGGATTGGAAAAGCTGAAAATCTACAATTGGCTGCAAAAGGGAAAACTACAGGAACAATCATCGAGCAGCATCGATATGAATCTTTATGATTGGGAAGTCGTGAAAAAAAATTGAGCCTCTTTACAGGATGCTATGATTTACTTGTCAGTTAATTTCAAACACCTTTCTTTTCCACTGAAGAGAAGGCTACATTCCGAACTGATTGAGGGATTTTTTAATTGCTCGAGACATTGTTTGTCGAACGATCGGGAAATAATATTTGGGCTTTTGCAGCTCCTTTTTTTGATCGCAAAAAGCCTACATCTGGTTGAATTCACATTCGATTTGACACGGTGAAGCCTAATTGGCATGGATATACCGTAGACCCATTTTTCCCTTTAATTGAAAAATGGGAAAATTGTTTGGTTTTTAGGAAGTAATGATGCAGGGCGGTTGTCTCTGTTAGTTGATAAAGACATTCTGTGTATTTCATGAGCCGATTTACATTCAATTTAATCCTAATTGCTTCCGCTGAAGAAGAGATATTCAGGCAAAAAATGCGGATTTCATCAGTCAGTGATCAACTTCCCCCCTGCGATTTTAGCACATCGTTGGAGAACCCACTTGATGATGTAGCTGTAGCAGAAAAGGGACTGATGGTCATTGATGGCTAAATACAGTTGGATAGCTGGTCATGTCGCGCGTGAAGAGGGAGTCAATGGCGATCTATCTGGCCTTTAGAAGACCTTCAGAGTCAAAACATTACAATTTAAGCGAAAATCAGACTTTCTTGGGCGATACCAAAGTTTCTGCCACAGTCATTCATGCCGGACAGCAGCATTAATGTGGGTTCCAGATCTTTGTGAGTTTGTTTTGGGATGTCCGATGACTGATTTTCTTATAGCTTTAGAAGAAGCACTCGAGGATTAGGATCAGCCTTGAATGCGGACTTTGACCACCAAGAATTATTGCGGCCTTACAATCTTCTCGATTGCACAAGATTCATTTAGACTGGCAGAGTGATTCACCTCAATGGGGACTTAAAATCCTATGAAGTTCCTACCCTTTCGGATCCAGGCTTTGGATCCATTTCCTTCCCTTAAAATGGGCCAGGGGACTCTGCTCGTTCACATATGCAGATGAATTTATTTATTGATGAGATTCAAGAAGGAATTGATGGCTATATCAATTTTATAAAATCCTATTCTGATTTACTAAAACAAGATTTAAGATGAAGCTTTGGCAGAAAAGAAGTTGGTATTAAAAAAGAAGTGGAGTCCTTTTTTTTTTTTCACGGGGAAAATTTTTTTTTAAGGGGGGGTTTCCGTGGACCCTGGAGTTTGATTTGATTTTTAGCTCCTTTTTTTGATGTGCTTAGTTTCGATGGCGCACGCTCAAATGCTGTAGCACAATTGGACTTTTTGACCAAGGCGGAAAATGAAAACGCTTCAATCGGATTGAAGGTATTTTATTATGAAATGAAAAGGGACAATTTGAAAATAGCCTCCAGGTGTAGAAGATATACATTCACAAGTTGAGTCCTACTTACGGGAAACGTGTTTGGTGATGGTAGGTAAAAAGCTCCATTCTGGGAGAGCCGCAATGAATCATGTTAGTTGACTTGAAGCTTTATTATCGAGCAGCCATCCGTTGAATTGTGTAGAAGAGACTTCTGTTTGCTTTTTTGATTTATTGCTCAAAACTGTCAGAGAAAAACACAAGGAGAATTTAATGCACTGGATATACCATACCACAGTTGGCTATTGCCTTCGTCATTTTGGCTTATGTTTTCTTCTATTGACCGAGGGACTTTTCTGAAGATTTAGGGACTTCTGGAAGGCAGGCATTTGGCTTTCCAATTAAAATCCCATTAGGTTTCAGCGGGGGCTGGATATGGAATCAAGTTTTCCACTGAAACCGGGACCATGAACCTACTGGCCCTTCTGGGCTTTGCGATCTCCATACAATGTTGATTATGCCCAGAATAGTCGGGGGGAAACTGAGGAACACTTGCGTTTGCCATGTCAGGATCGCCGCGACACTGAATCGAATGGCGGCTGATATATGCCGTCTTCATGGAATCAGAATTTTGCTTTTGTTCTCTTTCCCAGTGAGTTGACCACTGGAAAGTAGCATCATGGCCACATTAAAAGGAAATCCAGATGTATTTGAATTGATTCGAGCTAAAACCCAATCAAAATTCAAGGCCAATTTCCAAATTACATTAGTCAATTACTTACGAATACGACAACTGGTTACCATCGTTGATCTCCAAATTGCTTAAAGAAGAGATTTTCCCTGGCTTGGCCACCTTGAAATTCCTGCTTGGAAAAATGAGCGCATTTATGCTCAAATCGATCAAAATCAAGGGAAAATATTTCTTTAAAAGATCAATTTATTAAGCATTTTCTTTTCTCAGTTGAAGTGGTGAAATGAATTAGTTCTTCAAGGAAATTTCCTTTTCCGTTGATGGCTTATAAGCAATGTTGGGGAATGATATAGAAAATTGGAAAATTTTGCAACGGGGGGGGGACCAAACAAAATTGAATTCATTTTAAAACCATTGAGGGTAGCATTGGTTAATCTTATCCTAGGACGCAAATAGGATAGTAAAATGGGGAAAAAAAAGGTTAATTGAAAATTTTCATTTTTTTTTGATTGGAAAAAAGTAAATCGGAAAAAAAAAAAAAGGGGCCAAATTTGTAAAAAAAAGATCCTCTTTTTTTTTTCCTTCCTTACT
>Ga0163217_1015022_pt1 | contig 13804 bp, 6 predicted proteins | sample SynspAceP_FD_185933 | JGI IMG/M metagenome (GOLD analysis project Ga0163217, IMG submission 185933) | Saline lake microbial communities from Ace Lake in Antarctica - Synechococcus sp. Ace-P (PacBio error correction) | ecosystem: Environmental > Aquatic > Non-marine Saline and Alkaline > Saline ... | reverse complement strand
ATTCACCGCTCGCGATTAGAAAAGCATAAATAACTGCGAAACTATCGATCTGGAATTTTACGTACCAAAGAAGTACTGACTTCATGGATTGGCGAAAGCCCTTAATCTCTGCTTTAGATGAAAAATGAGCAGCATTTAGCGGCAAACATGCTTGAGCGCACATGAGTGAATGTGTTTATATCGATAAGAATTAAAACCAAGTCATCACTAACTCTTTACACTCGTTTCTAAATATAAAGTCATAGACCGCGAAAGTGCTTAGAATTTTAAATAAAAATTGAAAGGCAGAAGAGCTTGCAACAAAAGAGAAAGAGCCAGCAAAAAGAGCAGCAACCGAAGAACAAAACTAGACAAGGATGACCCGTTTACTTAAGTTTTAACGGCGCTACTTTTATTAAGTGTTTAGATTCTAAAAAATATGGCTAATTTAAAACGTAATTATAAAACAGATCATTTCATATGGAAACATTATTTTCTCTTTGCATTTTTGCAAGCTCATTTTTTTTATCAGGTGTCTACTGAAAATCATAAATTCAAGATCAAAATGACAGTCTTGGCTTTAACAAAACACAAAAGTAACATTTAGAGACTATTTTGCGAAGACTCTCTAGTAACCAGTGAGGATTCGAGTTAAATGCCATCAGAATACTGAAACAGCTAGAAAAAATGATTCAGTTAACAAGAAAAAAGGATTATTAATCTGTTTAATGTATACAAAAATAGCTTGTTTCGAAAAGGAGTCGATTTTAGTTAACGGACTAAGAATCCAATGCCCATGAACAATATTCTTTTATGAACCACGGTACTATACTGAAAAAGCTAAATAATCATGGACTTAAAGATATAAAGAAAGTACGCTATAAAAAAAATTCATTACGTCTATGATATTGTCATTTCTATTTAAAGAATCCGGAACTTATTTTAGATGATAAAAAAAAGAATACTGAAGTTTAGATTATGATTCCAAGTTAAATATCGAAGAAGTTCATAACTATTGCTGCAAAAATAAAATACATATGTTGCTTGGAGTAGTTGTTTCTGTTTACACCTTTTGTGAATTTAAAAATAGAACTCCACCTGAACGTACTAACCTTTTACTTTACACCCTTATTTTATGAAAAAATCACCCTTCAAAATCTCTTTTATGTCGACAATAGATGGACGAAATCTGGAGATTTCGGAAGCTAGACCAAAGATGACCCGGGTATTCTAAAATGGTGCGATCTCGGCTGGAGCAACTTTTCAAAGCCAGAATTGATGAATTTACCTTCACATAAGGGCAAAAGGCAGTTTATAATTGACGGAGAATGTATTAGAGTGGTGCCTTAAAAATCGAAAAGTCGAGAGTTCAATTTCCATCCGTTTGAGAGCGTGCGAGTATCTTGCCATTTGCTTACGCTTTTGACTTGGAAAGTAATGAGAAGAGACATGAATTTTTTTACTCTGAAGAAAATATAAACCATATTACTATGCATACGGAAGGCACTTAACTTTAGCCTTATTTTCAAAGAAAACAGTAGCAAAAAAGCTTTGTCTGTTTTTCTTCTCAGAAAGTGCTATTTAGAACATTCAAAAAATATTAAAATAAGCAAAGGTGAGCGCGAGAGGGATATTTAGTGTTTGAAAATATAAAATTACAAACCTATACTTGGGAAGGAATAATAAAACTGTTTTGTATTTGCATGGCGGGAAAGTAATGTTCTATAGATGGAAAAAATTATGAATTTTTTAAACGAGAAATTATAACTCATTGCCTTTTGATGCTCCGCTCATGGAAATTCGGAGTGTTTTTAAATGTTCCCATTTTTACTGCCCATGTTCAGAAGGTCATTGAGCTTTTACAAGCCAAAATTTATATTATTGGTATTTCTCAGGTTGCATGGGCATATGTACCACCAATATAAAATCAACCAACACATTTGAAAGTGGTTCGATGTCACCTCAGAACTTGAATCTATGCAGCATACCAAAACTTTTAAATTATGTACCGTATTGAGCAGTCTAAACGAGTATTTTAACAAATCTATGATTTATATTGAGGAATTTTCTATTTCAATGTTTCAGTTGAGTTGTTCAACAGGGGCTTCTAGTTCACGATGAAATTTATGCTAGATAGACCGTTTAGTGCTGCGAACGAATTCATAAACTGGCAAAATGCACTTACTTTTAACTCAAGGCTTAGACATTCCTTCATCAAGACGACGTAAATTTTCAAATTATTAGATTTTTTGAAATCGAATAAAAAATTTTTATAAAAATACATCATGACTCAAAGTTACTCCATTTCCATTGCTATTTGTTAATATTTGCGAATGTAGGACTTTTATCGCGAAATCTTAAATTGTGAAGGAAGCAGATTTAGTGATCTTGTAGACTTCAATCTTTTGGACTCATTGTATCAACAACATAAAGTGAACAGAACATACACACAACGCTGTTGTATGGTATCACTGCTGTTCCTTTACGCATTATGGTGTAGTTTTACATGGGAAGTGTTGAGTCTTTTTCAATTGGCGTTAAAAGCTAAGGATTAATTCGTTATCAACCTATATATTCACTTTTGAGGGTTCTTTTGAGTGACAGCCCTGTTCTTTTTAGACTGCAGGAAATCTTTAGATTAAAGCGTTCAAGATATGACGCAAGTATTTGCGACATAATTTGAACTAACATTTAGACTGTTATTGAGGATGGCTATTTAAAAGTAATCGTAAAGTTAGTTCCTCATTAGTCAATTACGTAAAATAGTTGCGAGTATGAGTTGCGTACAGGTTATAAACCAAACACTTGTTTTTATTGTTCATGAAAACATGATTTACTTCAAATATTTTTCTCTACACGATTCTATCAAAAGCCGGAGGCATGTTGTAATTAATTTTTTCTGCTCCTAATTTTTGAGTTAATCTATCTGAACCTTTAGCTCAGCATACTTAATAGAATTACTTATAAATTCAAAAAGATGTACTTTCCAATAGGGCGATTAAAAGATTATTCTAGAGCCCGTAAAATGACGTAAACTCAGCCCGTGAGATTCTTCAATGTGCTTATTGTTTTTTGAAATCCCCAAGCACGCTTTCAAACTAAGTTTCTTGCTTTGTATCTCTAACGTATCGCTTTTCAATGATCCAAGATGTCGTCAAATTTTTAACCTTTGTGTACTAATAAGTTCAAGAATTTTTATATTCCTTTATCGCATACCTCTATCTAATAAATTAATCAGGGCCCAAATATTTATAGGGGAATGTATCGTTGAGGTTTTATAGTTTAGTTTTAGTTTGATTTTTTTTTGTCACTTAAAATTCTGCGGCGCGTTCTCCTTCAGTTGTTTTTTGCGCTATATCTTATGGCTAAGGCGTACAAATGAGTTGTTCTGTCAAGAATAGAAGGTCAATGAGCCAAATAATTTTTCGTTTTACTATATACCTGTTTTCAAATTACGGTGGCGTTCACCTCATAAGATTTCTCTAAAACTAATGGTTAACATTCTATCTTCTTCAAAATAAATCACTTATTTTTTTGCATTAATTCTTCTACCGAATGCCTAGATGAGCAAATGCAGATTATTTTTTTAAATAGCATCAAGCGCTATACAAGTAGTGTATGAATTATTAAAAAAGTTTAAACTTTAAATTATTGTAGTTTGTCAGCGGTGGTTACAGAAATTCGCTAATTAAATAACGCATGATAGGCTAGATTATTGCACCTCTATGACTTCTCTAGCATAGGTGTTTTTCTTATAACATAGCAATGGTCTGCCGAACCTGGACAGGTAATAATGATTGCTGTTTTACTACACCGCTCAAAATCATCACCGTATTATAGCCTTTCTTTGGTATCGTCGGATTACCCTAGTAATCCTACGTCGATCAAACGGTCGTCCTTTACATTCAGTTTTAAAAATGCACCCAGCGATATTAATATATTGCTTGCGAAGTTATTTGTGTAATGTTTTAGTATGATGTGGTTTAAGTACCGTTGATTTTCCACGTCCACCTTACGAACCATTAAAATACTCATGGGTCTACCTAAATATGTATAACAACAATAACTACGGTATGTTTACCTTTTATCTACATTGTAACGCTCTAAAAGCTCATTCCACGTGTGCTCGAATAAATATTCATATCGAGGCATTTTCCCAAATTTATTGGGTGAAACCGTTCAACTCTATCAGGTCTCAGCCAGTATACTTTGCGTATCAATTTGTACGTGGTAATGTTTATTGAACTATAAAACCAATCGATTGTCATTTATTTATTTTATTTTATTAAAGTTCTGTTCAGATGTTTTGCTCGCTTATTAACTTATCGTAGAATCAAGCACCCTTCAATGACCGTCTTTGCTTCCGAATACGTTAACTATGCACATTCATTACCACAAGGAATAGCTGCTAATGAGACTTTTCTCCTCGTTCACGTATTTTGCGATTGGCTGCAATTTCATTTTAAATTTCGTTAGATATTTTTTGCCCCGTTAGTAATTGCATGAGTTTATCGTTTATCTATTCGTTATTCGTTGTTGTGATGGTTTCTTTTTTAACCGGTTTCTTATTTATACCTTTCATGGCGCACTCGCATCTTTTTTCCCACGCTGTGCTCATTTTCATATTTTATCATTGATCATTTGTTTTAGCAATGGTTACTTCTTGAATGTTCTACATGCCTTGCAATTCTCTTTTTTTGCTGCATCTTTTTGACTGGTGTAGAGCGCTCTTACTGCGTCATTCGAATGTATATAGTTCAAAAGTTTAAAAGCGTATTCATCTAATCTAGCCTTTTTAATCTTTCCTGCACCAGATCTCCCCATCAATCTTTTGCTTCCTTTTCTTAATTTGTGAATCTGACTTAAAGTCGTCAAACCAATATTTTTCGCCATTTTCTTCTGTAACTTTCGGCTTTCTTCTCATTCAATTGCTCTAGTTTTTTTTCTACCAAAGAAACACATACCATTTCCTAAACTTACGCTCTCTGCATACGAGAGGATAGACACATCAATGCATCCATTTTTTTCCTGTACCAATAAAACTTATTGTTTTTGACAACAGACTTAATGATATGGCGCCAACTCGCGTTACATTATTTTTAGAATAACCCATCAATTTAGAATATCATGAAAAGCTTTCGCGTATTTACGGCATCTTGCCGCAGTATGCATCTACAACAAACAAGTTTCTTGCGTATCTTTATGACATCAGGATTTCTGTATCCATTTGCTCGTCAAATGCCAAACGCTCATCTTATAACACTTTGACCTTCGTTCATTGCCGATACCTCTTCGAAACGCACAGGCGTATTCTCGATCAAAAAATACCTCAACCCCATTACTCCAACCAATGCAATGATACGCTGTGTCTGTTACACTCCAAGGCCACCAATTAAGGATTTTTTAGATTTTTTGGTTTTAAAATTAGCCCAGTTTGCGAAAAAGTGTTTTACCTAACTTGTAAACCTCCAGAATAAAATTGAGATTTTGCATAAATTGATCTTCTGCTCCCCCATTAGGTTGGTAAAATCATCTTTACAATTTACCAATTATGCTGGTTTGTAAAGAAGTTAAAATTTTGACCTAGCTTGTCTTTACTATTTGTAAATTGTTTTAGCATTTTAAGTTAACATCCCCGATCATAAGTATACGAATCTTTAAGGTTTCTGCACGTATATTCAGTGATTTGTCCATGTCCTTAGTAATGAAGTGCTTTTCTAGCTTTTCGCTTTAATATAAACATATTTCTACAGTTTATCAAGGATTGCAAAATTTAATAATACAACGAGTCTGTTGTTTCACGCAAAAATATAAGACAAAAAGGCCTAAATAGCGCCTTTTCTGAGATTAAGTTCACTCTACTTTGACTTGCCGGACTTGGCAGTTTATTTTCTTTCTTGAGCGTACGTAACGCTTTTAAGTGAGTCTAAAAATAGTTAGCTCTTTTAAAATTATCAACATTTTAGTTATTTTATAATTATTTTCCTCTTTTTAGCTTACAAAAAATTCCCCAATTCATTGACACTCATCCCTATATAATTGGCAAGCGTCATGTCAAATCGTTCCATTAGTAAGTATACCTTATATTGCCAGTTTCCTTCGTTAAACCGTATATTAGGGTTGAACTGATTATTTTTGTTAGAGAGCAATTTTTATCTGAAAAAGTACATCTTCATTGTATTTCCATTTACAATTTTGAATAACATCTCTATGTAAGCTTCTGTACAAACAACACCTTGATTACATTTCTTTTACTAATGCAATTGGTAATTGTACTGGCATTTTCGAATTTTAAGAATTTATCGGTAAATCCTATAGCCATTCAAACTACGTCTTGTTTCCAATAGGAATAGCTGACAAGAAATTTTGGATTTAATTAATTCCAGTCCTTGTTGTGAAACAATTTGACCTTTACTCAAGGTAACATTGTTGGTGAAATTAAATTAATATCCTATTACGCTCAATGGATCACTGCATAATTTACTTTTGCAATTCCGCTTACACTCTTTTAAGATGCTGCGTAATCTTTCAGTAAATTTGTTATAAATGCATTTCTTTTCATAATTATTTTATTCTCACGCGATAATTGATTTACCTTCCTCCCGATTTATATACACCTTCAAAGTAAAATTAACTATGGTCAAAGTTAGTAGAGGAATCTTTCTGCCCTACCGGGTGGTCCATGTACCATAAAACTTACTTGCTATCAAAACCTAACTTTCCAATTTTCTTTAAAAATTCATGCATTTCAAAGTTTGCTCTGTTTATTTGATTATTTCTCTTTATTCCTGAACTAAAAATGGGATTCTCTAATATTGTAGTCTAATCGTTCTTTATTAATCATCATCTATAATCATCTCATCTCTATCACAGTTCCTTTGCGCTTTTAGCATTTGCAATTCTGCGTTGTTTAACCTGTAATTTTTTGGCCATCATACAATTCTATTGCACTGGAAAATCTAGCTTTACAATTCATCATTCCCCCAATTTTGAAAGACCCGACGTATTCTCTATCACTTTTATCAACATCGGTTTGTTGATTTTTTAACATCGAAAGCAAAGGGTTAAGAGAACAATCTATGCATTGATTCTCTCACTCACCTTCAATACAGTTCAGGGTATTCTCTAATCTTACATCATGATGTATCTTGTAAATCGATAGGTATGTAAAAAAAAATAAAAAAAAAAAAAAAAAAAAAAAAAAATTAGGAAAAAATTAATTCAAAATATCTTTATCGTCCTAATCATTCAAATTTTTTCTGAGCTTTAAATCTTCAATAATTATTGTATTCTAAACGTTATTTTTACGTATATGGAATTTTTGCGTTCAAATAGACCAATCAACATATTATCAAGAGCCCCATCATACGAGCTGCTTTGTTTAATTAAAGTGCTGTCGCAGAATTTGCGTAATACTTGTTGTATCTTGGTTTGTAATTCTTAACTCATTTGCATGAACCATAGCATCCATACATAGAAGTCGTTGCTAAGATTTTTAATACAGTTTTTCATAATCGATATGGGTTTTAATATGTTTTATAGTTCTTAAAAAACCAGGTTAAAAACCCAAACTTGGTATTAAATTTTTTGAAATTATATTGAACAAACTCTATAGTATGAGCGACAAAGTGCAGATGTTGTAAGAAGACATATATAATCTTTTTTATAGCTCAGTCTAAAACGATCTTTAACACATTTATAAAATTTGCAATGAAGGAAAAGCATATGACGACAGTTGCAGACTTTTTAAAACTATGGCAATTGCGCAAAGGTGCCCAGCAAAGCAAAAATGTTTGTTATACAATATCAAATCTTTTTAAATGTTACTTAAGCTGAAAGGTACCTGAAGTATGCGGATGATACCCTGAGAGTACCAACGAATCACTGAATTTTTTATTAGAGAAACATTTCAAGAGTTCAAAACTTGTTTTCCGAAATCAACGGACCATTTTTTGCTAACAAAATTGCGGGAAAAAATAGGCTTAATGCTGAATTGAAAAGGAGTATTAAGGCATAGAAAGGTTCTTTAGCTCTAAAAACGCTGAGATAAAAATTGAAGGGATTTGGAGCTTACTAATTAACGGTTAGGTTTTTTTCTTGTCATTGTTACATTACTATAAGCACGTTAAATGCACGAAATTAGTAGCCAAATGGCTTTTGGATGAAAATACAGGCAAAAAGAATCAAGGCTTTTCAAAAGTCGATGAGTTTGTAGCTATCAAAAAATTATTAAACTTCGAAGGTTTAAAGAACTGTTTTGATATGGTTAGTTATTGATAGTACTTCGAAAAGAATTCTAAAGGACAAGACCTTAAATGAGTCGTTTAAAGAATATGGCATTTGAGCTGCTGTAGCTTTGCTATTAACAGTCTTATTTTATTTAATTACCCAAATATACCATTGGAACAAAAGCTTTAGCTGAAATACGTTCATTTCTTTTAAACATTCTATACTCTAAATGTGACTCTAGCTTTAGTTATACGATAAAATTGGGGAAACTAAGCGCGATTTAAACTTTCAGGAAGCGTTTTTTTTAGGTAGCTAAGGACAAAAAATTTACCGTTGAAACGCCAATGGACGCGTACAAGTATGGGTACTCATTCTGTAAAATAAATGACTTTTGAGTGATGTTATGAAGTTGTGGGTCAGCTTCGATTAAAAACCAGAGTATGCCGGAACTTCCTTTTTATGCTTCATGTAAGTAATCGTGCAATCCTACTGGATCTTGAACCTTCTTGGATTCTAATGAAATACTTTTAAAGTATCATTAAGTTTGTTTTAAAAACTGACGGCAATATACGTCACATCGTGCTAAAAAATCGACCTTAGCACCTTTTTCTGCAGTTATATAAAAATTTAGATCTTGCCTTCGAAAGGATCTTTGCCATACAATTAATTTTATTTAGAAGGAATAAGTTTGCTTTTATATGCTAAAAAAGGCACCGTGAATTTTTTATTTTTTTTTACCTCTTTTTTATTTTAGGTTACCTTTTTTGTGAGACAAGAAACAAGATAATACTAATTCTTATTAAGTATTTAAGCGAGCTTGAAGTAGTTTACTATTTAAGTTTCTTTGTCGATAAGATCTAGAAACTAGCATTATGTCTTCAGAATCCACTGCATTTTAAGAATTGAGTACCCAAAGCCATTCATTTCAACACTCAACGAACGTATTATACAGTAACTTAATACATACGTTTGGCACGTTTTAAATTACTGGAAACGATTTAAGAAGGTGCAGCTATTACGATTCTTGAGAAATCATAGCCACCAATACCCAAGTATGCAGTTCTTTATTGAATATAGGTTAATTTCATTAAAATAATTTTGGCTTAAACCCTATTTTATATCCGCAGACATTAACAAGTACAACCCTGTAAAATATTGGCTTAGCCTTTTATCAGAACTAGATAAGCATTGTCTATATTTTACTACAGGATAAAAACACAAATGAAGATTTTGCTGAACTGCTAATTTTGGAATTCTCCTGATTGATGAACCCGATGTGTTACAAACTTCCAAGCCCTACCGATAAAAAGTATTGACGAACCGTTTCTGTATTATTTGAGGCACCAATGACCAATTTTAATTCTATGGATGGTATTAAATGTTATCAATCAGGTCACTTTTTTTGTTTATATCAGCATTTATTCTTATTTGAAGATAAGGTACATTATAAAAATGCACTAGTGCTTGCCTAGGCGATGGTGTGTGTTGCAGTGTTATTATGGTATCGGAAAACACGCTTTTTACTCTTTTGGAAGTGCGGTATGATTTTATTAGTCGATGTTTTTGGCCAAATTCCTAAAAAAAAGTAGGGTTCCATTTTTCTGGGAGAAGTTCTATTATTGAATTTGTAACACACCTACTACAACGTTTTTTTTTATCGGGCTTTTCAGATTCTGAGTGAGAATCAAATAGTGTTTTTTGATCGAAGGAATTTTTTTACTTTTTACGATTTATGGTAACTGTTTATACGATTAATATGACAACAAAATTAGATTCAATTATTAGCAAATAATTACTGACTACAGAGAATAGACTGCTAGCGAACTACAACCAATACTTTTAGGCAACTAACATTATAGGTGGCTAATTTAGAAAGGTCAATGGCGATGTACTTTTTAAACGTGTTCATTCTATTCATACAAGGTACATTTAGATTCTTAAAGGATAATTCTGTCAGAATTATTCAACTATCAATTTCGAACAGTGTTAGCTTAATATATTAACCTTTTCGGACCTATGAATTGGAAAATGGCTTCAAATTCAGCGAAGTTCGCATACCCTTTACCAATGTAAACACCCTTTGAACAATACCAAGGTTTATAGAAACGCTTTCCTATTTCCAGAGTTTAAACTATACCCGTACAATAAAAAATTGTGGGCGTGGAGTTAGAGCTAATATATATTAAATTAAACGTTTCGAATTAGTGATAGACCTGAGTAATTGCTATATACGCTTGTGGCTCAAAGCAATTTCAGGGAGATTAGCAACGACAACCAGGTCACGATTTTAAACAGATTTTTATGTATTGAAAAAGATGGGTCTTAGCGGTATGAAAATACATTGCCCATCCGAGCAAACAAGATCAATAGGTGTTAGTTCGATAAAAATAAACTTATATGTGTTTGAAGCTTCTTATCAAATTTGTTAAGGGTATTGTACTTGACCAAGGTTTAAATGAAGACAGTTTTGGAGACTTGCAATTACTGTAAATGGACAGAGTTTTTAATCAATCAGGAAGAGGACGTTAGTATTGATTTACTTACTTACAATAATAATCGATTACGGTTTATAGGCTGACGCCCTCTAAAACTTCTATAACTTAGATATCCCTACCTTCTTTGGGAGCACCTTACACCTATCAAATTTAAAAATTGGAGGGTATATAGAACGTGCCTTATACAAACCGAAAGAAGGTAGTGCCGCCAGAAACACCCAAACTTCCCTTGTTCATTAATTACAAACAGTACATAAGCAGCAGACTCCTATATTTGAGAGACGTGTTTCTTTCTTTTATGATTTTAAATCACTAACAATAAAAGCTACCATGGTGATCGATCTTAAATGTTTTTGATCAAACATATTTTAAACACCTATTCGTTTATATGAAATGAAATTGAACATAGAAACTGTCTTTAGGGTATTACGCCGCAATTGTTTTAGAGTTTTTTTTAGATGTTTAGTTGTATTAATGACAACACATGCGAAAGAATCGCGCTAAAGAAAAGAAAAGTGCTAAAGATTTCTTCCATGTTATTTTTTAGAAAAATAAACCACAACTAGGCCATTATTTGCAATCAAGCCATAAAAGAGTGAGGCTTTATATATTTTTTTATACTGATGAAGAAAAATTCATTACAAGAAGTATTTGATCATAAAGAAGTTTATGAGTCCATAAGTAAAGTAGCAAAACTAGCACTGAAGCGGTGTTGGAACGATAAAAAACACAAGGAGTAAAATAATTCTTTACCAATTTCTCGAAAACTTTCTTTCTTAAAGGTTGAGCACCACAACCAATACTACGATAAACTAGCAGTAAGTATAAGCTATGTAAATGCGTTTGCACGTACGCCTTCAATGTATGATGACTTCATTACTCTGTTACTGTCGCCTTAAGAGCAAGAAAAATATAAGCAACTCAGAAAAATAACGATCGAATGAATATGTTTCCTTTAAGCTAGAAGCCAGTGTTGCTCTCCAAAATATACGCTAAAATAAAACAAAAGTACCAAGCAACTGATTGATAAATAAAGAATACAGTTAAAAAGTTAAAGGATCGTAGTATATTAAACATAAAAATTTGCCTTTTTAAACTTTAATCTTTTCGATTAACTTAATATCTTCGCACATGAATAGTCCCAAACGTTATATCAACATAAAGGCAAAGAATTTTCAAGTTCTTTAAAATTGCAATCAAAGAAAATTAACAAAGTAGCAATACCAAATAGAAATGTTTACTACATATAGAAATGTTAATGTTAATAATTTATTACAAACAATCTATTAAAATTTAACTTTATTTTAATATTAAACATTTTTGTATTAACGTATGTGGATTTACTAACAATTAAACAAATTATTTAAAAAAACACTATGGTACATTTTTTATTCAATTATCTTTGGTATCCAAATGAGCTTCTGAACGATTATGTTGCATTATACTTCTTTAGTAAGAGTGCATGGCAATAGATGACGCATATCAGGCCTTTTTCTTATTAATCAAATGAATGATTTTATAGAAAAAATGGAAACTCGATACTAATTTTAAGAATTAATCATTACTTTTATTGCTGCATGCAAACATAGGTAATGAGGAAATTATAGAGGATATGATGATTCCTAAATTTAAGATAATGACTAGAAATGGAACACTAACAAAGTACACTAATGTAGTGAATTAGAGTAATTTAACAAATTTAAAGGTAGCTGGCTAAGCCATGCACTTATGTGGAATTAATTTTTAGTCTATGTTTATGTTGTATAAAGGTTTGTAGGAGAAGAATATACTAAGGAATGGACCTTTTATGGGGCTTTTTCTCAGGTGTCGACTCTATTTAAAATGATATATGAATTTGGTTCGTAGTGCTAAATTAGCTGATCTTGATGGTGTGTAGTACTAAAAGCACAACCTTATAGATATAGTAATTGATAAGAAAATGGCTATTTAATCCTTTTAGGATATATGGAGGTACTCCAGGTGTACGATGCTGTAGCACAGGGCTTAAAACTGATGTATATCTATAACATTGAGAAAGAGCTAATACAGAAATGGTTTTGGACTTGTAGTAATATGCTGCAGCAGTGCTTCAAAGAGCAAAAAAAGGTATTAATTTGCTTAATTTAACTTAACTCCAACTAAAAGACCGCCATTGGCAGTTTTTTTAATATAAATAACTGATATTATTTTAGGCCCATTAATCCGATCGGCACATCAATACCATAATTTTAAGCGAGGCAAAAACTACCTTACTTTTGAGATAATTGAATCCTAACAAACTCTTTTAAGCACTCACTTTTCTCCTAAACAATAGAACGTTGTACACGTAGAAATAGGATTATTTCCATTGACAAATTCATAGGAGTGATAATTGCAATTAAGGATTGGCTAATATCGGATGCGCCAATTGGATGGTCTCGGGTACTCCTTTTTCAAGCTACTTTAACAATTCCTATTTCCTTGATGTTAATTCTGTCGGCAAAACTATAGTCAGAAAAATTTAAGTCGTAATTTTCTAAAAATAGCTGAATTTAGCTGAGGCAATATATTATAAAGGTCCGTTTTCCCTTAAAATCAACGACTCTCAGGATTAAATAAAATTCGCTTTTTAGATCACCTTGAGCAATATTAATATTCTTAAAGATCCTAAGCCCAATATTTAATTATTCTTCTTTTTCTTTTGCTGAAAATAGCACTCGAGTGCACTAATTCCTCCAAAATATTCCAGCAGTGATCTCAATATTGCTTAATCGTCAGCGTCGAGACAGACCTTCTCTACTTTTCATTTTTCATAGGATCTACCATACCATACTCATGAAATATAGCTGCCACGAGAAAACCTTATTTTTAAAGAATAAAAACAAACTTTACACATGTAATCTTGTTCATTTTCCGCGATTAACCATACAAACCAACATCGAGGGGATATCTTTACCACGTTGAATCGTACCATATCTTGATTCCAATATACCGCCGTCCTCAGACGAATACTATTTTTCGGTCTAGCATATCGGTTAATCGATCATACACATTATGTTCTTCTTAAAAAAAACACCTTATCTTAAACCTGCTGCAACCACATCTTATCCTAATAAATAGTG
>Ga0163217_1067003_pt1 | contig 13805 bp, 10 predicted proteins | sample SynspAceP_FD_185933 | JGI IMG/M metagenome (GOLD analysis project Ga0163217, IMG submission 185933) | Saline lake microbial communities from Ace Lake in Antarctica - Synechococcus sp. Ace-P (PacBio error correction) | ecosystem: Environmental > Aquatic > Non-marine Saline and Alkaline > Saline ... | reverse complement strand
TAGCAGTTAAAAAAAGGAGTGAATCTATACCGTCTTCCATTCCCCTATAGTCAAAGTTGAAACCCCGATCCCCAACAAGCGGCAAATTGGCAGTGGCAAGAGGCCGAAGCTTGGTGTAGTGTTTCAGTTATTGAATCTAATGTATTTGATGGGGGTAAATAATATGGGGGCAGGGGAACCAAGGTAGATCCGATCCAGTAAAAGGATTACAAATTTTTAATCCTGAAAAATTGATTACCGATCAATGGGTAAAGGCAGCCAAGGATGCAGGAGCCCAGCAGTTTTGCCATGTTAACGCCACCCATGAGACCGGGTTTTGCATGTTTCAATCAAAGGTAAACCCAGTATAGTGTTAAGGCACTGAATTGGCGGAACGGAAAAGGAGGCGTGTGTGTGGCAGATTTTGTGGCTTCCATGCAAAAAATAGGGCATTAAGCCAGGGATTTATCTGTATAGGTGGAATTCGTTTTGGGCGTGAACGACTTTAAGGTTAATGGGGAAGGTGATTTTCAACGGACAAACCGGACAGCAATGGTACAATGAGATGTGTAGAAGACATGGTCAAAAGAAATTCTGTTTGTACCAATTATGGGGAGAAGGTTTGGAATTTGGTTCGATGGTGGCGCGGACCACCAAAAAAATTGGTGCTCCGGATGTATTACCAATTTGTACGGCAAGTATCAGCCAAATTGTTTGCTCATTCACAATTGGCAATTGCAGAAGCCCGTTTGGGGAGGATCTGAATCGGGCACGGTTTTATCCAAAACTGGTCTACTTTTTCCTTATAGGGCAACCGGTGCAGGTGCAGGGGGAAAGCGCTTAAAATGAATATTGCGATAAACAATTTCATATTGCTTAAGGAAAGGGGGATGCCCATGGTAAATTTTGGGTCCTTGCAATGGCCGATGCTCTTTACGAGGCCTTATATGGCCGAACGAATGTTTTTGGGAGGGCCTGGGGAGAGGCCCACATATTTCCATTAGCAAATTTAATGGAGATTGTATTATAAATCGGTGGAAGAACATGCTACTTTAATTATGGGGCTTACCCCAGACCCTGATGGACTTCTACCAGAACCGGAGTGCAACCGATTAAAGGAATGGGAGGGAGATGAGATCAAAAGAAGATTTTCGAGTCCATTGGCAAGCACAAGCCTGGTAAGGGGAAATGTTGTAGAAATTAAGATTGAAGGGAACCCATGGAAGTAAAACCACGTGGTGCTTCAGGGAAGATATAGCAAAGGGAGAAAGAAATGAAAGTATCAAAATGGACAAGGTTATTCAGGAAGGTTCGTTGGAATGTGTTGGCAAGTGGAGGGAGCATGGCAAACAAAAGAATTGAAAAAATTTGATACAGAAAAATTAAGTAGATTGCGAATTAAAAAATTATAGATTTCGGACGTTGTAGCACAGATTAGGAATGATGAGTGTCTTTTTTGTTTGATAAAAAATGGACATTAATTGATAAAAAACATGGGATTTACAAACGTCAAGGGGATAAAGTAATTATAGTGACAGGGGTCCAAAAGGAATCGCGGCATGGTATAAGTCGTTTTGCTGTTGGCAGCTGAAGGCGCCCATCCCAGTGATAATAGGGAAGGGATAAAAAAGTATTGTTGGCCGATGGTTACGGATATTGAAAAAAGTGGTGGTAAAGCTTCTTTTGCCATGGCGGAAATTACAGATCCGGAGCAGTGTAGGGACTTGCCGTGGAAAGGACCATTGAAAAATATTGGAAAGATTGTGGTGTGGTCAACAATGCCGGAGATCAATGACGGTTATTGGGACTCGAAAATGGCAATTATGAAGATTTTTTAAGATCTATTAACCGTACGTAACCTTACCACATATTATTTAATGGCTCATTTTTGCAGTTACCTGAATTAAAGAAAAACCCAAGAGCCATTGTTTAATATAGGTTCCAAGAACCTCGGTAAACGGGACAGGAGGGACTTCCGTTATGCGGCGGCCAATGGAGGCGCAATGCCGATACAAAGGAATGGGCTGTTGAATCCTGCCCCTACAATTTTCGGGTCAATGCCGTTATTGTAGCGGAATTGCTTATAAACGCCCATTATTACGATCGATGGATTCAAAAAACTTTTTATAATCCTGAAAGAAAATTAAAAAGGTATTACGATAAAATCCGTTAGGGCAAAAGGAATGACCACGGCCGAAGGAAATTGCCAGTAAAAAAGTTTTTTTTTACTTTCAACATAGATCTAGTCATACTACGGGACAAATTGACCTATTTGTAGATGGGGGTACACCCATTGGCCGGATCAATTTCATAAAACCTTAAAGAAATATGAAATTTTAAGTATTAAATTAAAATATAATAATCAACAATCCAATGAAAGACCAAAGACCACCAGTAGTATCTAAAAAGTACTTATTCCATTGTATTTTAAATTACTCCTTTATTTGGCCCTATGGGGCTTTGCCAAATGCGGGTTACCTACCAAGGTACAGGCTTTTAAAAAAGTATTGGAGCTTTCCAGATTTCCAAGCGGCTTGGGTACAAATGGCCTTTATATGGCGGCTAACTTTTGTATGGCGTTCCGGCGGCACTTTTGTCGTAAATACTCCTATAAAGTGGGTATTAATGGTTAGGCCCTTTATGCAGGGGGAGCTTGCTATTTACCCCAAGCTGCTATACGGAACAATTCTGGTTCTGTTTGTTTGAGGCTTTATGTCCTTACCTTTGGATTGGCTTTTTTGGAAAACTTACTGCCAACCCTATATTTGGCGATGGTGCTCCTGAAACCGCTACAACAGCGACAAATTTGGCCAAGCTTTTAACCCAGTAGGGCTTATTGTTAGGTTTATTGGCTATGCTCAAAATTTGTACTTAAAAAATTTACAGTGCAATGATATTGCGCAGATTATTCCCATTGGATGAAGCTAAAAAAAGCCTTGATCAGGACTCAGATTGATGTTATTCGCGATCCCTATTTATATTGGGGACTCGTAATTTTTGGCGCTTCGGTTTAATTGTAAGTAGGTTAAAATGCCGCAGCCAAGGAAAGAAGGGGTATCCCAGTTTGGGTGGGGATACTTTAGCGGCTTGTTAAAAAACAAAAAAAAGATGTGCTGGGCGTAGTGGCCTCAAATTTTTTATGTGGGTGCCCAGGATCATGTGTTGGACGCTTATATTATCCAGTATGCCGAAGCTATAGAATGGTCTAGCGAGGATGCAGCTACTTACCAATTTATAGGCCTATTATTCTGTTCTTGGTGGCGGTAGGGCCATTGCGAACCTATTATGTTACGCTTTATTGAGCCCTGGAAAACTGTTTTTGATGTTACTGCAAGTTGCAGCAACCCAATCTGTTGTTTGGGGGGACTATTTTACATTGAGGGAATTTTGATTGTTACTCCCTAGTAGGCATTACGATTCTTTATGTCCCTAATGTTTCCTTCCCCACTATTTATGGTATTGCGCTGAACGGACTTAATGAAGAGGAGGAGTCTAAAATTGGTGCCGCCGCGGCCCTGAGTGAGGCAATTGTTGGAGTGCTCTAATTGCCTAAGTGAGGGAATGTTATTGATGCTGGAAGGGAAGGAAACGCCTGTAAATTGATATCCGTAACCGCCGTAAATGATTTATTGTATTATGGGGCTACAGAGAAGCGCGTGAATTTTTCCTTTATTCTGCCAAACACTCTTTTGTTTTGTATATAATGCCTGGTATGGTTTACGAGTGTTAAAAAGTATGAAACGCAGCCTAAAGTTAAGTGCAAATCTTAATTATGTGGCGATTAATAATTATCAACTATAAAAAATTATAAAATGAAAAGGATATTGTTTGGCTTTTAGATCTTAGGAGGGACCTGAGTTGATCACAGCATATGATGATTTACCATAAGGAAGTTTGGCCAGAGGATTCTCCAAAGCCTTAGGGAGCCGGGAATAAAGGATATGGAAAAATCTAACCGGGTGGAGACCAGGATGTTATGATTATCGATGCCGTGAAAGGGCTTTCCTTTGAAAAAAAGGCGAAACAATCGATGCAAGTACCCAGAAAATGAAAGAGTGGAGGGATAATAATGGGGAAATTTTCAAAACAATATCATGCCCTGTTTTGCTAAAACCGGGGGAAAATGGATGGCTGATGGAGAAGGTTTTTAAACTTATTAACCTTAGACAAAGAAAATAAAGATCATAGGATGTACGTAAAATTTAACTTTTTGGAGTTTAGAAATATCGTTAGTAACAGTCATCTCTGTTGTCTCCTATGTTTAATAAGTTTGCAAATCAAAAAGGAGGGCAAAGTGCTTAATTCGGATTGAGAATAAGAAAAGGGAAGGTTATTCAGAGGTTCTTTTTGGGTTACGACAAGGAGTTTTGTTGGAACATTTTAAAGGATTTAATAGTTCTGAAAATGGGAGAGTTCGAGCATATTGATTTCCCCTGAACTTCAAGCGTCCGTTATGACGAGGCACGGCTAAGGCAATTCAGGGGAAAAAAAGCTTTGGTGGGATCAATTATGATTTGATTTGTTTATCTGGAGAAATTAAACGAGCCATTTTTAATTCCTACCGGTGAGGGCAGAACCGCTTTTTGGTTGGGACCAGAAGTCGCGGCGTACTTCCTTTACTTCGGAAAAGATACTGAGTTTGAATTGAATTATGGTATGTTCCCAAGGAATTGGGATACTGAAAACTTTCATTGATAGGACAATAGTGAAATTATGCTTTTTTCCGAAAGGAAATGAAACTGATCCGTGAATTATAACGGGGGCGATTTTGAATTGAAGGTGTCAAAGGAATATTAAAACTTTTGGATAAGGGAAGAGGCCTCTGGAATTCTTGGACTCTCCAATTCCTGAAAACCCTTAAAATGGGGGGGGGATGGGCTTTGCTTCCGGAAATAGTATTACTTTAATAATGGGGGCTGAATGAAAGTTGGGGAAAGAAAACAGGGTCTTCTATCTATTTGGATTTTAAGCATGTTTAATTCCTCGGATCGAAACCACTATAAGTGTTTCCTTTTAAGAAAGGGGATGATGACCTTTTAGGGACAAGGTAACAGACGATTATTTTGCGGAAATTCCAAAGAGCCGATCTTCAGGTCTATGATAGTGTTTTTTATTCTTCAAGCGGGATGGAAAGGAACGTGGAAAAATTGGTATCTCCCCACAAAGTCCACGTTACCGGTTTTAGGAAGTTATGATCGAAAAATAGTGCTCTAACCATGCCAGTTTAGTCTGCCCGAGGGGGTCACAGATTATGTAAATTCACAATGGGAGTTACAGCAGTTTCCCTATTCTGGGGAATGCAGCACATGCCTTAACGATGGCCCGCTTGAGAGATGGTGACAGTTTAGCCCCTTCTATGATATTGGAGGGAGTTCATCACCCCATTAGATCCAAATCCAATGAGATAAGCACCATACGCATCAGACTTTTCACTTTTATAGGGTTAATGAAGTGGAATTGGAAAAAAAATTGGCGAAAAGAGTTATTGAGCGTTTCACTCAAAGAATTAGCAAGGCAAATAATAATGAAATACCTATTGCCCAACAGATTTAGTTTAAGGGGATTAGGGACTAAGGATGTACAAAGAGTAATAGATAAGAACAAATTGTAGATTAAAAAATCCATGGAGAATTACAAAGAAATCCCAAAGGCAATACTAAATATCATCCGTTGTTTGATTTAAGGAACAAAGCAAAAAAAAGGATTCCGCAGTTTGCTTTTGAGTATTTGATGGTGGGTGTAACGAAGATGTAAACCTACATAAGAACACTGCTGAAATACGGGACATAGGAGCTTTTGCTATACCTATAGTAAACCATTACCGGGTCTTAGTATGATAGACCGAAGCTCTTCGGACATGTTACGAGGCTCCTTTTGGATTGCCCCCCGTTGCTTGCAAGGTTATGTTGGCCAACGCTCCGGAATTTTTGGCGAAAAATCGGCTTTGAACATAATATTCCGTTTTATTTTAAAAGTACGGTGACGACCAGTAGTATTTGGAACGCTATTAGTGAGGATTACAGAAGTAAAGCCCCTGGTTTCAGCTTTTATTCATTCCAACAGGTAGGATAGCGTTAGAAACGATATTATTACAAAGGGCCGAGGCTGCAGAATGTCCAGGTATTGGTAAGTTTTATGCGGATGTGCCACTTTTTGGTTTTTCGGGGTCCCAAGGGATATTCGGAGAACGGGCTTGCCATTGCCATCCTAAAAATGTCCGTAAAGAATATTCTTCAGGTACTTGGTAACCTAGTTGGGCATTGAATACTTTTAAAATAATGGGCAACCTAATTTCGAAACCCTTAACCTTATATGCCAAAAGGATTGGGATTTTGGCCACAATTGGGCGAATTTATGGACCAGACCTTTTAGGAAGGTTGAAATGAAGAGAAGCATAAAACCTATAGGATATGTGGAAGGGCAAATGTTGAGTGATATAAAAGGGGTTGCCAACGAAACCGATTGCTGAAAAGGCCATTAAATGGGATGGATTGGTATTTTGTTTCCAATCATGCGGGGGTAGACAGTTGGATGCCGGGGAGAATCTACGATTAAACCATTGACCCCAGAATTGCCGAAAAATACGGAAGCAAATAAAGGTGATGATGGACAGGGGATTGAGGTGAACCGATATTGCCAGGACTAGGGCAAGAGGAGCGGGGATTTACCTTTAGGGACGTCCTTTATGTACGGAGTTGCAAGCATTTTGGGTGCAAAGGTGGGGACCATACCATATCGCTTTTTAAAAACAGGAATTTACAACAGGTAATGGGAACAAATTTGTTGTTAAGAGGTTAAGGATTTTTTCCAAAATCATTTAATTTATATGGGATGGGCGTCATGCCAAATTAATGCTTGTTGGTAAGTAGGAGTTGGAATGTGAAACTGATTGCTAAAATGTTTCTTTCATTGTGTGAGAAGGGGATACTTTTTAAGCAGTCTCGGTTTTGAATCAATTCTTAAAAGTTTGTGTGGAAATTAAAAAGACTGGATAAGTTATATCCCAAAGTCATGTTCTGTTCATTTTTGCATCGCCCAAAAAAGCGAACCAAAACGTGGTGATTTTAAATTCTTTAAACCACCCCACTTTCCACGCCGCACCGTCCAGGCGCTTTCACTTGGGTGAATGCTCGTTGGACCGGCTTCCATTACCCGATGGGTGAAAATCACTGTTTGATTTACAACGAAATTAAAAAATAGGCCGTTACTTTGTTCCGTACAACTTAATTGTATCGAAAACCATAGTCGTTATTAAAATATAGTTTTAACATTTGTCTTCAAAGCCCATTGTTGGGTCGATCTTCTTCCGTAATGGAGAGTGGGCATGGCCGTAAAGAATTATTGAAGCCCTTGGAAATAATTTAGTCCCATGATCGTCCATAAAAAATCCCAAGATTTTAGGGGCCCACTTGAAGAAGGGCTTTTCTTTTGTTCGTTTTTCTTGGACAAGCAAAAGAAAAATGAAAGAATAATTTGAACAAAAGTTTTATCAGATTATGACTAATAAAATAGAGCTGAAATCAAAAAAAACATGTTAAATATATGTTCATCCAAATTTTGCATAAACACACATTGTCTTGATTCCTCGGTTTTAGCAGGCAAGTCTAAAATTATTCTGATGCCATGAACTGGTCGCTTTACCCCAATTACCAGGTATGGAAAAGCCTGATGGAAGATTATTTTTATATTGATTCGGTTTGCGTACTGAGCGATTTTATTCCTTTTTAAAGTATCGGTTTCCAGTTGGGTCTCAAAGGAAATTTGTTGAATTGCTTGCGGTTGGGTCTTCTATCTGTCCAACAAGGATTCCTTCAATGCCTTTTGACAATTTTCTTTATAGGTTGATGTAGATAAGGGATTGGGTCTTCCAAAAGTATAAGATGAATTTTGACAAATACGACCCACAATTATGTTCTTGATATTTTCCTGTCAAGGGCTCAACATTTGCGGTTAACCCTTCCTTCTGCAAGGTGTGGTATGAAAATAGATGGTGCATCTACTCGGCATCCTGTTACCAATTCCATTACCCACCTTTTTCTATTTCTTGATTTTTAAAGGACCTGTATCGATGTCTTTTTATGGAATTCGGTATTCTCTGGCAGTCCGGCCTTGTTTAAGAGCTTCTAGGTACCTAGGGTCTGTCCTGATAATGGTTCAGAGTTGATTGTATAGCCACAGCTCCAATTTTCTTATTTCCTTTTCCCAACAAATAATTGGTTGCCTGCATGGAGGCCTTAAAAACTTGTTCTCTCGTCGACCGTGACGTAATTGGTATTAAGAATCATTGAAGAATCTATCGATCAACACGGAAAAAGGGAATGTCCGTTTGGTTAGTCGCAAATATCTTTTCGATCCCCTCTGGTGCGGCAATAATAAATCCATCGACCTGCCGTCATTTTTAAGAAAATCCAAAACCTTGGTGGGAATTTTCTCCACCTTTTTCGTCCCGAAGATTCCAAAAGATTACTTGTATAATCCTGTGACAAACGGCCTTCGTCTCAATGGTTCTCGCCAAGTTAGAGAGGAAGGGGTTTGGAAATATCTGCTACGATTACTCTAGTAGACCTTGTTTATTGGTTTTAAGGCTCCTTGCATTCAATTAGTGATGATAGTTAAGAGTTCCTTTTGCGACCTGTCTTATCTTTATGGCAGTTTTGTTCGGATACCTATTTTTCCTTTCCTTTATTACTTAGAACATATGAAACCAAGGGTATGGATACACCCACAATTTTAGCAATATCCTTTAATGATTGTTTAGGTTTCATGTTAGGTTCTAGATTAAAAAATTAGAAGTTGGAGCAAACCTTAATTGTAACTATTTATAGTAAACAGTAGGTTTATAGTTTTTTAAACAAAAGTTCCCCAAGTTGGTTAAAATTACTACGAGTATAACAAAATCTTACTAAAATCATTATGGGCATAATCCTTTCCGTAAAATCGGGACAACAATGGCTTTTCAAGTCCAAACCTAAAATTTCCAAAAATAAACTAATAGTTGGGTTTACTCTCATAGATTTCGTCTGTATTTTTATTGAATAGGATACGAGAAGAGCCTCTATGAATATGGCCTGTGATGTGTCCAAATACAGTTATGTAAGACTATGATATGAATACAGAGATGAGAGCTACACCTAAATCGGGCAACTCCTTCTACCCGCATATTGACCGGCCGAAGGTTCAGTCCACTCGCTTGTACCGGCAAAGGACCTCATCCATATTCATAATAAGAAATTTCCGATTACTCTATAGTACTACCGAAGAGAATAGTTCGGCACCTCTATTGATCCCGGCCTAATGTATAAATAAGATCTTGTATTATATATATTCAGAAGGTTAACGAACCTAATAGTAAGCTGGTAACTCCCATGCCAGTTAGGCCCAACAATACCTCCAACCATAATGGACAGATCATTAGGATGAGTTCTCCACCAAGCTCTAATTGCGGCTAGCCGCTGTCGTGCTACTTTTTACGTTAATCCACGGCGTTGGCCAAACTAACTCGATATCCAATACACTTCCAGGTAATTGCCTGAGCATGTGAATCCGACATTATAATAAATTACACGCATTCTTTGTTTCCTTTGTCGGAGCGGTCCTTTTATACAATCTCATGCTGGTGACCTCTGTCTAGTTAATCCGTAAGAAAAACTGGGTTTATTGCGAAAACTATTTAAAATAGGAAATTGGTACTCATTACCCGCGCAAAGATTAGAGGCGCCATCCCATTCAGTCCCGTTATTCCTGCCAGGGCCAAGGCTAATTAACAATAAAAATAATAGGAATACACTATCACTTTTTATTTATATCCTGTAGCTCTCAGGACTAGCGGTGGCCGCTGAATCATTAATAGGCCAAAAAGCGAGGTGCCAAATAAAAAGAAAAATCATGGAAATAGGGAGATAGATCAAGCCGCCGTCAGTGCAGAAGATTTTTTGAAGCTTCTTTGTCAGATTTTGAGGCAATTAACGCTGCACATAATTCTGATCTATACCATAATTTTGCCAAGTTGATGAACTACACCGTAAACAAGATACTACCCCAGAAGGTGGGTTCGGTAAAGCTAATGGCTGAAACTACCAAGGCCAAATTTGTCATTTTGCGGCAGGCAATGTCGAAAACCTGCCAGGACCTTGCGGGCATATTAAGAGAATAAAACCAACACAGGACCAAGGCTCCAACAATTTAGATTATGTTGATGGCGTCTGTCCATAATACCGCACGTAATTCCACCCCAACATAGGAGTATATTAGATACTTACCAAACCTGGTAGAATATAATTATGGTGATCATAGCCCATTCCTACAAATTGCATTTAGGGTAAAGGGCCAAAGGGTAGAGTATGGTTCCATACGCATTTAACTGGGTTAATAAGCTAACAAAGGGACACATAGATTCTATCCCAGGCGCCAAAACGTTGTTCCATGATAGGTATAGGCCGGGGGACTATTTATTTTCTGTACAAACGGGACAAAAACTTTACTGCAATTCAAGGAGGCTATAGGGAGGGGAAAAGGTAAACGCCACGCATTCCAATTGGATGATAGGCTTCCCTGGAAGTGCAAGGTAACTTATGCTACTAACGTAAGGTAGCAAAAATAGACATTGGTTAACCACCCAGCCCGGGATGTCGTTATTACCCATGTATAAGACGAGGAGCGTTTCACTCTTTTAAAAAAAATGAGCTCCGAAAAGGCTATTCCTCCTTATGTAAATAGAAGAAATAGCGATTAAATCTAAACTGTTCATGGTGTTTGGCTATTTGAGGTTTTTGGTATTTTTTTTAAAAGTTAGGATATTACGCTACTTAAAACGGTTGGCTATTGTAAAATTTCTGAATTTTATTATATCGTCAAAGCCTTTTAATTGATAAGAGGATTTACTGGATATGAGTATTCGTCACATTATTTGCATTTATCGATTAAGCAATGATAATTAATTATTTCATAATACAAAGAAGTGGTTTATTTTGAAAAGGTTGTGGTTAATATTTTTAAACCTGTCTGCGGGAATTTTAAATATACTGCTGAGTATGACCAGACAAGGCCCTATTTTTCGATATTAGATTGAATTACTTTCAAATTATTAAGAGATCACTTCCAATTTCCTTGAACTGTTGTGAAGGGAGGGGCAAGATATGGGGCCGCACCAATCCCAATAGTGAAGCTGCTCCTTTTGGTCCCTTTAAATAACCGAGCCATATTTACCAATATTGTAACAGCATTCTTGCCACTTCCATCGCCACCCCATTTAGGCCTTATCGGACCAATTTCATTATTTTCCCTTGTAAAAAACCATGCAGCCCCAAACTGAGAAATTTCAGAAACTTAGCGTTAGAAGATCACAAACTAGATGGTTAGGGTTAATAAACCTTGAATTTCAATATTTGATCTTTACGTAAAAGTTATTTTTTGTTGCCTAAAGTTAAAATTTATTAAATAAACTCAGGTTGATACAAAAAAGTTATAACTTTTAAGTGGGATCGAAAAAAAACATTTATGTTTTTAATGAAATACAATCAAATTATCTTTCATTTCAACAATTGTCTTTTTTTTCAAATACTATTTAAGTTGCGATCCGCTAAAAAGCAAAGTAGAAAGTCCACCCTCCCAAATTACTTTTCTGTTATTTGCGCGACGATGCCACCTTTAAGCACAATGGGCGGCTTATGGCAGCTCTTGGGTAAAAACGCCAGCGTTCGACCAGAGTTGCTGGAGCAGTTTACTTTTTTACTAACGCATATACTCCAATGCAAAGTGCGCACTTCACGTTTCTTGTATTGTAACAGGTCGTAATTCCTGGCAATTGGAAGGGCTGGAAATCATTGGAGTTATTTTTCCAAACTAAATTTAAAGACATATGCTGAAAACGCTTTAGTGAGAACGGCTATCATGTTGGTTTAACTGCCAAGGGAATTTAGCACCAACACCAACTTGTGGCATTAACTAAAAATGGGGAACAACGAACTGTTTTGGGAAAAAGAATTTATGAAAGAAAACAACCCTCCCACAAATGCAATGTCGAATATAGATACGCCGGCCAAGTTTGTGGAATTTTAAATGAAGAAAATCAGAAGACGAACCCATTTTGTTTTTGTATGGAGGGTTCGAAACCCATCGTGAATATGAATATGGTAGTGGTATAAACAAGGGCAATAAAAAGCTCGAGGATGTTTGATGATGTGTTCGGATTTTGGCCAGAACAATGAAGATAGTCAGAAAACAGATATGCTGATTACCGCTTTCGAATTAAGAATACTTTTCGATTCAAACATTGTGGAGCGGAATGCTAAAAACTCTAGAAAACCGGGGAAATGCTAGACCAATACAATTGTTATCGTATCATCGGATAACGGCATGCATTTCACGTGTTAAAGGGCAAGCTTATGAGTATTCAACCATTTGCCATGCTATTATGTGGAAAGATGGAGTAGTAAACAAACCTGCGTCGTAATATAATATGATTTTGTAAGTTTTATCGAGTTTAGCACCAACATTTTCTTGAAGCTGGCCGGTATTGAACAATTCTGATTTCACAAATGCAACCAATGGAAGAAGAAGTTTTAACTGATATTTTGTATTCTGATAGTGGGAAAATATATCGAGGAAGAGAACTTTTGTATTAATTGGGGAAGACGCGACATGATTTAGGTAGACCAAATGATTTGGGATATCAATCAGAGGAATTCCAAGAGATTATTTACTTGTTACTTAATTTTGAGACAGACCGCTGGCCTTGCGGGAAATCCGGAAACAGGTTTTTAAAACACGGATGGGAGGTGCCACCAACTCAAAATATTGAATGACGAAGGAAATTAGGGCAAATAAAGTATGGATCTCTGTTTTGGGAAACGCCCAATAAAGAGTTATAATAATGTAAGTAGATGACCGCCTTTGCATTCAATAATCTGATTAGACCAGCCCGGATTATCAGATACTACGGAACAAGCTAGAAACAAAATTAATTGAGAATTAAAAAAAACAAAGATCCTCGCATACTGGGAAATGGGCATGTTTTTGATGAGTATCTGTACGCAAATGAAGCGACCGAAATTTTTAATAGCGCCAAATGATGGCGAAAACCCTACGCCGGTTTGGGTCAACAAAACCGATTTTGAATCGGCAGAGATGACAAAATGTTAAAATGAAATAATAAGTATAAAGCAAAATAATCCTCCAAAACTTGCAAACTAAAAATAATAAGATTTTTTCAGATTGTTTAGGTTAAGTCTTTGGAATGGATTTTAACAAGGGATCTCAATCTTCTTTTCATTTTTCTATTAGATTTTTCATCAACTCGCTGATAACTCATTGATTTTCATTCGAATTTTGCCAATTAAAGTTAATCCGTTTCCTTCTGGGTCTTTGGACAGATGGGTAGATTTCATCCGGAGTTTAGTATCCTTAAAGTCTTTTACCAACTTCCATTCAGTAGTGCGATATGAACGCATCAAAGCGGTACTATAATTTAATTCATTACTGTACTCAGAGTAAAGGATCATTACCCCAGTTTTCAAGTTTTTCTCCTTTCAAATTGGGACTATACTTCTCCCTCAAAACCTTTCCTACGGGGAAATTTTTGGCTTTCCTTTGCCAGTTTCCAACCAGTTTGGATACCAAATCCATATTAGTAAAAGGTCTTTTTTACTCGCAATCCAGGTTGATAAACAACCAGGCCACCGGATTTATGACTAGGGGAAAAAACATTGAAGTGAACTGGGTATAAGATTTTGACGGGAATTGGCGCTAGGTTTTGTTGCAGGGTGGCTCTTCCTTTCGTAATCCAATAACCCATCCCCTTTGCTCAAATTCCATTATGCCCCAATTAT
>Ga0163217_1003186_pt1 | contig 13805 bp, 12 predicted proteins | sample SynspAceP_FD_185933 | JGI IMG/M metagenome (GOLD analysis project Ga0163217, IMG submission 185933) | Saline lake microbial communities from Ace Lake in Antarctica - Synechococcus sp. Ace-P (PacBio error correction) | ecosystem: Environmental > Aquatic > Non-marine Saline and Alkaline > Saline ... | reverse complement strand
TTACATAAGCGGTGTTAGATATGAAAGAACGCTTTTTACGTTCTTTTAACATCTGTAATGGCGGCAAAATCAGGGTCTTGTTCTGAATAGGGTGAGACTTTAAAATAGTTTTTTCATCTGACCCGTCGCATCAGAATCTTGTTCCAAAGCGCTTAAATCTGAAGTGTCGTCCCACGGTTCCTATTATCTAGATCATCGCTTTTAAAGGCCCAGGCTTTTTTATCCACAAAATAAATATTGAGGCCAAAAGAAGATAGTCCAAAGTTATTTCCTTTTCCATAAAGAACCACGAGCCTCTTCAATATTATATTTTCTTAAAAGGCGTTATGAATAGTTAATCGCCTGCTACTAGATAGAGAGCGAATAAAGTAGACCTATTATCCTCAACAGGTCCACTTTAACAGACTTTAACTTAGGCTTCTTGAATTTGCCTTAATTCCTTTTAGTTATTTTTGTCGTTAAGTGAAACAGTTTAGCAGGTCTACTGGAACTACTTGAGTGGGATTGATTGTTTTGTGACTGTAATAATAATGGCGTTTAATATGTTGCAGGTTAACTGTGCTCGCGACTGTTAGGGGTATCGTACAGGCCGTTTTCATATTAAGCGTTGAGTTTAGTGGTAGTCCAAAATACCGCTTCTATATTTACATTTAAAATGGCCAAAGTAACGGTCTCGAAAGCGAATTAGAGTAGTAAAAAGGCGCCAATCTGCTCTGTTTGCTCGTCTCCAAATAAAAAACATGCTGCTCGACAGTTGTTGCTCTAAAAATCGGGGTGTTTCAAATCAAAGGGGTTAATGCATCTTCATTAAAGCTTTTGAGTCGTGGCCAAAGCCGCATTTGTAGAACGCCATATTTGACCGTTGTGGTAAATGCGTTCGTTTAGCGTATCTAGTCTTTTGGTCTTGTCAGCTGGAGTTAGAAGTTAAGGAAATTCCCAAGTTGAGGTCATTAAAGGATGAGTTTAAATACGGAGTTATTTCCGATGGACTCGTTTGACACTATCGTTGTTTGCGGTTTTTATTCCCATAAAATGGGGACTGTCACTCGTCCGCTATCTGGTTCATGGCTTTTGTATAAAGTTTTTTGATGAGCAAATCAAAGTTGGTGTTAATGGGTCTCAGCGGCATGTTTAGTGTCTTTTGAAGTTTTGCTGTCTTTTTTTAAATCCCAGCCGTTTGTCTTAGCATGTCAGGGTGAAACGCAACTAATACTGAATAATTCTTCTTAACTGCTTTAAGTTTTGATAAAAATCAAAGTACGGTGGGCCCCAAGGGCAAAAGCGAGAGAGGACGTACCAAGTGATAACGTCCTGTTTGAGCGCTGGGGAAAATGGTTGGCGTTGTTTGGGATCGTACCACTGTCTGCGTAGGAATCCATGTTTCTAAACTCAGGGGACTCACTTCGAATGAATTTCCCTTGGCTTGCTTTAGTGTACCGTACCACTGCGTCAACCCATTTACTCTTACAAGTAATCCCATCGTTTTTTCCTTTAATTTATAATTCACATTATTATTAATGAAAATTTAATTGTTTAGGGGGCTAAAGATATGGTCGTATTTAATCGGAATGATTCGATGGGTTGATTTTTCTATGCTGAACGTTTTAGGTTCATTGTTAGTTCCATGCTTTATTTTACTAGTCAGTGTTTATGCTAGTGTATGTTGGCCAGTTGCCACCCTTATGGTTGGTATATTGCCCTTGTTGCCGATCATCTTAGCCAAAGTGCGCGACCCTACTGGCTTGGGCATTTTTAAACAAAGGCCGAGTGTTAATTTTGTTCTGTTGCTTTTGATTTCCAAAATTGTATGGCGATTCCAGATGAAGAAGCGTCATTAACGGCGTATTGGTGGTTTCCTGTTTTTGTATTGCCTTGTTGGCGTTTGTACCGGAGAGAGCGTTTCTTTAATCGATTTGCCGTCGTAAATCGTATTCTCTTTGTCGTGATGGTTGCGTGAGTGGTGTTTACGCGATTGAGCGTAGTTGGTATCTTTTGCTTTTTTAGTCACCTTTTTTAAACACAACAGTGAGTTGGTCTACCCGTTTTACTTTGGTGCGTTTATTGCTATTAGTACGTCCACGATTAGGTTATGCTTGGTTGCGTTTAAGTGGTGATACTTTTCGAGGGCCAGTATGGACTTGATTGATTGTTAGCTGTTGATCATAGGTCATTTTTGCGGTCTTTTCAGAACCTCAGTTTGACGCCCTGTTATCGGCCAATTTTTTTATTGTGGATTTGGTTTTGCTGATTGGGAAAGCCATCGAATGGCGTATCTAGATTGATATGACAAAGCTTTGCCAGGAAGGCGGGCTGAATGAGCAAATTAGTCGGTTTTGTCTAAACGGTATTTGCTATTTGCGATGGTCGATGTGGGATCATTTTCAAAAAATTTAATGATACGTATGGCATTTGATATGGGAGATAAGTCCTAGAAAGGCAGTGTTGCCACTCAATTGATAATATTGCCCTAAACGGCGCCGCTTCGTTATGGCCGTGTGAGAGTTTTACGATTGTTATTTCGAGGTGAAGCAGCTGCTGAAGTCGAAGAGGACTCTTTGAGCTGGTCGTGAAGGCATTGAAGATGGCTTGGTTGAAGTGTTTGATCCTAAAAAAGAAACAAGACATAGACGTTTGAATGTAACGGTGCAGCCCTAGGTGTCGCTTTTGCAACTGCTTGGTGAATCCCCTGATGCGGTTTTTAAAGCGAGCAGGACGAAAGCTCGTACAAATTCTAAAAAGGAAGGGAAGGAAACCGCTGTTATCTAAGTCTTTGTCCCCTAAAAATAGCTAATTGCCAAAAAAAAATTTGATCAACCGGTCACTTTTTTCTCTCGAAATCTATTGCACTGCAATTTAGCTGTTTATATATTGTTCTTAGATTTTTATAAGTGATTGTGTTTGAGGTGTTTTTTTAAACCTCGACACCAGTCATTTTCGGTTCCAGTAACCGGCGATGGAATTTCTCCATCGGTCAAAGAACATTGATAAGATGGCGTATGAGCCCGTTTATCAATCACAGAGCCAACTGGTGTAGCAGTTAGCCTTAATTGACGAATGCCTATAGTCATTAACGTCTCTGCTTCACGAGGGAAATGGGAGCTTCGGCTCCCTTTTTTTATACCAAAATTGTTCTTATCGCTCGTGCCCAATTCTAAAGAATGTTATTCTTTCTCGTATTGCGCAGGATGGTAAGACGATACATAAACACCTCCTCCCTTTATAGCTATTTCAGCGAGGACAACCCTTGACCGAAGTGAAACGACCAAAAATCAGTGAAAAAGGCGCATATTAGAGCTCAAATCAAAAACGCTTATTTAGAAAACAATCTGAGCGTGTTTTTGCGCGTCAAGGGACTCGCTAACCGACACAAACTTCAAATTTGATTGCCGATGAAGCTGGAGTTGCCTAACCCACGCCCCAATATTCCCATATTACCTATCGCTCCAAAAAAAGAATTTACTAGAAAGCGGTATTAGAGCGCATTCTGCGACCTTGGTTTGGACTCAAGTTAGTGAATTCAATGTTGAGGAAGGGGCCAAAGCACAATCTGACACGTTATAATCAGTTGAAAAATTGATCAATCTCGCACCAATAAAAATGCTTCTAAAATTTTCGCGATGGCACTTATTGGAGAAGAAACGTTTGTTTTTAGAGTATCTTCGAAACTTATTTGTGGACTGAGTTGAGTCGTGAAAAAGCGACGATTCAGGATTTTGGTGTGATTAAGCCTAAATGGCTTCCGTTTCCAACGGAACACCTTTTTTATTAGTATTTGGGCATGACCCAAACCTATTGCAGATTTTGCATGCGCAAGGACAAATCATGCTTACAAAAAGACAATTAGTAGAAGGCGATACGAAGAAGCCAAGCCAATTTATTACGCGTATGGTCTGGCTTGTGCTTGTCAAGTTAATGGAGGTGAGGCATTGACATTAGAAAGCGGGTATTACTTTTTTCTTCGCATTTTAATTTTTGCTGTGACGCCAGGTCCTGGTAGTCCTTTGCTGTTATTGCCCGAAAAGCATGACGCAAGGGGCGCTCGGCGCCAGTGTTTCTCTTTGTGTTGCTGGTATTGGTAATTGGAGTTGACATTGTTTATCTTAGTTATGGCGTGTTTTGGGTTGGGCTGCGATTGCGTCTACTTGGAGGGCGTTTTCTTAGTAATTCGTATGTTGGCGCGGCGTTTCTTATCTATTTGGGTTGGAAAATGTGCGGGTTTCACCGGTATCAACATCCTCTACAGATTTTGCACAACTTGAACCTCTATAAAGTGAAATGGCGAGTTTTATGCAAGGTTTTATGTTTTCAGCATCGAATCCTAAGGTCATTCTTTCTATGTCGACTTTTTTTCTACCGACCTTTATGGATTTAACGATCTTGAGTGGTTTTGATATCGCTGAATTGCGTCTGTTCTTGCTTTTACTGCACTCATGTTAGGTATTCAATCTTATTTCTGTGTGTGCTTCACAAGCGAGACGTTTGATGAAATCTGAAACGCTCTTATGAAGAACATTAAACCGTACGTCGGGCGGTATCATGGTAAGTGCGGGGGCTTTCTCGGCTTGAAAGAGCTAGCCAGATATGAATGCGTAATTTGATAGTTTTTTGTATAAAAAAGCCTTCTTTTCGAATGAAAAAAAGGGGGAAAGAGGCTTTTTGCTAAATGAAGAATGACTTTAAGGTGGTTTACGCGAAGTGCCGTTAAACGGTCACCAGCATCGCCCAACACCGGGGCGTATATAGGCGTTTTTCCATTCAAGCCCACGGTCTATTGATCCAATTACATTGCGACATCTGGATGCGCTTTTTTTGAACGCTTCAATGCCTTCAAGGGCCGCAAATAGGCAGATGAATCGAATGTCTGAAGCGCCCATTTCTTTCATTTTTTCGATTGCCATAATGGCTGAGTTGCCTGGTTGCCAGCATGAGGTCGACAACAATGATGGTGCGCTCATTAACGGAATTGAGGCATTTTCCAGATAGTCTCTACAGGGCCTGCTTTTCGTTCAGGATCGCGATATAGGCGACGTGTTCCAACTCGTGCGGAAGGCGATAGTTGAGCACGCCCTCAGCGAGGACCCGTTACGGCTCTTCATTATGGTTAACGATACCAAAGCTTTTTTTACCTTTTAAACGGACACATTGGCTTTTTCTAATGGGCGTTTCAATTTCAACATCGACGGTTTCTAGATCTTCGTTGTTGCTTCATAGCCAATGAGTGTTCCTAGTTCTTCAACTAACATACGAAATTCACGTGTACTGGTGTTTTTATCACGAAGACTGGTAGAGTTGTGCTTAACAAAAAGGGTTGTTTAATCCACAAAAAATGTTCCGTTGTAAACCTTAAGAGTTCATCGGCGGGTCATTGGCCTTTCCTTTTTTACTGTGTATAGGGGAGTGTAATAGATTGAGCAGTTATATCTTTAATCGGCTGATTCCTATAATAGCCACTAAGTGGCCGTTTACTGACCAAAAATAACTAATCCCTGTCCCCTGAAGCGGTGCGGTTTATTGGAGTGAGTAAGCATTTTGAAAAATGATAGGTGCCGTTTGTTTTCGAGAATATTGTCAAATTACATAAGCAGTGTAATCCATAAAAAAAATAGCGATGAGCCTTTCTTAGAATTCCTTGTTTTTTTTTGAAGTGCAAACACAGATTATTCGAGAATTCAATTATGGAGTGATGGACGAGCAGTATCAGATCTACAGGAAGAAAATAGTTGTCAATGGCCGAGAGGAGGTGTGGTAATACTGACCCTAAAAGGCTTGCTTTTACCTGATGATGTCTTACCTGAAACACTTATTTAATTTTACCCATTTCAAGCCGTCCTTTTTTTTCCTGCCCAAAAGTCCAGCCAGTGATGGATGCGGAGCAATGGGAAGATTTACATTAGAACGTTATTGCGGAACATCCTCAGGCCGTTGTTGGTCTAGTTTAGCCGACAAAGAAGGAAAAAAAATCGCCTTCAGGTGGTTGAGTTTCGTTCGATAGGTTGTGTGCAAGGAGTTGCATAAAGCCGAGAACAGAACGATAAAACTTAACGTTTTTGGCTCAAGGGGTAAGCGCTTTGAAGTTATGAATGGGTGCTCAGTGAGACGGGCACCCTATTTAGCAAGGGTTCGCTTATATTAATGACGTTTTGAATCCAATTGATGATGAAATCGAGGCCTATTCCATCGCGATCCTTGATGCAATTAAGCAGTTGATTCCGTTTTTAATCCTTTATTCAGTGGAAGATAAGACAATATCTCGGTCGATTTTCAGATTCAATGAGTCAGGTTTGTTGGCCGACTTTCGCCGCTTCTATTTACATCGGCGGACGCAGAAAACTGTTCGATGTGTTGGCGACGCATACCGGTCCAGCTCGTATTGCATCTTGCGCTTACTTTAGAGAAAAGAGCTCGGAAATTGCGCGGTTACAAAATGAAATTAGCGCAGAAGTAAACGATAAAATCAGTAAGCACCAGCGAGATTTTTTTTTCTGAAAGAACAACTAAAAAATTATTTCAAAAAGAATTAGGTAATATCGAAGGATTGATCGCCACGTCTACGTGGAAACATTTAAAGCCAAGACTGGAAAAGCAAAAACGTTACCAAATCAGTCAATGACAAAAGATTCAGATGAACTTGCATAAGCTAAGCATTCTCGAAGCAGGGTCGCCAGAATATGGCGTTACTCGCAACTTATTTGGATTGGTCTACGTCTTTGCCTTGGGGGTGTCAGTTTCTAAAGATAATTTAGAATTAAGGTTGGAACTTAGAAAGTGCTTGAATCTCTATTCACCGCTGTTTAGGAGACATAAAGGACCGTATCGTTGAGTTCTGGCTTTAGGCCGCCACATCGAGGTGAAAATGAGGGTGGCAGTTTTTGTTACTGTGGCCCGCCTTGGTGTTTGGTAAAAACGTCTACGGGGAAGTCGATTTGCGGAATCGTTGAATCGGTAATTTTTATGCGTTTCAGTCTTGGCGGAATGCGGATGAAGCGGAGATTAAAGGCACGGACGGACTTATATTGGCGCTTTACGGTAATTTTGTTACAAGCCTTGGACAAGCAGACGTCGATTTGAGGTGTAGAAAACCCCGTAAATTATTATGGGATGAAAATCGATAAGGTTGGCTCGGCTTTCAAGAGTTGATTCCTGCCGCTTCTTTTGCTTGAAAGCCTGGACCCTGTTCAGAATAGCCGAGTTTTTAGATCTATTATTTAGACATGCGTTATCGATGTCAAAAGCCCTTTATTTGTACGGGCAAACCAGTTGGATACATTCCCTTCTCCAATTATTAGATCCGAATGGACGTTATTCGGCTTTCTGCTATATAGGTGACTGAAAAACTGGCGATCGCCAAGCCAGGCATTTGTGGCACTAAGCTTTTGAAGAAAAAAATAAAATTGCTTTAAGAAGCAAACTAAATATTTACCGACGCCGCGTTGCGTCATATTATCGTATGCATTATGCTCAGTGATGGGCGGGCGTTCGTGGTTTGGATTAAGCTACTACAAAAAATCTTGAGAAAAAGTTGGTATGTCGAGCTAATGACGGGCGAAAAAATCCCATTATTAACGTTGGCGTCCAAAGACGTTTGAGACGTTGTTAGGCATGCCTTACTTCCGACCAGAGAAAACACTGCAAGGTGTTTGGTGTGGTAACAGGCTTGGCTTGCGACTCTTATGGGCGGCGCAACCTTTACCACGAAGCGAATAGAGGCATGAATTAACGCGTGGTTTGCGAAACCACTGGCAAGCTGGGGGATTGTGATGAAGGAATCGGCTGAGATGTGCGCGTATTCCTATGTTTTTTCTTCACGCTAAGAGTTATCAAAAAGCGCCTGAGTTTTTTGATAAGAGTTTGGTTCATTTGCATGTGCCTGAAGGGCAACGCCAAAAGATGGGCCAAGTGCTGGTATCACTATGCAACGGGCTTATTGCTTTGGCAAGAAATGAGCCAGTGGCGCAGAAGGGCTAGCGATGACTGGAGAGTTGGACTGTTAACCGGCAAGTGTTTAGGCGTCGGGTGGTATTAGGCGGAGAAACTCATTGCCGCTAAACGTAGTTAAAATCACCGAAAGTAATTTTGCCAGAGCCTAATTCGTCGCGACTTTGAAGAAGTTGCGCGTGAATCGGTAAAAGAAGGCATGACAGTGCATTTCGCGGAGCGCTTTCCGGAATGTTGAAAAAATCGTGTTTAACCGAACAAAATGGTCAATCTTACATTACATAATCCTTAAAGTAAAAGCACTCCTTTCTCACAGGTTATACATTGCAGAAAATACGCAAACCGGACAAGCATTGCTTGTCCGGTTTTTTTATTGTGTGTGTGCAGTGATGTGTCATTTTTAGGGGAAACGAATGCCTGGTTCGGCAAAAACTTTACGCAAGGCTCAACGTTTTAAACATGTTGTTTATATGTCTGCCACTTGGTTGCGTTTGGTTTGATGTGCTGTTTTTGTTTAGACCTGTTGCACATTGCTTTTTCTTTCTAGCTTGGCGAGGAAAGAAGGCCGTGGCGGCGGTAGGTTCGCCAGTTACTATTATGTTTTTTACTATTTCGTTGAGTATTGCGGTGTCTATTTCTGCTACCTTTAGTTTCACAAACCGTCGGAGAGAAAGAATTAACTAGCAAAGCGTCGCCGCCAGTGAATGTGTTGGCGTTTTGGTTTATCTTTTTCTTCCGCGGTTGGTGGTTATTGGCCTAAAAACTTCCCCTATTTTATTGTCTATTGGCGCGACAGGGGGCGAAACTCTCGACCCCTAGGCGACAGGTTATTTGCAAATCCTTAGTGATCGGTATGCCGGCGCGGTGATGATTAGGCATGATTGGCCTGGAATTATGCGAGCCTTAGGCGATGCTCGTCGTGCCTATGTACGCGACTTTGGTTGGCGGTTTAGTGAATGCGGTTGTTGGAAATCCTATTTTTATTTTTGCCTTCGGACTGGGTGTGCAGGTGCGCTGCTATTGCCTCTTGATTGCGCGTTTCTCTATGGTCGCGAGCGTGTCTTATTATGGTTGTGTTGCACATTTCATATAAAATGCTAGGTTGAATTTGACCTGATTGACCTTTTTTAAAGACGATTTTAAACTATTTGCTGATGCCATTTCTGCCATGCTAACCAATATGTCTTCGCCATTGGCAAAAAACGCTATTGTCATGGAGCATACCTCATTCGTTTGCGCGATTGAGCTTGTGGCCGCCGTGGCGGCTGATTTGGTCGTATTATTCCGGTGGTTTTGAGGGGATATTGCGTTGTCTGGTGCGGTTGGGGCCTATATTGGTCAAAACTTATGGGGCAGGCCGTTTGGACCGTATGCGCAGTGCTATGGTAGTGCGGTGATTTATTGGCCTTTGCCTTACGTTTAGTGTTGTGTTTTTGCCTTTATCAGAATTGCAGGATTTGGCTTGTTTTCTGTGTTTCCATGCTAAAACCACAAGGGAGTGCGGATTATTCGGTTTTTTGCCACCTTTTGTGTCCTTTCAGTTTTTTCTTTCAGAGGTTGCTGTTTTATTGCGATTGCCGTCTTTAATAATTTAGGCAAACCGTTTAAACAGTACCTTGTTGAATTTTTGGTCGCGCAACCTTAGGTACAGGCGTTGATTACTGTATTTTTCCTGTTTATGGGCGCGAAGGAAACTCTTTGGCGGCAGGGCGATTGGGTCGGTACTATTTGGGTGTTTAGGTTTTACATGGCAAGAAATTTACATTACTGTTGTAGCTGAGGCTAAAGAAAGCGAGTGAGATTGTGCTTCAGTAATACCTTCATGGTTTACGATGAAATTCTTTAAAACGTTTTTTTATTACTTCTGTTCGTGTTGCCCACAGCAAAAACTCTTTGATTGCCATCGCCACCTTTTATAGGCTGTCGATATAACATTTTCACATCGAAACCCTTAGCGTTCTAACGAAAAGCTTGCATGTCTTTGCGATTGGTTCACTCGTTGCTTGTCTTTTACACTACCCGCCTTACCCAATGAAAAATTCCTTCCCTTACCTCAAACTGAGTTTACAAGCGTGATTTCAAATGCCCTTGTTTCGCTAAGTAAATAGTTAATTGTTGCAAGTTTTGGTCTGCGAGATGAAGGACCACATTCCATAACAACCAGATTAAAAGCCGTTTTCAGGGAAAGTGTTCACCTAGATCTTTCAATCGATATAAGTTGCTGTGCATTAATGCCCTTCTAAACAGACGATATTTGCATTGTTCACGTAGGCGCGCGGTCTAACTGGCCGTGCCCGACTTCTACGCCTAAACACAAGAGGCGACCATTGTTGTATAGGAACCAATCGCTAAAGCCGCCCGTAGATTGGCGATTATCTTAATACATGAAAAACTTTTGATGTTTTAGTTGGTGTGCGTAAAGCGCCTTCGAAGCTTTAGGGCGCCACGCGAAAACATATCGTTCTGGCATGTTTGAGGTAATGTTGACTTCAACGTCGAAAAGTCAGTTTTAAGCTGGGTTTGCGTGACTTTTATCCATTGGCTCGTTTGTTTGTATGATACTCGTTCCTCACTGATAAGTTTAGCTGCCTGAGAAGCGGAGACTTTGGCAAAGGCCTTGCTGGTGAGGATTAAGATCAATACGCACATAAAAAAACTCGTGTAAGAGATAATATTCACGAATTATAGCAAAAATGAAATAATCAAAGTAGATTAAAGAAAGAAGAAAAAGTCTTATTTTATGATCGCCAACGATTGTTCTAAGGAATGCTTGTGCTATAAAAACGCTAATAAATTTACAAAATTGAGGTTGGCCACGTTGCTGTATTGGTCAGTCTAATGTGCGTTGTATTGGACTGTCGAATTTTATCCTAACCGATCATAGTAAAGGTTCAATCAGAATACGCTAAAGGGCATATTCCTAGCCGCTATTTTTTTGGTCGACGTTCATCACGAGCTTGCTGTCCAGAAAATGAAATTGACGGGTAGAACACCCCTTGCCTGACGAGACTGATTTTTCTAAGCAAGTTGCAAGTTTGGGGGATTGATTCTTTGCAGCTCAAGTGATTGTATATGATGATATGGCGGGAAAGCCATCGCTTGCTCGTGCTTGCGTGGATGCTAGCAACCAAAATTATAGATGTTCAGGGTTTAAATGGTGGTTTTTCCAGCGTGGTTGAAAGAGGGAAGAGGCGTTTTCATTATTGTCTGAAACAGCAAAGTTAGCATCGCACCCGATTAAAATCTTCTTTCCCTTGGAGTATTGCGGCAGTCTATTGTGAAAAACTTTGAAACAAAATCAATATCAGTTGGTGGACGCCTTTAGAGCATCGGATCGCTTTAAATGGGCGAAATGAAACCGCTTGGATCCTGGTTGCGGGGCACATTCCAGGAGCGATTAAAACGTCCTTTACGATAACCTAGACGCAGACGGTTACTTTAAAACCGGCCTGAACAGTTGCACGTAGAGTGGAAGGCACTGGCTATCGAGTAGTAAGTGATGGCGTATGTGTACTATTTTGCGGTTCCGGTGTTACGGCCTCGGTCATTAATGTCCCTTGTTCGTCAGGAATAGAGGCGAATCAGGTGTACGTTGGGTCTTGGAGGCCAATGTGTCGAGAGGAGCGTGCGCGAACTGTTGCTTCAGTAGAGGAGTCGCCCTTCTCGTACGAGAAGGGGCGACAACCGTTTTATTTTGCAAGTGACCCCTGCCATGAGAGTTTGTACTTCTTGGTGTGTTTCACCCCAAATACGTGACTTAATGCGAAAAAAGTAAAAAAAATGTTTCCGCTTCTTTTTAAGGTGACAACCCCATCTACTAATTGAATTCCGATTTCCCTCTCTGAGTAAAGAAAAAATGCCATGTGTGTTATCAATGATGACTCGCCTTCACCGTTATTGTTAGCTGCAACTTGGCTGGAAGGGATAATCACTAGTCATAAAGCAGAAAGTTTTCTTGTCCTGGAGGCGCCATTAGTTAAGATCAGGAATGTAACCTTGACGATCTACCAGTTCAAATTCATATGGAACTCCTTGTTTTTTATTAAGATTAGTTGAAGTTTGTTCTTTATTTGCTGTCTTTCTTCATGTAATTAATAAAAAAAGTATAATTAGCATTTTTAATTACCGGTTCAAGCTGTAAATAGCGTCTTTGAATACGATTTCTATCTTTAAGTATAAGGCTACCAACTTAATGAAAATAGCAGTGGCGGGCACCGGGTACGTGGGGATTTCTAATGCCCTGTTATTTAGCAAAAGCATAACAAGTGGTTGCATTTGGACATTTGTTGCCGCTAAGGTAGAATTGCTTAATAAGAAAGCTGTCACCTATTTGAAGATCGAAAGATATAGAACGCTATCTCTTTGAAGAAAAATCTTAATTTTTATCGCCACGCTAGACAAGGAAGAGGCCTATCTAGGGTGCAGCATTACGTGATCCATTGCCGGACGCCGACAGATTATGATCCAGAGACTAATTAATTTAACACCAGCCATTGTTGAGTCCGTAATCAGGACGTTAATACGCATTCAATCCTAATGCCATTATGATCGTTGAAATCGGACGGTTCCTGTTGGCTTTACAAAAACAGCCAGCCAGCGGTTTTCTAACGAGCAACCTCTTGTTTTCTCCTGAATTTTTACGCGAAAGGTAAAGCGCTGTATGACAATTTCTATACCCTTTCTCGTATTATTGTTGGTGAAAGAATTGATCGTGCAAAAGTTTTTGCTTACCTCCTTGCACAAGGGGCAGAAAAAAGAGAACATAGAATACTGCAAACTGGTCCACAGAAGCTGAGCGCTATTAAGCTGGTTTGCTAATACCTATTTGGCGATGCGGAGTCGCTTTTTAATGAGTTGGATAGCTACGCTGAATCTCATCAGTTAGAGTTGAGCCCGTCAGATTATCGAGGAGCTGGCGGCTTTGATTCTCGTATAGGAAGTCATTACAAACAACCCTTCTGTGTGGCTATGGCGGATACGGTTTGCCCGAAAGACACGAAGCAGTTGCTTGCTAATTATGACAAGGTACCTAACAACCTCGTTCCGCAGCGATTAGTTGATGCCAACGTGACGAAGAAATGACTTCGTGGCGAAAGCATCTTTAAAGATAACCCTAAGATAGTGGGGAATCTACCGATTGGTGATGAAGGTGGGGTTCAGATAATTTCAGGGCTTCTGGCTATTTTCAAGGTGTCATGAAGCGAATTAAGGGGCAAAGGCGTGCTGAAGTTGTTGTATATGAAACCACTCTTTTGGGAAGATAATTTCTTTAACTTCGGAAAGTTGATTTTTAAAATTTTGAAAAATTTAAGGCCATGTCAGATGTGATCGTCGCGAATCGAATGGACGGATGATATGTTAGATGTAAAAAAACAAAGTGTAACACGGTGATTTATTTGGTGTAGATTTATTGAAAAAAAAAAGATTGGAACTTATGCTCAAAAGACCGCGTTAGAAAAATTTTATTTACATTCGCGAGGGAGTGGAGGGTCGGGAAAAAAACCTTCTTATGAAAGATACTCGCTGATAAAGAGATGTCATCACTGAATGCATCGTGTAAAATTATTATTGTAAACTTTGATGCAGCCTTTTTCAATTTTCCAAAAAAAGCGCATCGATGTTGGGTCTTTCAAAAAAGACAAAAAGCTTTACATATTTTTTGCCGTATTTGAAAAAACGGTTCGGCATTTTCCTGCGCATATTGGAATTTGACTATATTTTTTGGTGATGTGGTTTGATGTTCCTAAAGATCCCTTCTTTTTGTAAGGTCTCGCCAATAAATTGATTGAAAATAATATATTCTATCCTGTTGAAAACTAAATGCGATTAACTATTTTAGGAGTCTTATTTAATTTTACACAAGTCCTACA
>Ga0163217_1013339_pt1 | contig 13806 bp, 17 predicted proteins | sample SynspAceP_FD_185933 | JGI IMG/M metagenome (GOLD analysis project Ga0163217, IMG submission 185933) | Saline lake microbial communities from Ace Lake in Antarctica - Synechococcus sp. Ace-P (PacBio error correction) | ecosystem: Environmental > Aquatic > Non-marine Saline and Alkaline > Saline ... | reverse complement strand
GGAATGGCTTTGTAGGTTACGACTTAGGCGCAGTTCCTGTTTCTTTGCGAGGCAAGCATATGCTGACGAGCCGCTTCCGCGATCCGCACCTGCGAGCGCATTTTGCAGCAGGGCATTATGCTTGATCAGCCTCTCATTGCTCGCATGTTTTTTTGCAAGAGGTTGCAGGCAGGATGGATGGCGGCAAGTTAAATGGTTGTGAAATCGTGCGCGACGCCTTACGGTAAAGCTGTTCCCACAAGTCTCGATCTTGCGGGATTGCGCCAGGCCTCTTCGAGTCTGCCAAGGGCGTTTTCTCTGCCTGCGACAGCTCGTCGACATTGCGTCCTGTTGCAAAATATCACCCCGCCATTTTAACAAACAGCGGTCCACCGTACCAATGCGATTGCCCTGCGTGTTCTACACTTATCCTGATATTCAGAATGACCGACTTTCCGGTTTCCGACAACCCAGCGAAAGGTCTGAGCGTATGCCATTGCCTTCTTCGAGCATTGAGCGATGTCCAAACAGCATACCTTTTAGAAGCGGTGGCGCATTACCCCAGCTGTCTCTCCCAAGCGTTCACTTGCCTCAAATAGCGGGCCTTCAAGGGAAAGATAAGGTGGAGATCAGGCGACGCGGACCACAGCTTGCTGCGCTCGGCGCGGCGGAGTTCCAGCTCGGCTTCCGCGCCATTTCCTCAGTGATGTCTCGTGCGGGTGATAGATTTTGCCATCGTTAGGCACTGAAACCCACGACAGCAGCGATAAGCCGCCGTTTCGGTGGCGGATTACCGGTGACGAAACGAAGAAACAGGCTGGTTGTTCTTGCCAGCCTCGAACGCTTGAAAGCGTGTCTTCAAGACTCGGGTGACAAGATCTGGGAAGGGGTAGAGCAAGATCTTTGTTGCGTCCAGCCCAAAGACCGCTGTCATTCGCCGGGTATACATAGCTCCGAAGAATTCAGGTGGATTTGGAGGACGACTTGGATGTCGGGGGGAAAACGTCCCACGTCTTGGGCTCTTAGCGCCTAGCTCAGCCTTGATTTCTTATTTTCCAGCTTCAACGCACGTTCTTTCAAACCGACAGCTCGTTCTGTTCGCGTTCGGTGACGTCAAAAAAAACAACAAACCGAAAGCGATTCTTCGCTGCGGGGAATGCGCGAATATCGAGGTGCGCCCCGGAGTCTGAAAAAACAGGTGCCAACAAAAAGTTTTGAGGCTGCTGATCGATCGCGACCGAGCGAACCCTTCAAGCCACTGTTTTTCTTACACCGGGAATAACCTCTTGTGACGAGCTTTCCGCAATGCCCTTGCGAACTCAAGCCCTGTAAGCTGCGACCACGCTTCGTTGACCATGGAGGTTACGCCAATTGACCTCATGTTTCGCTTCTGAACTACTTCAGCAATCACCAGCCCTCGTGAAGCCGAATAAAATACGGAGGCCATATTTATACATCGGACAGATGTTCCTGCCGACGATCGGAACGGAGGTTGCTCATGGTTCTTACCTTCACCTGTGTCCCAAGTCTGTACGTCGCCTGCTGGCGTGCACGATTAGGCACAAATAGAATGAAGAAGCTGATGTGACAACACCACTGAGGAATTAAAAAAGGTACTGAATCTAGGTCGTGCCTGTACCGTAGGGCACCCTAGCTTTGTCGGACATTTTGGTGGAATTTTATCCAACGCACTAAGCCAGACTGTCCAATCTTTAAGCTGCGGGACCCGAGATTTTACTGGTTTGGATCCCGAAAAAGGGGGCAAGGGCCGAGAAGATCAGTTTAGACGGGACGTTTGCACAGCTGTAAACAGGGTTCCAATGCGCTCAGCGATGACGAGGTCCCCATCGTGTGGTAATGGGCAGAGCCATGGGCGTGTTGGCCACGGGTGGCGTATAATTTGATCCCCTCGACCCGCGGGGTAATCGGCGTAAATGTAGAAGGGGACGCCGTTATTTTCTGACGCAAGGGCCGAGGGGGAGCGAAAAGGTTTTGATGCGCGCCAAATTGTAAGGCGCAGGCCAGGTGCGGCCACTTCACCAAATGGTACTTTGGTTTGGTTCATGGGCGGGTTGCGCCGTGCGGGGTAGAAAGTTTCTTGGCGAGCGCTGCAGAGGGAAGGAAGATTTCGGGGAGGTGGCGCGGATGCTTAAGGACGCATCGCGTTGAAGCCAGCGCGCCAGCGGGCCGGCGGTGATAACTCCAAAAGGCGCTCGCGCATTGCCGCCATCAGCATCGTATTGGGAGGGGGAATATTTTCGCGGGAAACGTCGCGGCATCAGGGGGGCCGAGCTGTATGCAAGGATCTATTTCCTGGGTTCGTCCATAGGGTCCAAAGTTATCTGTCCCAAAGGGCGGGGGCCGCATATGTTACGGCGATCGGGCGGTTCAGCAATACATGTCGAGCCATGCTGGCATTTAAGGCCTTTGCGCGCCTTTGCGATCCAATTGTCGTCGATGAGCGTCGCAAGAGAGACGCTGGAGGTAGCCGCGGCAGACATCGTTCATTTTTTCCACATCATTGCTCAGGCACCATCTTCCACTCTGAGAAGCCATTCTAGAAGGGTCCCGACGCCAGGGCGCGCTTATCCTTTCGCAATAGGTGGAACTCTTGGGCGCAAAGACGGTGACACTCGGGCTTCGCGCGCAAGGATATTCTTGGGGTTTCGTCGGATTGGAACGGTCGTCCACTACGACGAACTGCAATGTCCCCATGGCGCCGATAGTGCGCGAAGAAGACTTATCGCGCCAATGTCGCGCGAGGCAGTATGCAGGTTATTGGACTCGTGTATTGGGATTAGCACGCAAGGCACGGGTCAACACGCGACGAAGTGCGTTCTAGGATGTCCGACAAGATTAAGGCCAGGCGCACTGGCTGACATGGTTATACGGTCATGTCTTGCCACGGAGCTGTCAATATCGTATGTCTTTTCAAAAAAAAGAACCCAAATATACATTTTTCATAGGAAATAGACTACTGCACAATGAAACTTTAGGCACCAAACAGCTGACTTTCGTAAAACTGTTCGGAATATACCATAGGATACCACCTTCGCATCGCAAGCTGAGTCTCTGCATCTGTTGGCTGTTCGGAAGGTCCAAAACTATTGGCTTAAGGCTAGACCGTCGGAAGGTACAGTCGTTAGTGAAAAAACTTGCCGGCAGAGATTAATTGTGAGCTGCCGAAATTGCCGCGATGCAGGGTTGGTGGATTAAGCGGACAGGGTTAATTGGCGCCTCTTGACTGCGCGGGGCTGTTCAACCAAGTCACCCCTTGCAGAGGCTATTGAATTATACGGTCCTGACAGGTTCGGTGCTGTGACACGCTGCACCCTCAATCGGACACGTATGGACTCTTGCATCGATTGTGGAGTTACATTATAGCAGTGTTGCTTGAATTGGACGGCAAACCGCTGCCTCACGATCAAATTATTTGTGGGCAACGTCGATAATATTTGACGTCGCGTCGACGGTATGGATTGATGTTTGTGGAGCCAGTAATGATTTTGATATGACTAAGGCCGCAGGGGATCAGGCAGATGGTTCGTGGATAGTCGCGCCTGCGGCAATGCACCGATGCGAGCAAACGCGATTCACAGAGAAACCTCACAGTCAAAGCGGGAACGTCATAAATTGTGGCCGTCCTATTGTGATTAACATATGCTGACAAACACCGACGTCTTGACGCGGTCACTAAATTATGACCGCAAAGGGCATTTTGCCTTCGAGGCGGGTCGAAAGGAGTGGACCGGGCTGGGCCTGGACGATGGCCGAGGAGTTGCCACGAACCTACGAGCCATGGCCGCCAATTGCCAAAAGGAGGGGCCTTCATCGTTGGTGCCGGCTGAAATCGGGTAGTTACCTGTTCGCATATAGCGGCGTGGAGCCGCATTGCAGTCGGTGACGCCGCAGGGCGGATTTTATCTTTGAAGATGATTTCGACGCAAAATGCGCAGACTCGGGCCCGTTTTAAGCGCGCTGAGCGCCGAACACAGCTGGGGCGACTGGGACATGATAAAACTGTTTTACGCTGGGGGATAAAGATGTTTGGACCTTTGTTGGCGCGCACGGTCATTGCTTGTGATGTCTTGAATCGGCACGCCCTACCGTGTTGCCAACCTGTCTGATAGGTTATGCGCTTCCCAAAAGCGCCGGTTTGGCGCGTTTGGTTGCCCAAGCCTTGCGTTTTTTCGTTCCCGTAGAGATAGACCAAAAATTCGTTGGAAACGTCGCGCTCCGCGCGCGCTCTCGCATTTGGTTTTTGCCGGCCGCTGTGGTTCTTGGGGATCAAGCAGACCGTTTACCGGAAACAGTCGGTCTGGGGCGCGGCGCACCACGCGGCGCGGCGGGCTTTCGTTCAATTTTCTTGCACCGCGCACGTTACCGCGCTGAGGTATCGCCTTGCTTTGCGCAGGCATAGACCGGCGCGTACAGGTGGCGCCGTGACCGCGGCCAAGACCAAGGGGATGAGCCACGGGTTTCTCCACATTCACTTTGGTAAGAGGTTTGGCGCCGAACGGTTCTTTGTGAACCTAAGCCCATGCCTGCCGAGGCGCGGCGTCGAGCGCGTTTTATTTATCCGACCTAACGCAGTTGGGGCCAGAGATATCCCCGCTTGGTCGGTGATACGCAATAATTCAGCCGGCATTCGCCGATGTCGCTTGTCGCCGCATTATCAAGTGACCGTTGGGTGAAGTTTGGAAGCAAAGACGCGGTTAATGGCATGGAATGCCACGGGGGGCCGGCTTTTGCACAAGCTGGCCTGATACTTGTAAAGCTCGCTCGGAATGGGTGACTTCCGCAAAACCTCAAGCTTTTTGGCAAATGCGACCTGCTTGTCGCGTATTTGCCCGGCATTTTTGCAACGCGCGGTGTCGGGGATCTTGGCTGAGTACCAAGCTGTGCTGACAATCTCAAACTTTTGCACGGGACATTACCGCTCCGGTCGCGATTGACACCGCGCAGCCTGAACACGCCGAGGGACGATTTTGTTCGTGCTGCAGCGGACCGCTTTGATGCGCGCAAGGGGTTTATGTGCGCTTTACGGGGCGATGTGGCCAGCTGCCTGGGGCTTCATCTATGGTTGCTGGGCGACGGTGGCGGACGCGGGCCACCTTGGGGCGTTTAAGCGCGCGAAGCTTGGCATGCAGAGGAGGGTTCATATTTACCGGCTGCGATATCCGGAAGACATTCACCTCGTGGCTGCGCCGATGTTGTCTATGCCTCGAGCCATGAACCGCTTGGCAACACTCTTTTGTGAGGCCTAGGAAAGTTTCGGGCGCGTTGCCAAACCGTTGCCACCCGGTCCGAAGGGCCGCGCATTGGGTATATTTGCGGGATTGGATTGACCGTATCGTAACCGAAATCGATGTTCACGACGCGGATTGCGGCAGGTTTGGCGCGCATTCCGCAGATGATTAAAACGTCGCTGCGGGCTTTTGTTGCTGGCTGCCGTGAGCGTCTGGACCAGTATTTTGCATCCGCCATTAGATAGAGACTTAAGTTCCTATCTAAAAGTCTTCTTGGGGCGGACTTTCCAGCGTTGCTTGATGCGGCGCTTGTCCATCAATCTTGCCGTTTGAACGCAACGGTTGGCATTCCAGCTCGCAGCCAGGCTTGAACGGCTGGGATTTAGGCTTGATGTGGTGCGCGATTTAGGCGTGCGCAGCTGCCAAGCTTGTTGCGAATGATTGGAATTGGAGCCGCTGGCAAGACCTTTACGAGATGTCGAAACAGCGTTGCCTTTCTGTACGCATCGGTCTGGTGCAGCGTGGTGTAAAATGGCGCAGCGGGCGAGGCCGGTCCTCAATTCTGGAGGAGACGCGTGGTTATGCCTTCTGTGCCCCCGTTTCTTGCCCAAAAGCAGCCTGATTTCGGGCATAGAAAACAATTGAGTCTGAAAACGCGGCCGAAAAAGCTGTTGGAGGACCGACGCAACCGCAGATGCCAGACTGCGGCGGCTGTGCTCGACCGAAGCGGGGCCGCGCTTATGCCTTTGGCCCCCGAAGGGCGCGTAAGCTTCTTGAAGCGGTCGGCGAAAGGTGCCGGCGCTTTCGCAGGACGGCCGTGAATCGTAGAGGACCCCCGCTTCAAGCGCTGGCAGTCCGCACCCCGCACAAGGCCATCCAAATCGACCATATTGCGTTCACGGTTGGGCTCACGCCTCCTATTCGTGAGCAAGCGCCAATTTCTAGCGTGCGAGACCGTTTCAGGGCGGAAACCGTCATCGTTTCAGGCGATATATGCGGCAGATTGGTGATGGGGCTGTCATGGCTTGCGGCGTTGCACTGAACGCATTGAGCTTTGGCGCAGGTAGATGGTTAGGACGCTGCCCAAAGCTGCGTAAGGGCGGTGCGAAGCCATGATTGCCGGCCACAAGTCCGAGCGACCGATGCGCATACCCCTACGCGTCATCGGCAACTCGAAACTCCAGGCACCTTCGATTGAAGTTCAGCCTTGCAAGCAGGGCAGCCAAAGATTTTGGTGCTTTGGATTTCTGGTGCGAAAATTCTGCTTTTTAATACAGTTCGCGAGGAGCCATCTTGTCACGCGTGCGATTGCATACCCGTCTGCGGCGATCTGCATGTACAACCGAACTTTTGGTTGCTGGTCTACGATGAGGGCATCGATGTTATGGCCTTTGAGCGTTGCGAAAACCTTGAAGAAACGGATCTCTTTTTCTGTTTCAAACGCGGTTTGCTCCAGAAGTTCGACGATTTATCCGCTGTTAAACGGCAGAATTCGTCGGCGACAAGGAAGCAGCATCCTCCATCCAATTTCTGCTCGGCCGTTTTAATCCTCAGTGAACCATTATGATTTCCTACCGTTCATCTGACGGCTGCGTTTTCCTGGTCGGGGCGTTCCAATTTCACAAATTCTACGGGCAAGCAAGAATGCTTGTGCGAGCGCTTTTCATTCAATTTCGGAGAGCCAGGGGCATCTAGGGCTTGGCCAAGACGCCGCGGTCGGATGCAAAGGGCATCGCCCAGCAGGATTGGTCCGCAATCGAGCGGTCTCGGCAACGAGTCCTTGCTTTGAATTAGTTCCGCTTTATTAAGCATCAGGACTTTCGATTTGACGCAAATCAGCAAGGGTTCATCTCTGTCAGAGCCCGACCGTCGCAACAATGCACTTTGTCAGACGTCTGACTGCCCACATTCGCTATTAGAAATGTCCAGGCGTCGTGTACAACCGAGCAAAGCATGGAACGTCCGCTCGGGACTTGTGAAAGATATTCTAGAATACGAATTTCTCTTAGCGGCGTTTTGGGTCAGCGCGCATGGACGCGATGATCTGTTGGGTTCGTGAAAATGTATTACGCGACGCTCGCCCTTTCCCGCCCTCCGGGGGCCGGGTTATTTTTTCCTAATGAGTTATGCCAAAAAAAGGTTCTGCTGCTGTGCGGCATTGATTCATTTTTATGCGACCCGGGCGCTTTGTGTTTGGGGTTTTTTGTTTAGATGGTCTGGCGTACTTCACGTGTATAACTTACGGGTGGCGCTGTGTAATGAATTTAAGTAGGAACGAAAAGGGATCACTTGCGGCATCTACCTCTTTTTGTGTACAGCGGAGTGTTTCATTGCTATTTGTTATGGAAATAGAAACGTTTCTTTTCTTTTGCCTTAAAGTATCACCAATTCTATGGGATTGGGCATTATTTCAGTTAAATCCAACTTAATTAGAGAAAAATAGATCCTTTTTTGCGCATCGTTTGGCTTGGCCCGCTGATTTTTCATGGCTTCTTGCGCGCTTTTTCCTTGGCACGCTATAGATTGTTCTAAGTTTCTCTTACACCCAGTTTTTCAAATTTACGCAGTTCATTGCTGCAAGTAACTGTATTTTTTAGGTTCAAAGGATTGCTCTAATGACCGAAATATTCCGAGGTAATGATCAAGGACAACTTTCATTCAACGGCACTCTAATGGTGACACCATCAACGCAAAAGACGGTGATGTGATACGTCTTCGGTATTGGCGGGAAATGACGATATCGATGGTTGATAGATTGGCAATGACGTATTTACGGCGGTCGATGGCAGATGACACCATCGACGGCCGGCAAGGGGCAAGGCACTGTTTACGCCGGCGCCGGCAACGATAGATAACGGTGGGTTCGGCAGCGGCTCCGGGCAAGCGGATCTGTAGCATGCTGGGGATAAAGCTCATGGACGAAGCGGGCCGATAAGATACCATTTAACGGCGCAGAGGCAAGGGTGATGGGACGTCTTAGACAGGCGGTGATGTGACGATATAGTCAAGGGCCCGTTCCGGAGACTTGACGTTGTTCTGGGGTGGAACCGGAACGACACCACTTACGGTCAAAAGGGTTGACGGACAGCATTTCCCAGGCGGTAAAGGCGAGACCTGATTCTACGGCGGATCGGCGCGATGATGTCATCCGACGGAAACGATGGCGATGGACACCATTAGCGGTGGATTCCGGCGGACGACATTATTTTGCGGCGATGACGGTGACGATGTTAATCTTCGGGCGGCTCTGGCAACGACAGCCTGTACGGCGGGCGGAGAGGACTCATGTTTGGCGGAAAGGCGGCTCTGGATTCCGGTTATGGCTCCGGCTCCGGTTCGGCGGGGGCGAACTCCTTTTACGGTGGTTCGCAAGGCGGTTGGTTACCGGACACCGCTATGGTGGGCTCCTGGGGGAGGGCAAGTATTTAAAGCGGTGGTTCAAGGTGGCGCGGCGGAAGCAGACCCTCGTACGGGGCTGCGAGCGGACAAGACATAAACGACTCCTTTATAGTCGAGGGTTCCGGCGTGGGACGGTCACGTCCAAAGCGGAGAGACTATCACTTTGACGCCCGGTCAAATGCGCCAGATCGTAACAAGCATGACGGACATCGCGATTGATCTTCAGAGATGGTGCGTTGTTCTCTTGAATGATGGCAACGCGCGTAGTATTTGAAAACGGACATCGGTAAAATTCGTCTTTCCCGGTTGAGATTTGCCAGCCCAGCCCCCTAAAAGTTCATCTCTGCTTTACCCCCGCACGTTGAATCGCAAGGGACCGTGGTAGGTTTTGCGCGATTAGAGGCAGACATTTCGGAAGGTGATCGCCTGATAATTACCGTGACAGCGGGTTGCAACCCCGTTGTGTGCGGTAGGAGTCGAAAGCCCTTTCTGACGCAGCACACTGACAAAGGCCACCCCGAGCTGCGACCTCGTTCTGGATTCAGGCCGGTTTCATCGCGGGACCCAACATCCAGAAGTCGATATGCTGGATTGTCGCCGAAACCCACAGAATGCTCCATGACCGCGCAGTTCGTACAGATGATCTTCGGGAAACCGAAGTTCTAATCGCTGCGAAAACATATGACTGGAAAAGCCGGCCATCACGGACGGTCGAGTGGTATAATGGCGTGACATTTTACTATTCACTTACATGTGCGAACAAACAAGGATCCTGGCCATTGGCGCGTGGACTGAAAGCTTTTCCAGCACGGAGAATATTCATTAGAAGGGCTGTACCGACGCCCAGAGAAATGAGATCTATTACCCTATTCCCCGACTTTGCACTCTGTCGAAGGGGTTGAAAAATTCCATCCCCAGCGCGGCACGTTTTGCCAAAGGTTGAAAGCCCAACTTCTCATGTTAGAAAACACGGGCGGGCCACTCGACGGCGGTGACTTATTCCGTCCCGTTCGTCAGAGCGGCGTTTGCCTATGTGGGTCTGATCCGCGCGGAAAGGTGCAGAAGGATTTATCCTGCCACCAAGCGACACAAAGCCCGCCGCCAGCAACGTCCCAAAGATTGCGGCCGCTGCTCCTCCACAACCCCTCCACACAGCGATGCCGGCGATATAGATGCCGCATACGGCAGCAAAACGGCCGGACCGGCGAAAACCGCCTCTACCATCGCTTAGCCAGCCCGCAAATACCAACAGGGACATAGCAGCCCCGTGCACCAGCCACAGCGGCGACGCACCACGCCACACGCCAGACCGCAAAAACAACCCCGCGATCTTCGGCAAGGCGCAAGCGGAATAGAGCAGAGACTTGCGGGCATCATGCCAGCGGCCCGTGGTCAGCAAGGCATTCCTCGTGATCGCGCAGCACTCTGAAGAATGCGACAGTCGGCCACCCGATCCGGCCAATATCACGCACCAAATCCATTCGCGGCAATTTCACGCGGAGCGCTCGAGCCGCCACAAGCGCGCCTCAGACTCCGCGGGAGTGCCTTTGGCGATTTGCATCGACCATCAGCGCAAGAACGATTGCGGGCGAGTCTGACAGGCCAGGATGCTTGCTATGGATCGCTTAGCGAAAAAGCCAAGCTGGCGGGAAATGCGGAATGACAGGCGAGGCGGTCCAACTGGGTTATTATTCGTACCGCCGCTTGGGCCGCCTTCGGTGCGATCGGGTTTCAGGCCATAAGGACAATCTGTTGTAGTAGCGGATAGTTTGCACCTTGGTGCCGGTTGCGCGTTTGCCAATGTTCGATGGCGAGACATGGTTGATGTCTTTATCCTTACAGTTCGTTGTTAGGTTTTGGAGGCGCTGCGCGGCAGCCTGTAGGTAGATCGCCCGGTCAGCTGCGACAGGTGGGCGTATCGTTGAATGGCGTTATGTCCCAGTGCTTATGCGGGGCTGATAAGATGTTTCAATAACGCCTTGAAAGCTAAGTTGTTGTAGGTTCGTATGTCTGCATCTGACGGGACCAGATTGAAGATAAAGATGGCGGCGGGCAAGGCGGTAAACAACGGGAAATGAGCGGAGTCTCGGAATGGACTGCGGGGCCTGCGCGGCCAAGGTGCGCGGCGTAGTGGGAAGTTTGCCGGGCGAGTTGGCGGAGGTCGACGTTTGCAGTGATTTCGAACCGTCGTGCGGTCTGACGCTCGGACGAAAAATGAAAACCATCGCCGAGGCGGATCGAGGAAAGAAACAGCGCGATGGCGGCATTGGATTTATTGCATCTCTCGAAAGGGGGCGAAGCAGAAAGCCGAGGTTGTTTCATTCTAGCTGACGACGCGATGCCTGACAGTGAACGGGGCCGAGGCCTGAGCACGCCAGCGGCCTCATTTGCACCGCCAGAACCTGAATTGGTATCGACTGCGAAGCGGCGTTTGGTGCATTTGGCAGCGGGGCCTTTGCTTGCTTTACCCGGGCAGGGCCTCGCGTGGGTTGAAGTCTGCCAGCCGAGTTTCCACACTGGGTGTTCGTTTACTGGACCCAATTGATTGGGCTTATTCCCGTGGCCCAGCACGTTGCAGGTCGCAAACACATTGGCGCGGGCGGATGCCCGTTTACCATCGAAAGCTGATTGACCATCGCGACGAGTTGGTCGCTTGTGATCGGAGGACGCCGGGAAGAAGGCCGCGCTGGTGTCTTTCTCTTTGCCGGTGGCGCGAATTGCTGGAGGTAGTCTCTGCCGGAGAAAGGACGTAACAGGCTCCGTTGCGCTGGGACAAGCTTGGTGCCGACAGCGGGCGGGCTTGAAGTGGACAGTAAACACGCGAGGAAGAATGGTGGACGGCCAGAGAGCTCAGAGTCGGGCAGATCGTGCAGGTGCGCCCCGGTGACCGGGTGCCTTGTGATGGCAGGTGAGTCAGCGCATTTCGGAGCGTCGCTGAAAAGCACCGTTTACCCGGCGAAAGCGGCCGGCGCCTCAAAGAGCCGGACGGAGGTGTTTGCCGGATCGATTCAATACCGAAGCCTACTGCGCGTGCGGCGTCAACCCAAAGCCGCGGCAGACAAACACCATCGCCCCGAATTGTATGCGGCTGGTCGAGAGCAGAAACGCGGCCACGCGCGCCGCCGAGACGGTTCATCGGGGACCGGTTTCAGCCGCTCTATAATGCCCGCCGTGGTGGGCTTGGGCTGTATTGGTCAGCCGTCGGTGCCCCCGCTTTGCCTTCGGAGGCGCGTGGGACGAATGGGTCTATTCGTGCACTTGCGCCTTGCTGCTGAATCGGCTTGCCCCTTGTGCCACTGGTGATTTCGGTGCGCGATCGATCACCTCGGCCCTGTCACCGCGGGGAGCGCGCAACGGGGTTGGATTGATGAAGGGCCGGGCGCGGTGATTGAGCCGGGCCGCGACGGGTCACGGCATGTGGCCTTTTTGAACAAGAACCGGAAGCGTTGACCACGGAAGAGCCGCAAGAGGGACCGATTTGTTGGCAAACATCGTCGGAGGACCCGAAACGGGCTTTTGGCCTTGCCGCGGAAGTAGAAGAAGCGGGCAGCGAGACCACCGCGGGCCAAGCCTATTTGCAGGCGCGGCTGAAGCGCACGGGATCGGACCCCGCCCACTTGGCGGACACAGGTACGGCCTTGCCCGGCAAAGGGGCCGAAGGCCGGTTGATATGCAGGGCTACCATTTTGCGTGGGCTCACTCCAGTTTTGGCAGGCAGGACGCGGGGCGCTGTCAAGCAGGCTATTCAGCCCCGATGTCGAAACACTCGAGGCGCAGGGCAAAAACCGTGGTGATCGTACTGGCGCGCATGGGACGTTGGCTTCAAACGCCATCACTTGCCCTGCGTGATGAACCGCCGCGCCGATGCGGGCAGCGGCGGTGGCGCAGTTGAACGGCCTTGGGGAAATTTTCACTCGGTCATGCTTTCAGGGACAAACAGCACGCACAGGCTTTTCTATCGCAGGAAGGGCTTAGGCACTCGACCATTAGGTCAGAAGCTGATGCCCGAGGATAAAGGTCGCGGGCCATTCAAAGCTCCGCGGAGGCTGAGGGCAAGGGTCAGTTTGATGATCGGCGACGGAATATCAACGACGCGCCTGCATTTAGGCCGCCAGCGCATTTGTGGGCGTTGCGGATTGAGGGTCCGGCACCGATGTGGGCTCGAGGGACAGCTGATTGCAGCGCATTTGCGACGAACCGCAGGTGACCAGATGTTACCCTCCCAAATCCGGTTGCCGCGACGACGATGGGGCAATATCCCGGAACAGAACAATCTTGCCCATAGCTCTTGGGACTAAGGGCATATTCCTTGTTACGGACGATGATTTCGGCGTGGAGGGGCTCTGGATCGCAGATTCCGGCTGATACTGGGGCAACCGTTTCTTGGTGGACGATAGAAACGCGGCTGCGTTCTTTGGGCTGGGGTTTTTTTTTTTTTCTTTTTTTTTTTCCCGGGGGGGGGGGGGGGGGCCAAACCGTTTGCTGATGGCTGGGCCGAAAACGCCAGGCCGCCACTACAAAACCTATTAATAACCCACAAATCTTTGAACCCTCGGAAGGACCACGATAATGACCCTCACACGGACGAGGCTTTGTTGGCCTGTACTGCGGAGCTTTGCGCGCCGCACCCTTTGCGGCATGGGCCCAAAAGAGAAACCTTTGCGATTCCACGTGTTGAAAGACCCCAACTTGCGGTTGCTGCTCAGGGCTTGGATCGATTCCGGAAAAAGAAGGCTTTTGTGTTCACGGACTGACGCAGCACCTCAGGAACGCTCTTGACTCGCTACAGCAGGGACAACGGCATTCCGCAAGGGAAAAATTGGATGCGTCTTAGTCATACGGAAAGATCGACGGCATATATGATTTGAAGGCATGTGACCGCCCCTTGACCATCCGCATACTGGCCGAAGCGTCCAGACGCATTGGCCTCGCCCGTAACGGGGTGCCCTATGGTTCGCGGGAATGGGGCAGAGGACCAAGCGCGAAGTCGTTTATTGGTGTTGTCGGATGTGCAGCAACGCGACAGTGTTCTCGAGCTACGAAGCCGCGTAACGCGCAGCGATTGCTCTCATATCTACGATTCGGAAAAAGAAAAGGTAGCCCCATGTTATCCAATGGTCACGCCCATTATTTGACCGCAAAGGCGGGTGATTTGCAGGGAAGTTTGTTCGGTGGCGGG
>Ga0163217_1011802_pt1 | contig 13807 bp, 19 predicted proteins | sample SynspAceP_FD_185933 | JGI IMG/M metagenome (GOLD analysis project Ga0163217, IMG submission 185933) | Saline lake microbial communities from Ace Lake in Antarctica - Synechococcus sp. Ace-P (PacBio error correction) | ecosystem: Environmental > Aquatic > Non-marine Saline and Alkaline > Saline ... | reverse complement strand
GGGGGCCCACCGCCGCCCTATGTCGACGGCCTCTCCACACCCAGTGAGCGCCTGCCGTGCTCCCTTTTAACGTGACATGAGCCCTGAAGCCGCCAAGGGAGTTCAAGATCGCTCCTCTACCTATGTGATCGAGTCACTCTCTGATCCACAGCCTTGCCCTAGGGCCAAAGCCTCCCGTTGCTCTTTTGCAGCCCCCTTTCTGCGGCCCCACCTGGGGCCGCATTTTTTGTCTTGGCAGACTTCCCCTATCGCCTCACAACAACACCCGAGGCTGCCAGGAAAATGTGTCGAATCCAGACGGACTGTCTTCATCGCCCAACTCAGCCATCCGAATCCCACCAGCGGCGACAGGCTGATGATGAGTCATCGCCAGTGTGATCGAGCGTCAGCACTCGGCTACTCGGCCTTCTCGATGCTAAGATGTGAGCACTGCGCCGGGAGCGCAGTCGGGCGTATGGGGGCCAATCGGAGTCCTGCGGTGGAGCCCGCTGATCCGCAGACAAAGCTTCCCCCGAGAGCGTCGATCCAACCAATTCGCGCCCAGTTTGGCTTGCAAGGGCATGGGGCCCAGATCGCCGTGGCGTTGGCCGGATCACAATTTCAGCGCCGAGACGATCATCTAGTTGCGGTCTTCAAAAAATGTCTGTGAGCCCAATCCGTGGTCCAGCTGACCGGCTGTGATGGCACTCGGGGAAATGGGTTCATTGGCTCTGCCAGCCCATGGCAATCGTGCTTTTCAAGAGTGATGCATCTTGCTGTGATCAGTGGACACTGAATGCCCTGGCATCCATTGAATCATGCCGAGGGGGCAAGCTATTGCGTCGAACAGTTCCCTGGGCCTGATGGAGCCCACAGGGAAGACAGCATGATTCAGCAAGCGGCAAACCCAGGCCCTGGATCGCTTCAGCGAACAGGCTTGGGCAAGGAGCGAATCAATCGATTATGAATGAGCTGCTTTTTTTTTTTTTTTTTTTCCCCAAGCTGGCGAATTTGCCAGTTCCATCACGGGGATCACACACTGTGGTCTTTCTCTGGTGGGCGGCATCTCTCACCTGGCTGAAGCACACCAGGACGCCCATCTTTTTGTTTGACGAGAGCCAGTGGCTTGCGACCCCCTGCGCACAACTCCAGATGAATCGGGCAAGCCCATAGAAGTCTTGAGGCACGGTATTGAGGATCGAGCAGGATTACCTAAAGGCCGTGACAACCTCAGCTGCGAACATCCGCCCGAAGGGATCCGAGTTAACACTGAAATTCAGCAGCTGCGATCAGTTCAGCATTCCTGACTGGAGCGTATCTGCTCCGCAATACCTCCACCAAGCCGCGCGCTGCATCCGGGTTCCCCGTCTTGCACTTGGTTTCAGCCAAGGCCAAACCTCCTCAGCGTCAATAAACGAGAAGGGCCCACCGGGCCAATCTTTTAACGGATTGGCACCCGCATCAGGATCCCTGAAGTTGTTTTCATCAGTAACGGGAACCGCGTCGGCGCCACAACGGCCAGCACCAGCCCGCCGAGCCTGCAACCACCGGATCGGGATCATGACTGGAGGGCAGCCATCAGAATCTGGACAGGGCCTTCTGGGGCCTCAATTCAGGGGTCAGCGTTCTTGGGCAGGCAGCACGACGAACCGCCACATCTATCTCGTGCCGCCGCAAGGGCCTTGACGCAGGAACGAATGGTGGGCGGCAAATCGCTCGAGCGTCTCGGCGAAGTTGAAGCGCACAAGACCGCGGGGAGGATCCCGCCAACTCCCTCAACAACGCGGCGCCAAGGCCTTCGGGTCAATCGCCGCAGAATTCGACCGTTGGGCCAGGGGCAGAGCCGCACTTCAGCCAGCAGGGCATCATTTTCCTTCGGGGTATTTGCGGTCTCGTGAACTGAGGTGAACCGTACCGCTCTTGAGAGATTCCTGGTCATGAAAGATATATACCCAAACCATGCAGCATCACTCGGTATTGGATCACGAGTTCTGAAGAGTTGGCCAATACCAAAGCCTGGGTCCTAGATAGGGCCCCATCAACAGGCCAATGTTCGCAATTATGGAAAACTGCATTCCAGTGGCTCACCAACGCCCCTTGCATTTCCTTACCAGAACGGGAAAATAACCCCTACTTCAGATGAGGTCTATTGGGCTGGCAAAAACATGGCGAACCAACAACTGTTAATAACTGATTCGGGGTTTCAAAAATTCTTTTTGCCCAAAGCTCAGCTTACTGAACTTTCGCAAGCAGGCCGCACGGCCCAAGGCATTGACAATGCAGGAAAACTTTCAAAGCCCCAAATGATCGAGCGGACTACTCACGACGCTGGGCCCTACATGCTTCGAAATCAGGCCCGATCTAACTTGATCTGCTCAAAAGCAGTGGCCCTTCTTTTATTTTCGTTTCTTTCAAGGACTGCTACCTCAGACTTTCTGGGCCAAAGCTTTCATTATTGTCGTTGCAACTCAGACTCATGCGCTCAGTCGATGGAACAACAATCGCCCTTCGGCGCAATGGAAAGCACTGATCGGGCCCAGGCTCGCCTTTTCACGCTGCCCAATTCCTTGTCACTCAAGCAAGAGCAAACGTCCAATACCTTCCTTGAGGCGGATCAGCGAAGCGGCACTGCTGCATGGCGAGAAGCTCCAAGCCTTTGTCTGTACGCGAACACCAGGCAGATCAGGAGACATTTTCTGAATTTTCACGCTTGATTCTGCCATCGCTTGGTGGAGCATTGCCAAATCAACCCTTCATGGGCAGTTTCCACAGCTGTTCACCAATCGGCGGTTCCCTGACCACACTCACCGATCGATCAAGGCTTGTTGCGCGATATCTGGCATTTTTCTGCGCCCCATCGCCAGCTATGGCGCAGCATCGGTGAGGCGCGGGCTTCTGCGACCAGCAGGGCTATGCCGCGACCATGGAGCTCTATCCGGCTTGCTCGATGTTCGGTCGACGCCCATGGCTTCAGCCCTGACTGGACATGGCCAGCACCTATCGCGCGCAGCTCCAACTTTCAGCCATCTCCGCCACCAAGCAGCTGTTGCTCTTGTGGCCTCGCTGGCTCCACTCGGCCTTGAGGAAATCCCACACTTGAGCGGAGCACCACTGGTTAATGTCCTTGGAACAGCATGTATTGGCTTTCCCGTGGACGGACTGCATGGCAGAGTAGCGCGACCACAAATCAGATAAAATTGAGATTTCAAGACAGATCACCAGCTATGGCCACTGACACCAGCTTCGTGATCTCCCAACAACTTTTCCATGTTACCGAGCGAGAGCTACGCTGATTTACGGGAGGAGGCGCCTTGTGTTGAGCTTCTCACAGACGGGCTGGACCCGGAATCACCACCTGGAAGCGGCCAATGGAATCAGCATTAAAAACTTGCGCTGCACCGCATTTGGCCGCGCCAAGGTAACCGCACCACTGGAGCCCAATTCGCTTTGGCCCGCCTTTCTCGGCCAAGACTTGCGCAACCCCCAAAAAAGGGGGGCCCCCGGGGTTTGTGGGGGGGGGGCGGGGGCCCGGGGAATCTGATGCTTATTATCCGTGCTGCTTTTTAGGAGGCCGAAAGGCATCAACCAGGGACAGCTTGGATCTCCACTGCAGCTCGGAGGGTGGTGTTCGACCTGGTGGGAGAACCAACAGTCCCGAAGCCTTTCTCAAGGGGATCTCCTGGGAGGCCCTGAAGGGCGTTTTCGTCCGATCGATGCCCGTCTTTCGAATCTGGGAACCTTTCAGTGCCAGTGACTTCAGACCATGTCAGATCACGTTTTTCAACATTCATCCGCCTCGGCAAGGATGAAAGCCATCTCCAATTTTTGCTGCTGAGACCGCTCAAGGATCTCGACCTTGAGAGTGACCGTACACGCAGCCGCGCACCTGATTCAAATTTTCCTGGATGAGGACACGAAGTCTGGCACTTGATGGCCTGCTTCCAGGACACAGGACGGGGGCCCAACAAGCCAGAGGATTGCGCGGCGCAAGATCAGGTTAGAAAACCCTCGCCCCGGCTGGCTGCCGGCGTGCCAACAGCGGGATCGTCGACTGTCTTACAAGTCAGGATCCCTATCTTGTCGGAGAATGCAGCCTGGGCCTTGGGTTCAACTGGGCGGCAGACGATGCGGGAATCAGGCCAGCCTGATCGAGTTTGCTGCCGACCCCCAGCCAGAGGCAGGAGAGTCATCGTGCAGGGTCTCGCCCGCCAGCAATGCCAGTCCGCCCTTCGAACCCATGCGGCTTCGTGGGATGGCGACGACGGGGATGCTGGCCACGGGCCGCTATCACCAGGCCTGCGCATTGATCTCGGGGCAATGGGCTCACGAGTTGGAGCAATTTGGAGCCGTTCCTGTTTCACCAATGTGAACGTCAGGCGAGGCGTCATCAAACCTGATTGCGTGGGTTGGCTGCCGGCCATTCCACGCATCGGACAGCCCCTGTCTCGCCTGTGGTTCGGTTACGGGGAATCCGTTTCATCTGGCCAGCGCTTGCCGGCAACAACAGGGACGCGGCCTGCTTCGGCGAGCCTCTCTCCGAAATGAGCCTGCTGTATTAGAGTCCTCGATCGTCAACTCGATGATCGCCCCGAAAGCTATGCAACTGGATTCATTCGTTACGACCAGCCCCAAATCGCTTGAATCCTTGGTACGTGAGCTGTAACGGACCGACTTCGGACGCACCTACCTTGGCGATGTCTCCTTGGAGAGAGTTCGGCAAAGCGCTCTTACGGCCCTTGTGTTAGCAGGCTTGAGCAGGAGGGCTAGGAACGACTACGGAGCCCACTACCACTGATGCAATCTCTCGGACGGATGGGCGCCCGATGCTTGCTGCTCGTTGTGATCGATGGGTGCTCCAACAGCGGCCCCAATTTCTGAAATCCCGACCGGCTGCAGCCCTGCCCCTGCCACGGCTGCAAACAACGGAGGCGAAGCGTTTGCAGGAGATGCGGTCAGTGCCAGAGCTGGGAGCTTGCGCTCGGCCTGTGTTGATTGGCCCTGGAAAGCCTCGGCCTCAACCACCAGAGGCGTTGCTTGAGCGACGGAGATCGGGCTGGTTGGCCTACGGGCTAGGCGTTGCCGGCGCCGTTGGTTGGCCCAACTGACTGAGCAGCTGCTCAACCTCCTTAATATCGGGGCATGCTCGAGCAGGTTCACGCTCCACCTGCCTGGGGAAGCTTCAGCTTGTGGGCCCTGGTCATCACGTCCTGCACCAAAACCGCTGCGTAGGCTGCAGGTCTTGAATGGCGAAGTCCAAGCTCCCCCGGGGCCTTCTGAAACTGGGTGATTGGAACGATCGCTTGAGGTCTGGCATCAAGGGGTTTTTGGGGCCACCGACCCATCTCCCCCTAGTGACTGGGAGTCGCGGGCTGGGCTGAAAGCTTTTGCGCTTTGAAAGTTGTTACGAAATCCTATGAGTCCACCAAACTCAGGGGAAAGGAAACCGATGAGACTGCCTTTCTGGCGGACAGGCCGGCAAAGGAGTCTCAAGTTGAGAACAACCTTCGACCTTAGGGATTGCTTAGCGCCTTTGGCGAGCGAAGTGTCGGTTTCGCATGCCTCGCTGCCGCTAGCACATCGTCCTCACCAAACAACCCGCGCCTCATCCGACGCGGCTCACCTCTTTTTCAAGAACCCATGCCTCGACGCCTTCTCCCGCGCTGTAGTCAGCGCCGACGCAAGACCGCCACCATCGGTGAGTCCGAACTCGCCGCTCTGCGCCAGTACGTGGCCAATTTGGCAAACAAGCGCCTTTGATGCGTCAAACGCGATCGCCAGCAACGCCAGCTGCTCGTTTTCGGACGCCGTTTCGGCATGATCGCGGAAAAACAACCGGCCCTGAATCCAGGCTGGTGGAAACTGCTATCCCAACCCGACCGCAATGGCTTCCTGTGCCTGCGTGACGGGCGAAATCGTTCTTCGTTTACATCTTCCTACGCCCTGCTCGCCGGGCGACGCTTTTCCGTCTCGACGGACCGCTGCCTCAACGGGCCTCAAGGAGAACGCTACATCGCTTTGGGTGTGCCTCCAGTCCGCTGGTCGCGCCGTTTGCCATCACTGAAGGCTTCTCCTTGGCCGCCACATCAGCGAGACCAACACCCCAGGCATGGGTGGCGCACCGCTTCAACAAGATGGAAACCATTCCAGGGTGACTGCTCCGCTGTCGCGTCAGAAGCGCAGCTACTTCGATCGATCATCAGGCGCACTCGGCCTGATTTCCTCCAGTTCTGACTTGATCCTTCCCAAACCCATTTTCGCTTCGAAGTTTTCCAATGAAATCTGTCGTTTACCACCGTCGTCACCTGCCGCTTGGACGCTGCCGGGCTTCCCAACCCAGTCGATCTCGAGTCGGGTTCCAAGGGTCCATCCAGCGTATTCCGCTGCTCGCCTTGAAGCTGCTGAAAAGCTTGCTGCTTGGCTTTCGACAAAAGTGTGCAGGAAAGCGGTGTGGCCTGCTTTCAAGAAGTTACCCCTCCTCAAGCAAGCCGGTGGAAGTGGTTGAAATTCAGGGTCAACCGACAAGTGCTACGCGGACATCGCTCACTACCTGCGTCTGATCAACTAACTCCCTCGTCGTTGGCGGCACCGGTCCTATCGATGAGTGGGGCATTGCCGGCGCTCAGTGAGGTCTACCGTGCCTTCAATTCTGCCACCGCGCCCTATGTCGAAGCCTTCTCCTTACACCACGTGAGCGCGCTGTGCTCTCGTGACATGAGCCTGAAGCGCCAAGGGAATTCAAGTCGCTCCTTTCCTATGTGAATCGAGTCCCTCCTGATCACAGCCTTGCCCTATGGGCAACGCCTCATCGTTGTCTATTTGCAGCTCTTCTGCGGCCCCACTGCTCTGAGATGGCTCGTCCGCTTTATTTTTCGCACTCCCTGCAAAGTGACTCTGGACAATTCAGACAAAACCATTTCATATCCTCTAGGGTCGTTTCTTTTCGTTCGCCCGTGCTTCTTAACTTTTTGTTTTCGAGTTTTTAACCATGCGACTAGTCGCACGGGTCTGTTTGCCGCGTGTGAAGGCCCTCTTTGCATAACGGTTATCGTCGAGTCGGGTGTGTTGCTCGACATTAGCTTCGATGGTGGTTTCTTGACAAAATTATTAAATTTGAGTTTAAGATATTTTTTGCTGATGAATTAATCGGTTTCGGACTTTGCCAGACGAGGAAGTAGTTGTTCATGTAAGTGTGGGAGTTTGCTCAGGCAGGCTTCTAGATCGAAGATTCGTCGGCGTGGTGTTCTCGACACTAGCGACTTGCGGAGCGGCTAGGTGGGACAGCTCGCTCAACTATACTCGGCATAAGCGATAGGTCTTTCTCCAAAGCTACCAAAGTGTTCACTGAGCTCTTCGACAGTGAACCGTCCTTAAATCGCCACAGTTTTGAATGCACTAAACCATTGCATTGAGTCGCTGGTGACTTTTCCAACGCCAAAATTATTTTCTTAACCCGCTAATGCTTTTACAAAATCATCATCTGGTGGGTTGAACAAGAATTGTCGGTCAGGTTTGTTCCAATTCACTGGCGACCTTTTGCAATGAAATTTGGCGCTATCCCTGCCGATATAGTATGCCTACCCTCTTCACGCACTCGTCGTCTAATCTCTTGGGCGAATTAGGTGGCGCTTTCTTGCAAGGATTGTTTGTCGGTGACATCCAGGAAGGCTTCATCGAGGTGAAAAGCGGTTCGATCAATGCCGTGAATGCCTTGAAAATTTGCGTGAACGCGCTCGGGAAGCTCGCGGTATTGCTCCCCATTCTGGATAAGATGACTAACAGCTGTTGGCAGTGACGTAAGGCCGTTGCCATAGGCATGCGGACATGGATACCAAATTTTTCGAGCTTGCTGTTGCAGTTTGCTTACCACTCGCGTTTGTCTGGACTTGCCCCCTACAGCAATGGGATGACCTGCCAGCGAAGGTGTTGTTCACGGGTTGTCGATTGCCGCGTAGAAACAATTCGCAATCGCCAATGGAATTATTTTGCGGTATTAGCGCTCATAGCGCATGTACGGCGGGAAAGGGGTGACAAGAGTGTGCTCCCTTTTTTTTATCCGTTGCGTGGACGTTCGAGTTCTTTACTGAACTCTACTTTTTTTTTTTAAAAAAAAAAAAGGCGCCATTGCAAAACCTTCTATCGGCATTGCGTTATAGATTGAGGCTCGTGGCCACCAAACTAAAACGTAACCTTCAAGATAAGCCCTAAGCTTGTTAGCTTCGCTGAGGAATGCTTCAATAACGTCTGGTTTTTGACCGATATTGAAAGTCACGTTCATGACAGAGCGATCGGCTTGCGCGCGGAGCCAAATGTAAAAAATCCGTGTTATCGATTGCTTCTAAATCGGGCGGCTTTTTTCTCGTTTAAGCGCTTCGATTGTTCGCGACGCCCGCCTTGCTTCTTTTGCCAACTCTAACACTAAGAACATCATGTAGATGGCGAATGTGTTTGGTGGGTTCTGCAAAGGTGGCTTTTTTCGTAGACAGAATAGTCGACAGGGGAAGGCGTATAGGAAAGCGCACGCTTCCTAGTAAGTCTTCGCGCATTAAGATAAGGCCATTTCCTGCAGGGCCAAGGTTTTTCTGTAGGCCAGCGAAAATAGGCGGCCGAACTGATTGTAGTCCAAACTGTCGGGACAGTAACTCAGACGTCAATCGGCTACAATGGATATCGCCAGTATCGGGAACTTGTTCCAAGCGTGTGCCGAAAATGTGTTGTGGCTAGTGAGATGCACGTACGAGGTGTCGCCATTCATAGACTTGCAGGGTCGAGTCAGGAATGCGATCGAAAATTGGTCGCTCCGCTGGATGCGCTGCGACTGAATATATTGCACGCGTACTTAGAGGCTTCCTTGGCTGCGAAGGCAAAAATTACCTGTTCTCTAAGATAGGCCGCTTATGAGCAGAGGTTGGTCCAAATCAAGTTTCATTGGAATGGCAGAGGAACTGCATCTTGCGCGCCGCCGTGCACATTAAAGATTTTGAAGTTTTCTTGGAAAGCCTGGACAGCTCACGAATAGTTCGTTCCAGTCTTGTTGATGACAGCTTCGAACTGGTTAGAGCGATGGCTGATTCGTAAGGCCTGCGCTAAATCTTTGTAGTTAAAAAACTCGTCACGTGCCTTCTCCATTACAGAGGTTGGCAACCATGGCGGGGGACCGGCCACCAAAGTGAATTACGCGTTTCATTAGTGAACATCCCTGATGCTAAGTGAAAAAACTATTTATTCTGTGTACCCGCGGCTCATGCCCTCTGGGCAGCACGTTAAGTTATTATTACCTTAATCACGTTCTGGATCTCTTGAGATCGAGCGATGGCCTCTTCTGATAAAGGGGTAGTCCAGTCGATAAGGTTGTAGGCAATCTATTCTGCTGCGGTTTGATCATTATCGATGACGTTGCGCTAGATCGGCCAGTACGACAAAATTTGCTAGCATCTTATGCACGTTCTTATGCTGATGGATAAACGAGTACCTTTCTCGACTGCCTTCCACGCGATTCAAAGCGATGTGGGGGGAAGTTAACCGAGTTTTTGATATTGCCGGCTCAAGGAAATCCATCAGTGGATCTGCTGCCATGATGCGCATTATCTTCAGGCGTTCATCAGTGCTGTGGCGGCCCAATATGAGCATTACTATGACATCGTCGGCGGTAATTAATTCGGCGCGAGGGAAATCATGACATACATCGGCATCAAACCATTATCGGACCTTTTGACGAATTGGCGTCTGAATCCAACGATTCTCATGCGAGAGAAGTTCAGTAGCATAAGCCCTTTTTTTATACTTTGAGATAGCGGGTTTTCGTTAAATTTAGGGATTTTCTAGCGAATCTAATACAGGGGAGGTGCAGGCTGACAAAGTCGGAGTTTGCGAGCAGCGACTGTCAGGTTTTCAATTTTACGCACCTGATTTGGAAGACGCCATGCAGCATCAACAGATAAAGCAGGTCGTAACCAACACTTTCTTCCTAGGCCAATAGCCATCTCAGCGACTAGTGAACCGATTGCGGCCAAGCCCTACAATGCCGAGTGTTTTGCCTGCATCTCGGTCTTTGAACGACTTTTTCTTTCTCTAGCAACTTCGAACATTGCGGCGTTGTCTTGCATGCAATGAAGGAAGCTTGACAAAGCCATGCCAGGGAGAATTCCGCGGGAATAAAGGCAAAGGCCAACAAAGGACAAGTTCTTTTGACCGCATTGGCGTTAGCGCCAGGCGTGTTAAATACGGACATTCCTTGCTCTGTATAGTGTTGCCACAGGACGTTTTGACACCGGCACCTGGCGCGGGCCACGGCTTTGAGGTTAGGTTGACGGCTGTTTTCTTGTAGTTTGTGACTTCTTCACCAAAATGGCATCTGCTTCGGCGACTTCGGGGGCCTATTCATAGCGGCCGGGAACGCACGAGACCTTTGCTTGAGATTTTGTTTGAAAGTCTTATTTGAACATCGTAAATAGCCTTATTACACCCGTTTTTAGCGAGTTGAAGGCACGTACTTTTCGATCGCAGAGTAAAAGAGCACACTGAGAACCGGGGAAGGGACCAGTATTTGCACACGCGCTAGGGGTTTAAAAAGCGCACTTAATCCTTATTCGTTTCATAAATTACCAAGTATTCCTTATTAAGGTTTTAGTGCTTAGAGGTTAATTTTCACGGGTTTTTCGCCTTTGTTCTAAACGGGCTATGATGGGCAGGTGCCAGTATTAGGCGTTTCACTTGGGGGGCTAATGGCTAGGATTTTTATTGCAGGAGTACCCGTTGCCATTTGCACTGCAAATGTTCAGTTATTACGAGTTTTAGGCAGAGTAACGGCAGGGCCTATGGACTGGGCCTGGGGACTAATACGTATTGGTGGGCCGTGATCGATATGGCGGTTGATCACCCCGGTCCCTGCAGATTCCTGAGCATATTGCCGGTTAGCGACATTATTGATGGGCGCCCTTGGATACCGTGTCGTCACCCATACTCACGGTGATCACTCAGCCGGGTAACTGCGTTGCTTTCTTGAGACTTTCGTGCACCAAGTCGTTGGATTGTCGATGCCCGCGGGCAGTGGGCAAGACCCTAGCTTAAACCCTCCGCGCCGCTTTGTCGACAGCAAAGATCGTTTGACAGTGAGTTCGCTGTCAAACTACTCCAATTACGCCGGGACTGTGCTCGAAACCATCTGTGCTTTTTGCTCGAATCAGAGGCGATGCTGTTTACAGGGATCATATTCTTGAAGGCACACGCCCGTCATTCTTCCTCCAGACGGGCAATATTGCGCGATTACTTGCAGTCATTGGAACGTCTGAAAGAGTGAAACACTTCGATCGCTTGCGCGTGCCCACGGACGAGTCATGACCAACCCTATCGGGAAATCGACAAAATTGATTCGGCATCGAATGGGCGTGAATCGAAACTGCGACGCGCTTTAGAAGCTGCAGTCGATTCGGGCCCCCTCCCCATCGGGAGACGTTGACGAAAGGCGTTCTAGGACGATGGGCGCCGCATTTGTTGGCGTGGGGCCACCAGAAACTTTATATGCCATTTGCCTCCAAAACTTGAGGTGAGCGGAGCCAGCAGAGCGCCGGTGGTTGGATTATTAGAATTCGAGCATTTGATGAGTTCATAAACCATGGTTTTGTATACCTCATTTCGTTGTCGTAATAGGCATTTGTACGCTGGATTAGGCATTTGATGTGCAAAGGCGAGTGGAGTGAGCATCAGGGAGAAGCGCGAAGGGCGGCTCGATATTTGCCGCCGGAAGGGGCCTCTTAGCTTGGTCTATCAGCGCATGTCGAGGGGCGAGCCGAGGCGACTCGTGTAGGAAATATGGATTGAGAAGCAGCCCCGTAAAGTTAAAAAGAAGAGGTCTTCATCGCAATGACTCGGAGATCACGCTCTGTTTGCTAAGGAGCAGCAGATAACAACCGAAGGGCTAAGGATTTATAATTGAAAAAAAAACAACGATTGGGTGAACTTACGGCAAGCGGGGCGATAATATTAGCGATCGTTATTCTAGGTCTGGAAATACGACAAAAACACTGAGATGATGAAATTCCCAAACTTTTCGCGACGGAAGGTAGGCAAAGATTCGTGGAGTTAACGCGTAGCAGATGTAAACCCTTGCGCAATATAGGAGGTTGCATGAATAAAGTCACTTGAGCAGGAAGTGAGTCACTATGAGGGTGAGGGTGAGCCAATATTAGGATTCCAGTGGGAATTAGTAGTAGTTTGCTAGGCGATAAAGTCAGATTTTGATGGTCAGCATCCCAATCGATCATTTTGTCTCTAAAACGCTAGGTCATGTACTTTGAGTTTTCGTCCGTTTTTGCCCTTGAGGTGAGTATTGGCTTGAATACCGCTCGGTCCCATTTCGCCTGGTTTGCAAAAATTGATGATGTGCGATGTGTGTCGAGTGTCGATGAAGTATTGGATTATTACGCACACTAAATGATTGCCGCGCCGTGAGCAAAAGGGCCGTGGCAAGAGGAGCTGTGCGGTATTTCTTAAGGAAGTCGTCCCCGAGTTGTGGAATGGAGCGAGTAAAAAGTCTATGACGGCTCGTTTCCTTCCCGTTGACGGTGTGGGGATTGCGGCTAACTAATGGTCAGGTTTCCTTAATTGGCCGGTGGAGAAGAAGGCGTTTTGGGGGGATCCTGTTACTACGGGAAAACTTCATTTCAGCGGGTTTTATGTAATGTGGCGCTGGCGAGTAGCGCTGTTTGTGGCTCGGATAGAATGTGTATCATCAATCTGGTAGCGCAATTGTGTAACATTTGATGTGCAGTCGGTAGCTCGGTTAGTTTTTGATGAGCCAATTGCGCTGACAATTAGCTCACAGTGATTTACATTAGATATGGGAGCCGGTGTGATAGGTCAGCTGGATGCACAGGCGGCAATAACTGGTCGGAATCATATATGTCCCAGTATCAGAGTCAGTGCAACGCGAAGCATATATTTCGGTGACGCTTCGAGGCTGATGTACTCTCCTGGATTAACATCTCTGGTGCGCTTGTCTCGGTTGGTCGGGCATTGTAGCGCAGAATTTGTGAACTATCTCGCAATCGCGGCTTGTTCTCCAAAGCTAATCGCTCAATTATAATATGCGCATTAGATGCGCGGACTATAAAGCGGTAGGAAACTCAGACTGAGTGCATCGTTGGCACTACAAGGTGATTACTGGGTCAAGTCACTTGCAGTGTATATTTACTCGTGCTCTCTAAGCTTCTTGAATCGTGACTCGTGTAGATTCCCTCATATGATGAGCGTATTATATAGACTTCAAGAGCGCAAGTCGTTGCAGAATCACAATTCAAGCTCCGGTCGAATCACGTTCGTGAATTCGTCAGGCAATTAGCAAAAAAGCGATACAATTACCAAAGGCCGCTTTTTTTCGATACCTGTAGGCCCGGTATCGCTAACATTTGAAGCTTCAAGCTTTCAAGCCAACCATTACTGGGCCAGAGCACCAGACAACCTTCGAAGAGCTTCGCAGCCATAGCAACCAATTCTTTGACGAATTTGGGATTCTCAAAGGGCCGACATCGACAGTTTTATCCGATAGCAGTCGGGGAATATCAAACAAATCCGCTTTTGGCGAAGGGGACAACCGGTTCCTATCTGCCACGGCTGGCAAACCGGCCCGCTGGCAAAAGAGTATGCGGAAAATTTCAACCTGGGATGTTTCCAGCTCAAAAACCCGGGGAGGCAAGCAGCAAGCGAATTTCTCAAGGAGGGACGTCGCTGGGCATTGCTCCCAAAAGTTGGGTATATGCCGCCACGTTATTCCGGCCCGGAATTGAGTGTTCTTTGGTCGGGGGCAGTTTTGGCAACCAACGTTTTTCTTCTT
>Ga0163217_1083956_pt1 | contig 13808 bp, 12 predicted proteins | sample SynspAceP_FD_185933 | JGI IMG/M metagenome (GOLD analysis project Ga0163217, IMG submission 185933) | Saline lake microbial communities from Ace Lake in Antarctica - Synechococcus sp. Ace-P (PacBio error correction) | ecosystem: Environmental > Aquatic > Non-marine Saline and Alkaline > Saline ... | reverse complement strand
CGGTAGTTGTGCAAATGATGATTGTTTGGCGCAGCGGGCTGTTTCGATACCGCTTTCGGGGGGCAGTGTGTGGACGCGCAGGGACCTGTCGCCCACGCGCAAAGGGCGAGGCCCGGAGCCCTTTGGCGCCTACGCCAGCCTGACGATGACCAAAAGTCGCGGGACGGGTGATTGACCCAAGCGGATTGCTGTTCGTGTGCTGCTGACATCGTTTGGCGCGCCGGCTTGGTCTTTGGTTATTTTTTTTTTTTTTTCGTGGGTTGGTGCCTTGTTCCGATCCGCGAGGCGGGGCTGCTGCTTACCGCTTGATCGTTGTATGGCCGTGTGGTGCAAGCGTGGCGCGCGCAAATGGCTTGTTTTGGTTCGCAGGAGGATCGGCGGTCAGGGCATTTGTCACTCTGGCTGTTGATTCGTGCTGGCGGCGTCCGTTTTGTACGATCACGGCGGGCTGTTTGCGATTTGTGGTGGCGCTGGCGTGCTGGTCGGTAGCCTTGCCCGGCCTGTTCTTGTGTTGTTCGAAAAGATATTTCTGAGGAGACCGTGTGGCTAAGTCGCTGCGCGGGTCGTATCACGGCACGCGGTGGTTCCTCGTTGCTCGGCGGTTTGGTTGCTTTGGCGCTGCTGCTGTATGTCGTGGCTGGTGCAGGATTCGCGGTCGTAGGTGATTTCTCGGCGATTGCGTGGGACGCGCTGCTTTTGGGCGGGGCGGCGCTGTTTGGTTTCAACTTCTGGACGGCCCTTCAGCGTATCAGCGCCAAGGCTCCACGCCTCGGCGCTTGCCATTCAAGAGACGCGAACTGCGCCGAGGTTTTCTTCTTTTGTGCGCGGCTGTTGGGTCGCGACTCGGCTTGCGTGCCGTATTTTGTTTTTTGGTGCTGCAGGCGTGAGTGTATCATAATCCGCTGCTCGGCCAAACTGGGCTCGTTGGTGCTGGCGTCTGGCCCTTGCTCGGCATTTGCTTCTATGTCTGGGGCTGCGTAGACCAGTCCAGCCGCTCGCGTGCTGATGTGTTGTACGTGGATCGTGGGGCCGTGGCATATGGTCGGTTGCCGATTTGGGGCTAGACTGTATTGCATGGCGTACGAGATCTGGCGATGCGCGGTGCGTTTCTGATGATCGTCTCTATAGGTTGGTGCCTTGGCTTTATCGGTCAGGGGTCGACCTTATCTTTTGGATTATTGTCGCAAAGGAACAGCGGTCGGCCTCTATGTCGCGTGTCCACCCGTTGTGATTGGTGTGCTGATCGCCGCGTGTGGCGGGTGGCGGCGCTGGCACTGATCGGGCCTGTTGGCGACGCTGTTTATTCGCTCGTCATGTCCGTCTCGGGCGGCGCTGTTTTCTCTCGGCGCTGGGCCTGCGCGGAAGTTCGTGCGGCTGATTTTTGAATCGTCGGGCGCTCTCGGCGCCGTTATGATCTGTGTGCGCGATTTTGACCTCCAAAGTGGGGGAGCCCATGTTCCAACACACCGCACTTTGATATCTGCGATCAGCATTTCGACTGATCAAGCGGCGCTGTCAGGTGTCCTCAAACGCACATGTCGTATGGACGCGTGAATGGACGTGTGTTCGTCTGATGCTGCGCGATGTCCGCAAGACAGTCCTGCGTCCGGTATCGTACGCATTGCTGGGCCGTTTGCACAACTTCAGAAAATCTTTTACCGCTCGCCAAGTTGCACTATCTGGAGTGATGATTCTGCGCCCAAGTATATGTGGAAACGCCCCCAAGGGCGTGCGGTGGTTTCCACTTATAGATTATTCGACGAAAAGGCCTTGCTGTGTGTTTCTGGGCGGTTGAAATCCGACATGTGGGCACCAAGTCGGTTTTCCTTGAAATTTGGGCCATAACGCGAATGGCGGCTTTTCTGTGTTTTGATTATTCGTGGGCACGGGTATCCTCGGGTTGTGTTTACGTAGGGTGTTTCGATTTGGGCCCAAGAACACGCGGCGCGGGCTTGGTAGAAGCGTTGACCGATGGGGCTTGTATTCTTGCGTGGTTCTTCCATGGGGGTGGGCAGTCGATGCTGTGGCTGCGTCGCGCTGCTCTCGTTGCGGATTCGGTGTGTTTGGACGTCTCGCGGCCCTGATTTAAGAGGAGGCTATTGTGGCCGCTTACTCGTATTGCTTCAAAAGCATACCTTTGGCCGAGCGGGGCAGGTTCGAACTGCCGTCAGACTATATGCTAGCTCCTACATCATACCCGCCGGCATTGACTCGGGTCGGGCGCAACGCCAGTTGGTACTTGGCGGCGATTTCCGTCTGTATCTGTCCGTTCACGCGGTTCTTGCAGGGTACGCAGACACCGCCTCAGCGTTGCCACCGTTGTGCGGCTTGTTGGACATTCGCTGTCTAGTGGGCCCGACATGCAGTTGCAACTGGTCAAGGACGCGGTATCATCGCTTTCGATGACCAGGTGTCTGCTAGCTGTGACTGCCGTCGAAGAGGTCGCTCGCATTGGCGGCCCCTGATATCGGGTGGGCCCCGTCGGATCATGGTTTTGATAGGAGGTGGGCAACAGCATGCGCCATAAACAGCCATGTAGTGTGTAGCCTTGAGACTTTTGGGCGGTTCCGTCTGTCGCTGGCATTTCTTTATGCGCGTTTTATTGTTATTCCGAAATTCGGTCTGTCACGGACAGTTCCCATATTCCCCTACTCTTGATCTTGCGATTGAAAACGGTGCGGCTTTTTGTCACCCACGCTGTGGACTCGCTTGAGGAATACCTTTGCTCGGATCCTTCTTGGTTCAGTGTATCGGTCGGCCGCGTCTGAATGGCTTTATGGCAAACCGCACAGCTGTTTTTGCGCGGCCAATGACCAACCGATCGAATGTTCTATCATCGGGGATCGCGGTTTGCAGGGCGCAGCTAATCGCTGGCGCCAGTCATCGTGATCCCGTGGGTTGGCCTCGAGACCTGGATGTGCGGCGACTGGCGCGTCTTGGTCTTTGGGCACGTGCAATATGCTGCCCTATTCCGTGAGAGTGTTTTTCCCCAAGCTTGCCGCATTTATACCTGATCGTGGCGACCAGACGCAGCGCAGCATTCTTAAGCTCTATCGCGCGCGCTGTGGATGTGTTTTGCTTGGCGGTTCGCCGTCGAGCCTTGGCGCTCACCGCAGCGCGTTGACGTTTCTATGTATTTTCCGCCCATTGCGTTGATGCGCTATCCATGATGAGGTGCGGTCGCTTTAGCAGCAGATTTTGTCCCGAAGTGGCGCGATTATGATAAATGCAGGGACATACATGGGTGACTCCCTCTGTTCTTCTGCCGGGGCCTTCATGGTCTGACGCTCGCGGGTTGTTGCTGGCCTGCATGATTCCGGATCTGTCGGCGGGATAAGGCCGTTTACTCTGGCTTCCGATCACCCAAGTGCGAAACGGTATCGAGTTGATACGCGTCCGGTTGTGGAATATTACCCAAAACGGTTTGCTGCTGTTTCAGGGATGTGGCTTGGCGGGGCGGTCGCGCTCGAGATCTTGCGTCCGTTTCGTTGCCGGACCGATTGTCACGGTTGGCGTCTGTTTTGGGGCCAGTCCCGCTGGCCGACCACCGCAGTGCTCGCTTGCGGCCGCTCTCTGAGATGCTGATCGTCAAGGTCAAGTCGTGCGTTGGCGGATTGCGATGCGCTCGAGATGCTGTACCTCTGTGGCTGGCCCGGCACCGAACCGTGCCTGGCGATATTTAAGATTTTCGTCGTTCTGTGATATGGCTTGATACGTTGGAACCTGAGGTCTACATCGTCATGCCTCGCCTCTGCAGCGGGCGTCGTGATCAGCAGGCTGGCTGCGTAAAAGCAATAGGTTGCGACGCCTTGGTGATGTGTTGATGGTGGGCTAAGGTTGAACCCTCGTAAGCGTCCATAGTTTTATGGCGAACTGCTGCTTTCCTTATGCCATTTTGCGCTGTGTTGATCGAAGGGTGCTAGGGTCATTTCCACGGCTGGAGCAGCCAGATAGTATACGACCGCAGCGATCAAGTGATGGATTGAAGCTGCCTCTTTGGTCCCTTGCTGCGTCTGAGGACGTCGAATTAACGCAGGGCGTCGGAGATGCTTGGTGTCGTCTGTCGTGCGGCACGATTCTTCATAATGGCTGGTGTTCGTCGCTCTTTTTCGGTGTTATTTCGGATCTCGATAAAGTGGGGTTGGTTGTCCTATACCGTCCCGTTATCTTGGCCGCTTTCGCAGCAGCTGCGACATACGCCCCCCAGTTCACGCGGCTTAGTCTTCTCGTTGCGGGTTTTGCTCCTGACGTGTGGGATATTACCTTTGGTTACCAACGATGGGCCCAAGCCGCAGGTTCGGATCATGAGCGCTGGTTCATGATGCTGGCAAAGGTCAAGCTTGGGCTTTGCGCAAGTCGTGTTGAACATTGGCGATCCCGCAGCAGGTGTCATACCAGCGCAGAGTTCTTATCGCTCCGAGAAAATAACACGCCCCAGCTGCGTTCGATTCCCCGGATCAAAGTCGAACGGTCGGTGCGTGTTTGGAAACAGTTGCCGCCTTGTTGGCGCTCTGGGTCGGGTGGGTTTTCAAGTACACCTCTGGCCGCCTGGCTAATCGATTTACAGTGACCACGGGCATGGCATGTCCGCGTGCGGTGTCACGCCGCGCAAGGTCCTTGATTGTCCCTGCTTAAGTGCAGGCAAAAGGCAGTTCACGCGGGCGCTGGCGTGGTTCATTTATGCTGTCTGACTTCTGGCTCGTGGACAGGTGGTTCTTGGCCTGTCTGTGGCGGCGGCTGCGGTTGTGGTTCGGGCCGCTACCTGCTGTGCCGCTGGTTTATCGATGAATTTCTAAGCTACCAGCGGCGGAATATTCTCGCGTCAGCTTTTTGCTGCGAAGATACTCATTAGTGCCTCTGCGCCGTCTTCAAGATGTCTGGCCTTTTTGTCGTCGGCAGGTCCGGTTGCACAGTTTCCAGGGCGGCGACAATTTGGCCAGTGCCGAGATATCATCCTTTGGGCTTTCGACGGTTTTCACCGCGACATCTCTGTTTGATCTTGCCGATGTCGACGGCTGGTCTTGGATCTATAAGCTGTTGGTGTCCGATTTCATTGTTCCTTAGAAGATCGCGCACGTTTGACAAGGTATGATTCGGCTCGTGATGTCCTTCACGGCGAGGTATTCGTCGTAACTTGTTTGTGCTTGCGTGGTCGTCCTGCTGTCCCCTGTGCGACGCGCTCTGATTGGTTCGCGGATAGGCTTTGGGTTGGTTCGGCGTTCTATCGTGATGAAGAGTTTCAGCTTGGAACAGACCGGGATAGGACCTTGCGGTCCACGCCTTGTGCTTTGAAGCCGACCTGCGGTTAGTCACAATTTCTTGTCAGCTGGTTCAATTGTTCACTCGGTGTGCCGAAATCCGTCACTCCGTTTGGGGCTAGGCGCTCTTTTGGTTATCGATCGGCCCGTCAATCAACGTGAGCGAGCTGGCGTGCCTTGGGATCCTGTTCGGGCGATTATGGCGTGCTTTTGGTCGCGGCAAGCGTCTTAGCGGCGCAGCTGGCAGACGGCTCGATCACGATGCACGTCGGGCCAGATGGTCGCATATTAGGCGACCAGCCGCAGGGTTATTTCTTCTCTACGTCGAACTGCCGGCGCTGTCAGGTGTTCAGCGGCTTATGCTCAGTCGTGGTGATGTTACCAAATCTGCATATCGGGGATCAGGCTGATCACGGGGACGCAGCGTTGGTCCGCATTAGTGTGGCCGGGGACACTGGCTGCGGACCATGTCAGGATCTTGCGCTTGGGCGTGTCCGCCCTGCACACGAAATTGCACCAGATCGCCAAATCGTACCTTCAGCTCTTTTTTCAATCAGGTACGGTTGATCCAGACCATCGGGCCCAACAGCCGGCTGAATTGTCCCTATCGTTTTGTACCACATGCGCGGAAAAAAGCTCTTGCGTTCGGTTACTTCTGCCCCATAGCTGGCCATTCCAGTCAACGCGGGTTCGTGTAATCAGCGTGCAAAAAGCGGAGTACGTTTTTTTTGTTTCCTTCATTCGCCAACGCTTTTTTTTTTTTGTTTTTTTTTTTTTTTTTTGGGGCTTTTTTTTTTGTGTTTTTTTTTTGCTGCCCAATCTCACTTATTGGTGTTTTCTCTATCTTGTTTCCTATTAAATCGTTTAATTGATGTCTTTATTACTCTGTCATATTTGGGTTTATTTTTTTTTTTTTTTATTTTGTGTCTTTCTTGTTTTTGGTGTGTGGTCCTTGCTTATCTTGCGGAACTCCCCCCTCAAAGGGTCGGCGCGATGTGCTGCAGTGTGCAACATAGGAGGAGGTACGGTTAACATGACAATAAAAACAATCTAAGACCGGACGTGAGATGTTTCCAAGGCCTTGAACGTATTGGAGAAGAGCCTGCGCAAGGTGAGCGCTGGTGGGCTCGGTCTGTCGCGATTTCATGGTCGGTCCGGCACGCATCAGGCGGAGTTTGGACGGCCGCGAATCAGAGCGTTCACAAAGGCTGCGACGTTCTCTATTGCTCGAACGCTGTGCAAATCCGGGCCAAGTCAATGATTCGTGAGCAGCAGTCTGTTCGTAACTGGGGCTCAATCTGTCAGCGGCTCACGTTCGTTCGTAGGCGCAGCGCAGGCGTTCAAGGCAGTGGCAGCCCCTGAAGGATACCGCGGCTTCCGAGGACCGCCGCTTGCCAACTCCGTTGTGGAAATCGCGCACCTCCCTTATCCAATTTCTGTTCATTATCATAATCAGTACAGCATCAACTGCAGAGGGCGCTCTGCCTAATCGTGTTCAGGAACGTCGCCGATTTGGCCCTCCGCTCGAGACGATACGCGTCAAACGCCTGAAGACTACTTAGCCGTGTGCGTTGATCTGTAATGAGAGTGCCGACAACATTCTTTCTGCGCCTTCCATACACCCCGCTCTGCATGCTTGTGAACGTGCGAGCGCGCTTCGCCACAGAAGCGAAAGCCTGATTCCGTCGTGGCTGTGAACTTGGATCGTTCGGACCTGTGGGCTCACGACAGCGGCGGGTGTCGTGCGGACTGAGCGGATTGACAGCTGCGTTTCTCGCAGCTGGGGTGCTCGCAAGTCATCTGCTCACCACCCCCTTTCTGGGCATGGCATGCGTGTTTCTGTCTCAAGCGCAACCTTGCGTTCGATACTGATTTGCTTATTAGCCCCTAGTACCTGTAAACTGCTTGGTGCAATACACTGTACACGACTCGCGTGATCCTTTCCGTCCGTGGATTCTGAAACATAATTCTACATTCTTCGGATCTGACGAGGTGCAGAACGAGTCTGTTCAAATGGATCGTGGATCAGGTCTTATACGCTTGTTTTCATTGTGTCATGGGTTAAATCCGACAAATACTATCGTGATTCGGATGTGTAATGGGCGTACTGAACGAAGACGAGCTTGTGACCTCGCGCTCAAGGGCCAAGGCGATCACTGGTCCAGACAATATGTGATGCCGTGGGGATTATTGCATTGTCTAGGCACGACACTGGCTGCTGTCGCTGTCGGCTGTGGAAACAGCGGGGCGATACCGTTCTGTCTAAATCCGCGGACCTTCTTTACCTCTCGCTGATCCGAACTTTTCCGATTCAAATGTGAGTAGTTCCACTCCGTCCTACAGATGATTTCATTGACGGGATCGTGAGCCGAGACCCAGGTACAAAGGCATGCTGTCCGTCGTGGCTTCTATATGGCGGCGGTCCTTTGTCGCCTATGTGCGGGTTCGTATGATCTGGTCTATGGACTGCGATCAAAAGCTACTATGCTGTGGCGTAACGCGCGCACGCCTTTGATTCTGCTCGGTTTACTGGAACTCGTACTGGTGCCAACTCTGGCCGCCAGCGCTATGGCGATGGTGTGGGCTCGGTTCTTGCTCCAACAGAACAGCTGGTCGATGGCTGGTTCACCTGCTTGGGCCAATTTTCTGAAAAGCTCGAAGACAGACGTGCGCTGATGGGCGGTGGCTGCGTAGACGGACCACATTCGCGTCCGTGGAAAGACAGCGATCGCTTGGCGTGGGGCTGATGAATGTGGTCTCACGTCCGTACATACATTATCGTCATGAGGCAAGTCGGGGCACATTTCGCAGGCATTCTGTGGAAACCGCCCAGCAATGGCGCAAATACGGGGTCCACTTATACAACTCGCTTATGTGTCACTTTTGATCACAGGACGTGGCTGAGGCGCGGTCCTTCCATGACAGGGTCATTGGGTTGCCCCGCTTGGGTGGCGTGCTCTCTCGGAGAATCATGTTCGACCTTGGAAGGTGGAGCACTGTATTGCGGATGTGAAATATAGGCCGTGAGACTTTTGGCGATGGCGCGCCCTCTTTCTGGCACCTATGTGCCCGCCAGTGGCAAACGGTTTGATCTAATTGCCCAAATTTTTCTTAGGGTGCGTGTGCATGTGTCGAGAAATGTACGATGCTGCAATGCAGAAAAAGCTTGCATTTGTCCGCACTGTGCAGCATCTTTATCTTAAGTTTTAGTCATAACGAAGCTTGTGTAGACGCCGCACCCCATAAGGCAGAGTTTACATGGACGATAGACACTCCAGATTCGCTCGCTCGATGATGAAAACATGATGTGGGGCATTCCCGTTGACACACTCGCTAAATGATTCGATGCGTTCAATACCACGCGACCGGCTGAACGAAAAGCTGTCCGGTTGTGGCTTAGCGGTCCGTCTGAGAAATCGCAGCGATTTCCAGCAAATGATTCTCAAAGACACGCTGATCAAAAAATGTCGGAATGTCGATGCCAATGGTGCTCAAGAGCCTCGCTGACTAACGCTAAAGCACATGATCCGGTTTCACCTGGCCTCTGCAGAAGTTTGCGTCGAGCATCATGGCCGCTTTCGCCGGAGATCGCCAGAAGGTTCCAGATCGGGGACACTGTTGAGCTGATGATGGCTGCTGGGCAATAGGGACATGTCCCGAAGGAGCAACGGCATGCTGCAAAAAGGCAAACTCCGACGCTGACTAGCCGCGTCAAAAGATAAGCCACAGCGAAGTATCTGCCTCTGGCCTTTGGTACAGTAAGATTAATGAGGGCGACTTTGCGTCTTGCCCTTTTTTGTGGCGCACTTATCTTTTTTCTTTCAGCTGCCCTAAGCTGCAATGCAGCATGCCTATTTGGTCTGAGACTAGTTGATCCGAAACAGTCTAAGGTCCTCTGCTTATTCAACGATATGCAAGCCGCCTCCTGTTTAAATACCGAAACCAGTGATTATGTCATTTAGACGATATTTCGGGCTTTATCCGCGATGTGCTGAGAGGTGAAGATTGTGGACCTGATAATCAAGGCGACTATTCTGACCGCCAATACTTGCGGTTAAATTCATCGCGAAACCGAATAGCCGCCTGGGTGAATCCGTGCTTTGCCGTGGATGTGTGAACGATTCTTTGGTCCGGCCAGCTATATGTCCTCCTCCGTATGCCACTTGTCGTGCCGCAAGTTCTCCTGAAAATCGTCCGTTCGATTATTCTCTGCGCGTTATGGTCAGCACGGGTGCTCAGAATTATTTACACTGATTCCACCCATGTGCGAAAAATGCCGGGTTTCGAGGTCAGCAGGCCAGCAAGAGGGCACCTTTATGAAGCGTATGTCAGGCAACATTCCGACGGCTTTGAAGGCAATGGGGTGGTGATGCGCGTCCCTCCGCTAAGGGTGCTCGGTTTCAGGATGAAAGTCTTGATGCGATCATAAACAGCAGCTGCCGAGTCTGCAAGAGAAAACTGTCTCTCAATAGCTGAATAGCCTTCTTTTCGGTGCGTTAGACTCGGTCCCCAAGGCCCACCCGCTGAACCGGTGTGCGGGCTGTTTCTAGTGTCTGTCCGGATGCTCGGCCGGGGTCTTATCTGCGCTAATATATTGGAAGCCTTACGGCCTGCCGCTGCGGGATATTGGTTAACCGAGGCCATGTCGTTTCCTGTGCAGTACTTTGACGTGGCTTTTCCAAGAATCGTCTGGTTTGCAGTTTGCTCACGGGCAGGCCGCACATCGCAGGCGTGTCATTACCATGGCGCGGGTCTGGCAGTGTCTCGGGCAAATCCTGAATTGAACTGCCAAGTTTTCCAGAAGCTGCGCGTCATTGTCGGTGGCTTATGACCAATAGACCTTGACTCTTGACGCCCGCCTTGGCGCTGGTGTTTTTGGCATCTGCATATAGGCGCGGATGGCGGCGTCGTCCAGGCCAACCAGATTGAACTGGATGGATCCGGTGCCCGGGGGTCTCGAGGGGGGAGCGGTGGGGTGCTGGGGGACGCTCGATTTCATGTTGGGATACCGGCATTTCAGCTTGGCCGCTACTAGTCGTTGGGTCTGCGTGCAACCATCTCCACGCGTGGCGGTGTAGCATGTTCTGGTGCCATGTTGGTGCTGGCGGTACAAACATCAGCCGGACAGAGTTTATTGAGCCCGCAGATTTTGTAAAGCGCAGCTGGTCTGGGCACCGCGCACAGGCGTCAGCGATTGCCGGGGTTGTTTCTCTGTTTGTGCTCGTACGCCCCCGGATATTAATGATGCACTGGGCTCGCTGAGATTTGGCGTCTAATCAGGTGATCAGGATACCGCCTTCGCCCGCGTTGACCATCTTTGTTTATGGACTGGAACGAGAAGCAGCCGATGCTTTACCGATGGTCTCGTGATCTGTCGGTTTCCCAAGCGCTGCCAAGCGAATAGCCTGCGTTTCCTCGATCACTGTGTTTGTCGTCTGCCGCGTCGCTACAGCCGCATGATCGCATCATATCGAGGTTGCCCGCGCATGTGTTATGATCCACAGCATCTACCGTCGGCCGCTTGCGGCAAATCAATCTCTTCAATCAATCCTGTAGTTTCGCCCCATAATCTTCGTCACAAGGCACCGGCGTATAATTTGGCGTGGATCACGGCAGAGGCACGGCAGCAAACGGTTAAGCCGGGGTTATTCAAGCACCTTGTGCGTTCGCGGTCATGGTCCTAGGCGCCTAGCAACGACAAAAAACAGCTTCGGCAAGAGCACGAAGACACTTGCCAGCGATAGCGGTCTTTCGCCCATTCATCTGCCGCCGATAACTCTGGCTCTAACAGGGAGACGGCGCGTCGGCTAGCAACGTGTAAGCGAAACAGATCGTCCTGTCTTTGCAAACAGCTGCTCTTATCTCGCGCGGTGTCAGATGTTCGGGAATGGCTTCCGGCTGCTTGCATGTCGGGCAGGTCATATTTTCTCAAATATCCTGAATGTTTGTTTTCAGTAATGGTAAACAATGCGCCTGTGGTACCAAGCCTTTCCGGCTCCGCCTTTATGATGTTTTGGTGACTTAGATCTCCCCAGCTATCGCGCTCCTCAAGCTGAACCAGGGTCATTTCCAGCGCAAGCAACGGACTGCGCAAGGCTCCGCCCGCTGGGGAATCTGGGTGGTCAGGGCGCTCATTGGTGTCAAAGCCTTCGCCGTCATCGCCTTTCAATTTGTCATGTGCCATCAGCTGGCCTGCGCCTTTTGTGCATCTCCGTTGCCGACGCCTGTGCCGATTAGCCGATGGCCGGACAAGATATTCGGCGCAACCCTCCCCCTCCCACCCCCCATACCCCCGGTTGGCGGAGTACGGCCAGGTTCGCGCTTCATGTGTGATCGCCAGCTGTGCCGCCCAAGCGTATTCGATTTTTACGTCGCGCAGAGCTGGTAAAACTGGCTCTATGGGCTTGCGGGCTTTGGCCGCGAACTATCATGCGGAACCGGTAGCCATAGTCTTTCGCCGCCGCCAAAACAGCAGCGCCCCGGTCATGGCTAAAGGCTCGTGAATCAATTCACTCACGGGATTTTGCTATTCGGCCCGGCACGTCATCGGGCAACACTTCCTTTTTGTGCGATCTCCCTAAGGTGTTCGGTGGCTCGACGATAAGTGTGTTGATCTGGCATCCTGGCCCGCACACTTTCGGTTCTAGGCCCGTCTAAGATAGCCGTTGCAAGGCAAGGAATCACATCGCCGTTACCCCGCTCGCCAATGTTTTGCACGACTTGGCAGGGTCCCCTTCTGGCGATATGGTGCACGGTCGCTGGCGTTCATAGATCTCTACCTCCGCCTCTCGGCACGCCGCGGCACGGGCCAGTTCAAGGGCGAGGTTCATTGCGGATGCAGATGCGCTTATGGCAACCCATATCTCAGGAATACGCGCCTAGCATGTAAGCCTCGGCGAGGCGCAGTAGCGTTACGGCAGGGTGTTCTTCGTCTGTTGGTCCAACAGCTCTATCTAGGTCGTAGCCTATAGCGTTTCTTGGCAGAAAGCCGATCGTAAGGCGTTGCATGGTGATCCACATCCGTGCCGAACGTGTCTGTGCAGTCCAGGCCACACCGGGCTTGAGGTGCTCAGTTCGATGTATTGGGTTGCTGATTCAGCCTGTCTTGACCTCGCTTGGCGTCTTCGCCAGTGTCCCACAGACGGCGGGTGTCGTCAGAACGACCATCTTTTCCAAGGCGTCTTGTTCCATCCCTGCCCGTCTCCCAGCTGACCGTCCGTGCGGCCCTCGATGCGCCTCAAATGCCCACACTGCTGCGCTTCGTCCAGCACCACGCGGTCGCTCCCCGTTGCTAGTCAGATGCAAGGCGGGGCGGACAGTCCGGTGTATAGCCGCCACCCACGTGATGCATTACATCGCGCGCTCTGTTCCCCCTTTAGGGTGAGGTTTAAGGGTGATGCTGATTGTGTCGCTGGTCGCAGCGTACCGCTGTCGTGTTGGTAACGCCCCGGCCGCGTCATTTGCATTATAGCAGATTCATGTCAGGTATCGGCCCCGCTCAGTGTCGCGTCCAATATGATGTGGGGGTTCCTTTTTTAAATTTTTCCCCTTTCCCCGGGGGGTGTCCGGGTGTGTTTATGGGGGGTGCTTCCCGCAGGCGGATGCGCGGCCTATGACGTTCATCAACAGGTGTCTCGCCGTTCCCACGGGGAAATGGGACATGCAGGAATTCTTCGTATTCTCTCGGCGGTTTTCTCACGTCGATGCACGCGGGGCGAACTCGGGTGCCCAAGCACCTCGTGTAGGTTGTGGCTCCTTCGAACTAGATCAATGTTGACCTTTATGAACCTGCGGTGGATTATCTCCCGTCGCCGTCATATGGCATCACCTTAAATTCGGTTTGGTACTTTCGTTCCATCTTTCTAGATAGCCGCAGGCTCAGAGGGACGCGCTGATTCCGATGGTGTGGGGGTAGGGTTGCAGTCCATCCCGGTCCAGACGGTTTCTCTGAGCTCAGCCGGCTCGCACGGGACGGCGCGACAGGGCTCACTCGTGATTCCTTGGGTGCGTATTGTCGTCTTGGCTCCCCATCCAGATTGATCGTGCGTCGCTGTGGTCTTTGGTTCGTAGCGCCCTATTAGTGCGTTTCTACATTAGGGTGCAAAGGGTACGGCCCTCAGCGCGTCTGCGGCATTTGTTGGGTTTTTGTCATTACCGGCATAAATGTGATTACAACGCATTATCGTTTTCGCACCCTTCCAGTGGTCAAAAATGATCATCGTTCTTTTTGTTTTCTTTGCCCGGTGTGTTCGCGTCCAGCACCCGAATGGATTATGGAGTGTTCTTCGCTGCTGCCGGGGTCATTGTGCAATGGGGTCGCCTTATGAGCGGGTCGAGCAATCGTGGAGCCTGCAGCGCGGCTGTTGTCGCGATCAGGACCCGGGTGGTGAATGTAGAACACTGTCGTCTGTTCAGGTGACGCACAGGTGCGCCGGGTGAGTCTGGTGGGAGCTCTGCGGGCCTGCGCCGCCTGGGGGGTGGTGATGCCGGTCATATGCGCGAAGCCCTGGCTCGCGTGCTCGAAGCAGAGGGTGTCGATCTACGGTGGCC
>Ga0163217_1055522_pt1 | contig 13809 bp, 2 predicted proteins | sample SynspAceP_FD_185933 | JGI IMG/M metagenome (GOLD analysis project Ga0163217, IMG submission 185933) | Saline lake microbial communities from Ace Lake in Antarctica - Synechococcus sp. Ace-P (PacBio error correction) | ecosystem: Environmental > Aquatic > Non-marine Saline and Alkaline > Saline ... | reverse complement strand
CTTTGCCCCCGCTTTGATGCGGATGTTTTTTCATTGTCTTTTTTACAGAACGTAATGGAATCAAAAGCAGTAGCCCAATCTAGATTGAATTAACTTAGAAGTTATATTACTACAGTAAGAAGAATCTGCACTATAAGGCGATAGGTACTTTATTTCTTAGTTTTTCCAAGGACATCGTGAGTGAATAAATCTTCTTCAAATGAATTCTGAAATCGTTTCTTGAATGTCTCCATTTGTTCACTTGGAAACCCTTTATAAATCGTTTGTAAGTACATCAAATTCAGTGTTCCCGAGGTTTCTCAGTAGTGCTTAAGTATTCCATCCCAAGTTTAATCCCCAACCCATACGATTCTTCACTATTAAAATGACTTCCCAAGTTCACCTTCGTTTTTGGAAGTCTTTTGAGGTTGTTTTGTTAATGTTTAGAGATTAACTGTCCATAAAGTAATTAAGTGCAGCCCGAAAGTTTCGTTCCTCTGAATTTCAATGCTTTGTTAGTGTGTGAACAGTGCGCAGCTAATTCATTTGCTTCCCGGGTCTCTCACCTCATGACTTTGCTTATAACCTCAGTGCTGGAAGGGAACTCTCCCACGGTAGCTAAATACCAACAGATCTCAGATTTAAAACCAATCGCCTGAAATCCTCTTCAGGTAGTCTGGAGATCATTGCACGTTTAGTCAAACATTTCCCTATGGCTTCAACACCTTCTAACGTTTCAAGAAAAGACCCATATTCACCATCCTTTCAAAATTTTTATATTATACACTCTTTATTTGTTTGCATATTTCAGGATATACATACCCTTAGATTAATACTTCTTGTATATCTATTTTGCTCCAATAAGTTCCTCGCCAATATTTTTCTCTACTTCGAATCTGTTTCATGAGAAATTGGCAAAAAGGTTGAAAGTTTTAACTTGGCCTTCTTTCATAAGCGACTTACATTTAATACTTAGATTCGGTTGATGTTTCTGTATAAACGTTTTAGTCGCTTTACCTTCAGGCTTGTTGGTAATTTTACTAGAGTGTCGTCACAATTGTATAATCTCAATGACATTTCCTTTAACATTTCTCGCTTCTTTCTATGAGTTTAATGACATATAACCCCTATGTATTATATTTTGCATGATACCGACATCAAACTTATTGATGTGCAACAAAGGACACTCTATTTCAATTTACTTTAGCTAAAACAAGGAATTCTCATGGTCTTATATTATCTATACAAAAAGAAGTATCGAAGAAAAAAGTACTGACAAAAGATATCAAGTTACTTTCTATTTCGGAACCAATATTGGCATTTTCATGATAGGTCCCTAGAATTACCACTAAAAACATGGGGGTCACATAACACCTTGCCTCTTGCTAGTGTGTACTAGGTACGGCTCGTGCATGGTTCTAAATTCCAACCATCTATATCGCCGCCTAGCGTAAATGATTCGAATGTCACTCTGGTCTGAAGTTTCAGACTACTGCACTCATGTAAGTAACTCTTAACCAAAAATTTACATATTTTAAGCTTCAAGTGACTTTTTACATCATTTTCTTGCTATTTTTTTTATTATTCAAACTTTTTCTAACCAAGAGTATTAGAGGATGCTTTGAGCATTATGTATACCTTGTGCGGTGTAAGGATGGGAATCCTCCAATCTTATCATTATTAACGTTTAGATATTTCCCCATTTATTCCCACATTTCTTTGAGACCGCTATCTAATTCCAGCAAGTAGTCTTCGTTCCCATATCTTCTTCAGCATAATTTTGCAGATTGCTAATTTGTATCGAGTGGTTCTAGACTCCACTTCCCAAAGATCGTTTGTTCCTTCAGAATCTTTTTGAATACATATTATGCTTCATATTAAATAAATATTTTTGTCCTTCGTGTGGGCTACTCTGAGGGTTTTCAAATAAAATTCGTAATAAACTATTTTTTCTAGCGTGTTTGCTGGCCCCCTTTCCATATTTCAACTTACAAAACAGCACAATTAGCAACTCTCTGCTTCAACAATTGATCACTAGCGCAATTAACTTCTTTTGTTCTAAATTCATCGTTATAGGAATAACAATGGATGGTGAAGGTACAGCAACTTCTCCATCTATGGGTTGTTCGGTATCCTTACACTGGTTGACTTGCTCCCATGAACTAAATTGCAACCCTTGAATGATAAGGTGCTTTATCTATTTCGTTTTTATTTCTTTAAAGATTGTTCATTTCCTTCCCATGTAGGAGGTGTTTTTAAAGCTTTCTTTATGACTTATGCTTTTCATCTTTAAAAACCACCGTTTTAATTAGACGTTCCACCCTATATCAAATGTTAAATTTATTGTTTCATCTCTTCATATATCTAGATAGCCTTTTGTTTGAAGCCCTCTCATTTTTTTTGGTATTGCTATCTCCTCCTGTTTCATTTTTTTTCCTCACATTGTGCTTCTGCGTTTCATGCGTTTCTTAAAATTGGCAATTATAGCATTCTTTTGTCTTATTACACATATAGGAGCGTGTTATACGACCTATTCAACGTTTACAGTCAATTTGTTTAGAGAAGGGCTTCACAATAATGATGTACGAAAACTGTCTTAAATTTTTTTAACGACCACCGGTTTTTGGAATCAAAATCTGGGCAATCTATTTTAGCTGACAAATAGTATCTAAAGAAAAACTGGCTTGCTTCTAATTTAAAAAAAATAAAGAAAGGCAAATTATTTGCATTAATTTTTCTGAGAGCACGAATTTGGTTATTTAATGCCCTTATGAAAAATAAACGAATACGCTTAAAGAAGGTCATCTACAAACCATCAATTACCATTAAGCGTAAATAAAATGAACTTATTCGAAATAAACCGTAGCTGACAATAAACTTGTTGATATATGTCTATAAAATACCACTAAACTAACATAGAACACTACCTTATCTCTCAAGAAAAATTGTGCTGCTCTCCTTGGCATAGCTCCAGAATACCTATTTAACTTATGGAACAAATTGGGATACTAACAAAAATTAAAGTTTAGGACAATAAAAACGGAGATGGAAATCATGTTTAATTTCATCTCGTTTTTTATTGGTCTGTTTGACCGTTTAACTTGAGACGCATTTTTTGAGTTGTCCTGATTCCTATTTGTTCTGGATAATTTCATTTTATACCGTGTGGTTTCTTAAGACAAAAGAATAATTAAACCAAGTCAGCGCTGTTAAACCTTTCAATACTCGGTAAAAACTTCTTACCAGATATCTGTAAATATTCCTTGAGCTGTGCTGCCCTTTAGCCCAGTCATCCTACTTCCTATAAGCGATTATGACAAGTTATCCATTTCTCGCGAAATTGATATGGCTCCAGGTATTTGATTCTCGTAATTTTAAAGTGTAAGTCAATTTCATAGTTCATATCCCATCTTTACTTCCAGTGCGTAAATTAAAAAACTAATGTGAATTTCGATTCTGCGATGATTCTTTCCGTTAACCTCGTGGAAAACCTAATACATTTCGTATAAAAAATCCATTGATTTATCTAAATCTTTATCGTCACATGGTTGCAACATTTTTTTTGCCATTTTAAAAAACCTCTCTCTCTACTTTTCTCCATTATTGATTGTATTACATAATAAATTCAATTTAGAGTAATTCACAATTTCTGAGAGTTCTTTCGAAAGGGAAGAGTGTATAAACTTCGGTTAAATTCATCTGTCACGAATTAGCTTCTGTTTCAATCCCTTTAAGATTTTAACTTCGTTTACCACGTGGTGGATTATTCAATCATTACAAAAAACACATACATGTCTGTGAAAACCACGAGCTTCTGGAGTTGGTTTGCGACGTTTAGTCTGACGCTGAGATCTTTGGAAATTAGAGTGAATTAATTCTGATTTCACATCTCCATTATCTTTAATGACAAACTTTAATATGAGTCTCGTTTCTTTCATTTAAAGTTCTTCCCGGCGGACCGATTTCCAAGTGCCAGGTACCGTTTCACATACAAATCTTAGTAACTTCTCATATAATTTGATGCGATTCATTAGCAAACATGGTTGTGGGATACTCAGATTCAACAACATGTTACTTCCTACCAACTAAAGCGACAACTACATACTGCAGATTCCCTATTTTAAAAAACCTACTGCTTACCGATTCATCGTTATTTGCACTATATTTTTCTATTTTCAAGCTAATTCTGACACTGTAAATCAAAGGATTTGTGAATCCCAACGCATTTAGACATTGGTCCATTCAATATGGCTGACCTTCGTTTCGACTAGCTCCGGATTAACACACTTGTTACTTTCCCATCTCTTAAATCCATGAAACAAGCCATCTCAGCCTAATGTTTGTCCGCGGGACGTTTGCAATTTTCATTCAATGCTCTAGACTTATCTATTTTAGTATGAACTTGTTTTCTCATCTAAGAAGAGAGAGCGTTGTGTTGAACATCGATACCCTGCTCCTCTGTAGGAAATCTTTCTGGAAACACCATCAAAGGTAAACGGTCGTTTAAACATACCTTGAGCTCGTAATGGGTCTAGAAAGCTCGATGGAGTTCCTATTGATTTCTTGTAACACATCTTGCAAACCATCTTTCTATCAGCGATATATGACTCATACTGTCAATTGATGTGTTGATGAATAATTAAATGGTGTATTGTTAAAGTTCTTTTCAAAGCCATATTTTGTGATTTCAGTGGGACTTGTATTGTTACAAGGTCAGAATACTTAGAAATCCCAATATACAGATGCTTTTTCCCTTGACGAACCATCAAGTCTAAAGCTTGTGCTTGTTTCTCAATGAGTTTTGGATCTGACGATGCCCGAATAGAAAATATCTACATATTCTAGCCCCATGCGCGTTTAGACTACTTATTTGATCAATAGCTGGGCTGAATGCAGATGTCTTTACGGAACCCAAATTCTCCATAAGGACCAGGCCACATATTAAAATACTCCATGCTTTACTAGATGAAAAATTGATTAGCTTCATCCGGTATGGAAGCAAATCTTTTTTTCAGGGTGCGTCCAAAATTTTCTTTCTGGCCAACTGCCTGCAGGAGGTCCATAATTATTAGCTAAGTCAAAGATGGGAATACCCAAATAATCAAAAGCACGGTGAACCATTTTCGATATTTCAAAATAAATATACCACATCCTCCCATACTCATATAGCTCATCTCTCCTAGTGACAGGAGCCTGCGCGGCAATTTTAATCCACTTGTTTCCTACTCGGATATGCTACAATCAATATTTTCATAAGATCTCTGCTGCTACAGAGTGACATTAAAATCACTCGCCGCTGTTCTTTAATCATTTATTTCCCGTTTTCTTATATCGCTTCCATATATAGATGATTCAAACCTATGTGAATCCTCTTAATGCTCTCTTCCAAGCTAGACAGGTTTGGCTTTATTTGTTTTAACTATACTGTATTTTACGCATCATTAGAGAACCGCATAAATAATAATGAGCCCTTGATCATGTATGCTGAGATAAGGGTTAACTTCAACAAATGTTCGGTATTTCTTCTTTTGTACCTATATAATTACGACACTACTCCATTCATTTATAAAGAAACTATGATGCATTAAGGGATACTATTTCGATACTCCAAATGATTACGACATGTTATCTTTACACTAAAAAAAAAGTAGAAGACTCTACTGTGTTTTTCTGATTCTTTTAACGTTAATGAATTTTTTTCCTTCCTAATTGATAATCTAGCCCATTAAGCAATAAATACCATTTTAAATTATCAATTATAGTCAAATGCCAACCCTTTGCTCGTCCGTTCAATCATCTTAGGTGTCATATCAGTAGTTTACATAATGGCAAATGGTGTGAAGCCAATACTAATCCGCTCAACATATTTTTTTCCCTACTTTTCAAGTTTGCTGAAACTATAATGGCTTATAATAAGTGACTCAATTTACTCCTATACTAATCATAGAAAAGATAGCGTTAATACCGCCATTGCGCTCGCGAAAACAGCTCTAAAAACACTAAAGTTAGGCAATATAATTTGCCATATCATCAGCTCTCTCGCATATAAGCATCAATTAAACTACTAGTCTTAATTTGTCATTGATTAACTAGAATTAATTTAGTAACCCCAATATCATTTAATACAGGAAACCACTCATACTGGACCCAAGGGGTTCTTCTAAAATAATGTGATTAATGTTGTGAAAGCAATGATACCAATAGAAAGTTTTTATCATGTTTAAATGGTTTTAATTGTAATGACTTCAATGAGGATTCTTGCTCCTTGAAACGATAGGAAGAAAGCTACTTAGTAAGCAAACATCAAGCCATAAAATAATTAAATGACCGATATTCAAATTTTCATTTTTCATTTTATATCCTGCTTTGAAATCTGATACCCATAGTACTGAGAACTCCACCTAAAATTCATAACCCACCAGACGCTAAAGCTGTTGGCAGGAGTATAATTACTCAGTAAAAAATTCAAATTGTGTTACTGAAAGCAACTACTCCCAAATCCAGCACCAAATCAAATATGGCTCAGTGTGTTTCAGAGTTACTAACTTTCCGACGTTTTTATAATAATGACTAATCGAAAAATCGCTCACGAATCATAAAATCCTCAAGAGAACTTGCCATTGTGCCTCACTTACACCTGGTATAATATTCGATTAATACGAATTGACATTCCCTTTAAGCATTATCTAATTAAAGTATATTCATACTCAGCGCTCTCCATTTACTATTATAATATTTTGCTCACATATTTAATTTAAATAACAAGAGTAGGACGCCAAGTCGAAACTAAACAAACCGCCAAACTCTTTTCTCTCGTAACTCTTTTTTTATTTTATATTATTTCTCAGCTAATTCAGTGGTCATTAACAGACTGGACCTTCCAAATACTTCTACCTCTATAAGAAAAAAACGTGAACCGTGAGCGATGGGTGCAATCCCAAGCTGTCCGCTACGCCATCATTTCCAGATTTGAAGAGAACAACCTAAGTGTGGTGCAAAACTGTTATTTATAAAATGAATCTTGTTCGTTCTCATAGCGCGATAGGCTCATTATTTTTTTCCCTTAATTCAATCATACCACCTTCATCTTTTTTTCTAAATCCGATGCAACAGCTTTTAGCTGTTTTGTCTATTTTTTCCTGACCAATAAATTCTTTTGCAAACAGATTGCATTACTTTTTAATTTTAAAACTCTTTTGCCGGTTCTTTTTTTTATTTAGATTCGGTTGGGGTCAGAGAGAAGCAAACTCATTTTCTTTTTTTACATTTGATTCCGTTTAAAATAAGCGCGCAACAGCTCCATTTGACATGCCCCATTTATTAAACCGAGTTGTTAGCTATTATAATCGATTGGATCGACAGTTTTTCTCCCTATTATAATGGGCACTTTATCTTAATGTTGTTAGAGATCTGTGAGACCATTGAGATAGAGAGTTTTCTTTTTAATATCGATAGTAGGCTTCACCAATTCTTTCTAAATTACGTAATGTCAATTGTTTTAGACTTGGCTTTCTTCCCGTTCGCATGACCATCACCAGCAATTAATATAAGCTTTTTCTCCTTCTTTTGTAAAACGAGCGTAAAAGAGCGCGTCGGCTTGTCTGCCTTTATACTAGTCCAACAGGATATATCTTTTTTGTGTTCTAGTTGCAACTCCGACAATAAGAGCGATTGACAGAAAGTTTCTAGATAAAGTATTTACCCCTCATTTAATCATAATCGGATTGTGGCTTGCTCTCCAAAATTTAATAACTTCATATCGCATGAGATTAAAGACATATTTTCTGTTACAATAACTAGTTCCTCTTGGGGTCTATCACTTGTTAAGCACGTCAAGATATTTTTTCGATAGATATACTTGACCTCCCTCTGTTTCTCTTAATTTCTCTAATTACTAAACCAGTTTAAAATTTCACTGGATGAAACTAACCTGATTTTGTACACACATAAAGCCTCTCACACGAAATGGCAGGTCAACTTCTTGTTCGTCGGCCAATCCGCCATCAATCGCCCAATTTATTTATAAGCTTCTGATTTACTTAGAATCTTTTGAGCACCCTCTTTTGATATTGAGCAAATACTCATAAAGAATCTTTCTCACCTAAGTCACATCTAACTGTTCAATTCAACGGTCTAGTTCTTAATAAGATTTTCAATCCTACTTGAATATATTGCAATCGTTATAGTGAGGCATTTAGCTTTTCTTGACAATTGATTTAATAAAGATTCAGTCTAATTAATCCATGCTTGTGCTGTTATTTTGACTGTTGTTAAAAACCTGTGACTCCGTCTATGTAATTTTTCTGCTTCTATTTAAATAATACTCTTTTTCCCAGCTTTTGTGCTTAATAAATCAAGCACATAATAATCCCACACGAATTTCCCCCTCCTAACTAATATACCACCTCTGTGTTCAACAGATTTCTGTCATGAATATCAAACTCGGCGAGTCTCTTTTGAATTCTCTCCAGAATAGACTTCGGAAATATATTAATAGAACTTTTTCCCAATTCATGATTTCACTCCTAAACTAGTCTTATTATAATAACTAAATGTTTTCATTAACAGTTTTCAGTTTGTGATTGAAAACACCTTTCTACGGTCAAAGTAAAACGAATGGAATGAGATTCGTTTAAATTTAATGGTGCGTTATTTCTTACCAATAGACAAATTCTTCCCGCGTATTTTTTTCTAGGCTGGACTCACATATGTGCCCTTACATGACTATCTACTAGGTAATTTCCCTAGCAAATTCAATAATGCTGGATTCTTCGTTTGTTCCCCAATAAAACATAGGGACATAACTAATTTTATCGATTAGCCGAGGTCATGTTCACTTCCTCATTTTGTTTTGTTATGCGGTGCCGAGAAGACTCCGAACTTTTCCCAACGGGAGATACTTCCCACCAGCCCCTCAAGTGGGCGCTCTGCCATTCCGCTCATGAGCCGCGTTGTACTTTTAAATGAGTATCTTAAGGATAATCAATCAAAATAAAAAACTTACTTCCACATTATTTACTATACAATTTACAAAGGTAATTTTGCAATAGGCAAATTAGTATCAAATAGCAACTTTTTTATTGATATTCTATTTCTCGCATCTACATTACTAAGCCACATTGCTACATTGAGATGTCGGTGCTACTCACTTTGAACTGCTGCGTTTTCAAACTTCGGATAGTTCTTTTAGTGAATATTTTTATCGTTACTTCTCCGCTTTCGGAATATTGTATTGAGATAGCACATTTTTTAGCTAGTCGTAATATTGGTTTGTGCTGTGTTGCAAAAAATGGTGGGCTAATATGGCCACTTTTGATAGCTGGACTCGACTAACCAGAGCATCTTTTTTGGTAGCATATAGCGTAAGGGGAGTCGTTGCTTGTGGCGGTAATAAGAGCAAGAAATGTTTCCTCGTACTTTCCCAGAAGGCTTTATTCCAACAACTCGCTTCATCGGCCAAACTATGGTGACCAATGTAGTCTGAAATTTATAAGGACGATTGGTCAACGATAGATAGATGACCAATTAATTTTGAGTATCGGACGCTGCCAGAACTTGTTTTGATGCGCTTTTATCTCTACTCCACCGAAACCATAAGCACTCAGACTTTGTTAACCAACGTACATGTTGAGGAAGCCATCGTCTAGATATTTCTCATCCCCATTGGAATTGTAATAGCCTATTGTTGTGGGCGCGTCCGCTGGGATGGTGTAACAAAAGTTTAGAAAATGTAAAATATCTATCACTACTGATGAGTTGTAATTCCATCACCTCCAAACCCAAATTGCTTCTACGTTCATCTATTCCCAGCTGAAGCTCGACTTCCAAAAACCCCTGAAGGGCACTTGCCATCACCTAAATAGTTAATAAAAGGCCGACGTACATCCTACCATGGAGTCCTGGGTCCTTACTTGTTCACGTTTGCTAAGTTAGAAGCACCAATGGAAACATGTGACTAAATTTGAGTCCCACTTGAAACTTGTTCCCCCGAAGCCGTTCTCCATATTTCCCGAAATACGGTTTAATGTTCCAATCTACTGTTAATCCTTCGATACGAATATGATATTTCCTTTTAAAAATAATTGCCAAATGGTTAATAATTTTGCCCTTTTAGGAAAGCTGAATCAGAAAGATCAGCTGTGTTTGTTCTGTTCCACTCCATTAGGTTCTGTTAGAGGGCAACTTTAATCTCATTCACCCGATATTGGACCAGGTGGTGGAACAATAAACACAAACGATATCCTGTTGAACATATGCTTTTTACAAGGCTTCGATAGTTAACACATTCAGTTCATGCCACTTCATCCAACTCGCTCCATAACTAGTTTACGGATACCACTTATAGTCTGTTTGCCTTAATCATGTCTTCAGCGCGTTTGTCTAGTTGGTTTTTCCATTCTGGAGAAACATGCCCTTTCGGCTGTCAAACACTAGCTGAGAGGACTTTGATGTAAGTCTATTTTTTCATATTAGATAAAATGTTATCCGTTAGGCAGACTTTTTCTTGTTCTTTGGCTAGCTGATTCTCTCTTAATAAATATGGAATTGCTTTTCTCTCTCCTTCAATCTGATAGCTGTTGTTCTTCCATATCTTCTTTTTTCCATAAAATTCGGAAAAATTTCGTTAATTAATTCTTATGATTGCTTTTCGTCTGATGCATACTAATCACCTCATCTTTGTTGTTCTTCTATTTTGCCAGACATTTACTGAATAACAGCCTTACTATCTTGTGTAAAAACTAACCTGTCTCATTGACATCTTCCGCAGACAAAGCGACGTGAGTATAGGCTGTATTAACCCGACGTTGTTTTTTCTCGCCTACGAAGGTAAATGCTCATTTCACAGTTTTACATTGATAAGTTCCACATCTTTTTTGCTCTTATCTTTTGTTCTTATAGATTGAATACATAAATCCAGTACTCCTCCTGTGTTGTTAGCAGTTCTCTTTAATATCTCGCTTATCTTTATGTTTTGTAGCCTTCCCTGTAAGATGCAATATGGCTCTAATGACACAATTCTGCTTTAATAAGCTGATAAAACTTTCTTGTTTACCAAAACGTCTCTAAAATATTAGATTAAAATTCTAAATCGTGTTTATTTTTGTTATTGTTCTCTTTTTTTTATAAAATGTATACAAATAATCTCTCCGCCATTGTCCTTAGTCGATTATTAAACTAGCAGGTGTTCAAGGGCTGTTTTAAAATACTCTTAATGATACCTCTTCTACTAGAATTTGTTGTAATTCAATTTGATCCCATTTCTTTTCTCCATTCCTATTTCATATGTTTGGACTTCATTTGTTCAACATTATATAATATTTACTCCTATCACTTGATGCTTAGTTTATGAGAGAGCAATTATATGTCTCTGCTATACATATCACAAGTAATTCCTCTTAAACCCATTTCTTGGATTCACTTTGCTATTATCATCTTAGTGTTCCAAGCGATATGCATTATATTTGAATAATAGATTCATCTTGTCCAAAATTATTAACTATAATTTCTTTAAAAGTTCTTTCTTTCATCTTTTTCTTTCCTAAACATTTAGGTGATTGAATTAGCGCTATTCTTCAGTCTTAAGCCATGATATTCTCGGTCCAGCTACCAGTGTGACATTCATTGATTTTATCGATCTCTGGGGTATTTGGAAAGAACAATTGGGCCTATCACTCTATGAAGTCCCATCTACTATATTCCCACTCCTGATTTATTCTCGTAAATCAATCTTCTTTAATTTTTCTCCTATGTCTTCCTAAAACGCATGGTAATCTTTCATTTCCCTACTTTAAATTCAATAGCCATGTATTGCAGCTTCTTTCTTTATTATAGCTTTTATTCCAATGCAAGTAGCAATATAATTCGTCAATCGACTATTTTTTCTTTTAAGGCTCCTTAAGTTAGAAATCACTCTCGTTTTTTTCTTTATCGGCCTCACTTGGGTGTATACCTAAAATTAAAATGAGCTGATTTCCTCATATACTTAGACATCGTTTTGCTGTATTCACTATCGCATTTTTTCTATAACTCTTGGAAAAAGTTTAATCGAGTATAAGTTCTGGAAATCCACTCTATATTACAGCATATCGTTTACTTATATTTTTAAAATCAACCCATTCGGTTGTTTCATTCCGCGTTTAAACTAAGTATCACTCAATTAAGTAACTCGTTAGACTACATCATTTTCCTCTTTCATTTATGTTATTGAATAATAATAGACAAAAAACAAGAAAGTCATCTGTGTGACGTGTCTTTTTCTTGTTCTTTTTTATATTTCAGAATTGCTAGTCATTTCTTTTTAGGAGCTCGCATCGTTACAATTTGAGGATAACGCCACTTTATACCATTATATCCTCTTGTTACCGCGACAGTCACCACTGTCATCCTAACCATGCGTTACCCAGTTCTCGTCGTGATGCTGTACATAGCCTTTACTTAGTTTCGAAATAAGCAACTAATCCATCTTGCTTGAACACCAATATCTACAATGAGCACCAAGAAATCGACAATACATATTTACGAAACTGTGTTCCTTTCTTGTTCCATCCTTCTTGTAAAGTCTTCCAATGCTTAAGAAACGTTCTGTCCGCAATAAAGGAGCTGACTTTCATCACGCAAGTCACGTCCGGAAGTAAAAACAAGGCTCAACATATCTTTGGACTGTTTCTTTACCTAATTCAGTTACTTGCAGCCAAATTAGCCATATCTAGTGTTTCTAACGATTTTTTAGCTTTTCAAATGAACTACCAAACATCTTCTAATGAAATTTCGTTGCTAGTTCGAAGAATTTCTTTAGCCTGTTTTTAGGTCTCCGGATGGAATACTACGTTGTATCTAACACGTTTTTTTACCAGTCTACTCATCCGCTATGAACCCTTACAGATTGTTTCATAAAACTTTGGGTCCTTAAACCTTGGTTACTTTTTTCAGCTGAGCGACGACTTTCAAAACGACCGGTCTTTCGCTCGATAAAAACCCATCCCACTATTATGTGAGCTCGTATAGCTCTTTGTTTAAATTAAAACCAGCCACATGCTTCAATAGTTGTGTGCAGCCTCGCTGATTACATTTAATTCCTACTGTGGTAACAGCTGTTATCGACACAAAACCCTAACCGTATCTTCTAGGATGTTTTTTGAGAAAATATCATGTTGGTACTTTGACCAGCGAGAGCCTACTGATTTAGGGTCAATTTTTACCAGTTCAGCTAACGGATCTTGAAGTCGCGCTGCAATACTAACGGCCAGCGTGTCTTTTGTTCTTACCTGTAAGTTCAGGAAAATTCTTCACGAGCAATCGGAGAACTAGTCTGAGGTAAACAAGATGCTCCTGCTGTCATTGCGCCTCGATTAACTAATAAAAGGACTTAGGCGTTATCAATTATCTTTTAACTCTTATCTGACACAAACGTTCTCCTGTTCACGAACTTGGCTGTACCATTTCTGGGATATAGCAACGCATTTCTACATCAAAATTGTTCGATTGATTGCTTTGAATTTTAATTTGTCAGCATTCTCCCGCACGAGCTTCGTTTCCTTGCTGGTTTGTGTGGGTAAATAACATCAATATCTATCCACTTTACCAGTTGATCGATGACGGCTAGTTTACAACCCGTACGATAAGCAGGATTGCTAGTCCTAAGACTACTTTTCCTTTTAGAGGTGGTTTGCAATAATAAATTCCGTAAATTTTCCTCCAAAAATATTAATAGTTAGGTTTTTCAGTGTGCCTTTTTAGTCTGAGTTACAGATAACGGATTTCGCGTTCTCGAGTTGTATGGTCCTTAAAACTACGTTTTATTCATTACTATCTTCAAACAGCTACTTTACC
>Ga0163217_1107811_pt1 | contig 13810 bp, 5 predicted proteins | sample SynspAceP_FD_185933 | JGI IMG/M metagenome (GOLD analysis project Ga0163217, IMG submission 185933) | Saline lake microbial communities from Ace Lake in Antarctica - Synechococcus sp. Ace-P (PacBio error correction) | ecosystem: Environmental > Aquatic > Non-marine Saline and Alkaline > Saline ... | reverse complement strand
TAAAATATTAACAATTGGAATAGTAACATTCATCTCACGCTTTCCACTTACTTAGTTACATCGCTTTTGACTTTAAAAGGAGACAAAAAATGTTTACACTGTATACATCCCCGAGTTGTGCTTCATGTCGTTAAAGCACGTACCTGTTTAGAAGGAAACAATATCAGTACCTAGAAAAAAATTATTTTTTAAAGAACCGTTAACGATACATGAACTTAAAGCTATTTTAAGTTTAACTGAAAATGGGACGGAAGAAAGAAAATTATTTCATTTCGATCTCAAATTTTTTTCACACCTTATATTGAATATAGATGATATGGCTTTGGGAGAGTTTGCTTCATTTGATTTTGGGAGAACCCCGGTTTTATTTCGACCGCCCTATTTTAATCCGTGGAAAAAAGATTGGCAAAATTGGATTCAATGAAGAAGACATCCGCCAGATTCTACGAGAGATGTCCGGAAATTGGAATTAAAAAGTTACTCAAGAAAAACTACCTATAGTTACTGATATGAACATAAATCAACCGCTATATTTGGATTAACACCGCAAAATTAGGGAACCTACTTTTGCGGGTGTGTTTTTGTTACAGTATAAAAAAAAAAATAGCAGACGTGAATACGGTACATTTACCTCCTTTCTTTGCTCAGTCGTTTATTAATCTCATCTAACCATTCATTTTTTTTAATTCGGCATGTTAGTGAATCTTCTTTCAGCGGTGATCCGTTATTTTATTTCAATCCGTCTTTTTTTTCTTTGTTTTTAAAATACAAGAAGAGTCTAAACAGTTCTGTGTATGTACTGCACCCCAAAAGCGCTTTTTTTTTTGCCTAATAATAAATGGTCACTATTTTCAAAAAACTCATTCAATGGATTTCTTGGGATTCTTTGACAAATTTTCGTTGATTTCAATCAGTAATTAAACTTTTTCTAAAACTTTATTTGAAACATAAAGTGATAATAGATAGAAAAAGTGTGGTTGGCCTAAAACGGTAAAAATCAAGCCTTACAGTCCTAGTGTGAACGAGATACCACCCACACTAATTAATACCTTATTTTTTCCATTGTGTTAGAGTTTTTTTATAGGCAGAGCTAACCTCAACCCTAAAAAATGCTCTATGAACATAGTCGCTACGGACTAGTAAATTATTTTGGCAGATGATTCAAAAGTTTTTGCGCGGCCAAATCCCTTTTTACTTCTTTCTTTTGAAAATTTTTCTTCTAGACCGGTTATTAATTGTACTTCTCCAACATGATTCAATGCTACTATGTGTGAACTAATTTCCATCAAATCAGATCCAAAACGTATTTTAATGCACTAATTCTACAGTGCTTCAACGTGTTTGTGACTAAATTCGCTTATTGTTGTTGGTTCTTGTTTTCTCATTTATCGTTAAAAGGTGGATTAAATTACGATATGAATCATTGCATCCGATTCCACCATTGCTTTAATTTTGATCATAATTCAAATTCCTTACATGTCCACATAAACTTAAAAACATTAGAATGTGAAGCAATGGGAAACTTTGCTGCTTTCATTACATCCAGGAAACCGCTACACTTTAAAGTGAAAATCCGTAAAATACTTTTTCTGTCATTCAATTTCTTTATAATATTCAAATTCCAAAAGTTGTTTAGTCCCCACTCTTGGTTCTTGACTCCATCTGCTGCTAAATTAGGCTGGGATCCACGTTAAACCAACAGATTTAGAAACCTAAATCTAGTAGCTGGTCTAGGTTTAGTCAAATCATTTCCTATGGCTTCAAACACCTTCTAACGTTAAAAAAGACCCTATTTCACCATCTTTCAAATTTTTTTAATATCACTCCATTTTTAATTTGTTTCATTTCGGGATTATTTACCTAGAAACATCTTCTTTGGTAAATTAATCTATTTGCTCAAAGCTGCTGCAATATTTTTCTTTCTTACTACGATATCTGGTTCATAAAAATGGCAAAGGCTTGAATTTTACTTGGCCTTCTTTCAAGCGAGTTACATTAATACTTGTTCGGTTGAGTTTTCTTTAAAGTTTAGCTTCCTTCAGCTAGTTGGTAATTTTAATTAGTGAGCATCACAAAATGTAAATCAATGACATCCATAACATTTCTTCCTTCTTTCTGTTTTAAGACATAAACCCTATGTATTTTTTTCATGATAAGACCATCAACTATTTGATGTGCACAAAGAATCTATTTTCATTTTATTTAGTAAAACGGATTATTTATTGTCTTATTATATCATCAAAAAGGAAGACAAAAAAAAGTACTTTGACAAAAGTCAGTTTACTTTTTTTCGACAAATCATTTTCATGAATAGGTCCATGATTCCACAAAACAGAGGGGTCCAAAAAACAACCTTTGCATCTTGCAGTTGTTACTAGGTACGGTGTTGCTTGGTCTAAATTCCAAACACTTGTCGCCGCAGCGGAATGACCGAAGTCACCTGGTCGGAGTCAACTCATCGCATGTAAGAGTAAACATTACCTAAAATTCATTTTAAGCACAAGTTTGCTTTTCATCATTTTCTCTATTTTTTTTTTATTTATCAACTTTTTTCTAACCAAGGTTTAGAGAGCTTTTGATGACCTGTCGGTTGTTAGGATGGACCCCATCTTCCTATTACGTAATTTATTTCCCCATTTATTCCCACATTTTTTTGGATCCGCTATCTAATTCCACATAGTCTTCGGTCCTATTCTTTTTCGCTAATTTTGCGAATAATTTGTATCCGAGGTTCTAACTCCACTTCCAGATCGTTGTTTTTCTTCAGAGATCTTTTAATACAAATGGTTCTATTAAAAATAATTTGTGCTTTCGTTTTGCTCTCTGAGGGTCTAAATAAAATTCCGGTAATAAACTATTTTTCAACTTTTGCTGCCCCTTTCAATTTTCAACTAAAACAGGGCACCAATTTAGCAACATTTTTCAAAAGATTACTGCGGCAATTAACTTCTTTTTCTATTCATCGTAAATAGGAAAACAATGGATTGTAAGGTTACAGCACTTGCTCCATCTATGGTTCGTTCGGTCTACCTGTGTTGACTTGCTCCCAATGAAACTAAAATGCCAACACCTTTGAATTGATTAAGTCTTTATCCTATTTTCGTTTTTATTTCTTTTTAAAGATTGTTCATTTCCTCCCATGTAGGAGGTGTTTTAAAGCTTCTTTATGACTTAGGCTTTTCATCTTTTAAACCACCGTATTTATTAGACGTTCCACCTATATCAAATGTTTAAATTATTATTTCATCTCTTCATATATCTAAATACCTTTTTGTGAAAAAGCCCTCTCATTTTATTGGTCTCCCTGTCTTTTTTCCAACATTTTCTCGCGTTCATGCGTAAAATGGCAAATAGCATTCTTTTTGTCTTATAATTAGCGTATACGGACCTTATTAAAACGTGACAGTCAATTTGTTTAGAGGAAGGCTTCAACAAAAGATGGAGAAGAAACTGGTCTAAATTTTTTAAAACGACACGGTTTGGAATCAAAATCTGCGGCATCTATTTGCTGAAAATAGTATCTAAAGAAAACTGGCTTGCTTCTATATTTTAAAAAAATAAGGAAAATTATATTTTGCATTAATTTTTTTCTGAGCACGATTGGTTTTAATGCCCCTTGGATGAAAAAAAACATACGCTTAAGAAGCATCTACAACCAAATTACCATTAAGCGAAATAAAGAACTTTTATTCGAAAAACCGGCAGCTGGACAATAAAACTTGTTGTTGTATATAAAAAACCACTAAACCAATAGAACACTTACCTTTTATCTTCTTCAAGAAAAATTGCTGCTCTCCTTGGCATAGTAGAAAAACCTAATTCAACTTATGGAAACAAAAATTGGAAACTTAAAAAAAATTAAAATTATGACAATAAAAACGACGATGAAATCTGATTTCCATTTCTCGTTTTTATTTGTCTGTTTGGACTCGTTAACTTTGGTAACGCTTTTTTAAGTTTCTATTTCTATTTGTCTGGATAATTTTCAATTTATAACCATCTTGGATCTAAACAAAGAAATAATTAACAAAGTCAAGCTGTATAAACCTTTTCAACTCGCGTAACTTTTCATTACCAGAATCTTTGTATTTCCTGATTGTGCTGCCTTTAGATCATCTACTCCAATTAGCGATATGAACCATATCCATTTTCCCAATTGATATGGCTCAGTTTGATTCGTAATTGTAAGTTCAATTCTAGTTTCATATTCCATCTTCTTCAGTGCTAAATAACTAATGTGAATTCGATTCTGGATGATCTTTCCGTTTAACCTTCGTGGAAAACCTAAATACATTCGTATAAAAATCCATTGATTTATCTAAAATCTGTTTACTCGTACACATTGTGTGCAACATTTTTTTTTTGCCATTTAAAAAAAAACACTCCTCTCTCGTACTTCTCCATTATTTTTATTCATATATAATTTCAATTGGTAATCCATCTGGGTCTTGAAAGGAAGTGTATAAACCTCCGGTAAATTCATTCTTCACGAATAGCTTCTGTTTCAATTACCTTTTAAGATTAACTGTTTACCACGTTTGGTGGATATCAATCAACAAAAAAACATTACATGTTCTTAAAACCACGAGCTACTGGAGTTGATTGGACGTTTAGGCGGATCTTGGAAATAGAGAATAATTCTATTTCACTATCTCAATCTTTAAATCCAACTTATATGAGTTCCGTTTCTTTTTTCTATAATTTTCCCGACGATTTCAAGTCCAAGTATATTCACATTAAAAATCCTTTTTAGAACTTCTATTTAATTTGATTGCGATGATTGCAGCAACATGGTGGATACGATTCAGAACTTCATGTTATCTTCTCAAATAAAAGGCGGACCAATCATACTTTGCGACCCCTTATTTAAAAAAACTACTGGCTATTATCGTTGCCACTATTTTTTCTATTTCACTAATTTCTGACACTGTAAAATCAAGATTATCCAACGCTTTAACATTGTCTTCAATTGGCTGACTTCGACTAGCGCGATTAAACACACTTGTTACTTTCCCATCTCTTTAAAATCCATGGAAACGCCATCTCAGCGAATGTTTGTTCCGCGACGTTTTGCAATTCATTCAATTGCTTCTTAGACCTTATCTATTTTAGATGAACTTGTTTTCTCATCTAAGAAAATACTTTGTTGAACGTCCCGCTCTTTGAATCTTCGTTGGAACACCATTTCAAGGTAACGGATCGGGTTAACATACCTTTGAAGCAATGGCTAAGCGATGGGAGCCTAATTGATTTTTCTTGTAACCAATCTTTTGCCAAACCATCTTCTATTCCAGCGATATACATTACTGCTTATATGGTTGATTGAATAAAAAATTGGTGTTTTAAGATCTTTAAATATTTTTGTGATTTTCAGCTGTTGTTCAGCAGAATAATTAGAAATCCCAATTTATACAATGCTTTTCCCTGACGAACCATTCAAGGGTCTAAAGCTTGTTGCTGTTTCTTCAAATGGAGTTTCTGGATCTGGACGATGCGAAAGAAAAATATCTACATAGTTCTAGACCCATGCGGTTTAGGACTTTGATCAATACTGGCTGATCAGATTCTTTTAGAACCAAATTCTCCATAAGGACCCAGGCCACATATAAATAGCCTGCTTTACTAGATATGATTAGTTCATCCCACGGTATGGAAGCAAATCTTTTTTCAGGATGCGTCAAATTTTTCTTTCTGCACTTGCTGCAGGGAGCGATCCGATAATTATTAAGCTTAAGTCAAAATGTGGTAATTACCCAAATCAAAAGCACGGTGAACCATTTTTCGACTATTTTCAAAAAATCAACATCACCAAATTATGCCACATTCCTAGTTGACAAAGCCTTGGCCCAATTTTAATCCCATGTTTCCTACCGATTGTAAATCATATTTTTCATAACGATCTTCTGCTGCTCGAACATTAAACACTCCGCTTTCTTTAATTCATTTTATTTCCCGTTTTCATTATATCGCTTCCATATATAGATTGACAACCTATGTGAATCCTTTCTTACATGACTCTCTTCAAGCTAGACAGGTTGCTTTATTTTTTAAACACTGTATTTACGACATCAATAGAAACCGCTAAAAATAATAATGAGCCTCTCTGATCATCGTACTTTGAAGATAAGGATTAACTTTGACACAAATGTTTCGTATTTCTTCTTTTATACTATAATAAAGACTATATCTCATATACTAAAGAACCCTATGTTGATTAAGCGATACTTTCGTATCCACAAATGATACGATTGTTATCTTTCCACAAAAAAAAAAGTAGAAACTTCCTACTTTTTTCTCTTGGGATTCTTTTAAACGTTAATGAATTTTTTTCCTTCCTAATGGATTAAATTCCCATAAAGCATTAAAAAACCATTAAAATTTAATCCAATTATTAGCAAATGGCAACCCTTTTTGCTGCGTCAAATCACCTAGTGCATTCGTATTATAACATTTTAATTTGGCAAAATGGTGAAGCCAAACTAATCCAAAATTCCACTATAAGTTGCTGAACTATAATGCTTAATAAATACTCACATAATCTTACTAATCAAGAAATTCCGATTAAAACGCCAATTTCCGGAAAACAGCTAAAACATAAATTAGGCAAATATAATTGCCCATATCACCAGCTCGCACAGCATCAATAAAAACTAGTAATTAGTATTGATAATAGAATAACTAATACCCCAATATTCATTTAATTACCAGTGAACCAACTCATACTGGAATAATCATTGTTGCTGAAAGCAATGATTCCAATAAGAAAAGTTTTATCATGGTTAAATGGTGTAATTGTAATGGACTTTCAAATGAGGATTCTGCTCCTTGAAACATAGGAAAAAGCTTACTATAGCAAACATCAACATAAAAAATAATTAAATGACCGATATTCAATTTTTCATTTTCATTTTTAATCCTGCTTGAAACGGTATACCCATAGTACCTGGAACTCCACCTAAAATCATACCACAAAACGCTAAAGCTGTTTGGCAGAGTTATAATTATCAGTAAAATTTCAATTGTTACCGTGAAAGCAACTACTCAAATCCAGCACCAATCAAAAATAGGCATCAATATTTTCAGACAACTTTCCAGTTCTTTAAATAATGACTATCGAAAAAATCTCATACGATTTCATAAATACCCAGAGAAAAACTGCCATTGTCCCTCCACTTTACCCACCCTGGTATAATTTATTCGGAAATACCAAATGACCATTCCTTTAAGTATATCTATTAAGTAATTTCATATTCAGCCTCTTTTACTATATTAATTTGCTACTTTAATATAATAACAGAAGTAGGGACGCCAAGTGAACTAAAAAAAAACGCAAACTTTTTTTGAACCTTTTTTTTTATTTATTTATCTCAGCTATTCAAGTGGATTAACAGCTGGACCTTTCCAAAACTTTCTCTCTATAAGAAAAAACGTGAACCGTTTTGACATGGGCAATCCCAGGTACGCTCGCCAATATTTCCATTGAGAGAACAACCTAAGGTGTGTGCAACTGTTATTTACTTAAATGAATATTGTCGTTCCTTCATCGCGATACGCTTCTTATTTTTTTTCCCCATTTTAAATTCAATCATGACCACCTTTCATTCTTTTTTCTTAAATCAGCAACAGCTTTAGCTGTTTTTCTATTTTCCTTTGAAATAAATATTCTTTTTGCAAACAGATGCATTACTTTTAATAAAACTCTTTGCGGTTCTTTTTTTTATTTTAGATCGGGTTGGGTCAAAGAGAGAAGCAAACTCATTTTCTTTTTTCTACTTATTTGATCCGTTAAAATAAGCGCGGCAACAGCTCCATTTGACCATGCCCCATTTATTAAAACGGGTAGCTATTAATAATCGATTGGGTTCCGACAGTTTTCTCCCTATTATATGGCACTTTATCTAATTGTTTGTTAAATCTTGTGAAGACCAATGATAGAGGTTTCTTAATATCGAGTAGGCTTTCACAAATTCTTTCTAAATTACGATAATGTTCAATTGTTTTAGGGACTTGCTTCTTCCCGTCGCATGACCATCACCAGCAATTAATATAGCTTTTCTCCCTTCTTTTGATTAAAACCGAGCGTTAAAAGAGCGCGAGTTCGGTTGGTCTGCAACTTATATTTTACGTCCAACAGGATATCTTTTTTTGTTTAGCTGCAATGCATTAAGAGCGATGAAAGAAAGTCTAGTAAAGTATATCCCCTCATTATCATTAATCGGATAGTGGCTTTGCAATATAACTTTATCGCATGAGATTTAAAGACATATTTCTGTTTACAATTTTAACTAGTTCCTCTTGGTCGTATCACCTTTTTAAAGCACGGAGTATTTTTCGTATTACTTTGACTCCAGTTTCTTAATTTTTCTACTAAACCAGTTAAAAATTTCTTGGATGAACTGAAACCTGCATTGTTACATCACTAAAGCCTTCTTCCACACGAATGGCAGGTCAACTTCTTTTTTTCGCCAATTCGCCATCAATCGGCCAATTTTTTATAAGCTTCTGATTCTGCCTAGAATCTTTTGAGCACCCTCTTTTGTTTTGGAAGCCAAATACAAAAGAATTTCTTCAGATGTAAGTCACAATTCTATGTTCAAATCAACGGGCTAGTTGCTTTATAGATTTAATCCTACTAGATTTGCATCGTAATACAATTTAGCTTTTTCTTGACCAATTTGATTTAATAAGTTCTCATAAATTTATCCATGCTGTGACTGTTTATTTTTGCTGTTGTAAACCGTGACTCCGTCTATTAATTTTTCTGCTTCTATTAAAAATAAAACTTTTCTTCCCAGCTTTGAGCTAAATAAAAATAAGCAACTAATAATCCCAACAATTCCCCTCCAATATTCCAACCTTGTTTCAACAACAGATTTATGTAATGAATCAAAAACTCGGAGTCTCTTTGAATTCTCTCCAGATAGACTCGGAAATATTATTTAATAGAACTTTTTTTATCCCAATTCATTGATTTCACTCCTAAACTAGTCTATTTTATATTAACTAATTGGTTTTCATTAAACAGTTTCAGGTTTATTGAAACCTTTCTACCGGTTCAAATATTAAAAACGAATGGAATGAGTCGTTTAAAAATTAATGGCTTATTTTCTTACCAATAGACAAAAGTTCTTCCCGGTTTTTTTAGCTGAATAATTGTTACCCCTCTGTGACTATCTAACTAGGGATAATTTCCCTAGCAAATTCAATAGCTGCGACTTCGTTTGTTTCCATAAAAATAGAGCTCCACTAATTTTATTCATTAGCCGAGCTCTATTCCAACTTCCTCTTTGTTTATTTCCGGCCGAGAAGACTCGAACTTCCACGGAGATACTTCCCACCAGCCCCTCAAGCTGGCGCGTTCTGCCATCCGCCACGACCGCTTGTCCTTTAAAATGAGTACTTTAAATCAACAAATAAAAAACTTACTTCCTACATTATTTACTATACAATTACAAAGGGTAATTTTGCAATAGCAAATTAGTATCAAAAACTTTTTTTTGATACTATTTGCCTCTACTTATAAGCCACTTGTACATGAGATGTCGTGCTACTCACTTGAACTGCTGTTTTCAACTTCCGGATAGTTCTTTAGTTGAATATTTTTTTTATCGTTACTTTCCCCGCTCGATATTGTATTGAGATAGCTACTTTTTAGAGTGTTCGTTTTAATATTGGTTGTGCTTGTGGCAAAAAATGGGTAATAGCCACTTTGATAAGCTGAGATAAAACCAGAAGATCTTTTGTAGAAAATAGGCCGTAAAGACTCGTGCTTGTGGGGTAATAAGAGGCAAAGAAATGTTCCCGTACCCAAAGGCTGAACAACTCGACTTCATCGGCCAAATATGGTGACCAATGTGTCTGAATTATCAAGAACGATTGTCCACGATAAGAAAATGACCAATTTATATTGAGTATCGGACGACTGACAGAACTTGTTTGATGCGCTTTTATCTCTACTGCCAACCGAAAACAATAAGCACTCAGATTGTTAACCAAACGTTAAACATGTTGGGGAGCCATCGTCTATTTCAATCCCATTTGAATTTGGAAAGCCTATTTTTGTGGGCGCGTCCGCTGGGATGGTGTAAAAAACAGTTAGAAATTTAAAAATTATCATCACTGATGAATGAGTTGGTAATTCCATCCATCTCCAACCCCAAATTGCTTCTACTTGATCTATCCAGATGAATCGACTTTCCAAACGAGCACGGTTTTGCCATCACCTAAATAGTTATTAAAAAGCCGACGTTAACATCACACCATTGGGAGGTCCTGGGTCCTTTACTGTCACAACGTTTTCTAATTAAAGCAAAATGGACATGTTGCTTAATTGTGGAGGCCCCACTTGAACTTGTTCCCCCCGAAGCCAGTCTCATATTTCCCGAAATACGTTTAATGTTCCAATCTATGTTAATCCTTCCGATACGAATATGACTATTCTTTTAAATAATTCCATTTGGTTAATAAATTTTGCCCTTTAGGAGCTGAATCAGAAAGGATCAGCTGTTCGTTTGTTCTGTTCCACTCCCAATTAGTTCTGGTATAGAGGGGCAACTTAATCTTCATTCACCCGATATTGGACAGGTGGAACAATAACACAACGAATCCTGTTGAAATAGCTTTTTTTAAGGTCTGTACAATGCAGTCATGCCATCAACCAAACTGCTCCATAATCTAGTTTACGGATTACCATTCAGTCTGTTTGCTTAACTGTATATGCTTTGTCTAGTTGTTTTTCCAATCTTGGAAAAAACATGCCCTTTCGCTGTCAACACTAAGCTGAGAGACTGATTTAAAGTCTATGTTTTTTCTTTAGATAAAAAATGTATCGTTTTAGCAGACTTTTTTCTTTGTTCTTTCGCTTAGCAATCCTTCTTAATAAATGGAAATTGCTTTTTCTGTTTCATTCGATAGCTTGTTGTTTTTCCTTCTTTTTTCCATTAAATCGGAAAAATTTCGTTAATTAATTCTTGAATTTGCTTTCGTCGATGCATCTTAATTGCACCTCATCTTTGCTCATTGAGACATTTACTGCTTACTATTCTTGTAAAAACTAACCTTCCTTGACATCTTCCGCAGACAAAGCGTCTGTGTATTAATAACCGCACGTTGTCGGTAAATGCTCAATTTCACAGCTTTTTTTACATTGATAGTTCCACATCTTTTTTTGCTCTATCTTTTGGTCGTTTAGAGATTGAACAAATCGAGTACCCTCCCTGTTTGTTTAGCAGTTCTTTAAAATCGCTATCTTTATGTTGATAGCCTTTCCCTGTAAGATCAAATGGTAATGACAAAATTCATGTGTAATTAACGTGGATAAACTTCTTGTTTACCAAACGTCTCTAAAAATTATTTAGATTAAAATCTAAATCGTGTGTTCTTAAATGATATCTTCCGCCAGTTGTCCTTAGTCGATTATTAAATCGTAGCATGGTGTTCAAAGGGCTTGTTTAAAAATACTCTAATGATACCTCTTCTACTAAATTTTGTAATTCAATTTGATTCCATTTTCTTTCTTCCATTCCTATTTCATATGTTTGACTTTTCATTTTTGCTCACTATAGTATATTTATCCCTTCACTTATGCTTAGTTTTGACAATTTTTCTCTTGTACTCTAGTTCCAATAAATTCTCTAAAACCCATTCTTGGATTCACTTTGCTATAATCTCTTTAGTGTCCAACCAATTGCTTATTGATTAAAAAACATTTCATCTTGTCCAAAATTATTACTATAATTTTCTTCTAAAAAGTTTCCTTCTTCATCTTTTCTTTCCTTAAACATCTTGGTGAATTGATTGCCATTCTTCTTAACCAGATATTCTCGTCCAAGCCTCCATTGAATCATTGTTTATCGATCTCTGGTATTTGAAAGCAACATGCCTATCACTCTATGAAGTCCATCTACAGTATCCCCACCATGATTTATTCGTAATCAACTTCTTTATTTTCTCCTATGTCTTTCTAAAAACGAGGGTAATCTTTCATCCTATTTAAATATGTTCAATAGCCATATATTTGAAGCTTCCCTATAAGGTTTTTTTCCAGCAAGTAGCAATAAATTCCCAATCCGACATATTTTTTCTTTTTAGCTTCCTTAAAGTAAGAAATCACTTCGTTTTTTTTCTTATAGTCGCTTGTATACCTAAAAATAAAAAAACTGATTCCTCATTATACTTAGGACATCTGTTTTTGCTTTTTTCACTATCAGCATCTTTTTTCTAACTCTTGAAAATAAATCATATAAAGGTCATGAAATCCCCCCACTATTAAGCATTTATCGGTTTTACTTATATTTAAAAAATCAACCCATTCGTTGTTCATTCGGTTTAAACTAAGTATTCACTCAATTTTAATAACTCGTTAGACTACATTCATTTTCCTCGTTTCATTTTATCTGGTTATTGAATAATATAGACAAAAAAAACAGGCAAAAAAGATCATCTGTGTGGACTCTTTTTCTTGTTCTTTTTTTTAGGTTGCTAGTTTTTTCTTTTTTGGAGGCAGCATCTTAATGAGATAACGACCTTTATTTTACATTTATCTCTTCTACCCAGACATGTCACCACGTCACCACTGCCTCAACATTTGTCGGATGCTGTTACATAAGCTTTACTTAATTTCGAAAATATGCACTAATCCCATCTTGCATTGACACCAATATCTACAAAATGCACCAAAATCGACTACATTTTACGAACGGTTCCCTTTCTAGTTCCATTCCTTCTTTTAGTCTTTCCATGCTTTAAAACGTCTGTCCGCAATAAAGGAGCTGACATCATCACGCAAAGGTCACGTCCGGAGTAAACAAAGGCTTTCTAAACCATATCTTTGACTTGTTTCTTTACCCTAATTCAGTTATTGCATCAAATAGCCCATATCTAGTGTTCTAACATTTTAGCTTTCAAACTACCAAAATCTTCTAATGAAATTTCTGCTAGTCAGAATTTCTTTAGCTGTTTGTAGTCTCCGATGAATACCGTATTATCTAACACGTTTTTACCATCAAACTATCGCATTAACCCTACAGAATTGTTCATTAGCTTTGAGGTCCTAAAACGTGGTACTTTTTTCAGCTGGGCACGACTTTCAAAAACGAACCGTTCTTCTTTCGCCGGTAAACAATCCACATTATTAGCTGTTGTTTTGTCTTAAACCAGCCAACATGCTTCAAATAGTTTGCGTCGCTGTATTTAACATTTCTACTCCTACTTGGTTAACAGCTTGTTTCGACAACCAAAACCAAACCGATTCTTCGTAGATGTTTTTGAGGAAAGCATCAGTTGGTACTGACCCAACGCCTACTGATTTTAGGGTCAATTTTACCAAGTTCAGCTAACGGATCTTGAAGTTCGGGCGTGCAATACTAAACAGCGGCACTTTCTTTGTTCTACCTGTAAAGTCACGGAAATTCTTCACGAGCAATCGGACTAGCTGAGTAAACAGATGCTTTCCTGCTTCATTGACGATAACATAAAAGATGGCTTTCAATTCTTTTTTAAAATTATTCAGACCACAAACGTTTCTGATTCACGGGACTGGCCTGTACCATTTCCGATACAAAACCATTTTCTTACATCAAATTGTTCGATTAATTGTTTGAATTTTATTTGCAGGCATTCGCGCACGAGGCTTCGTTTGCCTGCTGGTTTGTTGGGTAAATAACACCTTCAATATCTATCCCACGTTTACCAGTTGGATCGATGACGGCTAGTTACAAACCCGTACGATAAGCAGGATCCTAGTCCTTAAGACTACTTTTTCTTTTAGAGAAGGTTTTGGGTGGGCCCCAAAAAATCTCTTCTTTTTTTT
>Ga0163217_1113770_pt1 | contig 13812 bp, 15 predicted proteins | sample SynspAceP_FD_185933 | JGI IMG/M metagenome (GOLD analysis project Ga0163217, IMG submission 185933) | Saline lake microbial communities from Ace Lake in Antarctica - Synechococcus sp. Ace-P (PacBio error correction) | ecosystem: Environmental > Aquatic > Non-marine Saline and Alkaline > Saline ... | reverse complement strand
CTGTATCAACCGCGCCTTGGTGAAGGTTGGCGCAGCGTGACAAAGGTGAAGTGATGCGATGGTCGTTACGGATTGGGTGAGTGGCGCTTGGTAAGACGTTGATCGTCGCGTTCATGCACGTGAATGGCTACAACTATGAGGAGCTCTTTCCTGATTCGAAGCGATTGCCGCGCGACGTCTCACCGAATCCTATCGGAGGAATTTGAAGTCGCTGCTCCGTACACGAAGCTGCCAGAATGATTGAACCAGCCGACACGAAAGTTCGGCGAGGGAAGCTTTGCGAACTCGACGAGGCGGGCATCGTCACTATATCGGTGCAGAGTCGAGCCGGGCGATAATCCTCGTCGTTAAGATCGCGCCAAGGGCGAGGCCGATGACGCCGAGGAGGAAATGCTCCGCGCAGATTTCTTTTGGCGAGAAAGCGTCCGATGTTTTAGCGTGACACTTCGCTCGCTGAAGCGGCGATTTCGGCAAGTTTGTTGAGGTTTTCGCGTCTTCAACCGTCACGGCGTCGAGAAAGAACGAACGTGCGGTGCAGATCGGCGCGAAGAGTGAGGCTTGCGTGACCGCGACGACGAGGATGGCGATCTTGGAGCGGCACATCTACTCGCGCCTCAGACGTTTATGATCGAAGGCAGACGGCTGTTGAAAGGCGCCCCAAAAGGCATTCAAGTCTGGGTTCCACAATCACCGACGAATCGCTGGACACATGTCCAAGGGGCCAGTGTGGCAGCTTGCAATGGAAGACGAGACTGAGGCAGCCAGTCGGAAGCCCTCAACAGCCAGTCTGAGGCGCAGAGCGTAGCTGACGCTCGGTTTGAAGACAAGGTCGACAAGGTCCGTCTCGCGGGCGACGATTGCCCCGGGCTGTGATGGAAGATGGTTTAAGGTTCTTTAATCGCCGTTAAGCGCAAGCTTCAGCGGGCGATAAGATGGCGGTCGTCCAGGCAACAAGGGTGTGATCTCGAAAAGTGGTTGCGATGGGAGAACATGCGTTCCCTGGGGATGGCAATACGGTCGATTTGCGTTTTGAACCGCTGGCGTGCCTTCGGGCATTGAACGTCGGTCAGATCACTTGAGACGCTATGGGTTGGCGCTCGGCGGTCTGGGCATCAAGATCGACGATGCTTTTGGGAGGAATACCGCCGGTTCTGGCGATATGACCCCGCTTGTTTGCGCGACGCGTGAGATTGCGTATGTGACGCGTCTTTTATGACGAGCGTTTTGCCGATCTCTTCGGAAAGACGTTGATCGAAAAGGCCAGGCACGGGTTCACGCATGGTGTGCGATTGCGACGCCGTTCTTTGATGTCGAAGGAAAAGGGACCGTCACGATGCGCTAACGCGTGCCGGTTTCGGAACAAGCGGGCAGAGCGATCTGTTTCGATGGGGCACAGGCGAAGCGTTTGCCCGTCAGGTGACGGTGGGTGGCAAATACTGCTGAAACTTGCACCACTTGGGTCGACGACAAGACTCCACGCACGCTCCGGACCGGGTCATACTTCGCTCGTTTTTCACGCAGGCAGCCGTGAGTCGGTTAAGGCGCAGTTTTGGTGGTCAGCGTTCGTGAGATGGAGGTCTGGCGCGGAAGCTTACGGTGCGCCTACACTTGCAGAAATGCTGACGTGGAAGTCGGATGACGTTGCAGGCTGCTACGAAGGTTAACGAGAGGCATCGCAAAGGCGAGGAAACTTCGAGGTGGCGTGCAGATCGTTCAACGTGGCTTTTGTCAAGAAAGGTACGGGGCCTCGCCCCTCAACATGGAACTCCTGGAATGCAGAGCGGTGACGAGTAAAGCGCCCGCATTTTGCACGGGGCGGTGAGATACCGGCCACCACACTTCTCTGCCCGAATTCAAGGATTTGAATAAATTGAAACAGGAACTGAACAAACACCGTTTACCGGTTGCCCCTGTGAAGACCTTCGACGAGATCAAGATCTCGCTGGCCTCACTGAGCGCATCTGTCGTGGTCCTTTGGCGAAATTAAAAGCCAGAAACCATCAACTACCGCAAGTTTCAAGCCCGAGGTGAACGGTCTGTTCTGCGCGGCGTATTTTTGCCGATTCAAGGACTACGAAATGCCTGTGCGCAAATAATAAGCGCATTTTGAAAATTCGCGGGCGTTGTTGCGAAAATTGTTGGTGTGGAAGTCACTTGCAAAAGGTTCGCGCGAAAGGCGGATGGGCCATATTGAGCTTGGCCTCGCTCGTTGCACATATTGGTTCCTGAAGTCGCTGCCTCGCGATCGGTAAAAATGGCTGGACATGACCCTGCGCGACTGGGACGATTCCTGTATTTCCGAGAACTACGTTGTGATCGAACCGGGTCTGACCGACTGAATTAACGGCCAGCTTTTGGCTGAGGAAGATTCCTCGACAAGGCAGGACGAAGTTATGGGAGGGACGCGTTTTACGGGCAATATCGGCGCGGAAGCCATCGTGAGATGCTGTCGGCCAATCGATTTGGAAGCCGAAGCAGAGCAGCTGCGCGGCTGAGCTGAAAGAGGCCACGGCGATTGAAGCCCAAGAAGAAGTCATCAAGCGTCTGAAGCTGGTCGAGAACTTTTCTTGAGTCGGGCAACCGTTCCTTGAATGGAGGTTACTGACGTTGTGCCGTGATCCCACAGAGTTGCGCCGCTGGTGCGCTGGATGGCGTCGCTTTAGCGACGTCTGACACTGAACGGACTGTATCGCCGCGTTCATCAACCGCAACAACCGCCTCAAGCGCCTGAGTCGAGATGCGTGCGCAGATATTATTGTGGCGTAACGAAAGCGGAATGTTACTGCAGGAATCGGTCGACGCGTTGTTCGGAAATGGCCGTCGTGGCGCGTCATCAACCGGCCAACAAGCGCCGTTGAAGTCGATGTCGGAACATGTGAAGGGTAAGCAAGGTGCTTCCGTCAAGTAACCTTTGGGACAAGGCGCGTCGACTTTCTCGGTCGTCGGCATTGTGACTGAGTCCTGAGTTTGAAGCTGCACAATGTGGTCTTCCAAGAAGGATTGGCGCTGGAGCTGTTCAAACGTTTATATACCGCGAGCTTGAGGCGAAGGCTTTCGCTCCACGCGTAAAGCAAGCCAGAAGCTGTTGGAAAAGGAGGCGTCCAGTCTGGATAATTCTGGACGAGGTGATCGCGAGCTATTCCGGTGTGCTGAACGACGCGCCCACTACTGTCTTGGCATCAAGCGTTCGAGCCTGTTTGATCGGGTAGGCTATTCAGCTGACCGCTGGTCTGTTCGGCTTTTAACGCTGACTTTGACGGCGCAGATGGCTGTTCAGCGTGACGTCCTTTCGTTGCGGTACAAGCGCGAGCTGGAAGCCGCGTCTTGGATGATGTCGACGAACCAAGTGTTGTCGCCTGCAACGGCGCTCCGATCATTGTTTTCCGTTCGAGACATGATTTTTGGGGTCTGTATTACACACGCTCGCGCGTGATGAAGGATGCCTGGCTAGGGCACATGTTTTCGGTCACCGACGAGGTTGAGCACGTCTGGAGGCGGGATTTTTGTTGTTTCACCTGCACTTCGAAGATCTCAAGCGCGCCCTCAAGCAGAAGTCGATGACGAGAGCAACGGTTTTATTAAGCGTTTTGAACGCGCCGGGCCGCGTTGCGTCTTGGCACTATTACTGCCGCTGAACGCAAAAGCGCCTTACGACATGGTGAACCGTCTTTCTGCGTTAAGAAAGGAAGTCAGCAGATCATCGACACGGGGTTACCGCTATTGCCGTCGAAAGCGTCGGTTATTTCTGCGACCAGATTCATGACATGGGGTTTCGCGAGGTTCAAGGCGGTTATCTCGTTCTCTGGTAAGGACGATATGCTGATCCTCTGACAGCAATAGTGGGACCAATCGTGAACGGTGTCCAGGTGACCAGGTCAAGGTTCGACGGGCAGTATATGGACCGTCTGATACCAAGGAGAGAAGTATAACAAGGTCGTCGATGCTTGTCGAAAGTTGTTACTCGGACGAGGTGGCCGCGCGATGATGGAGAATCTCGTCGTTGACGTCACGACATGCCGGGTGCGAGAATGGAAACGAACTCAGGTCTATATTGATGTCGATTCCGTGTGCGCGTGGCTCGCCTTGCTTCAGATTGAAAGCAGCTTGGCGGTATGCGTGGTTGATAGGCCAAGCCGATCGGGGCGAGATTCATCGAGCGCCGATTATCTCGAACTTTAAAAGAGGGTTTGAGTTCTTGAGTAATTCACTCCACCCAGCGCGGCGCGAAGGGCCTTGCGGATTACGGCTTGAAGACAGCGAAACCGGCTACCTGACACGTAGTCTGGTAGGACGTGGCCAAGACTGCATCGTTCGCGAGGACGATTGGGCACGGACCGCTCCATCACCGCAGAGCCTTGCGGTCAATGATTGGCCGAGGTGGTTCGAGCCTTGGTGAAGCGTGTTCTGGGTCGTGTTTGCGGCCGAAGATTGCGTTCCGTCCGGGCACGAGGAGGTCTTGGTCAAGGAAGGCGAGCTGATCGACGAGTCGTAAGCGGATTGATCGAGGCAGGCTAAGTTGCGTCCTTTGCGCATCCGTTCGCGTCTGACATGTGAGCCGAGGAGGGGCGTTGCGCGACCTGCTACGGTTCGTTGACCTGCTCGCGCGGCAGAAGGTGAATATTCGGCGAGGCCGCGCATCATCCAGCAACATCCATTGGCGAGACGGGCCACAGCTGACGGATTGCGGGGACATTCCACATCGCAGGTTATTGGCACCAGGTGGTTCAGCAGTCGTTCAGAAGCGAGCCAAGATGGCAAAGTTGTCTTCAAGAACGCCAATTTGTGGAGAATTGATTCTGGCGATTGGTCGTCATGGCCGCAACATGCAAAATCGCACTTGTCCGATGAAGGCATTTTGACGGTGGAACGTGCGAGCTTAGCTGAGCTACAGGACCAAGGTTCCATGTCAAAGAAGGGTCAGCAGATCGCCGTGGGATTAAGTTTACGAATGGGGGCCCCTATCTTTGCCAATTCATCGCGAGGAAATCGGGTGTTGGTGAAGTTGTGGACATGATCGCAGCATTCGCATGCGCGGAGAGACACGACGATGCGACCGGCAATGACCCAGAAGATCGTGACCGACTGGTTCGGCGCAAAATGGCACAGCTGAAGCTGGAGTTGCTGATCGCGGACCCGGGAAACGGGCGAAAGCGATGCGCTCAAGGATTGCGGGCAATCGGGTGATCTTATCCAATGTCTGGTGGACGCGATTTTGTCCATCGAGACGGATGGACGTCCAAAGCGGAGGATGTGCTGCAGGTATTCCCGCGCGAAAGGTGCCAAAACCAAGGACATCCACCGGTGGTTTGCCGGCGTAGTTGCGAACTCTTGAGGCGCGTCGCCCAAGGATCACGCAATATTGCGGGAAATCGACGGCTATGTGCGCTTCGGCAAGGATTCAAAACAAGCGTTCGCATCGGCATTCAACTGCCGACGAGACCGATGGAATCCGGTCCGAATACATGTGCCTAAGGGCAAGCATATCCGGTTGCGAGGGCGATTTTCCGTCAAATGCGACTACATCATGGATGCAACCGGGCCCGCACGATATCCTTGAAAATCATGGTATCGAGGCGCTTGCTGATATCTGTTCGACGAATGTGCAGGGACGTCTACCGCCTGCAAGGAGTCGCGTTGCGTTGGTGAAAGAGTCAACGGAAAAGCATATCGAAGGTTGATTGTCCGTCAGATGCTTGCCAAAAGTGGGAAATCCAGATGTCTGGAGACACACTTTGCTGAGGCGAGTAACGTCGATAAGGCGGAGTTTTGACGAGGCGAACCGCGAAAGTCGAATTCCAAGAAAGGCGTCTGCGAAGGGCACCGATTTCTTTTGGCATCACCAAGCCTCGCTGGCAACCCGGTCGTTCATCCTCGGGCAGCCTCCGATTCAAGATGCCACTCGATAGTGATATATATAGATAGTGATCTCACTCTCTCACCTCCAAGATCGGTCAAGCACGCGACAGCTTGATCTCTCGTCGTTTGATAATAAGAGAAACGTATCGTGGGTGCCCCTGAAGTTCCGTGGTGCACAGGTGGGTCGCCGTCGCAGACGTGCTAGAGTCACGCTGCAGGCGCGCAGTCAGCTCCCTGTCATCTCGACTCCGTCAGCCTCGAAGCGGAGGCCCCTCCACTGGCGCAAGATTGACGTGTTCAGCCTGCCGCGATATGAGCGGGGTTGGGAAAGCCGCGATTAAGGTTTTGTCTAGCGTTGATGTTGAGCCGCCAGCGATTTCGTTGCGGCTCGGCTTTTTTTTGCGGGTGGGTGTGGATTATTAGGCATGGAAGAAGGCGAGCTGATATCCGGACGCAAAATCTCGTTGGCCATTCAAAGTGCTTGCATTCTTCCGGTTCTCGGGTCGGCAGAGCAAGCTTCGTTTCGCCAAAACCGCGACAGCTGGACGCGCGCCGCGCCGCCCTGTATAGCGCCGAGCGGATGGCCTTCGCTTCTTTTTGTTCGAGAATTTGCTGTGCCTTCATGCAGTTGCTCGCGCAACGGGACCAAAGATTTTCACATGCTCGCTTAAGCGTGTCTCTTGATCTGCTCCCCTCACCGATCGTACTCCTCTCTGGTGAGACCCCATTACGCCCGCAGCTCTTCACCGCCAGCTCGGATGGAAACAGATCACCGCCCCGAGTCGCGCAATCCAAACTTGGTCTACCGTCCAGAGGCGGGCAATATGCGCGACAATCCGTGTGCGCGGCATATCATGAAGCGGGGGCCGAAGCGAAGCGGCGACGCCGATGCGAATTGCCGACTCTTCTGGTGTGGATGACGACGAACGGGGTGGTGGGTGCGCAATTTCGTGTTGCGCGGCACGGGCGGATTTTGAGCATGGCAGAGCCCTGTTCGAGATCATGCTCGGTCTCGCGGCAATTGAATTACCAGCCGGCGGGCATTGTTGTTTGACGCGCGCTACGAGAGGACGGGCGTTGTGTATTTCCGCTGTTTTGCGTGCGCACATTGCGTGGCGCGGGCAGATCACCTGATTTTCAAACCGAGCTCTTCGAGAGGACGGTGCACGATGGGATTTCCGCGGATTAAGGGTCTGGTCGCGATGCCGCAATTTCCCTTGAACGACCAGAGTTATGTTTGCGGAGAAGAGCAGGAGCATTAGGATGACGACAGTGCCATCAGACCGCCAACGAATACCTGTGCGATCCCGATGGGACGTGCGGGGACTGAAGCGGCGGTTCGCCGTGGACCAGAAGAGGGCGTTTTGAGAGGCTGGGCCCAAAACTTGCGCGACGCCCGTCGGGTGCCGCGTGACGGGGAATAACCAGCGACGGCGCGCTTTGCATGACTTCGCCAGAGTGACCGCGACTTCTTACCTCAACGATGCCTGCATGAAGGCGCTTGGCAGAGTTGCCGTTGTTCCAAAGCGATCTATCTGCGCGGGTGTTGGCGAGTGTCGACGCTTACGGATCTCGTCGCGTGTCGTTCTTACTGGACGCGCTGAGATTGCCGGTTGTGGGCTGGCGAAGGGATCGTGTTTGGTGGTGGCGATTGCGCACGGCTTGCGAGGTTGGTGCTGCGTTCTTCTTCTCGATCCGAGATACATCTCATACACTCTCTCGAATATATCAGCGCGCTGCTCTGATAACTATATTATATATATAGAGTTAGTCAGAGTCTGAAAAGTGTTTTTCGCGGAGCCTGTTGGCTGGCGGCCGCTGGTGGCGATTCCTTTGTCGCTTTGCGGGCTGGTGTTTGATGTGCGGCGGGACTGACGGGTTTCACGCTCTATTTCGGGTCTATGCGCTGTCGGTGGGTCTGCGCTGAACGGTGCTCGTAGAACCTCGACCCCGCACGGGATGTCGGAGTCAGTGCGTCAGCCTGACGGTGAACTACCCACGTGCGTCAGCTGCGTTCTCGGATCCTTTTGTCGGCTTTGGCGTGGCGGTGCTCGGCGCCCGGATTGATCGATTTGGGTCGCGTGTCGCCCCTCTCCCGATCCCACGCGGGTTCGTGAGACCGTGTCGTGGCGGGCGATTGGGCTTGCTCGGTGCTGGCACAGTGTTGCTTTTTGGTGTCGTGGCGGAATCTTCGAACGAGCGTGAATGACTATGCGACGTGGGGACGATTTGCAAGGTGGTACTCGCGCGTTTTCGGCTACACTCATTTTTTGGTGGGCAGTGATTCCTGCGCAGCTGGTTTGGGTGATATTTGGTGCGAATGGCGAGCACTGACACATGATCGGGCGCGGCGTTTATCATCTGCCAATGCGCGCTGTTCACGAGTCTTGGCGCGTAGCAGTCGCCAGCTTACTAATACTCTAGAGGTGCTATGCTGCGCTTCGCAGCGCCCCGCGCTCGATCGCGGCGGCATGGCAAGATGGCGGTCTATGTTTAGCTCGTTAAGCGCATCTCGGCCAGCAGACGAGCTCACGGTCGTCGCAACGAATTTGCGTCGCGCGGCGCGACATCGCAGGCCATGGCATAGCGCGGTTCTCATTCAGCTTACTCCGGCAGGCTTTCGCGCACCAAACAAACAGACGGCTCAAGGGCCATCTCTTCGGTTAGCAGATCGAACACAGAGGTTAAGACCGCGGTTATGCGTTGGTCTCGTTCGTAATCGGCGAACACGGGCAAGTGGTTCACAGAATCTGCTCTCGCCGATTGCACCATTCGGAGGTTCGGAATCAGGATCGTCGGATGCCGATTACGGTCACATCGACGGCACCGCCGCGCGTCCTCCTCTCGCAGCGGTTCTCAGGTTGGAATCCACCCACTCGTTCGCGAGCGCAATTGGCGCACCTCTGCGGCGAGCACGAGTTTGTGGCGAACCATTTATTGACGCACGCCCAGGCCAAATAGCAAAGCGGTCTACGCGGCGCCCTCCACGGGTCTCCGCCGCACCCGTTCTCTGACGAGGAGAATCCAAGATGTCCGAATCCTGCGCCGGACGGCCGCCATGGAGCTCTCAACGCTGGCGTTTGAAAGAAGCGCCGCAAGCTGCTCACAACGCCTATGCACCGGCGCCGCGCACAGAAGAAGCTCGCGGCTAGCTGTGCGTGCTTCCAGAATCCGGTGTGTGGGCTACGGGCCTCGGCTCCCTAGCCCATAATCGGCACCGCTTCTGCAGCGAGCTGCGCGCACCGGACGAATGGTGCGGCCGACTCACGCGTTTGATAGTCCTCAAGCGATACTTCCCGACCAAGATTGATCTGCTTCTCAGACGATAATAGGACGGGCTTGCGCACATAGATGCGAGGCAACGTGCCGAACCAGGAGGGCGATGGCCGCATACCTGAACCCATGCGCTTGACGCGCGTGCCCCGCGCATTCCGTTTTGAGCACCCCATGAAGGAGCTTCGTCCCAGCTCATAACACACGCGCCCGCTTGCTGTCGACCTCTGAGATGGCTTCGGCCTTTGACCATGACTGTTCCCAGTGCGACGATCTACTACACGATTCCGGTTCGCTTTGACGACGATCCTGCTCGCGCGCGCTTGAGCGGTTCCGGACACAGCAAGATATTGGCGATATGCTTGCCGACCCTTCGGCTGGTGAGCCGGCACAGCCGACACATACCTGCGCCCCCGTCTTTGCTCGTCCAGCCCACAACAGACGAGGCATCTTCTTCCATCGGTCGCACGATCTGTCGAACGCGGAACTCCGAAGAAGGGCCACCGATTGTCTCGCGCACCGACCGGCCCCCCAGAGCGCATCGAGCTCTCCGGATTCACGGGCCACGTGCAACGTCAAGCAATTCGCAGTGGAAGCCGATGGGCGCTCGGCCTGCGGCCAGGTCTTGGGCGTCGCATTACGAGATGTATCGGGCAAGGACTCGATGGACGCTCGGATACGCATCGAACGAAGCTCATCTGCGCGCGCTGAGGCAGCGCACCCCGCCGGCAATCACCTATACCTACAGTGAGTTGTTAACTCAGTACGGCGCACGGCAAGCAAGACTCTCGACAATCCAAGGCCAATGCCTGACGATGGCAGGAAATGGCTTGGCCTATGCGCCTGCCCGAAAGCACTGAGCATTGCTTCACTTTTTCCAAAAGCCGCGCAACTCGGCAGACGCGCTCGCCATTTTGATTGTGATCCCGAAAGCTGTGGATGCAATACCACCAGCATTTCGGCCTTTGACAAAGACAAGACCTAAAGGTGGGGCAACTGGCGGTAATCCGGGAGCGTGGCGAATCGGATGGGGGCAGGCCGCTGCATCGCACTAGGTGGATGCCGTTTTTGCGATTTTGGCTGTTGAACTGCGAGTGATTAGCGAGGCGAGACTGCAGCACACTTTTAGGGGCTTATATTCCAGGTATGCTCCTGGCGCGGGTCGATCCGCTCGACCCGGATTTGGATGCGCGCTCGCGCGCGCGCTCTCGCGCTCTCGCTCATCTTATAACGAGCAGTGAAACGAAGAAGGACCCTACGCGCGCGTGAGGTGTGAGGCGACGCGCCGATTGCTTGCGACTGGGTGTGCGTCTGAAGTTGGTGGCACGCGGCGCCGGCTTGGATCGAGACTGCAATTCTGAGGGTTGTTTGCCGTGGGCAAGCGATGGGTTTGAGCCGTTGGCCGACTGGAGTTCACGGGCCTCTACTCAAGGTGCTTCTGGGTGCCCGATCAGGGACCGCAGTTTTTGGGCCGGGTGCTTTGTTGGCGCTTTTTACGGCCTCATCGAAGTCAGAAGAGCATTGCTTTGATCGAAGCGGTGCGCGCGGGCGCTTGGCGACACAAGCGAAGCTGGTGACGCCTGACCAAGTGCGTTGAAAGGCTAGGCCTCGTGGTCTGACATAGACGCTGGGAGGAGAGCGCTCTCACACGAACTGATCTATGCGGAGTGTGCTGGCCCTCGGTGCAGTGAAGCCTGCCTTTCGCGGGTGGCGAAAATCGCGATAGAGGACACGATCAAGAGCTACGCTTGAGCGCTTCAAGGTGATGGACTTTGCGACGGCGTTCTCACGCTGCTTCGCCTCGCCCAATAATTCGCGGGATGTTCCGCACGCTCCCGAAAGACTTCGGTTTGATTTCAGGCAGGCATTTCCGGATGGTGTTTGGCGGCCTGCAGTTGTTGTGATGTTTCTTTGGCGCTTGCGCTCGGGATGCGTGACGGCTTTTGGCAGCGCGTGAGGTTGTCGTGATGCGGCCCAAGGCGGGTTTGCACCAGCTTTGATCAGAACGATTTAATCGAGACCCTGGGAAAAGGTGGGCTGCCCAAATGCATACGCATTCCCCTGTCTCGGTCGACTTCCTGAGGCCGGTCTTGCGCAGACGCCGACCGCGCCCGCTATAGTGGCGTCTACGTTCGCGCATCTTGCCTCTTTCATCTACCCAACCTAGACCTGTCCTATGACCTAGCCCTAACCCACTTTCAGGTTCTGGACCGCAACTACGCTCAAGGTTCCATCCACAATCGCGGACACATTTTGCACCACCATCACACATAGTGTTCCTGATACCCAAAGCCAGAGGCTCCACCGCCCCGCACACACGCCAAGGTCGACAATCCTGTGGGGTGGTGTAGAAGGTTGGCACTGCACAAGCAAAGCAGCCAAACCGCAAAAAGCGGGGTGCCACAGTTCACAAAGTTACAAACCGTCGCTAACCTGCCAGCGGGTCGGATGCTGCCCCTGGCCAGGATTGATCAGTGTAGGCCCGCGCCCACCCTAGTCAGTCGCAGAAGCATCGCTGTAGGGCGATCTAGCCGTGGCCAGGTGAGGGCGCTCTAGTGCTCGTCACAGCAGGCACTGCTCCCACCGGCACATCAGCAAGTCGTGTGTGTGCGCAAGGACGCCGCACTGGGACACCATTCTCCAAGCGCGGCCCTCTTCGTCGGGGCGTTTCGTTCGGCCCTCGGAGGCGCGAATTGCGGAGAGTGGGTGTGGCTATGTCTGACGAACAAGATCACGGACCAAAGGGCCCAGCCATTGCGTCCAATTGGCCGTGCAGAATGCTAAGCCGCCGAGTCTGTCAGATACACCAATCTCCGGCCGTGGACACGAAAGTTGAGCGTGCGGTTTTGAGGCGATAACGATCTATGGTGGTGCTGTCGCGCGACTCTGTCTCGCACCGTCATTAGTCGCCATGTAATCTTCTTGGAGGATGCCGCGCACGCGCGCTTTCGGGCGCGTTGTATAGCCGCGCACACACTGTCGCGGGGCTTAGGCGGGATGATCGCAAGCCCGGAAGTGATCCACGAAGCTGCGCGCACGGTTGGGCGCCGTATGTCGCCCCAGCCAGTCGCATGGACTTTGCCAGACGCTCGAGGCTTGGTTGTTGTTTGAGGTGACGGGTGCGGCCAGTCGCCGACAGACCCTCGCAGGGCCTCGGGGCGTGATGTTTGGTGACGCTCAGCATTTGGCCGCAAGACCCGCGCAGATTCTGTCCGCGGAGTTTCGCACAAGGATGGCTAGCTGCGATGCTTGCTGCCAGGGGACGAGGGATCTGCCCACTCCGGCGCCACCGAACACCAAGTGTTGGGCAGTGCCCATGCGCACTAGTGCGAGGGGTCTGAAGGACCTCAGCTGTGTAAGAGCGCCCGGATTGGCGATGACGGGCGAGGCACCAGCGCCACCTCGCGCCCAAGCCGCTGTGATCACGGCGGATCGACAGCTCGCCGGCCCCGAAATTGGCGAGGGAAGGACGGGCAAGATCACGGTCCATCACAGGAGTCCGCATAATCTTGCAGACAGGTGACGCGTGGCTTACGGGTAGGCGCAGTACTGAGCGCGCCCATTCCATGGCGACGTATTAGGGACATTCCACCAGCCGCTTGTTCCATTCCGAAAATGAGACGCGTTGAAGCTTAGGTTGAAGGCACCGATAAGGATCGCGGGATATGTAAGCCCGAGTTGATTCGGCTGGGCTATCCTCAGGGGATTCAATGAGGCGGGCAGCTGCGCGCCAGCGCCCACCTTCAGCGAACCGGCGCAGGGACTGCCCGTAATTTTCGCGCAAGCCCTGTGCTTTGAAAGAGCGGGTCGCCATGTCCAGGCATAGTGCGTTTGTCTCAAGGTACGGATCTGTCCCGCCGCCGCGAGGATAGAGTCAACGTTCGAGGGCGACCGTGAGGATCGGTTTTTCCGGTTTGCAATCAGTACCGCCAGTTGCTGCGAAAACGAAAGAGCCCCGCCATCGAGCGCGTCGAAAGCGCATCAGGCAGGTTGATGGCCTGTGACAGAGGCGGGCGGTGTTCAAGCAGCGGGCTGTGGGCTTCGATGATCTGGCTGTTATTAGGCCAACTCGGCTCACGCGCTCAATACCCCGTTTTGCCCGCCAAAGCCGGGACCGGGCAAATGAGGGTCGTCCGATTTTGCTTGAGGCCAGGTGCGTGCGCTTTTGTCCTTGTCGACACGTGCGCGCGAGTGCTGGCGGGCTAGAGATCAGAGGTTTGCGAGGGCGTCCAACACGCGTGGCACGAAAGGGCGGAACAGCGCAGCCCAAAAAATGGCAAGACGCCCCGCGGAGGACCCGTCGCCCACATTATAAACAAACAGAGGTGACCGCCGCGACCCTTGATGAGCCTGTTGCCACCTTACTGTCAAGTTGGGACGCTATTAGTTTAATCCGGTCCCGCGTCGTGGGCCCTCTGGACCAGGGGCCAAAGATTCCGCGGTTCTATTTTCACTGGGTTTTCCACTGAAAAAAAAACTTTGCGTGGGGGCCCTACTTCCATTGGCTCGTGCGGGGTGGGCATTTTGTTGGACAATTTTAGTAATTTTTTCGGGGGTGTGGGGAGCCCTTTTGTGGTTCGTGGGTTTGTTTTGGGACGAGCGCGACCTTTTTCTGGGGTTTTCTATGATCAGTGGCCATGTCTTTCATACCCAGCTCTGGTGCGCATAACACTCTCTCTCATT